>WNGB01001151.1_pt1 | contig 43783 bp, 42 predicted proteins | sample 5400681 | NCBI WGS metagenome assembly WNGB01 (sample SAMN13153367, study PRJNA577476) | soil metagenome | isolation source: 115 cm soil or saprolite under grassland replicate 2 | place: USA:California | collected 2016-06-15 | reverse complement strand
GCCGCGGGGTCAAACTCTTTTCTAGCCCCCATCCGATACTCTTCATGTTGCTGGTGAGCCGGTCCGCGAGTGCTTCGAGGAGATCGGCAGCCGACCACGGTGCGCTCGATGTCATTCTGGGGGATGATTGCGGTTGCTGCGGATAATGCGGATAATGCGGATAATGCGGTTAGCACTTGAGGCCGCATGCGGGGAGCTGGCAGAGGCCGAACTTACCACGCAGCAGGCGGCCGACTTCCTGAACGTCTCCAGGCCGTATCTGATCAAGCTGCTGGAAGCTGACGAGATCCCCTTCCACATGGTCGGCACCCACCGCCGGATAAGGTTCCAGGATCTCCGTGAGTACATGCGGCGTGACGACCAGACACGCCGCCGCGCGGCGGACGAACTGACCCAGCTGGGCCAGGACTTACAGTAGAGCTGTACTGACCAATAAAGCTCCCCGATTCCAAGGAGGACCGGCATGTCCTCGCGGCAGCCATAAATTGGCCGTGCATTAGCGTGCCATTAGCGATGGTGAAACAAGGAGCGCCTGACGGTGAAGGCCTATCCATACGAAGCGGGCGTCGCTCCGGGCGGTGTCTGACGGTAGATGGCGAGGGCGACAGTAATGCCTGCGCCGACAGCGAGCATCATGGTGGTGCGCGCCTCGCCGAGCCGGTCCGACTTGATGGCCGCCTGCAGGGCGGCGATGGGCCCGGTGGTGTAGGAACCCGCAAGGTCTTCGGACACGTAGGCGACTCGGTCGCCCGGAATGCCGAGTCTTACTCTCAGGTGGTCAAGGAAGTCAGGGGAAGAGGGACCAGGGACGAGCAGGTCGATTTCGTCGATGCGCATGCCCAGGCGGCCCATGAAGCGGCGGGTCGCCTCCTCGGCGCAGTCGACCAGGCGGGCTTGGTAACCGGGTCTCTCGTCAATGACCATTTGACTTCGGCCAGTTGCTCGCCGGACGCGCAGCCTGTGTCGCTCCTGCCACACCAGTCCGCTAACGAACAGATCTTCGTACTCCGGAAACGTCTCCATGTGGAAGTCGGTGAACCCGGCGATGCTTTCATCCCGGCCAAGGAGCATCGCGCCGCCGGTCGGCCGGAAGGGGGCAGATCCGGGATCCTTGAGATTCGGATCGACATCGCTCGTCACGATCGCGCCGAGCCGGATGACGCCGGAACGCAGCAAGCCCGCCTCAAGCTGGATGGCGTTGATCACGCCGCAGGTGCCGTTGGCGAGGTCGAACGAGAAGGTACCGTGCCCTCCGATAGGCGGCTGGCCGAGGTTGGCGCCGATGTCCTCCTGTATGAGGGCAGCGAGCGCGGGCTCGCCCATGTTGTCTTCCCGGTAGATACCGGCATTGATCAGCATGTCAACATCGCCGGGCGCTCTTCCCGCATGCGCGAGGCAGGCTCGGGCGGCGGCATCGGCCAGGCGGCGCGCGGTTGGCTTGCGCAATCCGTGGCTGGTCAGCGCGCTGGCGGCTTCAATGCGTGCGCCCATAGTGGTCCACCTGGTTGTCAATGGTAAAAATGGCGATGCCGATCTCGATGCCAGAGGCGAGTGCGAGCAGCATCACCCGGTCTCCCTTGTGCAGCCGCTGCTCCTCGAGGTACTTGTGAAGCGCCACGAACAAGGTTGTCGACGACGTGTTGCCGTACTCCTCGAGGTTGACGACCACGTGCTTGGGCTTGGCGCCGAGGCGCCGGGCGAATTCTTGCGTGCCCTTGCGGATGGCCCGGGCCGAGGTCTGATGCGGGATCAGGTAGTCGATGTCGGCCAAGTTGATTCCGGCTTCGCCGATCACCTCGGCAACCAGCGGCGCCATGTCCTCGATCGCCACCTTGTGCAGCTTCCTGGACTTGGTGTACATCTGCGCGCCTGGGCCCACGGTGCTGGGGAAGGCGAGGCACAGCCGGCTGTGCTCGGCGAGGGTGGTGAAGCCGATGACGTCGATGCCAGGAGCGCCGTCGAGCGCTCGTTCCACGATCACGGCGGCACCCGCGTCACCGAGCGTGAGCGACGCGAGCTGCTTACTGAACAGGGAACGGATCTGCTTCGCCGCGTTCCAGCCCAGGTGGGAGATGTACTCGCCAGAAACCACCATGCCACAGCTGATCTCACCTCGGGTGATGAGGTCCTGAAGGACGAACACTCCCGTCAGCATGCCCGCGCACGCGTTTGAGAGATCGAAGTTCACCGCCTGCGTGGCGCCGATCGCCTGTTTGATATACAAGCTGAGCGGAGGCTCGAAGGACTGCGAGGACCGGCCCTTGGACCGGGTGATGCTGGTGCTGATCAGCATCTCGATGTCTGCCGCCCGATGCTGCGAATGAGCTAGGCAGTCGCGTGCCGCCCCGGTAGCCAGGGTGAGGGAGTTCTCGCCCGGCCCGACGACGTGGCGTTCGTGGATACCTGTCAGCCGCTCCAGTTGGATACGGGTGCGGTGCCTGGTCCGGCTCATCAGGTCTTTGGTCGTCAGCGTCCGGGCGGGAAGCTTCACACCCACGCTCTCGATCCGGCACCCTCCGGAACCGCCGGAATTGGGCGACTCGAGCGCCAGCCAGTGGTCCGCCTGCTTACCACGGGTTTCGGTCATCGGACCTCCACGCGTGCCCGTAACGCTTCGCACATGTCGAGATGCTCATGCATAAAAAATGTCCGGCTCTGGATGTCCGGCGGTAGGGGCGAACGTCATCGGCAGCGGGCCACTAGGCCCGATGGCCGATCGCCTTTAGCTGGGCCCGCAAATCGCCAGCTCGCCGGCCGCGGAAACATGGAAAGCTGATCGCTGTGCCCAGCCAGGGGCGGCGTGGGCACAATGCCCGTATGAGCTTGGCAGCGGAGCACGATGCGAAATCCAACGTCGATGGCAGCCTGCATACGTTTTCCTACGGTAAGTACCGGCTGGGTTACGAGATCTACGGTTCTGGCGACAGAGTGCTCGTGTGGCTGCACGGTTTGCTACTCGACGCCAACCTCAGCCGTGGCCTGGCCAGGGCCTTGGCGGCCAAGGGCAACCGGGTCGTGCTGCTGGATCTGTTGGGTCATGGCCGCAGCGACAAGCCTCGCCATGCTGGTCCCCATCGGATGGACCTCTACGCCAAGCAGGTGCTATGCCTGCTGGATGAGCTCGCCGTGGATCAGGTGGTGCTCGGAGGCGTCTCGCTGGGCACCAATGTGAGCTTGCTCACCACGGTGCAAGCACCTGAGAGAGTCCGCGGCCTGATCATGGAAATGCCGGTGCTCGAGTGGGCCGTGCCCGCGGCAACGCTCGTGTTCCTGCCGCTCTTGCTCGGGGTACACTACGCCCGAGCCACGCTGCGATTGGTCTCGTGGGTCGCCTCCCGCCTGCCTCAATCCGGGCTCGGTCCGCTCGACTCGTTCACCAGTGCCGCCTCGTCGGATCCGGAAGAGATCGCCGCCGTGCTGCATGGCGTCCTGCTGGGGCCCATCGCTCCGACCATCGAACAGCGCCGGTCCATCACGGCCCCGGCGCTGGTGTTGGGGCACGGGATCGACCTGATCCACTCATTCAGTGACGCGGAAAGACTGGCGCGCCAGCTCCCTGACGCCAGGCTCATCAGGACCCGCACCTTCGCTGAGCTGTGGGTGCGTCCCGCCCGTCTGACCGCCGAGATCGGCGAGTTCCTCGACCGCGTCTGGGCGGGCACCGAACCGCAGAAGCCACCTGGCGAAGCCGTGGGAGATGAAGTGCCCGCTTGACGCTCGGCTCAGAAGCGCCGCCGGAAACCCCGGGGGTCGTCAGCGGATCACGTAATCGGTGCGGCGCGCGCGCCTGGTGCGTGCCCAGTACTCGAAGCTGAATCCAGGCCATAGGACGCGGTTGGTGCCGTCGGCGTCCAGGTACCAGCTCTTGCATCCGCCCTCACTCCACACGGCGCGGCGCAGGCGGCGCTGGATCCCGTCGTTGAAGCGGCGCAGCGCGGATGCCCGGACCTCGATCGTCTTCCCGTTCTGCCTGGCCAGCAGCCGCAAGCAGCTCAGCACATGCTGGACCTGGCTTTCGATCATGAAGACAACCGAGTTGTGCCCCAGGCCTGTGTTGGGGCCTAGCAGCAAGAAGAAGTTCGGGAACCCGGCGACGGTGATGCCATGGTAGGCCTCGATGCCACCGCGCCACACGTCCTGGAGCTTGACGCCATCGCGCCCGGCCACGTTGAGTTCCGCGACGGCCTCAACGGTCTTGAAGCCAGTGCCGTAGATGATCACATCGACGTCGCATGCGCTGCCGTCCGCGCAGGCCAGGCCCGTCTCGGTGATCCGGGCGATGGGGCTGGAGACAAGGTCGACGTTCGGCCTTGTGAGGGCTGGATAGTAATCGGAGGACAGCAGGATCCGCTTGCAGCCGATCGTGTAGTCGGGCGTCACCTTCGCGCGCAACGCCGGGTCGCCGATCTGGTGCTCAATATGGCGTTCGGCAATCCACTGCAACGGCGCCATCAACCTGGGATGCACGGCGAAACCGACCGCGCGGGCCTCGAGCAGCCAGTAGATCCCGTCACGGAACGCCCGCATCACAAGCGGGGCGGCGGCGAAAGTATCGCGGATCGCGGGCGGGATCTCAAAGTCAGGCCTCGGATGGATCCACGGCGGCGTCCGCTGGAAGACGTGGACCCGCCTGGCATGCTTTGCGATCTCGGGGACGAACTGTATCGCCGATGCCCCCGTCCCGACGACCGCGACCCGCTGGCCGGAAAGGTCGCCGGACCGGTCCCACTGCGCCGAGTGGAAGGCCGCGCCCGCAAACCGGTCGGCGCCAGGAATCTCAGGGATCGACGGGACGTGCAGCGCCCCGATGCCCGACACGATCGCGCGGGCCGTGTACAACTCGCCCGCCGCCGTAGCGATGCGCCAGCGGCCGAGCGTGTCATCCCATTCCATGCGCTCCACCGCGCAGCCGTATCGGATGTGCGCGGCGACTCCATACTTCCCCGCGCACCGCCGCATGTACTGCCATATCTCGTGTTGCGGCGCGAACATCCTGGACCAGCCCGGATTGAGCTCGAACGAGAACGAATACATGTGCGACGGTACGTCGCACGCGCAGCCGGGATACTTGTTATCCCGCCAGGTCCCGCCGAGATCGTCGTTCTTCTCCAGGATCACGAAGTGGTGATAGCCAGCCTGCTTCAGCCGGATCGCCATACAGAGACCGGCAAATCCGGATCCGATTATGACGATCGCCGGATCGTTGCTGGCAGGCCCCACGTTCGCGTCTCCTTGGTCGTCGCCACGCTGGTCGGCGCCTCTAGCCTGCGACCATGCCAGTAATTACTGGCATGGTCGGATCATAACCCAGGGCCGCCTCGGTGGGTAAGGCACTCTGGCCCGGCTCCGAACCGAGAAGTGTGCGGGATCACCGCGACTACTCCGCGGCTTCCCCACCTGATGAACTCGATGCCGTCAAGGCCCTGATACACCGGATGCGCGGGGCCCGGCACGGCGATCTCGTGCCGCGAGCAGCCGGATGAATTCGCTGTATGTCACGCGGGCGCGCCTGTCCATGGCGCGGCCGAACTCCGCCTCGATCACAGTCCGTGCGACCGGGCGCAGCCGCTCAATCGTTTCGGCGAGCCGCGCGACCTCATGCGGTGGGGGCGCGCCGCTGTGGCGGTCGACGACGTGGGTGATGACAAGTTCCACGAACAACGACGCCATTTTGTCCAGACCTGCCTGCAGCTCACGGCCCGTGGCCAGGATCGCGGGCAGCGGGATGCCTTCGCGCACCAAGACCGTCGTGGTGTCGAGCAGCCGGCGACTGACGTGGATGACACGATCTCCGTCGACATCGATGTAGCCGAGGCGGGCCGCTTCCTCAAGTACCTCGGGAGTGAGCTGGCCCTTGAGCAGCGCCGAGACATCGGCAACGGTCACCGGCACCGGTCGCTCATCCGACCACGGGGCGGTCATCGCCCGCTCGAAGCCGAGCAGATCGGCTAGGTCGTAACCCTGTTCCCAGGCCAAGAGCAGCTCACCGATGCCGCCGAGGGTATGGCCACGCCCCAGCAACTGACCGATAACCCGCAGCCGGGTCAGGTGAGCCTGCGAGTACCAGCCGATCCTGCCATCTCGCCGCGGTGGCGGCAGGAGCTTGCGCTCCTGGTAGTAGCGCAACGTGCGCACGGTGATGTCGGCTTCGCGGGCGAGTTCGCCGATGCGGTACTCACGCGCGACCGACGCGTCGTCCGCAGCGCTGTCCGCATGCGTGCGCGCCGAGCCATCCGCCGCATCCACCTGCGCAAGCATAGACGGCCGTCAGCCGGTAGGGCGGGTGTGGATGACGCCGGGGTCGACGTAGCGCCGGGGCGCCCACGCGGTGGACTGACGCCCCGCTGGCCAAGGGCGACGATCATGATCCTTAACGGCTGCCGCTTCGTGGCGCCCGCGCGATGGTGCGGAGCCGAACACGGTGGACGCCGCTGGCTATAGAGCCTGTTCGGAACGAACAGGCTCTAAGTGGTCGGGATGAGATCGATGACGACGGCATTCCCTGCGCCGGCGACCAACAGGTTGACCAGCGGAGTGATCCACCCGCATCCGGTGAAGGGCGGCCGGTGGTATCTGCCGACCACGCGGCCGCCCCGCTCAAGGTTGAAGCCGGGCCTGGAGCGCAGGGGCACAACGGCCTGAGTGGCGGTGCGGCATGAACCGCCGCTGATCAACGTCCGCCCGGCAGCGTGGACAGCCGCGATGACTGCGTCCACCGTCACGGTCGCGAACATCCGGCCTTCGTGGTCGACTCCGCCGATGACGGAGGACTCGGCCGTGATCTGGACGGTTGCGCTGAAAAGGCTTGCCCCAAGGACCGTCCGGCTGATGGTGGACTCGTGGAGGACCAGGTCCCCGCTGAAGAGACCGGAGTCCAGATCGGCGTGGACCGCTAGCGACCCGCGGAAGGGTACGCGCAAGGAATCTTTGCGGACTGTGAGGAAACCCCGTACCACGTACGCGATATCGTGCATGAACATCCTCTCCGCTGCCGCGAGCGGCCCGCTAGCGCCGGGCCGCTCGCAGCGGCCCAACAGCGGAGGTACCCACGCCAGCGGGAAGATCGAACGGACGCCGTGCCGTCACGCTGCGGCGCAGTTCCGATTCATCGTAGCGCCGGGTGATCCTATGCCACTCAAGTACCCCGGCCATCCAGTCCTGTAGCCCTTCCGCGTATCGGGTGATTGCCCCGCGGGCGTTGCCAGCTAGCCCGAATTCGTCAAAGAGGGCGGGCAGCTCGGCGGTGACGATATGTTCGAATTGGCGCAGCCGGGAGGTCATCAGGTTGTGCACGATGCTGAAAGGCTCATGGTGAGGTCGGCGCCAAAAGTCTTGCGGCGCATCTCGACATAGTCGACGGGATCTGGGATCTGGTTCTTTATCTGGTTGGCAAGCTCCCACAGCCAGCTTCCCGTCATTTCAAGGACGCTGCGGCGAAGCGTACGCCGTGAAGACTCGGGCATCGAGGCCACGGTGCGTGACCACAGGTCGGCCAGGCCGCGCTCCACCGGGTTCAGCGCGAGGGGAGTTGCGCCGGGGCCGAGCGGCATGAACGCGGGCAGCCCAGGTCTGGCCAGCAGCAGGTTCTCTATGAGCAGGTGGTAGCCAGCGTGAACGATCTCGCGGGAGCGCGGCGCGACCGGCTGGACGCGATCGGCGAGGTGATTCCCGCACTGCTGTGGATCGCGCTGCTCATTGGCGCGGTGATGACGGTCGGCTTCTGCTTGCTCTTCGGGCTCCAGAACAAGGCGGCCCACTTTGGGATGGTGGCCGTGCTGGCAGCCTTGATCGTGCTTTCGCTCCTTTTGGTCAGGAACATGGAGTACCAGGGTGGCCGCTGAGGACCTCCCGCAGTTTGCTGAGGACCGTAGTTTCTGAGAATGGCTTTTCGATGAGATCGATGCCGGGCTCGAGCACCCCTTGGGCGCTCAGAACGCCCTCGGTATAGCCCGACATGAACACCACCCGCACCTCGGGATGAAGGACGCGGACCTTGTCGGCGAGCTCCTTTCCCTGCATTTGGGGCATGATGACGTCGGTGAGCAGGACGTCAATATGCTCCAGGCGGCCGGTGAGGGTGCGCAGCGCTTCCTGGCCCCCCGCAACGGCTACTACCTCATAGCCGTTGCGGGCCAGGATGCGGCGGGTCACCTCACGCATGGCGTCCTCGTCCTCGACAACGAGCACGGTTTCGCCGTTGCCGCGCTGGGGTTCGGCGGCCGACGGTGCACCGGCGGCGGCGGCCCGGTCGGTGACCGGCAGCAGCGCGGTCACGACAGTGCCCACCCCTGGTTCAGAGTAGATCCGCAGGTGCCCGTGAGCCTGAGTGATGATCCCGTACACCGTGGCCAGCCCCAGGCCAGATCCTTCCCCTTTTTGCTTGGTGGTGAAGAACGGCTCGAACACCCGGTCAATGATCTCTTTGGGTATGCCGGTACCGGTATCGCTCACCTTCACGGTCACATAATTGCCGGGGGCAAGAGCGGCCTGGTCGGCCGCGGCCTCATCGATGCACGCGTTAGCGGTCTGGATGGTCAGCTTCCCGCCGCCGCGCATCGCGTCGCGGGCGTTGACCGCGAGATTGACCAAAACCTGCTCGATCTGGCCGGCGTCGGCGAGGACCGGGCCCAGGTCATCGGACAGATCGATGATCAGTTCTACATGCTCGCCGAGGGTGCGGAGAAGGAGCTGCTCGACGCTGGTGACCATGTCGTTGAGGTTCAGCACGCGTGGCTGGATCACCTCTTGGCGGGCGAAGGCCAACAGCTGACGGGTGAGGCCCGCTGCCCGGTCGGCGGCCTTTTGGACCTGCTCGATGTCGTCGCGGACGGGTTGCCAGCGCGCTTGGGGCTCCTTCGCGATCTCTTCGCCGGCGAACGAGGCGTAGTTGGAGATGACGCCGAGCAGGTTGTTGAAATCGTGGGCCACACCGCCCGCGAGCTGCCCCAGGCTTTCCAGCCGCCGCGACTGCTGGAGTTCGTGCTCCAGCCGGCCCCGTTCGGCCTGGGCGCGCAGCCGTTCCCGCTCCGCCTGGATCTCCAGCCGTTCGGTCACATCGCGGAGCGCGGCGGTGATCAGGATGCCCTCGTCGGTGTCGATCGCCGACAGCGAGATCTCCGCGGGGAAGGTGGTGCCGTCGCGGCGGCGCGCGGCCAGCTGCATCTCCGCGCCCATTGGCCGCGGTTGCGGTTCGGCCACATACCCGGCTCGGTGGCCGGGATGGCTGTCCCGTACCTCGTCGGGTACCAGGATTTCCACCGGCTGGCCGGTCAGCTCGGCCCTGCGATACCCGAAAAGCCGCTCGGCCTGCGCGTTGACGAGCGCGATCCGGCCGTCCGCGTCCACACACACCATCGCGTCAGGTGCCGCCTCCAGCAACCCGACGAACCGTGCCTCGGCGCGCTGGCGCTCGGTCGCATCCCGGGCCACCGTCGACACGCCGAGGATCGTCCCCATGCTGTCAGTGATGGGCGAAAGCGTCAGGGCAACCGCGACAATTGACCCGTCCTTGCGGACGCGGCGGGTCTGATACTGCTCCACTCGCTCGCCCCGCACGATGCGCCGAGGATCTGCGCCTCCCGCTCGCGGTCCTCCACCGGGATAAGCACCTCAACGTGGCGGCCAATCATCTCCTCCGCGGAGTACCCGTACAGCCGCTCGGCGCCCGGATTCCAGCTGGTAATCACCAGATCAGCCGTCTTGCCGATCACCGCGTCATGCGACGACTGGATGATCGACGCCAGCCGGGCCGCCGTCTCGGCCGCCAGCCGCCGCTCGGTCACATCCCGGACCGCGGCCATGATCAGGATGCCCTCGTCGGTGTCGATCGCCGACAGTGAGATCTCCGCCGGGAACATTGTGCCGTCGCGGCGGCGCCCGGCCAGCTCGGCCCCCGCCCCCATTGGCCGCGGCCGCGGATCGGCCACGTACCCCGCCCGGTGGCCCGGATGGCTGTCCCGTACCCCGTCGGGTACCAAGATTTCCACCGGGTGGCCGATCAGCTCGGCCCTGCGATACCCGAACAGCCGCTCGGCCTGCGGGTTGACGAGCGCGATCTGGCCATCCCGGGCGACGCACACCATCGCGTCCGGGGCCGCCTCCAGCAGCGCGGTGAACCTGTGATCGGCGATCCGCCTCACGGCCGCCCTCCCCCTATGTGGCCGACCTGTCACGCAATGTCATCATGACACAGATGGATGGTCGCCGCCAGAAGCAGCCTGGCGCCCCCAGATCCGCTGACCACGAACGCAGGCGGCCTAGCCGGTCGCGCGCGCCCGGGGATGGGGGTGACGCGCGCGGCCGACCGCCACGGCCCGCTCACTAACCCGCGTCTGCACCGTGCCATAAACAATGGCCGCGCCGCCGGCATCCGGCACGGTTGCCCCGGAATCCTTTGGCGCCGGGTATGGACGGGCTTTAAGGGACGGGAAAGCAGACCGGCTTTAGGGAAAGCGGCAAACCCGGCGGCTTTGTCACCGTGCCCCCACATGCCTGGCGCAGGCGCAGGTGGCGGCCTGTCGGCGGTGATTCACGGGTACCAGTCACCGGCGCTCCTTGCCCCGCCGGACCCCACGTGTTCAGCGCCGCGACCGGGGCACGGGAAGCCCATCGAGCACGTACCCGAGCCGGCGTTCGAACACCGCGTCCGGGTCGGGAAAATCCTCGGCTTCGAGAATGATCCGGGTGAACAGCGGATATTGACGCGACTCAACGATCTGGCGCACATAGGGCGCGATCCGTGCCCGAAATTGTTCCTGAGTCAGGCCGCTGCGGCGCTGCGCCTCCTGCTCGGCAAGCTCGGTTAGGACGTAGCCGTTCACGAAGGCGGACACCGTCAGCCACATGTCAAACATGGTGTCGATATCCAGGCCGAGGCCGTCAACCGCGGCGAGGATGTGCTCGATGGCCCGCAGCAGGTTGGGCCCGAATGCCGGTCGGACAATCGCGTAACCGGCCAGCCACGGATGGCGGAGGGTTACCCGGCGGATGTCGCGCGCAACCTCGGCCAGATCCGCCCGCCAGTCGCCGGACAGCGCCCAGCGCATGCCTTCCCCGAGAACCTCGTCAACCATCAGGTCGATGAGATCGTCCTTGCGGTCCAGGTAGCGATAGAGCGACATCGTGCCCGACTCCAGACGGGCCGCGACCTTGCGCATCGACACCGCGTCAATTCCCTCAGCATCGGCGATCTCAATGGCGGCGCGTGCGATCCGGCGGCGGTTGAGTGAGGGCTGCGGACCGCGCGCCCCTCGGTCCACCCGCGCCCAGATCACCGAACCCGCCGCGGCCTGCTGCGTCGGCCTTCGTTCGGCGACGACGTCGGCCTGGTCCTGGTCCTGGTCTGGCATCCCGCGGTTCTCCTCGAATAAAGCCCTTGCGCACATCGTACGCGCTGGGTACAGTGTACGCGAGAAATGAGTACACTGTACCCAGAAGATCGCGACGAACCGAGCGGACGGACCTGGACAGATGGGTTACAGCCAATGAGAACTGGACGCTTCACCGACACCGCCGTGCAGGCAAGTGGACTGCACAAGCGTTATGGCGCCACGCATGCGCTGAACGGCATCGATCTGGCCGTGCCAGCCGGTACGGTCAGCGGCCTGCTGGGGCCCAACGGAGCCGGCAAGACCACCGCGGTGCGGATTCTCACGACACTCGCGCGGCCAGATGCGGGCGAAGCGACGGTAGCCGGCTACGACGTGGTGCGCGAGGCCGACCAGGTCCGCTACCGCATCGGGCTAGCCGGCCAGCACGCGGCGGTGGACGAGAAACTGGCTGGCCGGGAGAACCTGCGAATGTTCGGGCGGCTGTACCACTTGCCCGAACGGCTCGCGCGGCAGCGCGCCGACGAACTGCTGGAAAGGTTCGGCCTGACCGATGCCGCCAACCGGGTCGTCAAGACGTACTCCGGCGGGATGCGGCGTCGGCTGGATATCGCGGCCAGCTTGATCGTCGCACCGCCCGTGCTGTTCCTTGACGAGCCGACCACCGGTCTGGACCCGCGCAGCCGGGGCGAGGTGTGGCGCAGCATCCGTGAACTAGTGGAGGCAGGCACGACCGTCCTGCTCTCCACGCAGTACCTGGACGAAGCTGACCGGCTCGCCGATCAGATTGTCGTCATCGACTGTGGCCGCGTGATCGCGGCTGGAAGCCCGGCCGAGCTCAAGGCACAGATCGGTGGCGACAGGCTCGAGGTGGTGGTCGCGGACGGCGATGCGCTGGCCGCAGCGGCGGCCGTGATCAGCCGCGTGAGATCCGGGCAGCCAGAGGTGTCACAGGTCACTGGGCGAATCACTGTCCAGGTCGACGGCGGGTCGAAGACCGTCGTGGCCGCGCTGCGCGAGCTGGATCGGGCGGGCATCGTCCCAGCGGATGTCGGCGTGCGCCGGCCGACCCTCGATGACGTCTTCTTGCGCCTCACCGGCCATCCCACATCCGCTGATCAGCGAGGGGAAGCCGCGTGATGTCGGCCATCGTTGCGGTCCAACCGCGGCATTGGCGGGAACGCCTCCGCTGGGCCTTGCGTGACGGCTGGGCCTTGACGCGCCGGGAGTTCGGCCACCTCAGATACGAGCCTGGCCAGCTGATCGGCGCGCTGGTCTTTCCCGCGGTGATGGTGATCTTGTTCGGTTACGTCTTCGGCAGCGCGATCAAGGTGCCGGGAGGCGGCGACTACCGCGAATACCTGATGCCCGGGTTGTTCGCGATGACCTCGGTGATCGGCCTGCTGCCAAGCGCCCTGATGGTGTCCAAAGACGTCGCCGAGGGCGTGGTGAACCGGTTCCGGTCCATGCCTATGGCCCACTCCGCGGTGCCGTTCGGCCGCACGTTTGCCGACTTGCTGATCGGTACCGTCGGCATATTGATCATGATGGCCATCGGCCTGGTGGTCGGCTGGCGGGCCCGCGACGGGTTCGCCGCCGCCGCCGCGGCGCTCGGGCTGATGACACTGCTCAGGTACGCCCTCAGCTGGGGTGGCGTCGTGATGGGCCTCTGCATGCGCCCGGAGACCGTGGACTCGGTGGTGCCGCTCGTCTTCCCGGTCACCATGATTTCCAACAGTTTCGTGCCAACGGCTGGCATGCCGACATGGCTCCGGGCGATCGCGGATTGGAATCCGGTCAGCGCGCTCGTCGCCGCCTGTCGCCAGCTGTTCGGAAACCCAGGAGCCGTCACCATGCACCCCAGCTGGCCATTGCAGCACCCCGTCATGGCGACGGTCGGATGGTCACTGCTGCTGCTCGCCGTGTTCGTGCCGCTGGCCACCTGGCGCTACCAGAACGCCAATCGCTGAACACCGGGTCGCGCGCGGGTCAGCCTGCTTGGTCGGCCAGGCTGGCCCGCCAGCGCGCCTCGCTTATGCGGTAGCTGGGCGCGGCTGGCTGGCGGCAGCGGGAGCGAAACTAGATGGTGACGGCGAGCACGAACGGGAGCACAGCGGGCGCGCCCGCCTCGCGGAGCAGTTTCGCGGCGACCGTCATCGTCCAACCGGTATCGATCCGGTCATCGACGAGCAGAACGGGGCCGGCCAGGCCGGCGACCGAGGCCCGCACACTCTCGGGGACCAAGATGGCCTGCCAAAGTGCGCGGAGCCGCTGGGCACTGTTGTGCTGGCGCCCATTCAGGCCACTCCCCGCGTAGCCGAGCCGCCCCAGGTAGGGCAGCCGGCCGACCTGTGCGATCCGCTGCCCGAGCCCGCTGATCAGGTTGGGGCGCGTCCGTGACGGCAAGGTCACCACCCCGGCTGGGCGCTGCACCCAATCCCACCCGGCGAGCACCGTCACCACCGCCCCGAACAGCTCATCCGGAATCGGCTCGTCCGGCGCGTCGTCCGCCAGCAGCCTGCGCAGCCGCGTGCCCCAGCCGATGTCGGTCAGGCGACCAACGCCGCGACCATGGTCGGCGGCGAACTCTGGCGCGATTTTCCCAGCGACCGGGATGCCGAGCGGCTTCATGCCGGACGGCCACATGCGGCGAGGCGTCACTGTTACGCCCGGGCGCCGCAACCGCGCCCGCGCGGCCGATTCCGCGGCGGCACTTACCTGGGCGGGCCGCCCGGCCCGCGTGCAGTTGTCGCACCGGCCGCACGACGCTTGCGACCGGGCGTGCGGGTCGTCGAGCTCCTGGCGGAGGTAGGCCATCCGGCAGCCTGTGGTCGCTAGGTAGCCCAGCATCGCCTGCTGCTCACGCGACCGTTCCGCGGCGACGCGGGCGTAACGCTCTGTGTCGTAGACCCAGGACTGCCCGGTCGCCTCCCAGCCGCCCCGCACCCGCCGTACCGCGCCATCGACGTCGAGGACCTTCAACATCATTTCCATACGGCTGCGCGGCAGATCCACCCTCGCCTCAAGCGCGGCGAGCGACTGAGGCGAGCCGGCATCCGCCAGCGCGGCCAGGGTGGCATGCACCAGGCGTTCCGCCGGGAAGGCGAGGCTGGCGAAATACGCCCAGATGTCGCGGTCCTCAGCCGCAGGCAACAAGATCACTTCGGCGCGGTCGACGCCGCGCCCGGCCCGCCCGATTTGCTGGTAGTAGGCGACCGGCGACTGCGGAGCGCCGAGATGGACGATGAAGCCGAGATCAGGCTTGTCGAACCCCATGCCGAGGGCGCTCGTCGCCACCACGGCCTTGAGCTTGTTGGTGAGCAGGTCGTCTTCCGCGCGCAGCCGTTCGGCTGAATCGGTTTGTCCGGTGTAAGCGGCGACGGTGTGCCCCTGTTCGGCCAGGAAGCTGGCGACGTCATGGGCCGCTGCGACGGTCAGCGTGTAAACGATTCCCGAGCCAGGCAGCTCATCAAGGTGGTCGGCCAGCCAGGCCAGCCGCTGTGCGGCGGCCGGGAGCCGCACGACGGCCAGGTGGAGGCTGTCGCGGTCGAGCGGCCCGCGCAACACCAGCGTCGGCGGCGGCTCACCCGGGCCGCGCCAGCCGGAGCCGAGCTGGTCGGCGACGTCACGTGTGACGCGGGCGTTGGCCGTCGCCGTGGTGGCGAGCACGGGCACGCGGGGCGGGAGGTCAGCGACAACCGTACGCAGGCGGCGGTAATCGGGCCGGAAGTCGTGTCCCCAATCGGAGATGCAATGTGCCTCATCTATGACGATCATGCCGGCGGAAGCGGCGAGCTTGGGCAGGATCAGGTCGCGGAACTCGGGGTTGTTGAGCCGTTCTGGGCTTACGAGCAGGACATCCACGGCACCGGTTTCGATCTCGGCGTGGACCTGATCCCATTCATCGGTGTTGGCGGAATTGATCGTGCGGGCGTGGATACCGGCCCGCTCCGCCGCGGCGATCTGGTTGCGCATGAGGGCGAGCAGTGGCGAGACGATGATCGTGGGCCCTGCGCCACGCCCGCGAAGCAGTGCCGTGGCTACGAAGTACACCGCCGACTTGCCCCAGCCGGTCCGCTGAACAACGAGTGCTCGCCTGCGCTCCACGACCAAGGCCCGGATAGCCGTCCACTGGTCCTCGCGAAGCCGCGCCTGTCCACCGGCGAGGGCAATCAGGCAGTGTTCTGCCTGATCACGGATGACGTCGCCGTCTTCTCGGTGCGCAGCCGTAGGTGCTGCCATGCCATCATTCGTACCAGTGCCGGACCGTGATCGTCATCGACGTCGGTACGAAATGTGCCTATCGTGCCGTCATGCTCAGTCACCGCAGCGATTGCGGGCTTGCCCCCGCGCAAGAGACCAGCTCCTAAGGATCGTGGTGATGGGACACGGCGAAGAGCCACCAGAGCAGGCCGCAGGGCCGCGCGCGGAGCCTGGTGTGCGCGCGGAGCCTGGTGTGCGCGCGGAGCCTGGTGTGCCTGGGACCCCTGAGGTGCGTGCGGAGCCTGGGTCTGCGCCGCCGCCCGATGCGCCGGAGCGATGGCCGTTGGGCACACCGTTAACATCGCCAGTTCCGCAGACCCCAGGAATCTCAGCCGCCGCACCAGCGCCCCCGGCTGATTCCGGCCTCGAAGCGATGCTGCGCAGCGGCGGTGCTGGTCGGCGTCCCGGGCGGCCCACGCTGGTAGTCGTGGCGGCGGTGGGCATTTTCGTGGCAGCAGCCCTCACCGTGAGCTTCCTCATGTTCGCCCACCTGGCGCACATCGGCCGGTCCGCGCATTCGACGCATGCCGCGTCCCCGCGTGCATCCCGCCCAACGCCGTCGCCTGCGCGGACTCCGCCTGCCGCGCCCGCGGCGGCGGTGTTCCCCGCGCTGGCCGGGGTAGGCTGCGCGGTTCTGCCGGGGACGGATGCCGCGACCAGCACTAGCAGCGCCGTGGGGGACGGCTGGATCAACGTGGGGGGTGGCTGGCCAGAATGTGGGGGCAAGGCTCTGGCGACCCGCAAGACCGGGACCGCGGACATAGTGCAAGACACCTTTACCTGGACTTTCCGTGTCGGCCATCCGGCGGCATGTACAGCGGAGATCTTCGTCGCAGCCACGGATCCGTCGTCTGGGCTCGCCACGTACGAGGTGTTCGGGGATTCGCTCACACCAGGCGCGCGTCTCGGCCGGTTCGTCGTCAACCAAGCGGCGGCGAAGGGCCAATGGGTGCCAGAGGGAAGCTGGCAGGTTCGGAACGTGCTCCGGATCACGCTCACTGATGCACCCGGCTACCCCGGGGACCAGTTTCACGTGACCGCCTCGGCCGTGCGGGCGACCTGTTCCCACTAGCCGGAGTGGGCCGCAGGCCAGCTTGATCCCTTACGTCGGAGACTTTTCAGCGCGGACAGCTGAAAAGGCTCCGACGTAGCGGATCATGGACGGCCCGGCTGGCATCAGGGTGGTACACATTGACGGACATGCGGGAGTGGCTGCCCGGGGATCACCCGGTGTGGCTGGTGATCCGGGTGGTGGACGAGCACCTGGACACCTCGGTGTTTCACGCCCGGCGGCGGACCGGCGGCGGACCGGCGGGGCCGGCGCGTCCGGGCGGGTCAGCGGCACGCGTTTTGGACGGCAGTCTTTGCATTGATCCGTCCCGACACTGCTGAGGTCGCGGACGGCGGCGCGGCGACGTCATGGCCGACCGCGCCGAGTACCACTCTGATCCCGTGCAGACCTGGTTGCTGTTTCAGGGTGGCACCTGGAAGGACCTTTCTGACCTGCCGCGCCGCAATGCCGTCGCCTGGTGGGTACCGAATCGTCGTCTGCCCGACGTCCTGCCTTGGCCACGTCAGCCCGGCATGCACGTGAAAGCCGCGCTCGGACAACTGGGTTCCGGTGGAAGCGGACAGACCGCCGATCAGGGTTCCGTTGTAGATGTCAACGAGAACGGGCGTGCGACGGCTGGGCGTCTTCTTCGCCGGCTTGACGAGTGGTGTGTCATCGCTGAGTGCCGTGAACAGCCGGCTCGCGGACTTCGTGTCCCACAGCACCGCGGCCTGGCCGGTGGGCGTCCAGTAGTTACTGTTCTCGATCGGCACCGTGGTGAACTCCACATTGCTCGGCGAGATGTTGCGCATCTGGTCGGCGAGGGCGGCCACATTCAGGTCGCGGTCCACCTTGACCGCGGAGAGCGCGCTGCTCAGAAAGTGCGACAGCCGGACGGGATTGGCAAGCGTCCCGCCGCTGATCGCCTCGTTGAGCAGGGAAGCGAGCATACGCTGCTGGTTGTCGATTCGCGCCAGGTCCTCACTGGCAAACGAGTGACGGTCGCGGGCAAACTTGAGCGCCGTAATGCCATCGACGTGATGCTTACCCGCGCTCAGATCGAGCCCGCTGTACGGGTCGTTGACCGCCTCGGGCAGGCAAACGTCCACCCCGCCGAGCGCGTTGATGACCTTGACAAAGCCGAGGAAGTTGACTTCCACGTAGTCATTTATGATCAGGCCGGTCGCCTCTTGGACGGTCGCCACGACGAGCTTCGGCCCGCCAAGCCCATAAGCAGCATTGATCTTGTTCATCCCGTGACCGGGGATATCCACCCACGAATCACGCGGCAGGCTCACCACCGTCACCCTGGTGTGGTTGGTGGAGAGGTGGATCAGCATCATCGTGTCCGAGTTGAAGCTCATGTCGCGCCCGACATGCAGCTCGGCCTGCTGCCGCGGGGTCAGCCCAGACCGGCGGTCTACGCCAGCGAGGAGGATGTTCAGCGGCCCACTCGGCGGTGCGCCCGCCGTGCCCGCGTCGATGCGGCCGAGCCTGCCGTTGACGTAATCGGTGAACGCCCATGCCCCACCGGACACCGCGAGCACGAGCGCCGACATCAAGCCGGCGGCAATGAGCAGGGTGCGCTGCTGGCGAGCCTTCCTGCTGGCCGTTATGCGGGCAATGAGGCGCCGCTGAGCGGGCGAAGCCGACGCGCGGCGGCGCGGTGTCCGTGGTGGCGATGTCGGCGGCGGATAGTGGCCAGGCCGAGGGGCCGGCTCGTCCTGCGGGCCCGGCTCGGGCGCACGCGCACGGAAGGAGCGCTCGTGGCCGCCATCGTCGCGGTGCGCCATTGAACCCCTTCCGACCGCTGGCGTGTGGGGTCAGGTTACCGGGCGTGACCGCCGGCTGCCGGGAAGCAGCGCCGCGATGCTAGGGCGCTACACGCGCGCAGGCGGAGGAACACCGTCTGGTGGCTCAGGGTCGCGGGGCAGCCCAAGCAGCCTTTCGGCGATGATGTTGAGCTGGATGTCGGTGGTTCCGCCGCCGATTGTCAGGGCCCTGGTGAAAAGGACCTGGCGAGACCAGTAAACGCCCGCTGCATGTCCCGTGATGTCCGCCTCGCCGCCCGCGCTCCAGCCGCTGTTCAGCCCGCCTCCGGCTTGCTTTGCGCTGGCGAGCGCGCCATCCGGGCCGAGCAGGGCCAGGCAGAAGTCCGCAACCTGCTGTGCGTGCTGCATGGCGAGCAGTTTGCGCACGCTCGAGGTCGCGCCCGGCTCGGTTCCCGACAGCCGCTTCAGCGTCACCCGCAAGCCGAGCAGATCCAATGTGTGGCCGTCGCAGACGAGACGCCCGAGCTGCTCGAGGTCCGCGGGGCGTAGCGCGGGCGGGCCCGCGATTGTGTCGTCAGCTGGGCGGCCGTCAGCTGGGCCGGCCTCGGCACGGTCGCTGGCCGCGCGAGCGGCGGCGAGTTCCAGCAGTTCTGCGGTCCCTGACCCGCAGCCCCAGGTGCCCGACAGCGCCACTCGCTCGTTGGCCAGGGTCGTCCGCGCGACCCTCCAGCCCTTGTTCGGCTCGCCGACCAAGCACTCATCGGGCACGTGTACCCCGTCGAGGAAGACCTGGTTGAAGATGGCATCACCGGTCATCTCGCGCAGTGGCCGCACCTCGACACCGGGCGATGACATCCGCACGAGGAAGTAGCTGATGCCATCGTGCCGAGGAGCTGCGGGATCGGTACGAGCGATGCAAATCGCCCACTCCGCATGGCTGGCCAGCGAGGTCCAGATCTTCTGGCCGGTGATCCGCCAGCCATCCGCGACACGCTCGGCCCGCGTCGAAAGCCCGGCCAGATCGGAGCCCGCGCCAGGCTCGCTGAACAGCTGGCACCAGGTCAGCTCCCCTCGCAGCGTCGGCGGCAGGAAGCGTTCCTGCTGCTCGCGAGTGCCGTACCGGACCAGTGCTGGCACCACCCAGGCGCCGATGCCGAGCTGCGGCGCACGCAGCCCAGCGGCTTGCATCTCCTCGACGATGATCAACTGCTCGAGCGGCCCAGCGCCGCGACCCCACGGCCGGGGGAGATGCGGCATGACCCAGCCACCAAACGCCAGTCGTTCGGCATGATGCGCGCGATCTGTCGCGGCGATGCCAGTGAGCTCCGTGCGGACCCGGCCACGGGCCTCCTGCCCTTCCCCCATGTCCACGGTGAGAGGCCGCCTGGCGCCGCCGAGCGCGAGCTGCCCGGCCCGCTCCGCCCAGACTCCGGACGGGCCAAGCAGCGCCCGAAGTGACAGCGCGCGGCGGTAGTAAAGATGGGCGTCGTGCTCCCACGTGTAGCCGATCCCGCCGAGCACCTGGATGGCCTCATGTGTGCATGACACGGCGGCATCAAGCGCGATGACCGCTGCCGCGGTCGCAGCTAGCTCGCGCTGCGGCGGTGTGGCTCTCTCATCGCAGTGCGCACGGGCAGCGTCCCATACGGCTGCCGCGGCCTGCTCCGCCATGGTGAGCATGCGGGCACACCTGTGCTTGACCGCCTGGAACTGGCCAATCGGCCTGCCGAACTGCTTACGGGTCTTGGCGTATTCAGCCGCGCTGTGTACCGCCCACCCCGCGATCCCGACCGCCTCGGCACCGAACAGCGTTGCCGCAAGACCCGTAACGGCAGGCCGGTCGAGCCTGCCGAGCACCCGTTCCGCAGGGACCGCGGCGGCAGAGGCGGTGACGCGGGCGAGTGGCCGGGTGAGGTCAAGGCTGCCGAGTTCGGTGATGTTGAGGAGGGTCGCGTCGGCGGCGGCCCACACCTCGCCCTCGCTGGTCCGCACGGGCAGGATCAACACATCGGCGGTAGCCCCGCCGAGCACCGGCCCGGGCGAGCCATCGACGATCAGGCCGCCGCGGTCATCTCTGCGACCCGTGAGGCCGGCGGCCATGGCGACCGCGCCGGTGCGCGATCCGTCGGCCAGGGCGGCCAGCAGCTTGCCCTGCGCGTCGGCGGCGCTGAGCGCCGCACTCGCGAACACGGTGGGCAGAAAGGTGCCGGGAAGAAGAGCCCAGCCGAGTTCCTCGAGCGCGATCGTGAGTTCGAGCAGCCCGAAGCCCTGGCCCGTATGGTCACTCGGCACGTGCAGCCCGAACAGGCCCTGGGCGGCCAAGCCGGGTGCGAGCGAGGCACGGTAATGCGCTGCGCCGCTGTCAGGGCTCTCCGCAGCGGCCCGGATGACCTCGCGAGGGCAGTGGCGCCCGACCCAGCTACGCACCGTTGCGGCGAGCGCCTGGTGTTCCTCGCTGAGCCCGAGCGCCATGGCTTACCGGCCCTCGACCTCGTACTGGACCGCCGCCCGGCGGGCGACGATCGGTGTGATGTGCCTGTCGATGACGGCCCGGTGGGCCGGGTGATCGCGGTATGCCACGTAGCCATCACGGTCATCGAAGTCGGCCACGAGCGCGAAGTTGAAGTTCCCCAGGTTGACACCCATGTCCGGACCCAACTCAAAGCGGCGCACTTCGGGGATGAGGCCGGGTAGCTTGCGTACTTCGGCCACGACAGCTTGCTTCTGATCTTCCGTCGCCTCCGGCATCCAGGTGAATAGCACCACGTGACGAAGCATTGGGACCTTCCTAGAGGCCTAGATCGCCGAGTTCCTTGTGGAGCTCAGCCCGCGGGTTGTCCGTGGGAACGGGCAGCGGCCTGGTCGCACTGCCGCTTCCGGTGCCCGGACCGCCTTTGGGCTTTGGCTGCGCCTTTCCTTTTTTGGCGCGGAACAGCCAGCCCGCGGCCAGGCCGCCAATCAGCCCGCCGAGATGGCCAAGCCAGCTGACATGCGGCGCACCTGGCACGGCAACGGTCAGCATGTAGGCGAACGAGAGCGCCATCACCACGCCGATCAGGGCGTCGATGAGATTGCGGTCGATCAGGCCGCGCGCGACGACGTATCCGAAGTAGCCGAAGATCAGGCCGCTGGCACCGACCGTCACGCTGTGTTCGCTGGCGAAGAACCAGACGGCCAGGCCGCTGGTGATGGCGATGAGCACGGTCACACCGACGAACCTCCACACCCCCCGGTATGCGGCGAGGAAGCCAAAAATGAACAGCGGCCCCGAGTTGGCTTCGATGTGGCTCCAGCTGAAGTGCAGGAAGGGCGCTACGAAGATGTCAGGCAGCCGGAGCAGGTCACGCGGGATGATCCCGTAGTGCGTGTCGAACCCGTAGCTGTCGGTCCAGTTCGCGATCTGCAGGGCCCAGATCACCGCGATGAAACCGGCCATGACGAACAGCGCTTTCCGCGCTTCGGCCAGGATCTCCTCAGCTCGGCCCGAACCCGGCTTACCGGAGGTACCGACAGCTAGCTGATTGGCCATGGTCAGCTCCCAGCGGACGGCCCGACACATCCCGTGCTCCGCACGATACCCGGACTTGACCACGCGAACGGCGCGGCGGATGGGCCATTCCCGCTGGCGACGATCTGCGGCGGGCCACCGTCGCTGCTCAGGCCCAGGCGATCATCCGTACCGGATCTTCCAGCATCGCCGCGACGTCGCGCAGCACGGCCGAGCCGAGGTCGCCATCCACGATCCGGTGATCAAAGGACAGCGCGAGCGTGCCGACCTGGCGCACCGCAAGTTCGCCATTGTGTACCCAAGGCATGTCTCTGACCTGGCCGAACGCAAGTATCGCCGCCTCGCCGGGGGTGAGGATCGGGGTGCCGGAGTCGACCCCGAAGACGCCGACATTGGTGATCGTGATCGTGCCACCCTGCAGGTCCGCCGGGCTTGTCTTGCCCGCCCGCGCGGCCTGGGTCAGGTCGGAGAGCGCGCGAGCCAGCGCCGGAAGGGCCAGCGTGTGCGCATCCTTGATGTTCGGCACCAGCAAGCCGCGCTCGGTGGTTGCCGCGACGCCCAGGTTGACGTATCGCTTGACGACGATCTCCGGGCCCGCTTCGTCCCAGGACGAATTGATCATCGGGTGCCGAGCGACGGCAAGAATGAGGGCCTTGGCCACAAAGACCAGCGGTGATACTCGTTGATCCGCGAACTCGGGGAGGTCGCGGACCCGCAGCGCGGCGTCCATCGTTGCGGTCATGTCGACCTGGAGGAATTCGGTGACGTGCGGGGCGGTGAACGCGCTTGACGCGACGGCAGCCGCGGTGTGCTTCCGCACGCCGCGGACGGGGAGGCGCTCTTCGCGGCGGCCCGTTGCCACCGTGGGCCACCCGCTCCCGGGCAGGCTCGCGGCGGCGGTGGCCTCACCCACGTCGGCCCCGGCCTGGCTTTTGTCGGCGGCTTCCTGGACATCGGCGCGGGTAACCGAGCCGCCAGGCCCGGTACCGTTGATCGTGGCAAGATCAACGCCGAGTTCCCTGGCCAGCTTCCGCACCGGAGGCTTAGCCAGCACGGTCACGTCGGCCCGCTCGGCTGGCGCGGCTGGCGCGGCTGGCGTGGCCTGAGTGGCTGGCGGCGTATGTGTTCCCGCTGGCTGCGCGGCCGCAGCGGGCCCGCCAGGCGCCTTGCGCGGCCGGCGTTTGGCACTGCCCAACTTGACCCCGTAGCCCACCAGCACGGGCTGGCGCTCCTGCGCCGGCGCGGGGCTGCCGTGCACACCGGGCTCGACGGCGCCTTCGGCAGGTGGTCGCGGCACCAGATCCTCCGCGAGGTCGGCCGCCGTGTCAGTGCCGGCCGGTGTGGCCGGTGAAGGCTGCGGCAGCCGTTCGGTATCCGATTCGGCCGCGGGCGCCTGGCCAGCGCCACCGGACGTATCGATCGCGATGATCGGCGTCCCGACGTCGACCGTCTGTCCCTCGGGCACCAGGAGATCGGCCACGACCCCGTCGAACGGGCATGGAAGCTCGACCATCGCCTTCGCGGTCTCGATGTCCACGATGGTCTGGTTCACCTCGACCGTGTCGCCCGGCTGGACGTGCCACTTGACTATGTCCGCTTCGGTCAGGCCCTCGCCGACGTCCGGCAGCCTGAACTGCTTCAGCTCGCTCATGCGGACCCTCTCAATACCCGAACGTGCGGTCGACGGCGTCAAGGATCCGGTCGAGGTCCGGAAGGTAATGCTCCTCGAGCCGGGAGGGCGGGTACGGCGTGGAGAACCCGCCCACCCGCAGCACCGGTGCCTCGAGGTGATAGAAGCACTGCTCCGTTACGCGGGCCGCGATCTCTGCACCCAGGCCCGCGAAGACCGGCGCCTCGTGCGCGACCACGCACCGGCCGGTGCGCCGGACCGAGTCGCTGACCGTCTCCACGTCGAAGGGCGACAGCGAACGGAGATCAATTACCTCGACGCTGCGGCCATCCTCCTGCGCCGCCGTCGCCGCCTCGATGCTTGCCTTGACCATCGGCCCGTACGCGACCAGCGTGAGGTCGGCGCCCTCCATGACAACCTTCGCCCGGTCGAACGGATAGCCCTCGTCCGGGCCGACCGAGACATCCACGTCGGCGCGATCCCAGTAACGGCGTTTCGGCTCAAAGAAGATGACCGGGTCGGGGCACGCGATCGCCTGCTGAATCATCGTGTAGGCGTCGGATGCGTCCGCACAGGCCACCACGCGCAGCCCGGCCGTGTGGGCGAAGTAGGCTTCCGGCGACTCGCTGTGGTGCTCGACCGCGCCAATACCGCCACCACAGGGGATCCGCACGACCACAGGAAGAGCGACGTGTCCGAGCGAGCGGAGCCGCATCCTGGCGAGCTGGGTGATGATCTGGTTGGCCGCGGGGAACACGAAGCCGTCGAACTGGATCTCGCACACCGGCCGGTAGCCGCGAAGCGCCAGGCCGATCGCCGTGCCGATTATGCCGGACTCGGCGAGCGGGGTGTCGATGACACGGCTTTCGCCAAAGTCCTTCTGCAGGCCGTCGGTAACCCGGAAGACACCGCCGAGCTTGCCGACGTCCTCGCCCATGATGAGCACCTTCGGATCGCGCTCGAGCGCCCGGCGCAGACCCTCGTTTAGTGCCTTGGCTAGCGCAAGCGTCGTCATCGTTCGCCCTCCTGGTCCTCGAAGGAACTGAGGTAGGCGGCGAACTGTTCACGTTCGGCCTCGATCAGCGGGTGATGGGTCGCATAGACGTTGTCGAAGATCTGCGATGGCTCGGGGTCGGACATCGCCAGGCAGGCCTTCCGCACCTGCGCACCGAGGTCCTTGGCTTCGGCGTCGATCTCTTCGAAGAACGTCGAGTCGCCCAGGTCCCCGCGGGCCAGGTAAGCCTTCACGCGCTCGATCGGGTCCCTCAGCTTCCAGGCCTCGAGTTCGGTCGCGAGGCGATAGCGGGTGGGGTCATCCGATGTCGTGTGTGCCCCCATCCGGTACGTGTAAGCCTCGATCAACGTGGGACCCTGGCCTTCCCGCGCCGCCTGAAGCGCGGTGCGTGTGACCGCCAGGCAGGCGAGCACGTCGTTGCCGTCCACGCGTATCCCAGGGAACCCGAAGCCGAGCGCACGCTGGTAGAGGGGTATACGGCTCTGCTTTTCCAGTGGTTCGGATATCGCCCACTGGTTGTTCTGGCAGAAGAACACGACGGGAGCGTTGAACACTGACGCCCAGATGAAGGATTCGTTGACATCCCCCTGGCTGGTAGCCCCGTCGCCGAAGTACACGATCGTGGCCTCGCCATCCTCGCCGGTGGCGCCGTCGCGCTGTATCCCCATGGCATAGCCGGTGGCGTGCAGCGTCTGGCTGCCGATCACGATCGAGTAGAGGCCGAAGTGGTGCTCGGCCGGGTCCCAGCCACCGTGGCTGACGCCACGGAAAAGCTCAAACAGCTTCATCGGGTCCAGCCCGCGGCACCATGCCACGCCGTGCTCCCGGTAGGTGGGGAACACCATGTCGCGCGGGCGGAGCGCACGAGCGGAACCGATCTGTGCGGCCTCCTGCCCGAGCAGCGACGCCCAGATACCGAGCTCGCCCTGGCGCTGCAAGGCGACCGCCTCCGTGTCGATGCGGCGCACAAGAACCAGGTCGCGGTAGAGCGCGCGTACTTCTTCCGGCGAGATCTCGAGTGGATAGCTCGGATGCTCGACCCGTTCGCCCTCAGGTGTCAGCAGCTGGACGAGTTCCCGCGGAGACCCGCCCAGCCCGTCGAGGCCAGCGGCGTTGGGTGCGGCGGCGGCCGCACCGTCTATATCGACGGTCACGTGCCACTCCTTGCGTTGTCGGGGCCGCGTCACGGGATCGCCGCGACAGGCCAGTCGGCCGTCCGCGTTCCGATGTGACGTCGCGCGGACGGAGTGCGGCTCTGTGGGACCTCGGTAGGAGTTAGAGCGTAGGTCTCACAGACGTCATGGTGACAGATATCCCCGGATCGGGCGTAACCACGCAAGGCTACCCGCGGGGATTGCGGAGGGCCGCGCCCCTCGCCAGCACTAGTGAGTGCGGCACCCGCAATGTGGCATCGAGGGTACTGCCTCCCGACCGCGTTTTGGAACGTGGCAGAAGCCGGCGGCAGTATGGGTCACGGGACACAGACAGGAACACAAGGAGGACATGTGGCACGCGTGATTGTCGACGTGATGCTGAAACCTGAGATACACGATCCGCAAGGTGAGGCAATCGCGAGTGCGTGCCGCCGCCTCGGATTCGGGAAAGTCGGTTCGGTCCGGCAGGGCAAGCGGTTTGAGATTGAGATCAGCGGTCCGGCGGACGAGGTGGCGCTGGCCGAGATCGGCAAGCTGGCCTGCGAATTGCTCGCCAACCCCGTCATCGAGGAGTATTCGCTGCATGCGCAGTGATGGTCCGTACGCGACCGCCACGCTTTCTGTTGGCGTGCAGACTGGCGACCGCATGTGCTTTCTGTCCGGAGAACACTGAAAGTTCACGATTATCAGCGGCGTGTCTTGGGAAGCTTTTCACAATGTGACGAGGTTGACTGGTGATAGCGGAGGGCGCTGCGGCGGGGGCGCCTCCCCGTGACCAGTACTGAGGAGCCGACCGTGAACGTCAAGTTCTGCCTCGCGTTTCCGTGTGAGGCGGTCAGCGTACCTGTGATGCGCCGCGTTCTTGGGGACACGCTGCGTAACCTCGGAGTGGTGGACGACTGCATCGGCGACATTCTCGTCGCGGTAACTGAGGCATGCACGAACGTGCTCCGGCATAGCGGCCCGACCCGGCGATACGAGGTCGTGGCGAGCGTCGGACGGAGTGCCTGTCTGGTAGAAGTCGTGGATTCCGGTCTCGGCATGGGCGCGCGCCGCAGCGGGACAAGCCCGCGCGCCGGCGCAAGCCCGCGCGCCGGGGCGAACCCGCGCGCCGAGAGTCATATGGCGGTGCGTGCGTCCGAGCGGCCGCGATCCGGCGTAACGGCGCGGGCCAAAGATCTCGCCCTGGGCGGCGATTCCGCTCGCAAAGCGGAACCGCGCGCACCGCGCCACGTCAGCCTGGCGTCAGGACGGGTGTGCGGTCCCATGCCGCCGGCGCGGCGGCCCGAGGATCAGACGATCGCCCGGCTGCCGGAGTCCGGGCGCGGGCTGCAGATCATGCGGGCGCTGGTTGACGACGTCACGCTGCAGAGCGGCCCCGGCCGCGGCACCGTGGTGTCGATGCGCAAACGGGTCGCATGGCGGCGCGATGCGCCACTTGTCGACCTGTCCGACCGTGAGCTGCGTGACGTCGGCTGACGGGTACCGCAGGTCGCAGGTCTAGCTGCGCGGGCATCGCTCAATTAACGGAGCCGGTAGCCTTCGGCTGTGCGGAATTTGCCGAGGGGGCGGTCGGCGCCGCGTCCGCGGGTCGGAGTCGTCACCTTCCCGGGCTCGCTGGACGACGGGGATGCTGTTCGTGCCGCCCGCCGCGCCGGTGCGCAGCCGGTCCGGCTATGGCACGCCGACCGCGACCTGAAGGGCGCGGATGCCGTCATCTTGCCCGGCGGCTTCTCATACGGCGATTACCTGCGCTGCGGCGCGATCGCCCGCTTCGCGCCGATCATGTCGGAACTGGTGCCAGCCGCGCGGGCCGGCCTGCCGGTGCTCGGGATCTGCAACGGCTTCCAGATCCTCTGCGAGGCGCACCTGCTGCCTGGTGCGCTCACCCGCAACGCTCGACTGCATTTCATCAACCGCGATCAGCGGCTGCGGATCGAGAGCTCGCGTACGGTCTGGACGCACAACTACCCACCCGGCCAGGAGATTACGATCCCGCTGAAGAGCGGTGAGGGAGCGTACGTGGCGGACGCGGGGACGTTGCGGGACCTGGTGGGCGCGGAGCTGGTGATCGCGCGTTACATCGACATTGATCCGAACGGCTCCGCTGCCGGGATCGCCGGCATTGCCAGCCCCGGCGGCAACGTGGTCGGCCTGATGCCACATCCGGAGCATGCCATTGACCCGCTGACCGGCCCGGGAAGCGACGGCCTTGGGTTCTTCACGTCGCTTGTTTCCGCCCTCGCGCCCGGCCTGGTGAGCGCGTGAGCGGCCGCATTCGTGCTCGTGACGGCAGTGCGGTGAGAGCACCCCACCCGGCCACGGGGATCGGCCAGGACACGGTCGAGGAGGCGGCGTCCTCGCCCGGCCGGCCGCAACCATATTCGGAACTCGGGCTTGCGGACGGGGAGTACGCGCGCATCCGTGCCGTACTCGGCCGCCGTCCAACCGACGCTGAGCTGGCGATCTACTCGGTGATGTGGAGCGAGCACTGCTCGTACAAGTCGTCGAAGGTGCACCTGCGGCGGCTTGCCGCGGCGATGCCGCCCGCCCCGGCGCTGCTCGCCGGGATCGGGCAGAACGCGGGCGTTGTCGACGTAGGCCAGGGATACGCGGTCACCTTCAAGATCGAGTCACACAACCATCCCTCCTACGTTGAGCCCTTCCAGGGAGCAGCGACCGGCGTGGGCGGCATCGTGCGTGACATCCTCGCGATGGGCGCACGGCCGGTGGCGGTGATGGACGCGCTGCGGTTCGGCCCGGCGGACGCGGCGGACACTCGCCGGGTGCTGCCGGGAGTGGTAGGCGGGATCTCCTTTTACGGCAATTGCCTTGGCCTGCCCAACATCGGCGGCGAGCTCGCGTTCGACGCCTGCTACAGCGGCAACCCGCTGGTCAACGTCCTCTGCGTCGGCGTGATGCGGCACGAGGACCTGAAGCTTGCCGCAGCGTCGGGTCCGGGCAATAAGGTGATCTTGTTGGGCGCCCGAACCGGACCGGACGGCATCGGCGGCGCATCGGTTCTGGCCAGCGCCACGTTCGGCGACGGCGGTTCTGGAAGCGGTGCGAAACGGCCGAGCGTCCAGGTCGGTGACCCGTTCATGGAAAAACTGCTCGTTGAGTGCTGCCTGGAACTGTTCGCGGCCGGGATCGTGACAGGAATCCAGGATCTCGGCGCAGCCGGGGTCTCTTGCGCGACAACCGAACTCGCCGCGGCAGGGTCCGGGGGGATGCGGGTGGAACTCGACGCGGTGCCGCTTCGGGATCCTGCACTCGGCCCCGCTGAGATCTTGATGAGCGAGTCGCAGGAACGCATGATGGCGGTCACGCGGCCGGGCTCGGTCGGGCAGTTCATGCGGATATGCGCGAAGTGGGACGTGCCTGCCGTCGTGATCGGCGAGGTGACCGGGACGGGTCGGCTCGTGATGACCTGGCGGGGCGAAGTGGTCGTGGACATCCCGCCCGCCACCGCGGCGGACGAGGGCCCGGTGTACGAGCGGCCCGCCGAGCGGCCGGTGGGCCAGGACGCTCTGCAGGCGGACGACCCGGCGGCACTGCCCCGGCCCCGCGGCGGCGCCGCGCTGCGCGACACCCTGCTCGGCCTGCTCGCCCATCCCGACCTGGCCGCCAAGACCTGGGTCACCGGGCAGTACGACCGTTATGTGCGCGGCAACACGGTGCTCGCGACGCCCGATGACGCGGGTGTGCTGCGCATCGATGAGGGCACCTGCCTCGGCGTGGCGCTTGCCACCGACGGCAATGGCCGCCACACACGTCTCGACCCCTACGCCGGGACACAGCTCGCGGTCGCGGAGGCCTACAGGAACGTGGCCGCCACCGGCGCGCGCCCGCTCGCGGTCACCAACTGCCTCAACTTCGGGTCGCCCGAGCAACCGGCGGTGATGTGGCAGTTCGGGGAGGCGGTGCGTGGTCTCGGCGACGCCTGCGCGGCGCTCAACGTACCCATAACCGGCGGCAACGTGAGCTTCTACAACCAAACCGAGAACGCCGCCATCCACCCGACCCCGGTGGTGGGGGTACTCGGAATCCACGACGACGTCCGTAACCGGGTGCACATCGGCTTTGCCGTGCCCGGCGCGAGCATCGTGCTGCTAGGCGAGACGCGTGCCGAGTTCGGCGGCTCCGCCTGGGCGCACGTCGTGCATGGGCATCTGGGGGGACGCCCGCCCCAGGTGAACCTGGAAGCTGAGCGGCGGCTGGCCGGGCTGCTCGCGTCCGCGGCCGCCGTTCGGGTCCTTGCTGCGGCGCACGACCTGTCCGACGGAGGGCTGGCGGTAGGGCTCGCCGAATCGTGCCTGCGCGGCGGACTGGGCTGCCGGGTGCGCCTGCCCGGGGATCCGTTCGTGTTCTTGTTCAGCGAGTCTGCGGCACGGGCGGTGGTGGCCGTCACTCCCGGCGGGGATGCCTCGTTCGACCGGCTGTGCGCCGACCACGGCGTCCCGGCCACGGTCCTCGGCGCCGTGGGCGGGGAGAGCCTGGATATCGAGGATTGCTTGGCTGTGCCTCTTGCGGAGCTTGCCGCGGCGCACGAGCGCACGCTGCCCGCGCTGTTCGACGAGACCTGACGACCCCTGACGAGACCTGACTCAGTAGGCGGACCAGAACTCGACGAGCTGCGGCCAGGCATGCGAGGGTCCGCACGGCGCCAGCCTGGCGGGTGTCCCATCTCGCCAAGGGGTTCCGGCAGACAGGCACAGGCCAAGGGCGTTGCTGCGCAGCTGCCAGTAATCGCGCCCGTCGGCGTCCTTGCCCAGATAAGGGTGGCTCCACCGCTGCGCGAGCCGCAGGTTGCAGGCCTTTAACGACAGGCTTGCCGACCCCCGGGACGCACCTCCCGCCGATCGTGCGGCGTTCAGGCATGTGGCGTTGGGCACATAAACGAGGATGTAGCTGCCGTCGGTCATCTGGTCGGCCTGCCACTGCTCGCTCGGCAGCACCGAGGTGCCGCTGCCCCCCTTGATGAACGCCAGGGCCTGGCCCGACAGGGCGAGCAGGCGATGCGGTGAGCCGTTAGCGGGACCCAGGACGGCGAGTCCGGCGAGCTGCTGGCTCGCCAAGCTGGTGGATAGCGGCCGGGGGTGACGTTCTGGCCCGTCGCCGGTCAGGAAGACGAACTCGACCGTCCCAGCCACCGCGAGCACTGTGAGCAACGTAAGCACCGCGAGCACCACCAGTCCCGCCAAGCCGACGGCGCCGTGCGCGCGACGTACCCGGTGTGCCCAGTTCGCCGCGATCTGCTCTCGGAACACGCGCCGCTGTCCCGGCATACCGAACGCCTACATACGAAGTGCGTTCGCTGGCAAGAGACTGGTGGATAAATTACCAACGCATTTATCTCGGAGGGCTTGTATCGAGGCTAGGGCCCTCCCGGGTGGCTCGTGTACCTTCCGCTGCGTGCCCTCACGACGCCCATCAGCCGAGCGTGCACGCGCCGCGCTTCAGGCCCAGCTGGCAGACCTTCCCTGCGGCGCACATCCGCAAGCCCCCGATCCCGGGCCCAAGAACGTGCGAGAACTACAGGCGGCATGCGTGAATGCCGCGCTCGGGGCACTCGACGTCGGTGTCCGCCCGAACCCGTCCGCTGCCGCGATCGCCGTCAGGTACCTGCTTGACCAGCTTTCCGCGGCGGCTCCCGGACGTGCGGTGGAGGTCAGAGTGCCGCCCTATGGCGCGGTGCAGTGCATGGCAGGCCCATCGCACACCCGGGGCACGCCAGCAAATGTGGTCGAGACCGATCCTGTGACCTGGCTGCGGCTCGCTACCGGCCGGCTGGCGTGGCGGGATGGGGTGCGTCAGGGCCGGATCCGGGCCAGCGGACCGCGCGCGGACTTGGCGCCGCATCTGCCCGTCAGCTACTGAGTCGCCGCTACACTGGCCACGTGGCCGAACCCCGTGGCCGTCTGACCAGTGACTTCGGTGGCTCTGCCTACGCTTTTGGCGGCGACAGCCCGCCCCGCGAAGCGTGCGGAGTCTTTGGGGTGTGGTCGCCAGGCGAAGAGGTCAGCAAGCTCACCTACTTCGGGCTGTATGCGCTGCAGCACCGCGGCCAGGAGTCGGCGGGCATCGCGGTCAGCGACGGCGCCAGGATCGTCGTGTACAAGGACATGGGCCTCGTCCCACAGGTGTTCGACGAGTCCGTGCTGAACACGCTGCGCGGTCATATAGCGATTGGGCATTGCAGGTACTCGACGACCGGGTCGTCGGTGTGGGCGAACGCCCAGCCAACGTTCCGGTTCACTGGCGGCCGCGGGCTAGCGCTCGGGCACAACGGCAACCTGACGAACACCCTTGAGCTAGCCGCGATGCTTGACGAGGGTCCCGGTGGGAGGGATGCCCTGGCCAGCACCTCGGATACCGATGTGCTGACGGCCCTGTTCGCCAGCAGGCGCGGCAGCCTGGCCGATGCCGCTGCGTCGGTTCTGCCGCTGGTGCGCGGCGCCTACTCCCTGGTGTTCATGGACGAACAGACCCTGTACGGGGCGCGCGATCCCCAAGGTTTCCGGCCGCTTGTCCTCGGCCGGCTGGCCCGCGGCTGGGTGATCGCCAGTGAGACCGCCGCCCTCGACATCGTGGGTGCGGCACTCGTGCGCGAGATCGAGCCCGGCGAATTGATCGCAGTCGATGAGGCCGGGGTCCGGTCCCGGCGCTTCGCGCCCGCCGATCCCAAAGGGTGCCTGTTCGAATACGTCTACCTGGCCAGGCCGGACACGACGATCGCCGGGCGGGGTGTGCACGCGACCCGGCTCGAGATTGGGCGGCGGCTCGCCCACGAGCACCCGGCCGACGCCGACCTTGTGATCCCGGTCCCCGACTCGGGCACCCCGGCCGCGATCGGCTATGCGGAAGCGAGTGGCATTCCCTATGGCCAGGGATTGGTAAAGAACTCCTATGTCGGGCGCACCTTCATCCAGCCGAGCCAGACGATCCGCCAACTGGGCATCAGGCTCAAGCTGAACCCGCTGCGCGACGCGATCGCCGACAAGAGGCTGGTGGTCGTGGACGATACGATCGTACGGGGGAACACACAGCGGGCCATCGTCGCGATGCTCCGCGAGGCCGGTGCCACCGAGGTGCACGTCCGCATCTCCAGCCCGCCAGTGTCGTGGCCGTGCTTTTACGGAATCGACTTCGCGAGCCGAGCCGAGCTCATCGCGGGCAACCTGGGCATACCGGAGATACGCACGTCGATCGGTGCCGACTCGCTCGGCTACGTCTCGCTCGAGACCCTCATCGCGGCGACCACCCTGCCTGCCGAACGGCTGTGCCACGCGTGCTTCGACGGCAGGTACCCGCTATCGGTAGCGGAAGCCGACCGCGGCAAGCACGTGCTCGAGGAGGTCACGTGACCTCAGGCGGTGCCGCTGACAACGGCGCTGAGAGTGCCGACGACGCCGCCACGGGAGCCACCTATGCCGCCAGGGGAGCCACCTATGCCGCCGCTGGAGTGAATACCGACGCCGCGGACCGTGCTGTCGAGTTGATGCGGGCGGCCGTCGGCCGCACGGCACGGCCCGAGGTGATCGGCGGCATCGGCGGCTTCGCGGGGCTGTTCGATGCGAGCAAGCTGACGGGTTACCGGCGGCCCTTGCTGGCCACGTCCACCGACGGCGTCGGCACAAAGGTGATGATCGCGGCTCGGCTCGGCGTATTTGACACAGTCGGCATCGACCTGGTCGCGATGGTCGCCGACGACCTTGTGGTATGCGGTGCTGAACCGCTGTTCATGACCGACTACCTGGTGTTCGGAAAGATCATCCCCGCGCGGGTAGCGACGGTGGTCGAGGGAATCGCAGCGGGATGCGTGCTAGCGGGATGTGCTCTCGTGGGTGGCGAGACGGCAGAACATCCTGGTCACCTCGGGCCAGCGGACTTTGACATCGCGGGCGCGGCCACGGGCGTTGTGGAAGCCCACGAACTGCTTGGCGCTGACCGGGTCCGCCACGGTGACACCGTGATCGCTATGGCCTCCTCCGGGCTGCACGCCAACGGGTTCTCGCTCGTGCGCGACATTCTCGCCAGGTCACGCCGGGAGCTTGATCACGAGCCGCCCGAACTCGATCGGCCGATCGGCCGTGAGCTGCTGGCTCCATCGCGCATCTACGTGCCCGCATGCCTCGCGCTTGCGCGCTCAGCCGATGTGCACGCGTTCGCCCACATCACGGGGGGCGGAATCGCCGCCAACCTGGCGAGGGTGCTGCCAGCCGACGCTGACGCGGTCATCGACCGGCGCACGTGGTGCCCACCGCCGATCTTTGGCCTGCTGGCCGGCTACGGCGGCATCAGGAATGGCGTCCAGAGCGAGGAAATGGAGCAGGTATTCAATCTCGGCGTTGGAATGGCGGCTGTGCTAGCGGCTGATGCCGCCGACCACGCCCTTGAACTCCTTGCCCAGCAGCACATTCAAGCGTGGGTAGCCGGACAGATCGTGCCTGGCTGCGGCGGCGCGCGCCTGACGGGATCATATTCGGGCTGACGAAGCACGGTGTGCTGGCGGACAGACTCGGCCGGCCCTCCTGCCGCACCCAAGCTCGCCGGCTGGGCCGGCGCCATCTCCGCTCGGCTACGTGGTCCTAGTCCGCGTCGTCCTCGTTGCCCTCGTCGGCGTAACGGTCCGCGAGTTCCTCGTAGGAGTCCTCATCGCCGTCATCGCGCTGGTCTGAACTCACGCCCAGTTCCGCCCGCAGCCGATCCAGGTCCGTGCCGCCGCTGTTGTACTTCAGCTGGCGAGCGACCTTCACCTGCTTGGCCTTGGCTCGGCCGCGCCCCATTGGCTCGACCCCCTCGAACGTCGGGGCCCACGTAGGCCCCTGCCTCATTTGCAATTGTGCCGGTAGATGCTTGCGGGCGAACAGCACGACGAACCGACCCGCCGACTCTCCCCCCGCAGGGAGATGGCGCGTGTCAGCTTCCGTACAGTTATTACCGTACCTGCTTTGCGGCGTGCACGCCTACGCAGCCTCATCGACGGGGCGCAAAGCTGCCGGGGTTATGCGCACGGCGAAGAGCCGTGCGCAGCGCTGTCAACCACGGTCACGCTCCCGGCCGTGGGCACGGCCGCGGCCGTGCCCACGGCACGCTCCGGGTGACGCTCACGAGTGCAGCCAGATGCCGCGCCGCCGGCCAACCGCCGAAATCCGCTGCTCGGCGAGCCTGTCCGCGGCAGCCGCGGGGGGTACGCCCTCCTCCTCGGCGATCGCAAGAATCTTGCTGGTCGTGGCGAAGATCTTGCTCGCTTTGGCCTTGGCCCGATCAAAATTGAAGCCCTTGAGCTCGTCCGCGACCTGTATCACGCCGCCCGCGTTGACCACATAATCCGGTGCGTAAAGAACGCCGCGGTCGGCCAGCTGCTTCTCCACGCCAGGATGCGCCAGCTGGTTGTTCGCGCCACCGCATACGACCTTCGCCGTCAGCGCCGTGACCGTCGCATCGTCAAGGGCACCGCCGAGCGCACACGGCGAGTAGATGTCGGCTGGCTCGCGGATCAGCGCTGATCGGTCCATGGCCACCTCGACGCCGGGGTGTTGTTCCCTGACCCGCTCGATGGCCTGCTCGCTGACGTCGCAGATCACTACCTGCGCTCCTGCTTGAGCGAGATGATCGACTAGCCGGCGGCCCACCTTGCCGACTCCTTCCACGGCCACTCGGCGGCCTCGCAGCGAGGTGTTTCCCCACGCATGCTCCGCTGCGGCTCGCATGCCCTCGAACACGCCGAACGCGGTCAGCACCGATGAGTCGCCGGCGCCGCCATGCGAAACGGTGCGGCCGGTGACGTGCGGGCACTCGCGGGCGATGATGTCCATGTCCTCGCTGTAGGTCCCAACATCGCAGGCGGTGACGTAGCGACCGCCGAGGGACGTGATAAACCTGCCATACGCGCCCAGCAGCGGCTCGGACTTATCGCGGTGAGGATCGCCTATGATCACGGCCTTGCCACCGCCGTGATCGAGGTCGGCCACGGCATTCTTGTACGCCATTGCCTTCGCGAGGTTGAGTACGTCGGCGAGCGCATCGTCCTCGTCGTCGTAGGGGTAGAACCTGGTACCGCCCAGCGCCGGGCCTAGCGCGGTCGAGTAGATAGCGATGATCGCCTTGAGCCCGCTCCGCATGTCCTGACAGAATGCGACCTGTTCGTGTCCCGAGCTGATAGAGACACCGGTGCCCTTTTGGGGGGGTGCGAACACGATTGTCACGGTGGTGACTCTCCTGGTTTCGTCCCGGGCCGTCGTTGGCGCGGGATTCTTGCTCAAGACTATTGCGGCGTGCGGGCGGTCACGTGACAGCGCGGCGTCTAGCGTCCTGACCCGTACCCCTCCCGAGCGTTTTGTGACCCCAATCCGCAATCTGTCGGTTTAGGTGACGATCTCGTTATGTGCCATGCGCGCATCACGATGCCAAGGCGTGTCACGATTCGGTGGTGCTGCCCTACGCCGCGTACCTTCGCGTCTATGAGCCGCTGATCGCATTCGGTGAGCCCGACCGGTCACGCTGGGCCGAATATGCCGCATCCACGTGCCGCCCCCGCGGGGTCCATGCCGTGGTGACCGAACACGAGGAGGCGGTGCGGCGGCTGATCGCAGTGCCGCCGATCATCGCGCCGGTGCGTGAGAGCGAGCACGCCTACGTGCGCCAGGCGGAGGGCATCATCTACATCTCTCCCTGGCAGACTCGCCTGCGGTCATGGCTGGCGCTAGGCCGGCTTCGGGCCACCCTGCCCGAAGCGCTGGCCGACAACTTTGTGCCCCGCCAGGCTGCCGACCTGGCGGCGGCCGATTTCGCGCGCTGGCACTCGCGCAGTCCATCCATACGCACCCACATTCTGACTGCCACCTGGCATGTGCCGCTGGCCTGGTTCGTGCCGTTCGGCCCGCCGGAGCGGTGGCTCGTACTCGACGGCAGAGCGGCCAGCGACGCCGGACCCGCCACGGCCGGGGCGACTCGCACACTGACCTACGTGACCACGATGGTCCAGGCACGCCGGCGTGTCGCGCGAGCGCTCGGCGCTGTGCGCCGCGGACTCTCGCGTGGATCACGCCCATACAGCGATGACCCACCGCCGCAAGGCACTGCCGCGGGCGGTGCCCACCGTCGGCCCGGTGGAGCGGCGCCAGTGGCAGGTTCGGCTCCGCCCGGTTCGGCTCCGCCCGGTTCAGGTCCGCCCGGTTCAGGTCCGCCCGGTTCAGGTCCGCCCGGTGCGGCTCCGCCCGGTGCGGCTCCGCCCGGTGCGGCTCCGCCGGGTCCGGTCCAGCGCCGCGCCGGGGGTCGGCACGCAGGCGAGCGCCGACATGAAGACACCGCACGGGGCAGTGAAGTACCACCGCGCCACGGCGCTACACGCGGGCATGGTGAGGCACCGCGCCATGGCGCTGCACCCCGTCATGCGGCCGACCCCGCGCGTCGCGGCACCGACGCGCTCGCCGCCGCCCTGTCCGGGAACCCCCTGCCCGCGGCCGTCACGGAAATCGAAGACCTCGGGCGCTGGCTGGAGGAGTTCCATCCGCGTGCGATCGTCGAACTCGACTACGGCGGACTCGTTTACCTGATGGATGACGAAGCACTTCGAGCTGACCAGTCAGTGGCCGAAGTCGCCGCAGCGATCACCGGGCTTGAGACGGGCGAGCTTGAGTTGGCCCTGGCCATGTACCAGCGCCTGCGGACGAGGTGGCGGGCGCTGCGCGACGCAGAGTTCGCAAGCTAGGCGCAAAGCGGCGGCAGGGGCAGACAAGAACTGGCCGCCCGGTGCCCGACCTGTGCCACTGATGGAGCAGCAATTCATGAGCCCTCGCTTTTTTCCGAATCCGCCGCGTTGCGACTATACGTGTCGCTAGAATCACGCACGGTGACAGTGATCAGCGGAGCAACGGGACAAGCTGACACAGAAACTTTGCTCTAGGTGGTCGACTCGTCACGTCTGGTGATGGCAATATGGTCTCGGTGGGCCATATCAGGGCATCCACGACAGCTCCAGATGGGGCGTAAGTACAGCAAAGACCGCAGGATCGTAATACCGGTCCAGGAGGAGAGGCCGCACACATGTCTGCACGCACACCCGAGGCCGAGCCATTGCTCACCCCGGCGGAGGTCGCGACGATGTTCCGAGTGGACCCCAAGACCGTCACGCGGTGGGCGAAGGCTGGCAAGCTGACCTCCATCCGTACGCTCGGGGGTCACCGCCGGTACCGGGAGACCGAGGTTCGCGCGCTGCTGGCGGGAATCCCGCAGCAGCGGTCGGAGTGAGGTAACGCAGTCCCAAACGCCCGACTTTGGGGGGTTGAACCGGGCCGCACGCGCTCGGCGCGCCCGGCGCCGGTAACAAGAACACAGAGGGGGTCGGCCCCGGCGGCCGGTGTGCCGCTTTGGGGGGGTACCGTCTATGGGCCAGAGGTCTTGAAGGTCTCAGCACGACCAAGGTTCCTTCAGACACTGCCGGGGTCGATCCGGCCACTTGCCACATCGGTCATCAGGGCATCCGCACGTCGCCCGTCATGACGGATCGCCCATTGCTCCCGAGCACCGCTGGCAGGCAGGTCAGCCCGCAAATCAGGCATTCAGCCAGCGGTCCGGCCTTCCTACCGCAGATCACGCGCAGTTGATTCCGCTCGCCCGATTCTGCTCGTCGTCGGCCCGTGACCGCGCGAGGAGTCGCCAGGCCAACCGGTAGCCAACAAGTCCCGTGGGCTGCACAAACTTACAGCACCAAAAACAGCTGAACTTTTTGTAATCAAGTGTGTACAGTCAGTACTCTCGGCCATACTGGTCCGCGCGGCTGTCGTTCGCAGGGCTGAGAACTCTCCATGGCCAGCCCTTCAGGCGACGGCGTGCATGGCATCCGCACGCCATGCCGGTGTGGGGATCCGGCCCATCGCGGGTGTCGCTCGGGCGGACTCGGGGTCCCCCGGTTAGCAGATGTGGCGCGGGCCACGGGTCAGGCCGGCCGGGCTGTCCTGGCACGCGCCTGCCGGAATCCTGCTGTGACGCGGTGCGTCACAGCATTCGGGGGGAGGATCAGTAAATGCGCGATCCGGAGCTTGTGTCGCGCGCGCAGCGTGCCGCCGCGCGGCTGGAATGGGCATGGGAGCGGTGGCGGACAAGGAACGGCTTTGGCGGCGCGCTCTCCCAGCCAGTAGCGAGTTATGTCGGTTACGCCCCGGAAGACCCACGGGGGCGGCCGCGTGTGGTTTTCGGCGTCGACGCTCTCGAGGCGGAGCAATTGGCCTTGCTACTCGACGGTGACGCCCGCCGCGGCCCGGCAGCCGGCTCGGTGACGGAGTCGGTAACCGAGCCCGCGGGTGATCCCGGTAGGGATCCGCGCCGGGGCTCAGACGGGCAATATGGCGGGGAGCCGGGGTCACGGCTGGCTCAGGCCGATAGCGGGACACCAGCGAGCAGCGTTACTTATCAGGCGCCCTGCGGTATCGGCCCTGAGCCGCCGGCCTGCCCACCTGAGCTGGGCGAAACCGCCGCCAACGCGCAGCGTGGCGAGCCAGGCGTCGGGGACCAGTGGCAGGATCCGACGCGAGGCCCCGCAACCACCGTGACCCCAGCAGCGGCGTCGACGCCTGTGGTCGCGGCAGGGCTGTCCACGCATGCCGCCCCCGCGGCGGCCGCCCCGCCTGGGTCGGCCATGTGTGGGGGTTTCTCCGGGATTGCTGCCGCTGAGGCGGCCAACGCCACGGGTGTGCTCGGCGGCCGACCGTCGGCTACGCCTGGGTCGGCCGCGCCCAGGCCCGCCGCTGCGGCGCCCACGCCTGTGGTCCCTGCACCGCCGGCTACGACTGTGGTCCCGGCCGCAGAGCTCGCGGGCTGGGCGACCAGCGAGTTGCCAGGCCACGCCTCGGCCGGGCTCGCTGCATGGTCCAGGCCCGAGGAGCAGCGAGAGGCGGACGCGACCACTGGGCCGCAACCGCCACCACCGCCACGCAACCCGGCCGACGCGGAACCAGCCAAGCATCGCTGATTACCCCACGGCCCCGTCGGGGTCGGATTCCTGGCCCCGGCGGGCATCCGCCGGGGCCCACTTCTGGCCTCGACGGGGCGCCCGTCGGCACCCCGCTGCCGGTAGCATTGCCAGCCGATCGAGATGAATCACGCTGAGCGGACGAGCCGCACAATCAGGCAACTGCTGGCCGCAGCGGTTGCCTGTGCGCTGCTTGCCGTCACGGCCTCCGCCTGCGACCGAACGGGCGGCCTAACGAGCGGCCAAAGGAGCGGCCAAGCGGGCGGGCATACAACGGGTGGTCAGGCGAGCGCCGCTCGGCCGGCCCAGCAAGCTGCTCCGGCCGCGAGCCCCACCCTTGTGCCCGCACCCTCTGGGGTGACCCCGAGTGCAAGCCCATCGCCCCGGCCCCAGGACCAGCCGCTCGCTGGAGATGTGGTCGCGATCGATCCCGGCCACAACGGTGGCAACGCGGCTCACCCAGACATCGTCAACCAGCTCGTCAACGTGATCACCGAACAAAAGCCGTGTGACACGACCGGCACGGAGACCGACGCGGGCTATCCAGAGCATGCCTTCAGTTTCGATGTTGCGAGCCGCTTGGCGGCCATCCTGCGCAAGCAGGGTGCCCGGGTCGTGCTGACCCGCGATAACGACACAGGCACGGGGCCGTGCATCACGCAGCGGGCGGCGATCGGCAACCGGGCACACGCCGATGCGGCCATCTCGATCCACGCCGACGGCGGTCCCCCCGGTGGCACCGGTTTCGAGGTTATCGAGCCTGGACTGGTACCCGGCTACACCGACAAGATCATCGCACCGTCCCGCCGCCTCGGTCTTGACATCCGCGCCGCGTACCACACCAACACCGGCGAGCCGTATTCGGATTATCTCGGCACTGACGGCCTTGACGTCCGCACCGATCTAGGTGGGCTGAACCTGTCCACGGTGCCCAAGGTGTTCATCGAGTGCGCGAACATGCGCAACGGCGCGGACGCCGCAAGGCTGACCAGTGCGGCGTTTCGCCAGCGTGTGGCGGCTGCGCTCGCCGCTGGGCTGGTCGCGTTCCTGCACGGGCAGTGATCAGCGGCACATCGCCAGTAATCCGCCTCGAATATTCGCCACCGGATAATTCTCCGACACCCCTAGAAGGGTCCGCGCGGTAATTCGGCGCAGGTCACGGCGTGCCGCGACATGCCGTCGTTGATCCGTGACTGCGGAGAGTGTCCAAGATCGGCGTGTTCACACGTCTGACCCTTGGGAAGTCATCGTGATCGCCGACCTGGACACTCTCCTGATCGCACTCTACGTGGAGCTGACCGACCGCATCATCCCCTCGCTCGGCTTGGCCCGGACCGGGCCCGGCAAGCCGCCGGCGGTGACCAGCGCGGAGCTGGTCTGCCTGGCGGTGGCGCAGGTGCTGCTGCGCTATGACAACGAGCGGCACTGGCTGCGCGCCGCCGCGGCCCGGGTGGGCAAAGCTGTATACGACAACACCTCCTCGTACACCTCCGCTCCGCGCTCCCACAACCGCGCCACATGCTCCGCGCGCCTGGCCCCACGCGGCACGACCACCCCACTACCGCCGTAATCGCCGCAGTAATCCCCGCCCCGGCCAACACGGCCTCAGCCGATGACAGATGCATCCCGCCATTGTCCCGCCGCCGCGCGACGGTTCATGCATGTGGAACCGACGACGAACGCAGGGCCCGCGCGGCGTGTCTCTGATCCTTACCGCCGCGCACGCGGTGCCAGGTCCCACCGCCCCGTCAGCACCAGCCACGTGAACGCACCCATCGCCAGCGCCCACCAGGCCGGATACCCCGGCGCAGCAGCAGAGGGCGAGCATCCAGATGGGAAAACCAACCCGACCAGAGCACCGCGCCACCTCATGATCACCTGGACCACAACCCTCTGAGCGGCATCCAACCAGACGACGACTACCGACTGACTAGCCCCAAAAAAACACACCGTAGCCCCGCCACCACGACATCCGACAACCAAACCCCCACACCACCAGCGCACCTGGAAGCAGCAAACCGCCTCCTGGTGGCCCTCCCGCCCACCCCGCCGAGGCACCGGCTAGCCGCCACCTCCTATTGCCCCACCGCACCACTGCCCAGCAAAACCAAAATCCTGTCGCCCGGCCCTATCTGGCGTAGGTGGCAACCCACACGCAGGCGTACCGATACGGTCACCTCCATGAGCTGGATAACCCTCCTGTTCACCACCCTCGGAGCAGGTGCTGCCGGCGCCGTCATCACCGCCTACGGAGCCCAGTCAGTCGCCCGCCGCGACGCCCGCGCTCAAGTCCGAGCCCGTCTCCAGCGCGTCGAGATCATTGCGAGGCAAGCCGATGTCTCCCCTAGCGACCTGGCGCGCGCCGTTGCCGAAGTCGAAGACGTCGCATTCACCGCGGCCGTCCCCCGGCAAGTGGCCGCCATCTACCACGACGCCCGCGATGCCGACGACGAGGCCGACCGGTTCGCCGCCGAGCCCGCCAGACAGGCTTACCGCTACCCGGACAAACGCATCACCCGCCAGGCCGCCCTTCAGGCCCGCATCCTGCTTGTCCGCGTCCTGTGGCACCCCTGGCTGACAATCCCCACCCGCGGCTTGCGGGCCCGGCAGATCCGCCGCCTCCTCAACTGCGGGCTGCGCGAACAGCGCACATACGAGCGCGGGATGACCCGCCGCCAGGAACGCCAGATAATCCGCCAACACAAACGCGAAAGAAAACGGCCGCAGAACGACTGTCACGCATCAAACCCCGCCGCGTATCGCGCGGCGATTTCGTCAATTCGCCGCGCCAGCTCGAAGTCCAGTCCGGTTACAACATCGCCTGCCGTGTGCGTGGTCATGGTGATAAGCACCCCATCCCACCGGATATCGATATCAGGCCTGTGCTCAAGTTCGATCGCAACCTCGCCGATCTCGCCCACCATCCGTATGCCGGTGTCGTAATCCACGCGGTATGTCTTGCGGATCTGACGTGTGTCACCCACCCAGCCAGCCAGATCGCAAAGTCGCTCGGCAACCTGTTCCGGCGTCAGTGGATCCCGCAGCCGCACGCATGTCACCTCCACTGGCGTCGGCTGTCGAGCCCGGCGCCGCTGAGCATCTCCTCAAGATTCCGGCCAGCTAGCTCGTGCCGCTCGGCGATCATGACGTTGCGCAGATTGATCAACTCGCGAAGCATCCTAGCCGAGCCAGTCTCGGCTACCAGCGGAACTACTTCTGCAGCGATCTTGACTGCCTCCTCTGATTCTCCACTTCTAGCGAGCGCTGTGGCCTGACGAGCGCGGAACACGCCAAGATCGCGCCGCGACGAAGCCCCCGCATCGCGGAGCACCTCCACCCAGATCTCCAGTGCACTTTGCGGATCTCCGAGCCGTCCATGACACGTCGCCCGCTGCACATCGAGATACCCGAGAGCCCGACATGCATTGCCCCAAGGATAAGCGTCGTCTACCTTCGCCAGGAACAACTGTGCCTGGTCAATCAGCCGATCGCAGCCATCCCGATCACCCATTAGCGAGAGCCCATGCGCGGCCTGCTGGAGAGCGAGCACTCGGACTTTTGGGCAAAGCCTCCCCTGTCCCGCCAGCGCAGCACTGGCCAGATCGACCGCGCCACGACCGTCGCCCATGTCCACACGCAGCATTGCCTTGTTGGCCAACGCGAAACCGATATGCTGAACATCGCCAGAGCGGTGCGCCAACTCCAGCATCACGTCATGCCAGTGCATGGAACGCTTGAGATCGCCAGCGTCCTGATACAGCCAGCCGACTAGTGCCGAATAAGCAGTGGCCAGCATCCAGAACTCACGTCGCAACTCCGGCAGATGTGGGGACTTTCTGTAGCGGTATTGCCATCGAGGAGCAGTCTGGCCCCACCGGCCACGTCCGTGATCATGGTGTATGAGACGGCACCGTGATGATCCGGTCCTTGACTTTACGCGCTGATTGGTCCTATGGCTTTCACCTCCTCGGGCGTGTCTGCAGCGGGCGGAACCGTGCCAGCGGCACCGGCCTTGGCGAGGACTTCGACACCCATGTAGCGGCGGGCTTCGGCCCATTCGTCGCTTTGCTCCATGAGGACGGCGCCGA
>WNGB01001119.1_pt1 | contig 43824 bp, 44 predicted proteins | sample 5400681 | NCBI WGS metagenome assembly WNGB01 (sample SAMN13153367, study PRJNA577476) | soil metagenome | isolation source: 115 cm soil or saprolite under grassland replicate 2 | place: USA:California | collected 2016-06-15 | reverse complement strand
GGTCTGGGTGGCCAGAGACGTGGAGCCGTTGCAGATCCCGGTCGCGGTCAGGGTCGACCCATCGGGCTTGAGGATGCCGAAGAAGCTGTTCAGGCAGCCGCTGTTGCCGAGGGTGCTGTTGGTCAGCGCCACGCTGACCTTCTGCCCGGCGGCGCCGTCAAAGGTGTAGCGGGCGTTCTGGCCCGGGGTGGAGATGGTGAAGTTGGTGCCGGTGCCGTCGGCGGCGACCGTGCCGGTGACGTCCACCACGTTGTAGACCGTCACGGTGGCGCTGCCGGTGTGATCGCCTTCGGGGTCGAGCAGCAGGGTGTAGGTGCCGGCCACCGGCAGGGTCTGGGCGTCCAGGAACGAGGTGCCGTTGCAGATCCCGGTCCCCGCCAGGGTGCTGCCGTCGGGCTTGAGGATGAAGAAGCTGCCAAGGAACCCGCAGCTGCCCGCGCCGAACGCGACGTTGGTCAGCGCCACGCTGACCCGCTGCCCCGCGGTGCCGTCAAACACCTGCAGCGCGATCTTGCCCGTAGTGGTCACCGAGACGGTATTGCCAGTGCCGAAGGTCAGCCGACCCGTTGCCTCGACATCCCCGGTGGCAAACCCCGGCGGTGGGATGAAGAGATCGGCGGTGCTGGTCCCGCTGCCGTTGGGGGTGCGGACCCTGACCTTGCCGGAACCAACCACTGGGGGGACCACGACGGTGAGAGCTGTCGCCGTCGCCGCCGTCACCTGCGCTCGAGTGATATTGATCCCCGCGGCGTTGTCGGCCGGACTGGGGTCGAAGTTCGCGCCCGTGACCGTGACCGCATCGCCGGGGCCAGCGACGGCCGGTGTGAAGCTGGCGATGGTCGGGGCGCTCGACGGCGCCACCGTGAACGAGGTAGAGCTGGTGGCGGACCCGGCCGCTGTGGTGACGCTGATCGGCCCGGTGGTCGCACCCGACGGCACCGTGGCGACCAGTCGGGTGGTGGTGGCCGAGCCGACGGTGGCCGCCACCCCGTTGAACCTCACCGTGTTGGCGCCCGCCGTGGCGCTGAACCCGGTGCCGTTGACGGTGACTTCGGTGCCCGCCGGCCCCCGCGTCGGCGAGAACGCAAGAATCGACACCGTCGAGGAGGCGTAGCGGGCGATCGAGGTCGTGTTCCCGGCCGGGTCGTAGCTGTACCTGGCGGTATCACCGACCGGGCTGGTCGCACCCGACCAGCCGCCCGTCGGCGTCGTAGGCGTAGGTGACCGGATCCCCTGCCGCGGCACGGGCCGGCTGCCCGGGTGCGACCAGCCCGAGGACGCCGGCGGCGACCACCAGCAGCAGGACGATGGCACGACGACCGGCGACGACGACAGTGCGCATCAGCGCTTCCCCCTCCGGGCTGAGGTGGCAACGGGACAGACGGGACCGACGACTCCCAGCCGGCCGCCCCCTGGTGGCACCGGGAACAGCGGCAGCGCAAGCACCGTCGAGGACCTGACCGGCGACGCTTGGTAGCGAGCCAACAGGCGAGCGGGCAGGAAGGCACGATCCATGAGCCCCCTCGGAGCCAGGACGGTGAACCGCACACGGGCGATGGGACCCGGGGCCCTGACCAGAGAGCAGCCGGGCAGAAGCCGTTTGCCACGCGGTAGGTGCGCAGCGCTCGGAGGGGCTTAAGGTATGGATCGGTAGGATCGGCTCAATATCTAAGCATTCCCGCAATGCGTCGACAACTACGCACTTCTACGCAGTTATCGCATATCGCTTCCTTCACGGAACTTCTGTGACCCCGTGGCCTGGTGCAACCCACCGTTACGGCGCGCATGGCTGGCAACCAGCAAACCAAGCCAACAAGCCCAGACTTCCCTTGAGCGCAGCTGGAAGTGGTCCCGTCCGTTGAACCTGGAACTGAGCCGCGCAGGGCTGCGGCCACCGGAGCAGGAGTCAGCGGGCGCCCCAGGGCCGGGCCTGTGGTGGGCTCCGGTGCGGCGGTGATCGTGCGTGTCTCGGGGACTCACGGTCTCACGGCCGCAGAAGCGTGCGGCCCTCGCCGGTAACCCGCTCGATCGTGGGCGGGCCGTCAGCGCCGGCGGGGCTGCGCGCAAGCACCGTGGTTGGACGGATGACCAGGATCACGCGCACGGCCGCGTCGGGCATCGGCGCGTCAGGGTCGACGCCGTAGCGCTCCCGCAGCCGCCGGTAGAAGCGCCCAGCGGGGTCGTCTTCGACCGCCTCGACGACGCCGCGGGTCTCCAGGTAGCGCTGCGGGTCGGCGGGGTCGGTGATCGACAGGGCGACGCGAGGCTCCGCCTGCAGGTTGCGGAACTTCTGCCTGATTCGCGTGTGGGTCAGGCGGATGCGTTCGCCGTCCCAGCCGAACCACATCGGGTTGCTCTGCGGCCCGCCGTCGGTGCGGACCGTGGCCAGGTGTGCGATCAGCGGCCGTTCGAGCAGGTCCCGATGGCTGTCGGGGACCTGCGGTATGGGCTGGTCCATGAGCTCCCTCCGCCTGCGGCTGCCCGTCGCGGGCTCGCCAAGACCAGGTCGACTACACGCGTGCACCAGTTCGTCGTCCCAGGCGACCGGGTTGGTGCCCAGCAGCGCCTGGACAGCCTCGATGGTCGCCGCTCCCGGCAGTCGGTTGCCGGCGTTACCGCGGCGCGGCTCTCCGCAGCCCCAGGACGCTGGCTGTCACCAGCCCCAGCCCGCAGCTGAGCTGGACGACCCACCAGGCCCCGACGTTGGTGTGGTGGCCAGACAGTGGGCACATGACGGTGGAGAGCAGCAGGATGCCGGACGCCACCATCCTACCGCGGACCTGTTGCACTGAGCGCTGAAGCGCCGAACCGTTGCGGCTGCCTCCACCTGCGCATACCGAGTCCTAGCAGTGAGCTCCAGCGCGACGCCGTCAGGGTCCTTGAACGGCAGCACCGCGATGCCGAACGGCGGCAGGTCGGTGATGCCGCCGTGCTCCACGCTGCGCTCCTCGAAGGCCTGCACGGCCCGCCTCCAGGTCGGCCCGGCCGGCCACGCCGAAGCACAAGTGGTCGAGGCCGCAGCGGAACGGGTCGAAGCGGTCACCGGCCCGCTCATCGTCCACCGGACGCAACCCCAGGAGCAGATCGGCGTTGACCATGACGATGCCGCCCTGCAGCAGGTCCATGGTCAGGTCGTATGCGGATCATCGGTCGGCGGTGGGCGTCCATGGCGATCTGGAACCCGAGCAGTTCGGTGTAGAACGCCCGGGACCGCCCGACGTCGGTAACCGTGAGCCGCAGGTGGTGGACGGCCGAGTGACAGCGGGACTGCCATCGGAACGCCTCCTGGTGTGGGGAGCGGGTCGGGGACCCATGATGCGGCTGGTCGCAGCATCATGAAGCGCCGCCAGTAGGAGAGGTCGAGCAGGGTGGCGACGGGAGGCTCGGGGCCTGGCCGACGAGGGCGCGACCCCGCCAAGCCGTATCCTCGCGCCAGGCTGTACATCCGCGCGCACCGGAACATAAGATGCCGGACCCGGCTACCGCCCGCACGGGCTGACACGGTGGCGAACTCTCGCTGCACTCCCCAGACCCGATCCACCACCTGGGCGCAGCCAGCTAGGAGGGGCATCGTGCGCTCACGGACCGGTCTTGTCGCTCTCGTCGCCTTCGTTCTGATCGCAGCGGCAGCCTGTGATTCCAACACAGCCAGCCGCTCGAGCTCACCTGCCTCGCCGACGACGGCGGCGGCGCATCATGTCACGACGACGACCGGTCCCTCGGCGGTCGCCAAGGCGTCGCCCAAGCAGTTGCGGGCCCAGTTCGAGCAGCTCCTCGGGCAGCACACGCTGCTCGCAATCCGGTCCATGCGGAGCGTGGTGTCCGCCAACCCGGACTTCCGCCAGGCTGCCGACACGGCGCTGCAGACAAACACCGACGCGCTGGGCCAGCTCGTCGCGTCCGCATACGGCAACGCCAACGGCGACCGCTTCAAGCAACTGTGGCAGCGTTGCGTCGCCGACCTCTCCTCCTTTGCGAACGCCGTGGCCGGCAACGACGCCTCGCAGAAGCAGGCCGCGCGGACTGCCCTCCTGGCCGACGCCGACGCCTACAACTCCTGGTTGGCCGAGGCGAGCAAGGGCCAGGTCCGCACCAGCAACGCCCCGAGCGGCATGCGGACGCACGTCGAGCACCTCATGAAGCAGCTCGATGCGTATGCCGCCCGCGACTACGGCCAGGCATACCGGATCGAGCGCGAGGCCTACCAGCAGCTGTTCGCCACCGGCGCCACGCTGGCGAAGTCGAGCGTCACCCCTCCGCTCGCGGCCGGCCTGGACGCGCCGCCGGAGAAGCTGCGGTCGGCCGTTGCCATGCTGCTCGGTGAGCACATGGAGCTGATCACCGACGCGCAGCGGGCGACCTTCGCCGGGCCGCAGGAGTTCACGGCGGCCGCGGCGCAGGTCAATGCCAACACCGCCACGCTCACCCAGGCGATGGGAGCGATCGTCGGGCCCCGAAAGGCCGGCGAGTTCCAGACGGCGTGGGCCAACCACGTCGAGGGGCTCATGGCCTACTCCACCGCGGCCGCCGGCAACGACGAGGCCGGAAAGGCCGTGGCCAAGCAGAACCTGGACGGCTTCGCCTCCAGGCTCGCACTGTACTTGAGCGACATCGTCCGCAACGCGCTCCCGGTGGAGCCCCTCACCGACGCCCTCTCGGGGCACGACGCGCATCTGATCGACCAGGTCGACGCCTACGCCGCCAAGAACTACGACAAGGCCCAGCAGACGGAGCTCGAGGGCTATCAGCAGATGCTCGGCGTTGCGCACACCCTCGTCGACGCGATCCAGCGTACGGTGCAGCCCGGGCTGCCCGCTGGTGGCGCGCAGACCGGCGGTGGTGGCACAGCACACCACCCGCGGGGATGACCCGGGGCCGGCGTCGGTTGGCGGCCGGCGCTGCGGTACTCGCGCTGCTCGCCGGCTGCTCAGGGGCGGGCTTGCGGCACGCCGAGCCATCCCCGACAGCCACCGCCCAGACAGCGGGCCGAGCCGGTGGGGTCGACGCCGCTCGCGGCTTTCGCTCGGCGCGCGGCTATCGGGCGACGCCCGTTCCCATCCGGCTCAAGATCCCGAAGATCCATGTCTCCAGCTCCCTGGACCGGCTCGGTCGGGCGCAGGACGGCACGGTCGAGGTGCCGAACCGGTGGGAGGTACCCGGCTGGTACGGGCTTGGCCCACGACCAGGCGACCCCGGGTCGGCGGTGATTCTCGGACACGTCGACTCCAAGCGGGGCCCGGCGGTGTTCTTCCGGTTGCGCGAGCTTCGTCCAGGCGACGAGATCGACGTCACGCTCGCCGACGGATCATCGGTGCGGTTCGTCGTCCAGCGGACCGCGCAGTACGACAAGCAGCGGTTCCCGACCGATGACGTGTACTACCCGACGCTGAGCTCGGCGCTGCGGCTGGTGACCTGTGGTGGGCAGTTCGACCGCACCACGGGGCACTACCGGTCCAACATCGTCGTCTTCGCCACGATCAGGACCTGACCCGCACGCCCATTTCAGGGTGTTTGCAGCCTGCACTGGTCCACGACCTGCCGGTAGGCGGCCAAGGCGTCGGTGAACCTGGCCGAATCGCTGGACCCGGCCGACAGCGACGGCGCGACCTTTTCGAGCACCTCGCGACCGGAGAGCTCGCGGTTCGACGGGTCACCCATGATCCTGGTGTACTCGTCCAGCTCCCCCTGGAGCCGCACGGCGATGGCGAGCATCGTGTTGGCCCGGTCGACCGACGTCTTGCACGCTGGCGAGGCGACCGGGGCGACCACGGTGGTGTCGGGGCTGTGCGTGGCGGACGCGGCGTCGGCGGCGCCCGACCGCCGATCGTCGGGCCTGGCGACCGCGCCGACGAAGACGCCGGCGACCAGTGCCAGGGCGACCAGGAGGCCGGTGAGCAGCAACCAGGGCAGCGATGGCCGCCGCGGGTGCCCGGGCGCCGGCCGCTCGGGTGCCAGCCGCTCGGGTGCCAGCCGCTCGGGTGCCAGCCGCGACCTCTCGACCTTGGTGGTGGGACGTTCGCGCCGGATGCCGAGCTCGGCGACGTACCGTCGCAGGGCCTCGATCTGCCGGGCACGGTCGTCATCGTGCTCTGGAGGCATGCTTCCCCCTCCCTGCCGTGTGGCGCGGCGCCGGAGCGGAACCACCGACCACGCGTACCCGGCTTGGTAAGACGAGAACCGCCGCCGAGCTTATCCGGGCGTCCTCACCGAGTGCGACCCCAGCGAGTCCTGCCGGCCGTGCGCGTCGGGTCCGACCGTCCTGGTCCAAGCGGGTGGCCACCTGGTCAAGCTCGGCAGAGCTAGGCCTCCTGGCTGCGCAGCCACGCGAGCAGCCCGGGAGTGGAGCCGGGGTCGTCGGCGATCATGTCCAGGGAGGCCTGCAGCTCCTCGGCTTCGAGGGCGACCGGACGGGGCGGCTCGGCCGGCGGCACGACGGCGGGTGCGGCGCTGGACAACACCAGCAGCGCGCACGGCACCTTCCGCTCCTGCAGGTCGGACACCCGGTTCACCACCGCGCCATTGATCACCATGGTGGTCGATCCGCCGCCGTCGAGGTTGATCGCCGCCCACGCGCCCAGCCGGACGAACAACTCGGCGAGTTCCCGCAGGCTCATCCCGACGCTGTGGCCCGGCCGGCGGCCGTCGACGGTCACCACCAGCAGCCGTCCATCGGCCGTGCTGCCCATCCCGGTCCTGGGGTTGCGGCGATGGAACGGGGTGGTGCCATCGACGTTGCCGCTCTGGACCTTGCCGTTCCTGACCAGCGTCGGGTTGCCACCGACCACGTCGAGCACCCCGGGCCAGGCGGCGAACGTCCAGGCAACCGTGACCTGCTCGTCCGGCTGGAGCGTGCCGATCACGGACGCCTGTGCACCGGTCGGGGGCGTCGACAGCACCACCGTGCCGGCCGGGACCTGCCCGCCGAGCGAGCCGGTGACCTCCACGGCATAGGCCGTCTCGGCCCAGCCGTCGGTGCGAATGCTCGGCGGGCCAGCCGCGCGCAACCGGACCGAGGCGGCGTCCGCCGGTGGCTGCTCCAGGGTGGCGCCCTCCGGGGTGAACAGCGCGACCTCGTCACCGGCCGGCGCCCCGCGGTTCACCTGCTGCACCACCAGGCCCAGACCGGTGCGGACGATCTCGGCCACGACCTGCACGGTCGGATTGCCCATGAACACGGCCGTCTCCTGGTCGTTGACGGCGACGTTGTTGCCGCGGCCGCGCGGGGTCTGGAGCAGGCGACCATCCTGGGCGTAGGCATGCACCGGCCGGCCGCTCTGGGCCGGGTCGGCGTAGTCGCCGTTGACCGCCACCACCGCGCCGCGACGTCGCGCCATCGACGAAGTCGTCTCCAAGCCGGGGAGCACGTCTGTGGCCAGCACAAGGTCCATGGTGGAGACGGCGGCGATGTACACGGTCACCAGGTGGATGGCGAACGGCCCGCTCGGGTCGACGATCACCTCGTGGACGACGCCTGGGGCCAGATAGCCCGCCGGCGTGGTGCGCGGCGAGCCAGGCAGCAGCACCTGCTGCTGGTCGCGTGAGCCGTCCGAGCGCACGCCGAGCGCCCACACCTCGACGTGCTGGCCCGGCTCAAGGGCGTGCGGCACGGCGAACGCGTGCGGCCCGATCCCTCGCTCCTCGAGGTCGGGCCGCTGCTGGTCGGCGGTGGCCCGACACCAGAACCGGCCATCGACGTACACCGCGACCGTGATCGGGCCGTCGTAGTCCCGGTCGGCGGCCCAGCCGGTGACGTGGGTGGCGGTGACCGCCTCCAGCGCGCCCAGCGGAGGCCTGGAAGCCGGCGCGAGCCTCGGCGATCCGGCAAGCAGGGTCGCCTCCTGCCCGGGGCCGATGGCGTACACGCTGACCGACTGGCCCTCGGCCAGGTTGTGCGCGACGGCAAAGCGCCACGGTCCGCCGTCGGGGTCGACATGACTCGCCCTGGCATACCGCCACAGCCGCCCGTCGACCTCGACGCGCAAGGTGACCGGCCGGGTGACCTCCTCACCCCAGACCCGCCCCAGATGGTGGTGTCAGTGACGGCGTCGAGCGAGCCGACCTGCATGGCACAGCCCTGCATGGCACAGCCCTGCATGGCACAGCCCTGCATGGCACAGCCCTCCATGGCACAGCGGTGGTCGGGTCCGGCCAATCCTAACAAGCCACAAGCCAGACGCAGAGCCCATCCACGCCTCTTGTGCGCTGCCCGGTCGTCTGGTGAGATCAGCGAGTCAGGCTGGCCGCGTCGGCCAAGGGAGAGGAGGCGGCCGTATGGCCGCGATGCGAAGCCCCCAGGAGATCTTCGGCCACCACGCGCAGGCGCTGGGGGCCGAGAACCTCGAAGAGATCGTCGCCGACTACAGCGACGACGCCATCTTCATCACCCCTGCAGGCGTGCGACGCGGCAAGGACGGCGTCCGCGAGGCATTCACCCAGCTCCTAGGCGAGCTGCCGCAGGCCACGTGGGACCTCAAGACCACCCTCTACGAGGACGACATCATGCTGCTCGAATGGGGTGCCGAGGGCGGCGGCACCCGGGTCGAGGACGGCATCGACACGTTCGTCTTCCGTGATGGCCTGATCCGCGTCCAGACCGTCCGCTACACCCTGCAACCTGCTCGCTGAGATCGCCGCTGTCGCCACCGCACCGAGCGAGCGGCGGATTGGCGCGTCAGGCTACCAGTCGAGGTCGCGCACCGACCGGTAGCTGCCGTGCAGGTAGGCCAGCGGGTCCTCGAGGTCGGGCAGCTCGAGCTGCTCGATGACGCCCTCGACCAGCTCGGCGTAGCCGGCCGGCGCGGACCGGGCAAGGCGGCAGGCCGCCCGCGGGCGGCTGGCGCCGAGCACGGGGCCCCACGGCGACGCGGCCACCTCCAGGCCCTCGAACTGGCCGCGGATCGGCGGGCGGACCTCGGCGAACCGCTCGGCCAGGGCGCGGTCGCCTGCCGCCAGGACGTGCACGACGAACGCGCGGGACTCCTGCATGGCCTCGAAGAACACCGAGGTCGGGTCGATCAGGCCGAGCAGGCGTGCCGGCTGGCCCTCGGCGACCAGCATCGACGACACCGTCAGGCCGGCCCCGGCGGGCTGGCGGCCGGCGGTCCACACGGTCACGGGCGCGACCAGCCGCCCGCGGAACCGGCGGGCCGGGTCGCGCCCCTCGGGCGGCATGGCGAACGGATGCTGCCCGCCGATGCGGAGCGGCTCGCCGGGCATCAGACGTCCAGGCCCTCGACCCGGAAGCGGTAGCCGCCGGCCAGGCCGGCGCCGATGCGCAGCGCTGCCGCCACACCCTCGTCGGTCAGCACGTCACCATCGTTGTCGGTATGGCGCCGCAGCTCCACCAACCGTGGCATGACGTTCCCTCCTGAAAGGCTCCTGTGGCGCCGGGTCGGCGATGCTCGCCGATCAGCCATTGTGGACCAGCGGCGGTCGTCGCCCAGCGCCGGCCGAGCTGGCCACGGCCCGGCGAGCAGGGCGCCGGCGGTGTGCACGACGTCCGAGGTGACCGCGACCGTCACCACCGCCGTGAACACCACGCGCCGGCGTCGCGTCCATCCGGCAGCCCCCACCACGGCCGCAAAGGGCACCCACGACGGACTTTCGCTGCACCCTGGAACGGGGCATCCTAGTGGCGTTGGGCGCCAGCAGGGCAAGGCTCCGCAGGATTGGCATTTGGGCGTCAGCATTGCAAGGCTCCGCAGGAGCAGGCGAGCAGGGCCTGCCCGCGGCCGACCGACCGAGGAGCGGGGGCCGTGCAGCGGCTCCCGGGTCCGGGGGTGTGCGATGGAGAAGTTGCAGCGCCGGGTCGACGAGGTTCGGGCCAGCCGGTCCGAGCTCGACAACCACCTGATCGATGAGCTGGTCGCCGGCAGGATCTCGCGGCGGGAGTTCATCCGGCGCGGGACGGTGCTCGGGATGTCCATGGGGGTGCTCGGTTTCCTGGCCGCGGCCTGCGGGGGGCCGTCGACGCCGGGCACCACCGGGACCAGCGCCGCTGGGGCCGTCAAGAAGGGCGGCACGATGACCGTCGGGATCATCGCGCCCTCGGCGGCCGTCAACCCGCTCACGGTGGCCGACGAGGGGGGGCTGGCCGTGCTCGGGCAGGCCGGCGAGTACCTCACCTGGTCGGACGAGAAGCTCAACCTGCAGCCCGTCCTCGCGGAGAGCTGGTCGCCCAACGCCGACGGCTCGGTGTGGACCTTCAAGATCCGCCAGGGCGTGACCTTCAACAACGGCCAGCCGCTGAAGGCCGAGGACGTGGCCCAGACCTTCAAGACCCACTCCGACACCAAGGGGGGCTCGAGCGCGCTCTCGGCATTCGCCGGCGTGCTGAAGCCGGCCGGGGTCCAGGTGGTCGACGACCAGACGGTGGCCTTCAACCTCGACGCCCCGAACGGGAACTTCCCCTACCTGGTGAGCTCCGACAACTACAACACGGTCATCCTGCCGGCCAACTACGACTACGCCGGCAAGTACGAGCAGTCGTTCCTGGGGACCGGCCCCTGGAAGATGACCAGCTTCAAGACCGGGTCGGAGGTCGCCTACGCGAAGAACCCCAGCTACTGGCAGTCGGGATCGCCCTTCCTCGACACCGTCACGCTGAAGTTCTATGCCGACGAGCAGCCGCGGGTGCTCGCACTCCAGGGCAAGCAGCTCGACGTGGTCAGCCAGTTCTCCGCCTCCACCGGCCAGCCGCTGTTCAACAACCCCAGCGTCAAGGTGCTGGAGCTGCGCTCGGTCGCGCACCGGCAGGTGCACATGCGCACCGACAAGGAGCCCTTCACCGACAAGCGGGTGCGGCAGGCCATCGGCCTGGTGCTGGACCGCCCGGCGCTGGTCCAGGGGCTGCTGAACGGCAAGGGCGACGTGGGCAACGACTCGCCGTTCGCCCCGGTGTTCCCCTCGACGGACACGTCCGTCCCGCAGCGGACCAAGGATGTCGAAAAGGCCAAGCAGCTGCTCGCCGAGGCGGGGAAGTCCAGCTTCACGGTCACGCTCGCGACCTGGAACGGCTACGAGATCCCGCTGCTCGCGCAGACGATCAAGGAGGCGGTGCAGCAGGTCGGCGGCACGGTCAACCTCAGCGTCACCAACCCGAGCACCTACTACGGGTCGGCGGTGTTCGGGAAGTCGCCCTGGCTCGACTCCACCATGGGGATCACCGACTACGGCCACCGGGGCGTGCCCAACGTGTTCCTCAGCGCCCCGCTCACCTCGGCCGGCCCGTGGAACTCGGCCCACTTCAAGAACCCGGCCTACGACGGGCTGGTCAAGCAGTACGTGGCCGCGATCGACGTGCAGGCGCAGAAGGCCGCCGCGAAGAAGATCGAGGAGCTGCTGCTGGACGAGTCGCCGGTGCTGTTCCCGTACTTCCACTTCCACATGAGCGGGACGCAGACCAACGTCGCGGGGGTGGAGCCCACGGCCATGGGCCACATCCGGCTCACCAAGGCGGGGTTCTCGGCCTAGGTCGGCCTGGAAGCGAGGGAGGTGGCCCATGGGCCGGTTCGTCCTCCGGCGCGTCGGGCTCGCGGTGCTGACGCTCTGGCTGCTCGCGACCATCGTCTTCGTCGGGATCCATGTGCTCCCCGGCGACGTCGGCCGCCGCATCCTGGGGCCGTTCGCCGCACCCGAGGCCGCGGCCACCCTGAACCATCAGCTGGGGGCGGACCGGCCCCTCGCGGTCCAGTACTGGGACTGGCTGTCAAGCGCGGTGCGCGGGGACCTGGGTGAGTCGCTCTCCTTCCGGGTCCCCGTGTCGTCGCTGCTGGGGCCGGCGGTGCTCAACTCGCTCAAGCTCGCGCTGGTCGCGTTCCTGCTGGTGGTGCCGCTCGGCATCCTGGGCGGGATCGCGGCCGGGCTCTCCCGCGGCCGCGCGGTGGACCGCCTGGTGACGGTGGGCGGGCTGTCGGCCACCGTGGTCCCCGAGTTCGTCTCGAGCATCGTGGTCATCCTGGTGTTCGCCGTGCAGCTGCGGTGGCTCCCGGTCACCGCCCAGGCCCCGGCCGGCAGCGGGCCCGGCACGCAGCTCCGCTACCTCATCCTCCCCGCGATCCCGCTGGTGTTCGTGCTGTTCGGCTACATCGCCCGGATCACCCGTGCCGGCATGGTCGAGGCGCTGGACGCCGACTACACGCGCACCGCGGTGCTCAAGGGGATCTCGCAGCGGACCGTGATCGTCCGCCACGTGCTCCGCAACGCGCTGCTGCCAACGATCGCGGTCGTCGCCACCCAGACCGGCTACCTCATCGGCGGGCTGGTGGTGATCGAGTTCATCTTCAACTACCAGGGGCTCGGGCAGCTGACGTTCCAGGCCGCCCAGAAGCTGGACTTCCCCCTGCTGCAGGGCACGGTGATGGTGATGGGAATCGTGTTCCTCCTGACCACGCTGGTCGCCGACATCGGCTACTCGCTGCTCAACCCGCGCATCCGCTACGGGAGCACGGAATGAGCGCCGTGGAGGAGGTCTCCGCCGAGCTTGACGCCCGCCGCGGCAGGCAGGGGCGGCGGGCCGTCCGCGGGGAGCGCTGGCGCGTGCTGCGCCGCTCCCCCACCTTCCTTGTCGGCGCGGTGATCGTCGGGTCCTGGGTCGTGTGCGCGGCCTTCGGCGGCCTGATCGAGACGCACAGCCCCTTCGCGGTCGACGTGCTCCACCGGTTCGCCCGGCCGTCGTCGAGCCACTGGTTCGGGACCGACGAGCTCGGCCGGGACGTCTACTCCCGGGTCGTCGAGGGCGCCCGGGGCATCCTGGTCGTCGCGCCGCTCGCCACCGCGATCGGCACGGTCGCGGGGACCGCCATCGGGCTGGTGACCGGCTACTACCGCGGCGCGGTCGACGACGTGCTCATGCGCGTGGTCGACGCGTTCCTGGCGGTGCCGGCGGTGGTCCTCGGGCTGCTCGCGCTGGTGGCGCTCGGCCCGTCGAACCTCACCGTGGTCGTGGTGATCGGGATCGTGTTCACCCCGATCATCGCGCGCACCGTGCGCGCCGCGGTGCTGGCCGAACGCGAGCTCGAGTACGTGCAGGCGGCCAGGCTGCGCAACGAGCGGGCACCCTACGTCATGTTCGTGGAGATCCTGCCCAACGTGACCGCGCCGATCCTGGTGGAGTTCACGGTCCGCCTCGGCTACGCGATCTTCACGCTCGCCACGCTGTCGTTCCTCGGGTTGGGCATCCAGCCGCCCGCGCCGGACTGGGGGGTCACGATCTTCAACAACTACGTCTACATCACCGGCGGCGTCTGGTGGCCGACGCTGTTCCCGGCGATCGCCATCGCCAGCCTGGTCGTCGGGGTGAACCTCGTCTCCGACGCGGTGACCCAGGTGTTCGAACGGTGAGCGCCGCAGCGCCGCTGGAGACCGGGGCCGAGCTGCCCGCGGCCGTCCCGGCCCTCCAGGTGTCGGACTTCCGGCTCGCCTACCGCGTGCGGGGCACGGACCGGGAGGCCGTCCGCGGGGTCAGCTTCGAGGTGGCCAGGGGCGAGTCCTACGGGCTGGTCGGCGAGTCCGGCTGCGGCAAGTCCACGGTCGCCTTCGCGGCCATGCGCTACCTGCCCCGCAACGCCCGGGTGACCTCGGGCCAGATCCGCATCGACGGCGCCGACCTGTTCCGCATGGACGAGGCGGGGCTCAGGCGGCTGCGCTCCCACACCGTCTCGATGGTCTACCAGAACCCCGGGACCGCCCTGAACCCCTCGATCCGGGTGGGTGACCAGGTGGCCGAGTCCTTCCGGGTGCTGGACGTGGCCAAGGACGAGGCGCACCAGCGCGCCCGCGCGATGCTCGAGAAGGTGCAGATCTCCGACCCCGTCGGCGTGATGCGCCGCTACCCCCACCAGCTGTCCGGCGGCATGCAGCAGCGGGTGGTCATCGCGATGGCGCTGGCGGCCAACCCCTCGCTGCTGATCCTCGACGAGCCCACCACCGGGCTCGACGCCACCGTGGAGGCGGAGGTGCTCGACCTGGTGGCGGCGCTGCGGCGCGAGTTCCGCACGAGCGTGCTGTTCATCAGCCACAACCTCGGCGTGATCGCGCGCATGTGCGACCGCATCGGGGTCCTGTACGGCGGACGGCTGGTGGAGGAGGGTGCGACCGAGACGCTGCTGCGCGACCCGCGCCACCCCTACACCGTGGGCCTGCTGCGGGCCGTCCCCATGTGGGGCGACAGCAAGGACCGGGGCGTGCTCGACACCATCCCGGGCTTCCCCCCGCCCATCGGGGCGGTGATCCCGGGGTGCGTGTTCGCCGACCGCTGCGGGCTGGCCGAGGACCGCTGCCGCCAGGAGGAGCCGGCCCTCTACGAGACGGGCGCCGGCCACCAGAGCCGCTGCTTCTTCCACGAGCGCGCCCAACAGCTCCCGGTCTCGGCCGGGCTGGAGGCGCCGGCCGGCGTACCGGGCCCGGGCGGCGACGGTGCGCCGGACGCCGGGACAGCGGGGGCGGCAGGGCTGCTGATGCGGCTGGACCACCTCTCCAAGACGTTCCATCAGGAGGGGCACGACGTGCGGGCGCTCGCCGACATCTCGCTCACGATCCGGCGCGGGGAGGTGCTCGGCCTCGTGGGCGAGTCGGGCAGCGGCAAGACCACCCTGGCACGGTCGCTGCTCGGGCTCACCGCACCCGACGTGGGCTCGGTCGTGGAGCTGGACAACTCCCCGCTGGGGCCGAGGATCACGCACCGTACGCGGGAGCAGGTGCGCGAGATCCAGATCGTGTTCCAGAACCCCGACTCCTCGCTCAACCGCCGGCACTCGGTGCACCGGATCATCGGCCGGGCGCTGGCCAAGCTGCTTGGGCTGCGCGGCGACGCGCGCGAACGGCGGATCGTGGAGCTGACGCGCTCGGTCCGGCTCGACCGGCCCGCGCTCGACGCCAAGCCGGCACAGCTCTCGGGCGGCCTCAAGCAGCGGGTGGCGATCGCCCGCGCGTTCGCCGGGGACCCCCGCGTGGTGGTGTGCGACGAGCCCACCTCGGCGCTCGACGTCTCGGTGCAGGCCGCGATCCTCAACCTGCTGGTGGACCTGCAGCGCGACGAGGGCGTCACCTACCTGTTCATCTCCCACGACCTGGGCGTGGTGCGCTTCGTCTCCGACCGGATCGCGGTGCTGTACCTCGGGCGGCTCATGGAGGTGGGCCCGGCCGACACCGTGTTCCGGGGGCCGCACCACCCCTACACCGAGGCGCTGCTGTCGGCGGCGCCGATCCTGCGTGGCGGGGCCCGCGAGCGCATCCGGCTCTCCGGCGAGATCCCGAGCGCCGCCGCCCCGCCGTCGGGCTGCGTCTTCCACACGCGCTGCCCACGCAAGCTGGGCGCGGTCTGCGAGGACACCGAGCCCCCGCTGGCCGAGGCCGAGCCCGGCCACCTCATGAGCTGCCACATCCCCATCGATGAGCTGCGGCGCCTCCAGCTGGGCGCGACCGGGAGCGCGACGGGCGAGCCAGGGCGATGACGGCGGTCCTCGCCGTCGTGCTGCCCGAGACCGGCGCCAGGCTCGAAGTGACCGAGGTCGAGCTCGCCCCGCCCGGGCCGGGCGAGGTGCTCGTGCGACTCCACGCCAGCGGCGTGTGCCACTCCGACCAGAACGCCATCGACGGCACCGCGCCCACGCGCTGCCCCGCCGTGCTGGGGCACGAGGGCGCCGGGGTGGTGGAGCAGGCGGGGCCGGGTGTGGCGCTGCGCCCCGGCGAGCCGGTGGCGCTCTCCTGGATGCCGTGGTGCGGGCGGTGCGAGGAGTGCCTGCGCGGCCTCGCCCACCTGTGCCGCACGGCCTGGGGGGCCATGGGCCACGGCGGCCTGCTCGACGGCACGCCGCGCCTGTCGCGCCGTGGCGAGCCCGTCTACCACTACTCGCTGCTGTCGACCTTTGCCGAGCGCGCGGTGGTCGCCGAGCGCTCGTGCGTGCCGATCGACGCGGACGTGCCGTTCGAGGTGGCGGCGATCGTCGGGTGCGCGGTCACGACCGGCGTCGGGGCGGTCTGGAACACGGCGGGCGTGCGCCCGGGCGAGCGCGTCGCCGTGCTCGGCTGCGGCGGCGTCGGGCTGTCCGCCATCCTCGGTGCGGTCGCGGTGGGCGCCGCGCCGGTGGTGGCCGTCGACGTCTCGCCAGAGAAGCTCGAGGCGGCCCTGGCGCTGGGCGCGACCCACGCCGTGCCCTGGGCCGGCGACCCGGAGGCGACCGCCGAGGCGGTGCGCGCGGCCAGCGGCGGCGGGGTGGACTACGCGGTCGAGGCCACCGGCCGGCCCGAGGCGGCCGAGGCGGCATTCCGGTCGACGCGCGCGCGGGGCGCCGCGGTCCTGGTGGGGATCCCGCGCGCCGACGCCGAGCTGCGCCTGCCGGCGTCCTCGGTCCCCCGGATGGAGCGCCGGGTGCTCGGCAGCGCGTACGGCTCGGCGCAGCCGGCGCGGGACTTCCCCACGATCCTCGCGCAGTACCGCTCCGGGCGCCTGCCGCTCGACCGCCTGATCTCGCACCGCCTGCCGCTCGAGGAGGTCGAGGCCGCGTTCGCGCTGCTCCGCTCCGGCGGGGCGCGCCGGGTCCTGCTCGAGCCCCCGCGGCGGCCGGCCGGCGGCGCGGCCACCGCGGTGAAGGAGGCGTGATGGGCGCCGACCCGGTGGACGGCTGCATCGGCGAGGGCTGGGCCGGTGAGGACCCGAACGGCAGCCACGTCAACCTCGTCGCGGCCCGGCGCGGCTCGGCCACGGGCGCCGCGGTGGCGGCCGCGCTCGCGTCGCCGCGCCCAGGGCACCTGCCGTTCATCGCCTGCCTGGAGCGTGGGGCGATGGTGCGCCCCACCACGGTGGTGGTGAACAAGGCGCCGCTCGAGGGCGAGGCGCAGTCGCGGGTCGTCTGGGGCGCGGCCCAGCTCGGCATCGCCCAGGGCGTGCTCGACGCGGTCGCCGAGGGGCTGGTCGACCCTGGTGAGGCAGCCGAGCTGCTGCTGCTCGTCGCGGTCTGGATCGACCCGGCCGCCCACGACGAGACCGCGGTCCGCAAGGCCAGCCGCACCGCCACCTTCCGCGCGCTCGCCGACGCGCTGCGGCCCCCGTCGGCGGCGGAGGTCACCGCGCTGACGGCGCGCCGCGAAGCCGCGAACACCCCGTTCTACGGCGGCGACTGAGGTGCGCATCGCGGCCGTCGAGACGCGCCACTACCGCATCCGGCTCGAGCCGCCGTTCCAGGCCGCCTGGGACCCGGTGCCGCGCGCGGCGGTCGACGCCACCGTCGTGGTGGTGCGCAGCGACGACGGGCTCGCCGGCTACGCGAGCGGCGACCACCTGCCAGACGCCCGCCAGCTGGAGGCGCTGCTCGTCGGGATGGACCCGCGGCGGACCGAGCGCGTCCACGAGCTCTGCGAGACCGTGGACTTCCACGGCGGCCGGCCGTGGACCGTCGAGGTGGCCGTCTGGGACCTGGTCGGACGGGCGCTCGGCCTGCCGCTGTGGCAGCTGCTCGGGGGGCGCTCGGAGCGGTTGGTGGCCTATGCGTCCACCGGCGAGCTGGTGGAGCCCGAGGAGCGGGTGCGCCGGGTCAAGGAGCTGCAGCAGCGAGGCATCCGCGCGGTCAAGCTGCGCCTCCACCACGACTGGCGGCGCGACCTCGAGGTCGTGCAGGCGGTGCGCGACGCGCTCGGCTCCCAGGTGGAGCTGATGGTCGACGCCAACCAGGGATGGCGCATGGCCGGCGACGTCACGCCCCGGTGGGACGTGCCGACGGCCGCGCAGTGCGCAGCCGAGCTCGAGCGGCTGGGCGTCTACTGGCTCGAGGAGCCGCTGCGCACCGACGACCTCGACGGCTACCGGGCGTTGCGGCGGCGCACGTCGATGCGGCTCGCAGCCGGCGAGATGGTCCGGCACCTCCACGAGGCGCGTGACCTCGTGCTGCGCGGCGGGGTCGACGTCGTCCAGCCCGACGCGGTGCTCGCGGGCGGGATCGCCGGCTGCCGGAGGATCGCCTCGCTGGCGAGCCTGTGCGGCAGGATGTTCACGCCGCACACCTGGACCAACGGCCTCGGGCTGGTGGCCAACCTCCACCTCGCGCTCGCGGTCTCGACCTGCCCGTACGTCGAGGTGCCGCTCGACCCGCCGGCGTGGTCTGCGCAGCGGCGCGACTGGCTGCTGCCCGAGCCGGTCGACGTCGCCGCCGACGGCACGATCGCGCCTCCGCCCGGTGCCGGCCTCGGCGTCACTCCCGACCTCGACGCCCTCGAGCCCCACCGGGTCGGTTGAGGCCCGTGGCGCACGGGGCGGGCCCGGCGGCCGTCCAGCTCCCCGAAGGCGAGCCCCACCGGGGCGGTTGAGGCCCGTGGCGCACGGGCCGTCAGGAACGACGGCGTGGCTCGGGTCGAGGCGGTGCGCCGGTGGACCCCCGCAGGTGCAGCACGGGTTTTTTGACGACCCGTCGCCGGCGCGGCCTGCCGTCGATGGCGGCGACGACGAGCTGGACCGCCGTGCGGATGATCCCCTCACGGTCCCAGTCGAAGGTCGTCAGGGGCGGGGACAACAGGCCCGACACCGGGTGGTTGTCGTACCCGGTGACCGACAGGTCGGCGGGGATCCGCAGGGAGAGGTCCCGGGCCGCCGCATACCCACCGTAGGCGATCGAGTCGGAGAAGCAGAACAGCGCGGTGGGCCGGCCCTCAGCGGAGAGCACCTTCCCGGCCACCTGGGTGGCCTCGGCGAGGGAGTGGGGCGCGGCCCGGACCGCGACGTCGAGACCGAGCCGCTGCGCCTCGGCCATCACATAGGTGTCCGCCGGGCGGTCCGGGGTGCTGGGCTGGGTCGAGGTCAGCACCGCGATCCGCCGGTGACCGAGCTGGTGCAGGTGCTCCAGCGCCAGCGTCACGCCGGCGCGGTTGTCGAACAGCACCTCGCCGGTGGGCCGCGCGCCCTGCAGGGAGTCCCCGATGGCCACCACGGGCAGGGTCTGGGTGAGGTCCGCCCAGAGCGGCGCGGAAGGGTCCAGCGGAGACAGGATGAGCCCGTCGACTCGCTGGTCGCGCAGTTGCAGCGCCAGGGCCTGCTCGCGCTCCGGGTCGCCGCCCGCGTCCACGATGAGCGCGTACAGGTCGCGGGCGAGCAGCGCACGCCCGATGCCGACGCTGACCTGCTGCTGCCACAGGTCCTCCAGGGAGCCCGAGATCACCCCCACCATGCTCGTCCGGCCGCTCGCCAGCGCGCGGGCGATCGGGTGCGCCTCGTAGCCCAGCTCGGCGGCCACCCGCCGGACACGCTCCTCGGTCTCCTTGGAGACGTGGCTGCCGCGCAGGGCGTAGGAGACCGCCGCGGTCGACAACCCGACGGCCTCGGCGACCTGCTGGATGGTGACCCGCTTGCGTGGTTGCGACATGGGGACAGGCTACCCGAGACGACCGGTGGCGACCCGGGAAGGGCTGGTGGCGCGCTGCGACGCGCCGGGCCGCAGGCAGGGCTTGACGAGGAGGTTGGTGAAGCGGTTCACTGAAGCGGTTCACTGAAGCGCTTAACCCTTCGAGAAGGAGTCAAGGGATGACCTGGGAGACACTGCCCGCGCGCATCCTCGACAAGCACGAGCTACGGGTGCTCGTCGACGACCTGGCGGCTCGCCCCGAGCTGTGGAGCGAGCACGTCGCCTTCTCCGACAAGAAGCGCCACTACGTCTCCCTGCACCGCGACGAGCACGTGGACGTGTGGCTGCTCTGCTGGACCACGACGAATGACACCGGGTGGCACGACCACGACATCTCCTCGGGGGCGGTCTGCGTCGTGCGGGGCGCCATCACCGAGTGCAACCCGCGGCTCGGCGGCGAGCCCGTGGTCACCGTGGTGCCCGAGGGCCAGTCGTTCTGCTTCGAGCCCGACCACATCCACCGGATGAGCGGCGGGCACGAGGGCGGCGTGACCATCCACGCCTACTCGCCACCGCTGTGGCGGCTCGGCCAGTACTCGTTCGGCGCCGACGGCGTCCTGCGCCGCGTCTCGGTCAGCTACGCTGAGGAGCTGCGACCGCTCGATCCGGCGGCCTGACCGACGCGGTCCGCCGGCATCGGGTGGTGGTCCGCCGGCGTCGGGTGGTGGTCCGCCGGCGTCGGGTGGTGGTCCGGGGACGGAGGAAGGATGGACGAGGCCGGTCCCAGCTCGGCGGCCGTGCTGCTCGACGGCGAGAGCCTTCGCATCGACGACGTGGAACGCATCGCCGGCGGCGCGGCCGCGGTCGAGGTCCCGCCAGCGGCGTGGCAGCGGATCGCCCGGGGACGAGCCGTGGTCGAGCAGCTCGTGGACCAGCACGTGCGGGCGTACGGCGTCACCACGGGAGTGGGCTCGCAGAAGGACTACATGATCGAGCCGGAGCGGCTGCAGCAGTTCAACCTGCAACTGCTCTACGCACACGCCACGCGGTCGCCGGGGCCCGTGGCGCCGGCGCAGCTCGTGCGCGCCTGCATGGCGATCCAGGTGCACCTGTTTGCCAGCGGTCGCTCAGGGGTCCGGCCCGCGCTGGTCGAGGGGTTGCTGGCCAGCCTGCGCGACGACCGCTTGCCAGCGGTCGACCTCGGCAGCTCGGTGGGCGCCGCCGACATCGTGGCGCTGGCGCAGCTGGCGCTGCCCCTGGCCGGTGGCGGCAAGCTCCTCGACGGCGACGGGCGCGGGCCGGAGCAGCCGGCGGCCCTGCCCACCTCCCCGGCGCCGAAGGAGGCGCTGGCGCTCCTCAACAACAACAGCCTCACCCTCGGTCGCGGCGCGCTCGTCCTGGCGGAGGCGCGCAGGCTGCTCGTCGCCATGGACATCGCCGCGGCGCTGGCGCTGGAGGGCTTCCGGGGCAACCCGCAGGCATGGAGCGCCGCCGTCGAGCAGGCCCACCCTCAGCCGGGTCACCGCTGGGCGGGGGAGCGGCTCCGCCGGCTGCTCGAGGGCAGCCGCCTGTGGCAGCGCGACGAACCGCGGTTCCTGCAGGATCCGCTGAGCTTCCGCTGCGTCCCCCAGGTGAGCGGCGCGGCCCGGGAGACCCTCGCCTGGACCTGGCAGACCTGGGAGCTGGAGCTCAACGCGACGGTGGACAACCCCTTGGTGGATCTGGCCAGCGGCGAGCTCGTGTCGCACGGCAACCAGGAGACGACGCTGCTCGCCATCACCATGGACGCGCTCAGGCTGGCGCTGGCCAAGGCGCTCCGAACGAGCGCGGAGCGGACCCACAAGCTGCACTGGTCGAGCTTCAGCGGCCTTCCCGTGGGGCTGGCCGCCGAGGCCGGCGCCACGGGCGGAGCGCAGTTCCTCAACCTCGGCCACATCGTCGCCGCCCACGTCGCCACCTCGTCGATCGCGGCCATGCCGGTCACCCCCCACTACCACGGGCAGCTTGCGGAAGGGGTGGAGGATGTCGGCGGTCTCGCGCCCCATGCGGTGGCCGAGGCGGAGCGGCTGCTCCAGAGCGCATGGGTGGTCGTCGGGGTCGAGGCGCTGGTGGCATCCTGGGCGGTGGCACGCCGCGGTCTGACCCCCGCCGACCTCGGAACGGCGCTCCGCCCGGCCCAGCAGCTGCTCCTCCCCCTCGTCCCGGCCGGGCAGGAGGGGGAGCGCCAGCTCGACGTCAGCCCGGCTGTCGAGGCCCTGCAGTCGCTCGCCCGAGCCTGGACGGAGTGAGGCGCCGCAGAGCAACCGAACGAGCGAACGGAAGGGGTGCTCCGGTGACCGAAAGCAGGATCGAGTAGACCGAGGCCGTGGCGCAGATGAACAGGTGGTTGCGCTTCCGGCCGCCGAACACCACGTTGGCGACGGTCTCCGGGACCCGGATCTTCCCGATGAGGGTCCCGTCCGGGTCGTAGCAGTGCACGCCGTCGCCGGCGCTCGTCCAGATCCGCCCGGCGTCGTCGAGGCGGAACCCGTCGAAGCCGCCAACGGTGCAGGTGGCGAACACGCCTCCGCCCGACAGGGCGCCGTCGTCGGCCACGTCGAAGACCCGCATGTGCTTGACCCTGGTGTCGGAGACGTAGAGGCGTCGCTCGTCCAGGGAGAACGCCAGCCCGTTGGGGCGGACGAAGTCGTCGGCGACGATGCGGACCGCGCCGCTGCCCGCGTCCACCCGGTAGACGTGGCAAGCCCCGATCTCGCTGTTCGCGCGGTGCCCCTCGTAGTCGCTGTCGATGCCGTAGCTCGGGTCGGTGAACCAGACCGAGCCGTCGGACCTGACCACCACGTCGTTGGGGCTGTTGAAGCGCTTGCCCTGGTAGCGGTCGGCCAGCACCGCGACGGACCCGTCGTGCTCGGTCCTGGTGACCCGCCGGTTGCCATGCTCACAGGTGACCAGGCGGCCAGCGCCGTCGAGGGTGTTGCCGTTGGGGTAGCCGGCCGGCTGGCGGAACACGCCCACGGTCCCGGTCAGCTCGTCCCAACGCAGCATGCGGTCGTTGGGGATGTCGCTCCAGAGCAGGTAGCGGCCGGCCGGGACGTAGACCGGGCCCTCGGCCCACCGGCAGCCCTCGTAGAGCTTCTCGATCCGCACGTCGCCGTTGGCGCAGGGGCGGAACCGGTCGTCGAGGATCTCGTAGGTCGGGTCGTCAGCGGCGGCCATGGGACCTGCCCGTGTCGGCCGCGTCCACGGGTGACAGCTCCTTGGCCGCGATGCGCCGCGCCAGGGTGGTCGTGTCCATCTGGCAGATCCCGCTGCTCGCCACCATCGCTCCGCCTCCTTGCGGTCCTGCCGGCGCCCGGGCGGCCGCCCGGCCCGCCCCAGCGAAAGCCGGCTCGGGTCTCGGCAAAGGGTACGACGGGAACGCTCGCGTCCGACAGCTCCAGCCCGGTGCGACAATGGCGCCCGCCGGCTCCGTCGCCCCCCGTGAGCTCGAGGAGGAACTGGACATGCGGATTGGCATCGGCCTCCCCAACACTGTGCTCGACGTCCCCGGAGAGACGCTGGTCACCTGGGCCAGGCGTGCAGAGGACCGTGGGTTCTCCACGCTCGCAACGCTCGACCGGGTCGTCTACCCCAGCTACGACTCGCTCACAACCCTGGCAGCCGCAGCCGCGGTGACCAACCGGATCGGCCTGCTGACCAACATCCTTCTCGAACCCGCCTACAGCCCCGTGCTGCTGGCCAAGATCACCGCCAGCGTCGACCAGGTCTCAGGCGGCCGCCTCACCCTCGGCCTCGGGGTGGGAGCAAGGCCCGACGACTACCAGCTGACCGGCCGGTCGTTCTCGGACCGCGGCAGGCGGCTCGACGCCGACCTGGAGCTGCTGCACCAGGCCTGGGCTGGTGAGCCGGTCGCCGGGAGCCAGTTCCCGGTCGGCCCGCCGACCACGCGGGGCCGGATCCCACTGCTCTTCGGCGGCCAGCCGAGCCTGGCGGCGCCGCGGGCCGCGCGGTGGCGCGCGGGCTATACGATCGGGGGCGCCCCGCCGGAGATGGCCGCCGGGGCGATCCAGGCCGTTCGCCTCGCGTGGGAGCAGGCCGGCGGCGAGGGGGAGCCGCGGATCGTCGTCCTGTCGTACTTCTCCCTGGGAGAGGAGCACGTCGAGGAGTCGCTCCGCAACCTCCGCACCTACTACGCGTTCACCGGTGAGTGGGCGGAGGGAATCGCCATGGGCGCACCCCGCACACCAGAGGCGGTCCAGGAGCGGGCCGCCGCCTTCGAGAAGCTCGGGGTGGACGAGCTCGTCTTCGACCCCACCGTCGCCGACCTGGACCAGGTGGACCGGCTCGCCGAGCTGGTCGGGTAGGGCGGGCGCGCCACAGGCCCGTAGTAGGCTCTGCCCATGGCGTTCGACGAGGGGTTGGCGCAGCGGCTCCGCGAGCATCTTGCCGGCACGAGCGGACTGGCCGAGAAGAAGATGTTCGGCGGCCTGTCGTTCCTGGTCGACGGCAACCTGTGTGTCGGGGTGATCGGCGAGGAGCTGATCGCGCGCGTCGGCGTCGACGCCACCGAGGCTGCGCTCGGGCGTCCCGGGAGCCGGCTGTTCGACTTCAGCGGCCGCCCGATGAAGGGATGGATCACGGTCGGCCCGGGTGCCCTCGAGGCCGACGATGCCCTTGCCGGCTGGGTGGACGAGGCGCTCAGGTTCGTACGGACCCTGCCGCCGAAGTAGCCGCGCCGGATGGCTCGTCGGCATGCCCTGGCCACCACGCCGTGCGCCCGGTGAGCGCGGTCACAGCCGGGACCAGGAAGACCGAGATGACGAACGCGGCCAGCACGATGCCGACGGTGACGCCGACCCCCATGGCGATGAGCATCCCGGCGATCACCAGGCGAACTGCCGGGCGGACCAGCGGTCGGCGAGCCGTGCGTAGATAGCCCTGTGCTGGTAGGCGGAGTCCTCCCAGCGGAATCGGGCCGCGACCTGGGGTCCGGCAGCACGCAGGCGCGTCCGCAGCGCGGCGTCGGTCGCGGTCGCGCGCATCGCCTCCGCCAACGCGGGGACGTCGCCCGGGGCCACCAGGAGCGCGTCTCGCCCGCCGACCAGGTACTCGCGGAACACCGGGATGTCGGTGGCGACCACGGGGAGACGTGCGGCCATCGCTTCGAGCACCACCAGGCCCCAGCCTTCCTTGAGGGAGGGGAACACGAAGGCGTCGGCTGCCTGGTACCACGACGGCAGCTCCTCGTCCGGGACCGTGCCGAGCAGCACGACGTCGCGGCCCAGCTCGAGTCCGTTTGCCTGCGCCCGAGCCAGGACGCGACCGCGGTAGGCGGCGTGGTCCTGGAACGAGTGGCCGCCGACGACCGCGAGCACCGGCGAGGGCCGCAGCGTGCGCCGTAGCACCGCCATGGCCTCGATCAGCTCGGCAGCGCCCTTGCGTGGCTCGATGCCGCCGACGGTGAGGAACAGGAACCGGTCCTGTGCGCCCACCCTGGCGCGCAGCGGGCCTGGACCCAAGGCCGGCACGTGGGCGAAGCGCTCGGCGTCGACGCCGTTGCGGACGACCTCGGCCGCCACGCCGTGCTCCTCTTCGAGCACCCGCCGCCACCAGTCGCTGACCACCAGGACATGGTCGGGTTCGAGGATGGCCTGGCGCTGGCACTCGACAAGGGCCCGGGTGGTGAAGTCGTCGACGTGGTGGACGGTCCGCACGACCATCGCCGCCACGCCCTGGTCCCGGGCGCGGGCGGCCGCCCGCGCCGCGATGCAGTCCTGCGCGTGGAGGACGCGGAAGCCAGGCGGCAGGGCGGCCAGCCCCTCGGTGAGGGCGTCGACCGACCGGAAGACGCGCTCCTCCAGGCGGGGCACCGGGGGCGGCGCCGGGATGATCGTGTGCGGGACCGTCGTCGGCCGGTAGAAGCCGCCCTCCGGGTCGCCGAGCGCCACGACGTGCACGGGCTCACCGAGCCGGTGGAGCGCCTCGGCCAGGTACAGCGTGTGGACGACGCCACCCCGGGGCCTGGTCGAGTAGGTCACGAGGACGACCTCGGCAGGCGTCTGGCGCTCCTCCTGCTCCCGACCGGCCGGGAGGCCGCCCACCCGCATCACGGGGCCTCGCTCGCGGTCTCCGGGCGGCGGGCGGCAACGGCGGCGGCGAGCACGGCGCCGCGGGCGGCCGTCGGCGCGACGATGCAGCCGGCGTCCAGCAGCTGCTGGCACTGCTCCCGCCGGCCCTGGGGGTCGCGGTCGGTGCCCAGGACGTAGGCGACCACCTGCGGCCCGCCGGGCTGCGCCATCACCTCGGCGCACGCCGGGGCCAGCCCGCCGGCCGGGTCGGGATGGGCCCCGTGGCCGAGCACGACGTCGATGAGCACGACCGCCGTGGACGGGTCCCGGCCCGCTCGCAGGATGGGCTCGGTGCGCGCGTCAGGGTCGAGCATCGGGTGGGGGCGGCCTCTGGTGAACTCCTCCTCGCCCACGTCGATGCAGGCGTGGCCGGCCGGCGGGGGCGGGAGGCCCCAGCCCTGCCGCAGCGGCGTGTTGGAGTGGACGGGGCCGAGCCGGGCCGACAGCACGACCATCGCCTCGTAGCAGAGGGTGCCGCCGGAGAACACCCCCCGCACGGCCCGCCGGCCAGGCGCGAGCCGCGCGCAGGCACGCCCGGCAGCCTCCGCGAGGCCTTCACCGGGGTCGGGGCATGGCCTGCCGAGCATGGCGAGCACGTCGAGCACGCCCTGCTCGATGCTCGCGGCCAGCGTCACCCCGGAACGGACCGGGATCGTCACGTCGAGCCCGATCAGGACCGCCATGAGCGGCTTGGCGCAGGCCGTGTCGAGCACGGCCGTGGCGACGTCCTCGTCGGGTGGCTTGGACACCAGCAGGATCGCCTCGGTGGCCTCGTCGTGCTCGAGGGCCTCGATGGCGAGGCGGGTCATGCGCCCGCCGACCTGACGGGACAGGTCGCGGCCGCCGACGCCGATCACGTGGGAGACGCCCGCGCCCCACCGGTCGAGCAGGCTCATGGCCTCCTGGGCCCCGGTCCCCGCCGCGGCCACGATCCCCACCGGACCGCGGCCGACCGTGTTGGCGAACCCGAGCCCGACACCGCCCAGCATGGCCGTGCCCGCGCCCGGGCCCATCACCAGCCGCCCGACCGCCTGCGCGCGGGCCTTGAGCGCCGTCTCCTCGTCCACCGGCACGTTGTCGCTGAACAGCAGGACGTGGAGCCCGGCAGACAGCGCCTTGTGGGCCTCGAGCGCGGCGTACGGGCCGGGCACGGAGATGATCGCCGTGTTGGCCCCGGCGAGCAGCGCCAACCCCTCGTCGAGCGTCCTCGGCGGGGCCTCCCGGCTCGTCCGGGGCTCGCGCCCGGGCTCCGCGAACAGCGCCCGCTCGGCGGCCTGGAGGACCCGTTCGGCGGCCTCGACGGAGGCCGTGCGCACGGCCAGCACGAGATCGTTGACGCCCACCGTGGCGAGCTCCCCGGTGGCGAAGCCCTCCGACGCCAGCGTCTGCAAGTTGGCCGGGGTCCCCATCAGCGCCCCCGCCCACGCCACCCCCGGCGTCTCGAGCATCGCGCGGGAGCCGGCCATCAGCCGGACCGAGTCGAGATAGGTGTCCGGGTGGATACGGGTGCGGGCCGCCGTCATCGCGCCACGTCGACGGCGGCCCGGGCCGGGAGGATCCGGGTGCCGTGCCGGCCCTCGAGGGCCCGGCGTACGTGCTGCGGGGAGGTGACCACCGCCAGCTTGCCGCCGGCGCGCAGGAAGCGGACGGCGGCGGTGACCTTCGGCCCCATGCTCCCGGGCGCGAACTGCCCGTCCCGCAGGTGCCCCTCGGCCTCGTCCATGGTCATCGCCTCCACCTGCTGCTCTCTCGAGGTGCCGAAGTCGAGCGCGACGTGGTCGACGCCGGTGACCACGACGAGGGTGTCGGCCTTCAGCGAGGTGGCCAGCCGTGCCGCGGCGAGGTCCTTGTCGATGACCGCCTCCACCCCGGCGGGCGGTCCGTGGTCGGCGTCCTGGCACACTGGGATCCCCCCGCCGCCGGCCGCGACCACCACGAAGCCGGCATCGACCAGGGTGCGGATGGCGTCGGCTTCCAGGATGCCAAGCGGCTCCGGGGAGGCGACGACGCGGCGGTAGCCACGGCCGGCGTCCTCGCGCACCGTCCACCCGCGGCTGCTGGCCAGGGCGAGGGCCCGCCCGCGCTCGAAGAACGGGCCGATGGGCTTGGTGGGGTGCTCGAACGCTGGGTCGGCCCGGTCCACCAGCACGTGGGTCACCACCGCGGCGATCCGGGGGGCGCGCGGGCTGCAGGCGTCGTGCAGGGCCAGGGTGAGCAGGCTGCCGATGTGCCCCTGGGTCATGGCCCCGAGCGCGAAGAGCGGCTGCGGCGGTGTGAGGGCCGCTCCCTCCTCCTGTTGCAGCGACAGGGCTCCGACCTGTGGTCCGTTGCCGTGGACGAGCACGACGCCGCGGCTGGCGGCGAGCACGCCACGGATCGCACGTGCCATCGAGGCCGCGTTGGCCCGCTGCTCCTCGAACGTCCCGGCCTGGTCGGCGCGGGTCAGGGCGTTGCCACCCAGGGCCATGACGACGGTCTGCTTCATGCTCGGCACGTCCTCGTTCCGCCTGGAGGCGCCGACGGTCCCATGGGGCCGGCCGACCTCGGATCGACGATAGCGAACGCAGCGTTTAGGATAGTTCACGCAAGGAAGGCGGCACAACGCCTGCACACCGCGCGTGGAGGCGCGATGATCCCTCCCATGCCTCCGGATCCTGCGAGCCCCCCGGGCGAGGTCCCGGACGAGGTCGTGCGCCGCTGGCGGGCCGCCGAGGAGCAGCTCTACCCGGTCGTCATGACGCGGCCCGACCTCTACGAGCTGAGCATCCAGGTGGTGCGCGCCGTGGCCGACGAGCTGCGGCCGCTCACCACCCCGGCGGCGCTGCTCGCGTCCTACCGGGACGCCGCCGAGCTCGTGGCCGGCGTGATCCAGCGGCGAGACCTGGCCGTCGAGGGCCTGGACCTCGGCCTGGCGACCGACGCCGCCTTCCACCTCCGCTACCGCGAGGTCCTGGACGAGGCCGCCAGGGGGCAGGCCATGGAGCGGGCCCGCGCCGCGAGGGAGCGGGGCGACGAGTGGGTGCTGCTGCACGAGAGCGGCACGCTGTCCAGGGCACCGGCAGTGCCCTACCGGCGCCTGGAGATGCGCGTCCGGGACGGCGCCGGGCTGCACGTGTTCGTGCAGCAGGACCCGACCACGGCCGGCCCGCTGTTCGGGGTCGAGGCGGTGCAGCTCGATCCTCATACGGGGGACTGGCTGACCGAGGCCGCGCCGTGGGCGCGGTCGGAGACGTTCACCCGGCCCGAGCCCTGGCAGCGGCTGGTCGAGGAGCTGCGCGGGCACGAGCGGCACTCTTGACACACCCTCGGCACCATGGAAGATTTCCTTTAGTGAATGCCACTCTTCCAAAAGTGATCGGCTCTGGCCGGTCAAGCGAGAGGTGGGCACATGGCCAACGAGCGAGTCCCCCGGCGAGTGATCGACGGCCATAGCCACATCGGAGAGATGGCCGCGTGGCAGTTCTACGACCTGAAGGAGCCGGTCAAGCCCACGGTCTACGAGTTCGCCACCACCGGCGACTACGTGGCGCACCTGGACCGCCTCGGCGTCGAGCGGGCGCTGGTCATCCCCAACTACGGGATCCCAAAGCAGGAGCAGCCGTTCTCCCTCAACCCGCTGGTGCTCGACTCGGCCCAGGCCTCCGACCGGCTCTGCGGCGCCCTCTGGGTCTCGATCCTCCCCCAGAACAAGGAGCGGACCCTCGAGGCGCTGAAGCATGCCGGGGAGACGCGCATCGTCGCCCTCAAGACGACCTTCCTGCTCGGTGGCAACCCGGACCCGGGGACCTGGGACGAGGACACCGCCGCGCTGGCAGAGGCGTGCTTCGCGGCCGCCGAAGAGCATGACCTCGTCTTCCACTTCCACACCAGCCCGGGCGGGGCCTCGGACATCGGCAACTTCATCCCGCTGGTCGAGCGCTACGGCAGGCGGGTCAAGACCTACCTCGTGCACTTCGGCGGCGGGGTCAGCGGGCACATCCGGCTGGTGCCGCGGTTCCTCGACTGGGTCGAGGAGGGCTACAGGGTCTACACCGACACCACCTGGTGCGTGGGCTTCGGGCCGCGCTGGCTGCTCAGCGAGATCGAGCGCCGCGGCGTCGGCCAGGACCGGGTGGTCTTCGCCTCCGACGAGCCGTGGAGCGACTTCTGGGGAGAGTACTGGAAGATCGCCGGTGCTCCGGTGAGCGACGGGCTGAAGGAGCGGGTCTTCCACCAGAACTTCGAGGACCTGTATGGCCATCGGTGGTGACGCCCGGCCCGCGGTCAGGCCGGGGCTCGGCCGGGTGATCACCGAGCTGCAGAGCGTGGGGCTGCGGTTCGAGCAGCCGGTGGAGGCCAGGCAGGGTGGCGCCGGCCCCTCCGACGCCGGGATGATCTGGGTCGAGGGGATCGCGGTGACCGTCCCGGTCGGCGCCGACTACGTCGCCGCCTCCCCGTTCATGCTCCGGCGGGAGGACGAGGGTTGGGGGATCTACCGCGGCGCGCAGCGGGTCGCCTCTGCCGACCCGCTGCAACGACCCCGCTTCTACGACCTCGCCACCGCCGACGGCGTCCCGTACTGGAAGATCGCCCTGCTCCACCTCGACTCGCTGGCCAGCACCGTGCTGCAGACCTGCGCCTACTGGGGCAACGACGACCAGTGCCGCTTCTGCGGCATCGAGCTGTCGCTCGAGGCCGGGCGGACGATCGCGGTGAAGCGTCCGGAGCAGCTCGCCGAGGTCGCCGTGGCGGCCAAGGAGCTCGACCACGTGGTCGACGTGACGCTCACCACCGGCAGCACCAACGGCCCCGACCGCGGAGCGCGGTACCTCGGCCGCTGCGCCCGCGCGATCAAGGAGGCGACCGGGCTGCCCATCGAGGGGCAGTTCGAGCCCCCGCCCGACCTCGGCGTCCTCGACGAGGTCCACGAAGCGGGCCTCGACTCGGTCGGCATGCACGTGGAGTCGTTTGACCCGGAGGTGCTGGCCCGGATCGCGCCGGCGAAGGCCCGCACCGGCATCGACGGGTACTTCCGGGCCTGGGAGCGGGCGGTCGAGGTCTTCGGCGCCGGCCAGGTCTCGACGTATGTGATCCTCGGGATGGGCGAGGACCCCGGCCTGACCGTCGAGGGCTGCCGGCGGGCCGTCGACGTGGGCGTCTACCCGTTCGTCGTCCCGCTCCGGCCCGTTCCGGGCAGCCTCATGGAGCACTGCCGGCCGCCGGCCCCCGAGGACATGGACGCCGTCTACCGCCAGGTCGCCCCCTACCTGGTGGCCCGAGGGCTGGGCTCGGCCGACGTCCGGGCCGGCTGCGCCCGTTGCCAGGCCTGCTCGGCCATCTCCGTCCTGGAGCGAGACCTTGCGCACGACCAGCGCACGCATCTCCCCATTCTCGACGCCCGCTGACCTCGAGGAAGCCGTCGGCGCGGACGCGACGGTCGGCTGCCGCCTGGTCGCGACGCCGGCCGAGCGCGAGCTGCACCTGCGCATCCGGGCCGAGGTCTTCGTCGGCGAGCAGGGCCTGTTCGCCGTGACGGACGCCGACGCCCACGACGACGACCCGGGCACCCTGCACGTGCTCGGGCTGTGCGGCCCCGTGGCCGCCGGCACGGTGCGCCTGTACCCGCTGGACGAGCCGGGGCTGTGGAAGGGCGACCGCCTGGCCGTCCTGCCCGCGTTCCGCAAGCACGGCCTCGGGGCGCCGCTGGTGCGGTTCGCCGTGCGGACGGCCGGCGAACGGGGCGGCCAGGAGATGCTCGCCCAGGTGCAGGTGGCCAACGTCGCCTTCTTCGAGCACCTGGGATGGCGGCGGCTCGGCGAGCCGGCCGAGTATTGCGGCCGTCCGCACCAGCAGATGCAGATCGGCCTGCGGCGCTGAGCGCGGTCCTCTGGCGGCGGCAGGCGCCGTTTGGGGTCCTTGAGCGCGACGGGATCCACCGAGCCATGGCACAGGCGCTCTTGGGGGGCCGTGGGGGGAGCGAGCTCCCCCCACATGGACAGAGGACCGCCCTCAGGTCGGGAGGCCGGTGACCGTCTCCCGGTGCAGGTCCAGTACGAGCGCCTCTGCCCCGCCGAGGCGGGCCCGCACCGCTCCCGAGCCGTCCAGGACGGCGACCGGCTCGCAGGCCAGCCCCCGGTCGAGGAACGGCGACCGGCACGCGTCCACCTGGCCGGGCGGCGCGCAGAGCAGGAACGCAAAGGCCGGGAAGGCGACCAGCCAGAGGGGGAGGGGGATGCCGGCCGGGCGGGGCAGCGCGTCGAGGTCGACGGTGGCCCCCAGCCGGCCGTACTCGAGCAGCATGGCGAGCGAGCCGAGCAGCCCCGCCATGCTGACGTCCTTGGCCGACACGCACGCGCCCGACTCGGCCAGACGAGGCAGCAGGCGGACGTCGTCCGCGATGGCCGCGCCACGCTGCGGCAGCGACGCGAAGAACGGGAAGTCCTCCCGGATCGTCCCCTCCAGGCAGCAGGCGACCAGCAGGGTCTGGCCGGGGGCGGCCGCGCGCACGGACAGGACCTCCGCCGCCCTGCCGAGGCCGAACGCCGAGATCCCCGGCGGGCCGTCCCGGATCGTGAGGTGACCCCCCACCACGGGCACCCGGTAGAGCTCGGACGCGTGGCGCATGCCTTCCAGGGCACGCCGGGCGATCGGCTCGGAGGCCACCACGGTGTCCACGATGGCCAGCGGCCAGGCCCCCATGGCGCAGAGGTCGTTGACGTTGGCGAGCACCGCGGCGACGCCGGCGGCGAACGGGTCGGCCTCCACGAAACGGGGCAGGAGCGCCTCGCCCCCGACCACCAGCGAGCAGGTCCCGTCGGTCACGACCGCCCCGTCGTCGCCCGGCCCGCTGCGCCAGTCCGTGGGCCCGAGCACCTCGCTGACCAGCTTGATCGGGGACTTCCCGCGCAGGCCGGCATGCTCGCGGACCCGCTCCACGACCTCCTGGAGGAGCGCTGCCGCGCCCATCCTCCCTCCTCCCGCCATGGCCGGCGCCTCTTGAGGAAGATTACACGCCCATTTACTATACGAAACGATGGCCAGCACAGGCTTCCTGGATCTTCCGCCTCGCAGCTCCAAGCCTCGACAGGCGGGGTTCACCCACGTGCTCGACAAGGGCCTTCCCCTGGCCGGGATGGAGCCGCTCCTTGCCACCCTCGCCGACCACGTCGACCTGTGGAAGCTGGGCTGGGGGACCGCCTACCTCGACCCGGCCGCCGGCGACAAGGTTGCCGTGCTGGCCGGGCACGACGTCCGCGCCTGCGTCGGCGGGACCCTCCTCGAGGTCGCGTGGGCCCAGGGCAAGGCCGAGGCCTGCCTGGCCTGGGCCGGCGAGCGCGGCTTCCCCTGCGTCGAGGTGTCCAACGGTGCGGTCGGCATGCCGCTGGCCGAGAAGCGAAGGCTGATCGCCCGGGCCGCGGAGGGCTTCACGGTCGTGGCCGAGGTCGGCGCCAAGGACCCGAGCGTCCGGGTGTCGCCGTCCGGCTGGGCCGCCGAGATGCTGGGCGACCTCGAGGCCGGCGCCTCCTGGGTGGTGGCCGAGGGCCGTGAGAGCGGCACCGTCGGCCTGTACCGGGCGGACGGCTCGGTGCGGGAGGACGTGGTCCAGGCCGTGGCCGGCGCCGTCGGCCCGAGCCTGCTGATCTTCGAGGCCCCGGCAAAGCACCAGCAGGCCTGGTTCATCCGCCGCTTCGGCGCCGACGTGGGCCTCGGCAACGTGATGCCCGCAGACGTCCTCGGCCTCGAAGCGCTCCGTCTGGGGCTGCGGGCCGACACGGTCGAGCTGGCGCGCACGCGCGGCGCAGCCATGACCGCGGCGGGACCGTGAGGAACCTCGTCCCCGGCCGCTACCGCGACGTGTCGGTGGCCGGCGTCGACGGCAGGCTCACCACCGCGGGCCTCGAGCGCCACTTCCTCGGTCGCGAGGCCTATCGCCGCACCCGCTACGTGATCGCCCGCCGGGGGCCCGAGGCGGCCCTCGTCCAGGTGACCAAGGCGTCCGAGGCGCCGCTGTGCTCGCCGATCGTCGCTGTCCGGGTCCTCGCCCTGCCAGGCGACTGCGCCGTGGTGGACGCCCCCGAGGTCGACACCGGCGTCCCCACCCAGCTCGCCAGGGCCGCCCGCGAGCTGGCGCCTGGCGCCCGCTGCGTGGTGGTGCAGGGGCGCTACCGCCACGTCAGCTTCATCCTCGACCCCGACCCGATCCGGGTACGCGTGGTCGAGGTGGTGCCGCCGGAGCCGCCGAAGCTCCTCGACCAGGCCCGACGGGTCCTCGAGGTGGCCGAGGAGCTCCCGCCGATCGAGCTGCTGCCAGCGCTCACCGACCTCACCGAGCTGGCCGGGCAGCGGCCGGCCCGGCGCTACCTGCTCCCCTGCCGGGGCTCGGGCATCCGGGTCGACGGTGCCGAGGTCAGGTTCCTGGACGAGCGGCCGGCCAGGCAGGAGTGGGTGCTGGTGGGCTGCGACCGCTCCCGCGAGCTCCACGGATGGTTCTACGGAGAGGAGGCCGATGTGGTGGACATGTGCCCCCGCCGCCTGGCCGGACCGCTCGGCACCACCCCGGTGCTCACCAAGTGCTGCCTGCTCGAGGAGCACGTCGAGCGTGACGGCGTGCGCGTCACCGTGCCCTGGGGCGCATCGCTGGGGCTGGTGCGCGAGGGGCTGGCGCGCATCGGGGCCATGGCGGAGCCGGCATGGTCGCCCGCCTGACCGACTCCGAGCTGTACGCCCACCTCTGGGGGACAGGGGAGCTGCGGGCGGTGTTCGAGGAGCGCGCCCGCCTGCAGTGCTGGCTCGACATCCTGGTCGCCCTGGCCGAGGCCCAGGCCGAGCTCGGGATCATCCCGGCCGGCGCCGCCGCGGCCGTCGCCCGGTCGGCGTCGGTCGACCGGCTGGACCTCGCGTTCGTGGCCGCCGAGACCCGGCGGACCTCGCACTCCACGCTCGGGATCATCCGCGGCCTGGAGCGCATGCTCCCCCCCGAGGCGCGCGAGTACGCGTACTACGGCGCCACCGTCCAGGACGTCACCGACACCTGGACGGCGCTGGCGATGCGCGAGGTCGGCGCGGTCGCCTGGCGCGACCTGCACCGGATCCGGGTCCACCTGGTCGACCTGGCGGAGCGGCACCGCGACACGGTCATGGCCGGGCGCACGCACGGGCAGCCGGGCGCCGCGATCACGCTGGGGTTCAAGGCCGCCTCCTGGGCCGACGAGGTCCACCGGCACGTCGCCCGGCTGCGCGAGGGCGCTCCCCGCTGGCTGGTCGGCCAGCTGGCCGGCGCGGTCGGGACGGTGGCGTTCTTCGGGGACCAGGGCCTCGCCCTGCGCGCCCGCTTCTGCGCCCGCCTGGGCCTCGCCGACCCCGGCGTCTCCTGGCTCACCTCGCGCGACCGCCTGGCCGAGTTCGGCAACCTCCTGGCCATGGTGACCGCCACCCTGGCCCGCATCGGGACCGAGGTGTACGAGCTGCAGCGGCCCGAGATCGGCGAGCTGCGCGAGCCGGCAGGGCCCGACGCCGTCGGCAGCATCACCATGCCCCACAAGCGCAACCCGGAGAGCGCCGAGCACCTGGCCACCCTCGCCCGCCTGGTCAGGGCCCAGGCTGGCGTCCTGGTCGAGAGCATGGTCGCCGAGCACGAGCGCGACGGCCGGGCCTGGAAGGCGGAGTGGGTGGCCTTCCCCGAGGCCTGCCTGCTCGCGGGCACCTCGCTCGAGCTCGCCGAGCGGCTGCTGGCCGGGCTCGAGGTGGACGCCGCGGCGATGGCCGCCAACCTCGCCGCCGGGCGCGGCTACCTCGCCTCCGAGCAGGTCCTGGCCTGGCTGGCGCCCACGGTCGGCAAGCACCGGGCCCAGGCCCTTCTCCAGGAGGCGCTGCGGGCCGGGTCGGCCAGGGGCCAGACGATCGGGGACGCCCTGCTGGCCAGCGAGGCGCTGCGTCCGCACCTCGACCCCGACGCCCTCCGGCCGCTCCTGGCCGCCGCAGACACCGGCTCGGCCGCCGCCATGGTCGACGAGGTCGTCCGGCGGGTCCGCGCCGACGAGCGCTCCGAGCCGGGCGGGTGGCCGTGAACCCGCCCGCCCGCTTCCCGCTCGCCACCCTCCCGACCCCGCTGGTCCGCGCGGAACGGCTCGAGCGCGCGCTGGGCGCGCCGCCCCTGTATGTCAAGCGCGACGACCTCACCGGGTTCGTGCTCGCCGGCAACAAGGCCCGCCAGCTCGAGCTGCTCGTCGGTGACGCGCTCGGGCGGGGTTGCGACACGCTCGTCACCGGGGGTGGCCCCGGCTCGAACTTCTGCCAGGCGGCGTCGGCGGCGGCCCGGGTCGCCGGCCTCGGCTGCCTGCTGGTCATGTACGGCGACGAGCCGGCCTGGCCCCACCCCAACCTCGCGCTCGCCCGCGCCTTCGGGGCCGAGGTCCGCTTCACCGGCCGCCCGGAACGCGAGTCCGTCGACCCGGCCCTGGACGAGGCGGCGGCCAAGCTGGAAGCGGACGGGCGCCGGCCGCATCTCGTCCCCCGTGGCGGCGCGACCGGCGTCGGCGCAGCCGGCTACGCCCTTGCCAGCGACGAGCTCGCCGCCCAGCTCGCAGCGCACGGCGTCGAGCCGCAGCTGGTCCTGGTCGCCAGCGGCTCCGGCGGCACGCAGGCCGGCCTGGTCGCCGGCGCGGTGGCCGAGGGTCACCCCTGGCGGGTGGCGGGCGCGTCGGTCAGCCGTCCGGTGGCCGCATGCGCCGAGCAGGTGCTCGGGCTGGCCCGCGCGGCCGCGGCGCTGCTCGGCCGGCCTGCGGCGGAGGCGCGCCACGTCGAGGTCTGGGACGCCCGCGGCCCCGGCTACGGGATCCCCTCCCGGGAGGGCGAGCGGGCCGCAAGCCTGGCCGCCGAGACCGAAGGCCTCCTGCTGGACCAGGTGTTCACGGCCAAGGCGCTCGCCCTGCTGCCCCGCCTGGTCGAGGGTGGCGCCCGGGGTCCGGTCGTCTTCTGGCACACCGGCGGGGCCACGGGCGCGCTCGCGCACCTGCTGCCAGGAGGTGCGCGGTGCGGCAACCGGTGAGCACCACGGCCATCGAGACGTGCACCATCATCTACATCACAGGCTGCAGGAGGTGAGCGGTGCGGCAACCGGTGAGCAAGGGGCTGGGCGCGTCGGAGGAGGCGCCCGCCCCCGAGCTGGTCGAGGCCGGCTTCGCCCTCGAGGTGGCCGACGCGCCCCTGCTCCACCACGGCCTGAACCTCGCCGACATGGCGCACGTCCTGGACCTGCGCGCCCGCCGGGTGATGCCCGCGGGCCCGGCCCGGCGCCTGCTCCGGCTCCTGCTCGTCGCCCACCGGACGCCGGCAGCCGAGTTCCCCTACGACCCGGCCTATGGCGAGGTCTACAACTGCCGCGAGCGGTTCTTCGCCGAGCGCCTCGGCGACGACGCCGGCTGGCTGCATGCCGGGCGGCCGCGGCGCGAGGCGGGCCGGGTGGCGCTCCGGCTGCTCCTGCGGGCCCTGGTGGCCGAGCTCGTGTCGGATGCGGCCGCCTTCGTCCGGGCGGTGGCCGCGCAGGCCGACGAGCACGCCGAGACCCTCATGCCCGACCAGACCTACCTGCAGCAGGCCCAGCCGTCCACCTTCGGCCACTACGTGCTCGCCTTCGCCTACCCGGCCCTGCGCGACGCCGACCGCCTGCTGCAGGGGCTCGACTGGGTGGACCGCAGCCCGGCCGGGGCCGGCTGCGTCAACGGCAGCCGCCTGCTTGCCGACCGGAGCGGGCCGGCCGACCTGCTCGGCTTCCCGGCCGTCATCGAGCACACCCGCGACGCGATGTGGCAGACCGACGGGCTGGTCGACTTCCTGGCCACCTCCGCGAGCCTCGTCACCAACCTGAGCAAGCTGGCCGAGGACCTCGAGATCTGGGACAGCCAGGAGTTCGACTTCGTCGACCTTGCCGGCCCCTACACCCGCGCCAGCGTGCTCATGCCACAGAAGCGCAACCCGTACGCCCTGTCCATCGTGCGGGGCGCCGCCGGCGTCCTCATCGGACGCCTGTCCGGGTTCCTGGCCGTGGTCAAGACCCCGTCGGCGCGCAGCGACAACCTGATCTTCGCCTACGGGGAGGTGCCGCGCTCCCTCGAGCTGGCCGGCAGGACCACCCGCCTGATGACCGGTGTGGTGGCGACCCTCGCCGTGAACCGGGAGCGGATGCAGGAGGTGCTCGAGTCCGGCTTCTGCCAGGCCACCGACCTGGCCGAGTTCGTCATGCAGGCGTGCGCCGTCGACTACCGCACGGCCTACCTGGTGGTCGGCAGGGCGGTCCGCCAGGCCAGCCGGCAGGGGCTTCGCGGGGTCGACCTGACCGGCGAGCTGCTCGACGCGGCCGCGCGGGAGCAGCTCGGCCGGCCGCTCGGGCTCGCCGGCCAGGACCTTGCCGACGTCCTCGACCCTCGGGCGATCGTGGCGACCCGGTCGGCCCCTGGCGGCGCCGCACCGGAGGTGGTGCGCGGCATGGCCCGCTCGTGCACCGAGGCCGCGGACCGGCTCCTGGCGGTGGCCGCCGCGCATGCCGAGCGTTTCCGGACGGCCGAGGACGCCCTGCTCACCCGGGCGAGGGAGGTGGCTCGTGGCTAGGCGGGCCCGCGACGACGAACTCCAGCTCCGGCGGCCCGCGCAGGGTGTTGGAGACGTAGCAGAACGGCCTGGCCCGTTCCACCAGCCGGAGCAGCGCGGCCCGGGGATGGCTGGAGCTGACCTCGACGCGGATCTTGCCGAAGCGCAGCCCGTCGTAGTCCCCCACGGCCCGCACCGACAGGTCGGGCAGCTCGATCCCGCGCTTGCCGGCCACGTGGGCGACGGCCAGGGTGAAGCACGACGCCAGCGACGACAACAGCAGCTCCGTCGGCTGGACGCCGGTGTCGCCGCCGCCGTGGTCCACCGGCTCGTCCACCCGCAGGTCGAAGTGCCGCACCGACACCCGACACCGGTACGCCCCTTCCCAGCGGGCCGTCACTTCCACCGCCATGAACGCTAACTCCCCTGCTCACGGCGATCCAGTCCGGCTTCCCGGCGAGGTGCGGGTGGTCAACCTCGGCCTGCCGGTGTTCGGCGACGCGGTCCGGGCGCAGGGCGCCGCCGCGGTCGACGTCGACTGGCGCATCCCAGCCGGCGGCCACCCGGAGCTGGTCGCCGCCTTGGAGCGCCTCTACGGGCCCCTCTCGGACCGGGTGGAGGCCGGCAACCGGGAGGTGGTCCGCCGGCTGGACGAGGGAGCGCCGGTCCTGGTCGGGATCGCCCCGGCAGCCCAGGCGGTCCCGGGGATGGGTGCCGGGACCATCCTGCACTGCGGCCCTCCGCTCGACTGGGCGGACTTCTGCGACCCCCTGCGCCGCTCGGTCCGGGCCTCGCTGCTGGCCGAGGGGTGGGCCCGCTCGCCAGAGGAGGCCGAGCGGCTGGTGGCGACCGGGCGCGTGCGACTCGAGCCGGCCAACCACCACGCCACGGTCGTGCCCATGGCGACCAGCCTGGGGCCCTCCGCGCCCGTGTTCGTGGTGGAGAACCGCCAGGGCGGGAACCGCGCCTACTCAGGACTCAACCAGGGGCCGGGAGCCGCGGCCTGGTTCGGGATGGACGCTCCGGCGGCAGTCGAGCGGCTGGTCTGGCTGCGCGACGCCGCCGCCCCGGTGCTGGGCGCCGCGCTGGCCGCGACCGGGCCGGTCGAGCTCTTCCCGCTCGTCGCCCAGGGCCTGCAGATGGGCGACGACGTCCACATGCGGACCCAGGCGGCCACCAACCTGCTCATCCGTCACCTGCTCCCGCAGCTCGTGGCGGTCGACTCCCCCCGGCTGGTCGAGGTTGCCCGCTTCCTGTCAGGCAACCACCTGTTCTTCCTGAACCTGGCCATGGCCGCGGCCAAGGCGGTGGCCGACTGGGCCGGCCTGGTCCCGGACTCGAGCGTGGTCACGGGGATGGCCCGCAACGGCACCACCTTCGGCATCCGGCTGGCCGGCACGGGCGACGCCTGGTTCGTCGCCCCCGCCCCTCCGGTCGGAAAGGCGCTGTACTACCCCGGGCTCGGTCCCGACGACAGCGCGCCCGACATCGGTGACAGCGCGGTCCTCGAGCTGGTCGGGCTCGGCGGGCCGGCCGCGGCCGCGTCCCCGGCGGTGGCCGCCTTCCTCGGCGGGACGATGGCCGACGCGGTTGCCAGCACCGAGGCCGTGGACCGCATCTGCGCCGGGCGGAGCGGCCGCTTCAGGCTGCCGCTGCTCGACTTCCGTGGCACCCCCATCGGGGTGGACGTGCGCAGGGCGGTGGAGCTGGAGGTCACCCCGTCGATCAACACCGGCATCCTCCACGCCAGCGCCGGGACCGGCCAGGTCGGCGCCGGCATCGCCCAGGCGCCGATCGACTGCTTCCGCCAGGCGCTCCTGGCCCTCGACGAGCGGCTCCGACGATGAGGGCGGGCGCACCGGGAGCCCTGGCCCGGTTGGTGGGGGCGCCAGGCCGGAGGGAGGGCGCACCGGGAGCCCTGGCCCGGTTGGTGGGGGCGCCAGGCCGGAGGGAGGGCGCACCGGGAGCCGCTTCTCGGAGGCGGGCGCGCCGGTGAGAGCCCTGCTGGCCGGCACGGCGGCCGCCACCACCCTGGCCGCCGGGGAAGACGGGGTGGCCGTGGCCTGGTTCCCGAAGGCGACCTATCTGCGGATGCCCGGAGGGCTCGTGGCGCTCGTCGCCCCGACGGTCTTCCCAGGGCCGCTGCACGTGGTCCTCGACGCGCCGCTGACGGCAGCGCCGGGGGCCCGCGTGGTCCGGTCGGGGACCGGGCTCCTGGTGGGCCAGGCCTTCGTCGAGCTGCGCGGCGCCCTGGCGTGGCACGGGCTGCTGCCGAGCCCCGAGGAGGTGCGGCGGAGCGCCGGGCTGGTCGTCGAGGCGGCGTCGTGGGTGGCGGCGCGCTCGGTCCTGCTGGCCCACCCGTACCGGGAGCCGGCCCACCGCGCGCTCGATCTCCTGCGCGCCGGGGACCTGGTCGGGACCGCCGCGCTGCTCGGCGGCCTGGGGCCAGGGCTCACCCCGGCGGGCGACGACGCCCTGGCCGGCATGCTGCTGGCCTTGCGCGCGCTCGGTGGCGAACAGGCAAGCCAGGCCCGGCTCCGGTCGGTGCTCCGTGCCGCGAGGACCACCACGTTGAGCCTGGCGTTCCTGGAGTGCGCGGCCGCCGGGCAGGCCGTCGCCGCGGTGCACCAGCTCCTCGAGGCCGCCGCACGGCACGACCACGCGACGGCGGCCGCTGCGGCGGGGGCCCTCGCAGAAGTCGGCGCCTCCTCGGGCGCCGACTTCTGCTACGGGCTGCTGGCCGCCCTCTCGGGCGGTGGCACCCGCCCTCAGACCGTCCAGGTCACGCGCCCTCAGACCGTCCAGGTCACGCGCCCTCAGACCGTCCAGGTGTTGAGCTGGAACGCTCCGGCCCGCCAGGCGGCCAGCGCCGAGTCGAGGACGTCGAGCGGGTTGAAGGCCTTCACCCCGTCGATGAGGTCGTCCTCCCGGAAGCCGTACAGCGCCCCCATGGCGAAGCGGCAGGCGTAGACGTGGGCGCCCTCCTTGAGGAGGGTCTTGATCTGGTTGTTGATGGCCAGGTTGCCGGGGAAGCCCTCCTTGCCCACCGACGGGTAGCCGCGGGTGGCCGACGCCATCAGCACGCCCGGCCCGTAGAGGACGACGTGGACCTCGAAGCCCTTGCGGAGAAGGCGGGTGGCGGTGAGCAGGTTCACCAGGCCGACCGAGCCCTCGTAGGGGACGGTGTGCAGGAAGACGAAGGCCTTCTCGCCCGGGTTCGCCTTGATGTCCTCGAACACCTTCTCCTCGGCGTTGTAGAGGTAGGCCCCCTCCTCTGCCCGTGGGGTGTCGACGGTCTTTGGCATGCTGTCCGCTCCTTTGCTCGTGGTCCGGATGGGCTGCTGGACGTTGGGCTGACGACGGGCGGGCCGCTGGGCCTGCCAGCGGCGACGGTGGCTGCCGGGGAGTGCCTGGATGACCGACCGCCGTAGCTCCCATGGGAGGCGCCGGTAGACGGGCACGAACACGCGCCGCCAGAAGAAGGGGCCCAGACCCGCCTCCTGCACCGGCCCGGGGCGGTTCAGGTACCGCCGGGCCATGTCGGCCTGCGCGGCCTCGAGCAGGTGGCGCTCGGAGTTCGCGCGCAGCCACTGCGAGAAGCTCACCCATCACCTCCTGGCCGACGCCAGGCCGTTCTGGGCGGCCAGGGCGATCGGCTCGTTCAGCGCCCCGATGGGCGGCGAGTAGACGTTCTCCATCCAGGCCAGGTCCTCGAGCGTCACCCCGGTCTTGATGGCCATGGCAAGGAAGTCAGCCCGCTCCTTGATCCCCTCCTGGCCGACCAGCTGGGCGCCGATCAGCTGCAGGCCGCCGGGCGAGGCCAGGAGCTTCACCCGGAGCTTCTTCACCCCCGGGTAGTAGCGGGCCCGGGAGATCCCCTCGGCCACGCCCATCACGAACGGGATGCCGAGCGCGGTCGCGGTCGTCTCCCCGAACGAGGCACCGCCGATCATCCACTTGCCGGCCACCATCCCCCAGGGCACGTAGACGGGCTGGTAGGTGCGGGTCCCGCCGGCGGCGCTGGACCCGGCCACCTTGCCCTGGGAGTACGCGTGGCTCCCCGACAGCCCCTGGATCGGGACGTTGGTGATCCCGTGGGGCAGCTCCACGCAGTCGCCGGCGGCGAAGACGCCGTCCGTCGGGGTGGCCATGCGCTCGTCGACCACGATCCCGCCGGTGGAGCCGATCTGGACGCCCACCTGGCGGGCGAGCGTGTTGTTGGGCTGCTTGTGGGTGCACACCACCACGACGTTGGCCGGCAGCTCGCCCTCGGAGGTGCGCACCGCGCGCACCTCCCGGTCGCCCACGAACGCCTCCAACCTGGTGTTGAAGTGCATCTTCACGCCCAGCTCGGCCCAGGACTCCTCGACCGGCGCCATGATGTCGGGGTCGGCCGCCTCGGCCATCGGCCACGGGTGGGGGTCGACCAGGTGCGTCTCGATGCCGCGGTGGGCGAGGGCGGTGACCATCTCCAGGCCGAGCGGCGACGCCTCGACCACGACCGCGACCCGGACGTCGTCGAGGACCCGGTCCCACTCCATGGCCCGGCGGATGTTCTTGACGTAGTACAGGCCCCCGAGGTCCGATCCGGGGACGCCCGGGCCGGCGTAGTCGAACCCGGTGGCGAGCACCAGGCGGTCGAAGGGCACCTCGCCCTCGCCCTCGACCGAGACCCGCCGCCGCCCCAGGTCGAGGGCGTTCACCCGGGCCTGGTAGTGGATGTCGATGCCGGCCTGCACGTAGGCCTCTTTTCCCTGCAGGAACAGGGATTCGAAGTCCGCGATCTCGCGGCCGTGGACGTAGGGGATGCCGCAGGGGCTGTAGGCGGCGTCCTCGTACTCGGTGTAGACGGTCACGCGTGCATCCGGGTCGACCTGCTTGGCGCTGCCAGCGGCTCCGATGCCCGCGGCGCCACCCCCAACGATGACGATCTGCGGCGCCATCCTCGCTCCCCAGGCTCGCCGTGCGACAGCTGCTCCAACGAATTCACCATGATGAATGCAGCGTCGCCTATACTACTAGGTGCATCTCGACCGTCAAGGAGAGAGGTAGCCTTGCGTACGCCAGCGTCGGCATCGGCCAGGCGGAACGACCAGCTTGGCCAGATCATCGAGTCGATCGGGCCGAAGATCCGCCACCTCCGCCAGCTCAAGGGCCTGTCGCTCCAGCAGCTCGGCGAGCGGTCGGACATCTCTGCCGCCGCGATCCACAAGATCGAGCGCAACGGAATGGTCCCGACCATCACGACGCTCATGAAGCTCGCGGTCGCCCTCAACCGCCCAGTGTCCTACTTCGTCGAGGAGGACGTGACCGCCGACGGCCCGGTGGTCCTCACCCGCGCGAACGAGCGCAAGCCGGTCTTCACCTCCAAGGCAGGCCTCGAGCTGCGCAGCGTCACCGGTCCGTATGGCCGCTTCTTCATGGCCGGGGCCGCGGCCAGGATCGAGCCCTTGGCCGACAGCGGTGAGAAGCCGATGGAGCACCCTGGCGAGGAGCTCGTCTTCGTGCTCCACGGCGCGCTCGAGTTCGAGGTCGACGGGGAGACCTTCCGGCTCTCCTCAGGCGACTCGCTGCACTTCCGCACCGACCGCCCCCACCGCTGGCGCAACCCGAGGCAGCAGGAGGCCCGCGCAGTCTGGATGGCGCTCCGCCCCATGTAGCCGTTTCCGTGCCGTATCATCCGGCCGCCGCGCGCATCCTCTTACAGAGGCTCGCGCTTCCGGGTGACAGCGCCGAGGCCGTGCAGCCCAATGAGCTGCAGGGGCACCGTCCATGCCTGTCACCAGAACGGGCGATCCTCTTAA
>WNGB01002566.1_pt1 | contig 43871 bp, 41 predicted proteins | sample 5400681 | NCBI WGS metagenome assembly WNGB01 (sample SAMN13153367, study PRJNA577476) | soil metagenome | isolation source: 115 cm soil or saprolite under grassland replicate 2 | place: USA:California | collected 2016-06-15 | reverse complement strand
CCAAACAACATCAATGAAAAGACACTTGGTCTACACTACAGACGATTTGCGAGCGCGCCCCTTTGATGCGACTCACTATTTTGCGTCTACACCCCACGAAAATTGCTATTTGACAGCCCCAGTTGAGAAAGTTGGGTTAACGCACGTTCCGGCGAAAGCCTGCCCCGGACTTGATCCGGGGTGGGAACCGCTTCGCCGTCAAGAACATGCGCCACTCAAGAACGTTGGAGCATGTCCCGATTCCAACGGAACGGAACATGCCTAACCGGAGCGGGTGCCGCGTGCGCGGCGGCGCCCGCGGGTAAGCAAGCGATAAGCTTATTTTTTGGTTGGCGCTTGTTCGTTTGCGGGTTTTTCCCGAACGGCCCCGGGTTGTTCAAGAGTTTTTGGCCTCCTGCGCGTTCATGGCGCGAGCAGCGTCATCGTGAGGACGTTCACTGCCATGAATTTTAGCGATTGCTTGAAAGGCTTTTTAAACCGAGCCTGCTAAGACGGCGGCGGTGGAGCGGGGCAATCACGATGCTCGACGAGGGCCAACGGCTTGACGGCGAGGCCGGGCGAGGCAAGTTCGCGCTCAGCATTCGCGCGCGGCTGATGATCCTTGCCGTCATTGCCATTATGCCTTTACTCTTCGACCGTGTCCGCGACGTCGAATCCGACCGCGCCGAGCGCATCGAGGCCGCCTCCAAGCAGGCGCTCAATCTCGCACGGCAGGGGATGGCCGCACAGAACGAAGCCATCGTGTCCGTCCGTGCGTTTCTGCAGGTGGCGGCGAGCGCACATGGGCTCATGACCACGCGGGGCGAGCGCTGCGACAACTTTCTCGCCGACGCCGTCAGGCAGGTCCCATGGCTCAAGAACATGTCGCTGGTCGAGCCGGGCGGGCGAATCGTCTGTTCCAGCAATCCGGACGCAATCGGCACCGATCTGTCTCGCACCCCGCATTTCACCCGGGCCATGAAGACCGGCGAGTTCGCCTTGAGCGACTATTATGTCGGCCAACGGGTAGGCCCGACATTGTTGACGGCGCTGCCGCACCGTGCGCCGGATGGTTCAATCGACGTGGTGGTGACCGGTCCGCTGGAATTGAACTGGTTCACGGAGGTCGCACACTCGCTCGCCGTAACATTCGACGCGGTCGTGATGATGGTCGACGGCAAGGGCACGCTGCTGACGCGGCAGCCGAGTCGCGACAGCTGGGTCGGCCGGCAATTCGCGGACCATCCGATGATCCGTGAAATGCTGGCGTCGCCGGAAGGGGCGGTGACCGGGGACAGCCTCGACGGCGTCCGCCGCGTGTTCGGTTTCGTGGAGCTACCCGGCACCGGAGCGCGCCTGGCGGTCGGCTTCGACGAGAGCGATATCCTGCGCCGAGTGAACCGCCAGCTGCTGCTCAGCGTCGGTGGGCTCGCACTGCTCAGCGCGATCGTGCTGATCGGCATCTGGTTCGGCGGCGAGCGATTGTTCGTGGAGCCGATCCGGGCGCTGACGCGAACCGCCCAGCGCTTCGGTCAAGGCGAGTACAACGTTCGCGCCGCCGAGACCGCCCGGGTGGCGGAATTCATCCCGCTCGCCGCCGCTCTCGATGACATGGCAGGACAGCTTGCCGCCCGCGAGCAGGAGCTGCGCGACGCCAATGGTCAGCTGCGCGAGCTGGTCGATATCGACGCCTTGACCGGAATCGCCAACCGGCGCGCCTTCAACGCGCGGCTCGCCACCGAATGGCGACTCGCCGCCGAGCTCGGGCAGCCGCTCGCGGTCCTCATCATCGACGTCGATCATTTCAAGCTGTTCAACGACCAATACGGCCACATTCAAGGCGATGTGTGCCTGCGACAATTGAGCGAAGTTCTTCGGGCCAGCACCCGGATCCGCTGCGATGTTGCACCGCCTGTCGCGGCAACGGCACTGCCGCCGTCGTTCCGCAATTTCGTCGAACGCGATTCCGATTTTGCCGCTCGCTACGGGGGCGAGGAATTCGCCGTTCTGCTGCAGGGAGCGGGGCTCGACACCGCGATCATGGTGGCGGAGCGGCTGCGGCGCGCCGTCGAGGAGCTGCGCATCGTGCATGGGCAGGCGCCGATCGGGATCGTGACCATCAGCGTCGGCGTGGCATCGCTGATGCCGGGGAACGGCGAGAGCCCGCAGCAGCTGGTCGAGCTCGCCGACGCCGGCCTCTATGAAGCCAAGCGCCGCGGCCGCAATCTGGTGGTGGCCCACTCCGAGCTGACGCTGTTGAAGGCGAGTTGAGCCCTCATCGGGGCAGATCTGGTTTGCACTTGGGCATTTGTGCTAATTGCTCTCCTTGATCGGCAAATGAGAGCCGACAAGTAGGCATCATCTTTGATGAGACGATTTATCATCGATTCACCCGTTGTCTTGCTCGTTTTCCGCCTCATCCACCTCGGTCCGCGCCGGCCCGCAGCGTCGAGAACCGCTGCTGACGGCCGCGTCTGGACCGACTATATTTCGTTTCCTGCGCTGGGGGTGCTCCCCGGCTTCTCGCGTCGAAGCGATCAATTCTGGCGGCGAACCAACCCGGACCCATCCATTCCGGCATGTTGCCCATGACCCTCAGTCCATCGCCCGCGCTTCGAAAACCCCTGTGGGACGATGCCATATGGGCCCTCTTGCTCGATTATATTGGCCGCGGTCAGGTCGTCCCGATCGTCGGTCCGGCGCTCTCCACCGTCGCGATCGAAGGGCGTGAGCTCACGATCCAGCAGTACGTCGCCGAGCAGCTGGTGAAGAGCTTGTCGCTGCGCGAGGTGCCGCCGGCGCCGACGCTCAACGACATCGTGTCCTGCTACCTGCGCGAGAACCGCCCGGACGACCTGGACGTCCTCTATTCGAGGACCGGCGAGATATTTGAGGACAAGAGCTTTTTCGCCCCGCCTGACGCGCTGCTTCAGCTCGCCCAAATCTCGCATTTCAAGGCATTCGTGACGACGGCGTTCGATCCGTTGCTGGAGATCGCGGTCAACCAGGTGCGCTTCGGCGGGGAGCAACGGACCGACATCATCGGCTATGCGCCCAACACCGCCAACGACATCGACCCGGATCGACTCAAGAATGCGCCGGCGACGATCTTCCATCTACTCGGTCGGGTTTCACGCTTTCCCAACGAATACGTCATCTCCGACGAGGATTTGTTGGAGTTCGTGTTCGCGCTGCAGGAAAATCCGCCCGAACGGCTGTTCGACGAGCTGGAGAGCAAGCATCTGCTGATCCTCGGTGGCAACCTTCCCGACTGGGTTGCGCGGCTGTTCCTGCGCTCCGCCAAGGGCACGCGGCTCTCGAACAGTCGCAAGGTGTACGAGATCCTCGCCGACGACAATACGCCGTCCGACGCCACGCTGGTGAGCTTCCTGTCGGATTTCAGCACGCGCACGAAAGTGTTCACCGGCGGGGCGCCGCAATTCGTCGAGCAGCTCTGGACGCGATGGAAGGAACGCTTCGGACAGGCCTCCGCAGCAGCTGCGCCCGCCACACAGGCCCCACCGCGACAGGAGATTCGCGCCAATCCGCTCTTCATCAGCTACACGCATCACGATCGCGATGCCGCGCTCACGCTCAAGGCTGGGCTCGAAGCGGCCGGTTTCACCGTGTGGCTCGACACCGAGCGGCTCGGGGGCGGCGCCACCTACGATCTGAAAATCCAGAACGAGATCAGTGAATGCTCGTTGTTCATCGCGCTGTTGTCGCAGAACACCGAGGATCGCAAGGAAGGCTATTTCCGGATCGAATGGGATCACGCGCTCAACCGCCTCAAACGGTTCGATCCGAGCGACGTTTTCATCGTTCCGGTCGTGATCGACGACACTGATGGCAACACCAGCCGATTCAGACGGGTACCGCCGCGCTTCCGCACCTTGACTGGCCAGGCGCTGCCGGGCGGCCAAGTCACCCAACCTTTCATCCACACGCTGAAATCCTACATCACCGAGTCGTCATGATGGCCGCCGACCGATCGCCTGCTCGCCATGAGGAAGCCGTCGTCGACGAGCGCCATCCGTGGCCGGGGCTCGTTCCGTTCCGCGAGGCCTATAGTCGCTTCTTCTTCGGGCGCAGCCTCGAGCAGGAGGAATTGCTGCGCTCGATCCGGCGCGGCATCACGACGTTGCTGTTCGGAGAATCGGGACTCGGCAAGACCTCGCTGCTGCAGGCCGGCCTGTTTCCGCGGCTGCGCGAGAACGGCTATCTGCCGGTCCTGGTGCGGCTGGATTATGCGGCTGAAGCCCTGCCGCCTTCCGAGCAGATCAAACGTTTGCTCAACCAAGCCATCGCCGATGCCGGTCTTGATGCCAGCAGGCGCATCGAGCCGCAGGAGACGCTGTGGGAATACTTCCACCGCCGCGAGCTCGCGCTGGTCGACCGCAGCGGCGAGCCCATCATTCCGATCATCGTGTTCGACCAATTCGAGGAGTTTTTCACCCTCGGGCTCAATCAACGCAAGGCCGATTGCCAGATCTTTCTCAGCGAGCTCTCCGACCTTACCGAGAACCGGCCCCCGGCCGCGGTCAAAGCGCGCCTCGAACGTTCGCCCGACCAGATCGTGCGTTACGTCTTTAACCGCGACGATTACCGCATCGTGATCACGCTGCGCGAGGACTTCCTGCCGGCGCTGGAGATGTTCCGCACGAGCGCTCCCTCGCTCGGCCGCAACCGCTTCCGATTGACGCGGATGAAAGGTCCACAGGCGCTCCAGGCGGTGGTCGAGCCCGGCCGCGGCATTGTCAGCGAGGAGGTGGCGTGGCGGATCGTGAGCCTCGTCGGCGGCGGGCCCGCAAATGACGTCAGTCTGGAGGCGAATAAGGACATCGAGGTCGAACCCTCGCTGCTCAGCCTGTTTTGCAGCGAGCTGAATGAACGGAGACTGGCCGCAGACCAGGCGGAGATCACGGCTGAGCTCGTGGAACGGAGCCGGCGCGACATCCTGCGGTCATTCTACGAGCGGGCGCTGAACGACCAGCCGCAGGCAGTGCGGGAATTCGTCGAGGATCAGTTGGTGACCGATTCCGGCGCCCGCGACAGCATTGCGCGCGAACGTGCCGAACGCCTTCTGGCCGACAAAGGCGTGCCGGCGAGCGTCATCGACGAGCTCGTGCGACGCCGCCTGCTGCACATCGAGGAACGGCGCGAGGGACCGCGCGTCGAGCTCATCCATGACGTGCTGCTCGATATCGTGCGCCAAGGCAAGGCCGAGCGAGGCAGCTTGGCATTGCGCCAAGCGCTGGCACGGACCCGCAAGCGTTACATCATTCGCGCCGGCGCGGCAGTCGCGATCGTTATCCTGCTCGCCGGCACCGTCACCTTCGTGGCGGTCGAAACGGCTCGCCTGCGTAATGAACAGAACCAGAAGCTGATCGCCTACGGTAATCAGCTGCAGGAGTTGCTGGACCTGCGTGATGAACAGAACCGGAAGCTGATCGCCTACGGTAACCAGCTGCAGGAGTTGCTGGACCTTCGTGACGAGCAAAACCAGAAGCTGCTCGCCTACGGCAACAATCTGCAGGGGTTGTTGGAAAGTCTCATGCCGGTGCTCGGCAAGTTCGTCGAGCGCAGCGAGGCTCAGACGCTCAGCGGCGACAAATTTCTCGACGAGCAAGTCCGTCCGCTGATGAACAAGATCATCGCGTTGGCCGATCAAATGCGCGGACCAGGATATGATCCCCGCTTCATGAGGGCCAAGGCGCTATCACTCGTCATCTTGGCAAAAGTGGCCAATGCCGACGACAGCCCGAAGTACATCGAGGATGCGACGCAGATTGCGACCGAGCTGCTTCGGCAAGGCAAGAATTTCGATGACATTTCCAAAGGCTACGACACGTTCGATGCGATTACGCAGGTCTGGGAGAGCCGTCGCAATACCGATCTGGCGCTGATATCGGTCCGCCAATCACTCGAGATTCTGCAACAGATCGATTTCCGCGTGCTCAACGTGGACCAGCGTAACTGGTTCGTGGGCTCGGCGGTGTTGAGGCAAGCCAATATCCTGCGAAAAGCTTCTCGCTTCGACGAGGCGGAGGACAGCCTGCGCTGGGGCTTGCGGGAGCTCTTCGATGCCGACAAGGCGCCGCTGGTCTCGCTCCAGGTCGATTTGTACAACAATCTCGGCGAAGTGCTGCTGAGCGCGCGCGATCGAGCCACCGACGGGACAGCCAAACGACGCGCCATTGACGCCGCGCTGATCGAGTTCGAGCGCGCCTGGGACAAGGTGGTGGTCTATCTCAGGCTGCAGGACTCGATCTCGACACGAAATTGGATGGCGCGACTCGCGAAAAAAATCGCCGGATTGCACCAGGACATCCGCAACGTCGAACGGGCACGTATTTTCTACAATTATCAGCTGCGCGTCCGGCGCTCACTGGTGCCGGATGACAGCAAGCCGCTCACGATTTCACATGACGTGGACGGTGCCAAACGAGACTTGGCTGCCGCTCTCAGAGACATCGGATATCTGGAGCAAACCCAAGGGGACAAATCGAAGGCCATTGAATACTACAATGAATGCGTCGGGAGCATGGAGGCTCTGGTCCGCAAGGATCCCGCTCCGACCAACCAACAATCACTCGGTTTCTGCTACGTCGGATTGGCCGATGCCCTGCTGGCCGACGGCAAGCGAGCCGGAGCTCTCACCAATTACCAGAAGGCTCTCACCATCCGAGAGGCGCTCGCGGCTGCCGAACCCAACAACGCTGACCGGCAGAGCGGTCTCGCTTACGTGTATGCAGCGCTCGCCGACGCCTTGCTGGCCGACGGCAAGCGAGCCGAGGCTCTCAGCAATGGCTGGAAGGCTCTCGCCATCCGAGAGAAGCTCGCGGCTGCCGAACCCGCCAATGCTGGCCGGCAGAGCGATCTCGCCTACGTGTATGAAAAGCTCGGTGACGCCTTGCTGGCCGGCGGCGAGCGGACCGAGGCTCTGGCCAATTACCAGAACGCTCTGGCTATCCGTGAGAAGCTAGCGGTTGCCGAACCCACCACTGCGCGGCAGAGCGATCTTTCCTACGTCTACAGGCTGTTCGCCGATGCGTTGCTGGCCGACGGCAAGCGAGCCGAGGCCCTCACCAATTACCGGAAGGCGCTCGCCATCCGTGAGCAGCTCGCGGCCGCCGAACCCGCCAATGCTAGCCGGCAGGGCGATCTTTCCTACGTCTACAGGGTGCTCGCTGACGCGTTGCTGGCCGACGGCAAGCGAGCCGAGGCGCTCACCAATTACCGGAAGGCTGTCGCCATCCGTGAGCAGCTCGCGACTGCCGAACCTGACAACGCTGACCGGCAGACCGCTCTCATCTTCGTGTATAGAAAGCTCGCTGACGCCTTGCTGGCTGATGGCAAGCGAGCCGAGGCTCTCACCAACTACCAGAAGGTTCTCGCCATCCGAGAGAAGCTCGCGGCGCAGACCGAACAAGCGGAGGCCGCAGCCAACGGCAAGCCGGGCGCTGCCACGGCGGATAAGCTTGGAGCCGTGGCCTGGTCCGCCCTTTTTGCTCAAGACTTCGATAAGGCGCTTGCCGCATCGGACCGAGCGCTGGCGCTCGCACCCGACAAGGTATGGCTCCTCACCAACCGTGCCCATGCGCTCATGTTTCTCGGGCGCGTGGATGATGCGCGATCGCTCTACCTTCAGTATCGCGGTGCAAAGAACGTGCAGGGGGGCAAGTCGTGGGAGACGGTCATCCTCGAAGACTTTGCCGAACTCCGCAAGGCGGGACTCATGCATCGATTAATGGACGAGATCGAGAAAAGGTTCACTGCGAGCGGATGAGCATAGTGCGACCATGCACCAGAAATGCACTGACGCCGGCTCGTTAAGGATACGCAAAGCCGAGTTCGACGTAGCGTCTCGGGACTTTTAGGGGTTTCTGGTGCTGCCGGTAAGGATTGAACTTACGACCTCCCCCTTACCAAGGGGGTGCTCTACCACTGAGCTACGGCAGCGCCGGGCCGCATGCGCAATTTCTGCGATGGAGTGCGACCGCAAACGCCGCGATCCTTGCCACAAGGCCGCAAGTGGCGCAAGCGCGCGCCCCGCCCGGCGATCGATCGCGCCGGGGCCCTTCCTTGCGGCGTCCAATCGTCGTATTTCTGCCCCATGAACGAGCGTCCGAAAGCCGTGCAGAAGGCGAGGCGAGAGCGGCGCCTCGGCGTCGTGCTGCGGGAAAATCTCAAGCGCCGCAAGGCGCAAGCCAAGGGCCGCTCGGCCGCCGATAGCGGGCAGCGCGCCGACCCGCCCCACGATTCCGCCGGAATTGCCGAGGATAAGCAACGAGGCTAGACCGTGCAGTAACCCTGCGGCGGGTTTCGGCTTTGGTCCGGTCGGTGGGCGTTCCATAGATTGTCGGCGGCGTTCGCCCGGAGCACGGGGAGAGGGGCATGGATCGGATTCGCATCAACGGCGGCCAACGGCTCAACGGCACCATTCCGATCTCCGGCGCCAAGAACGCCACCCTGCCGCTGATGATCGCGAGCCTGCTCACCGATCAGACGCTCATCCTCGACAACGTGCCGCGACTCGCCGACGTCGGCCTGCTGCAGCGCATCCTCGGCAATCACGGCGTCGACGTGATGGTGTCGGGCAAGCGCCTGGGCGAGACCCAATATGACGGCCAGACGTTGCACATTTCCGCCGCCAACGTCATCGACACCACCGCGCCCTATGAACTCGTCTCGCGCATGCGCGCGAGCTTCTGGGTGATCGCACCCTTGGTCGCGCGGCTCGGCGAGGCGCGCGTCTCGATGCCGGGCGGCTGCGCCATCGGCACCCGGCCGGTCGATCTCTTGATCATGGCACTCGAACGTCTGGGCGCCGCGATCGACATCGACAAAGGCTACGTGATCGCGCGCGCCAAGAACGGCCTCAAGGGCGGCGAGATCAAGTTCCCGAAGGTGACGGTCGGCGGCACCCACACCGCGCTGATGGCGGCCTCGCTCGCCCACGGCACGACCGTGATCGAGAACGCCGCGCGCGAGCCCGAGATCGCGGACGTCGCCGACTGCCTCAACAAGATGGGCGCCAGGATCACCGGCGCCGGCACGTCGCACATCGTGGTCGACGGTGTGCCGAAACTGTCCGGCGCACGCCACCGCGTGCTGCCCGATCGTATCGAGACCGGAACCTATGCGATGGCGGTGGCGATGACCGGCGGCGACGTGCTGCTCGAGAACGCGCGGCCGGAGCTGCTGCAGGCCGGGCTCGACGTGCTCACGCAGGCCGGCGTCGAGATCACCTCGACCAATGCCGGCGTGCGCGTGTCGCGCAATGGCGCAGCCATCGCGGCGGTCGAGGTGACGACTGCGCCGTTCCCGGGCTTTCCCACCGATCTGCAGGCGCAGCTGATGGCGCTGATGACCCGCGCCAAGGGGACCTCGCACATCACCGAGACCATCTTCGAGAACCGCTTCATGCATGTGCAGGAGCTGGCGCGGCTCGGCGCCCGCATCCAGCTCTCCGGCGAGACCGCCACCATCGAGGGCGTCGAGCGGCTCAAGGGCGCGCCGGTGATGGCGACCGACCTGCGCGCCTCGGTCTCGCTCGTCATCGCGGCGCTCGCCGCCGAGGGCGAGACCATGGTCAACCGCGTCTATCACCTCGACCGCGGCTTCGAGCGGCTGGAGGACAAGCTCGCCGCCTGCGGCGCCGCGATCGAGCGCATCAGCGGGTAGGGAGGGATCCAAACTGGTAGGGTGGCAAGGGCGCCTGACATTTGGGGCGCGGCGCTCGCGCGCTTGCCCACGCGGACCTGCCGGCCCGCAAGCGAAGCATGCGTTGCCTCTCCGTACGCGGGTGGGCAAAATCGCGGACCCGCCGCCCTCGCTTGCAACACTTCGGCAGGCGATTTTGCCGACCTAGCAGGGGCTAAGAATTCGCGATGCGCATTTTCGCTCAGGCTGTTACGGCAGTGGTGTTGGCTATTCCCCTGTCCGGCACCGCCCACGCCCAATTACTCGAGTGCCGCGGCGCCCAGAAACCGCAGCAGGTCGCCGAGCTGATCTTCGGGCGCAGCATCGGCGGGCGCATCGAGGTGAGCGAAGAGCAATGGATGCTATTCGTCGACCACGAGATCACGCCGCGTTTTCCGGACGGACTGACCGTGTTCGACGCCGCCGGCCAGTGGCGGGACCAGACCAGCAACAAGATCGTTCGCGAGCCGAGCAAGATCGTGCTGATCGTGTTGCCCGGCAATGCCGAGGATATCGCTCGTCTCAACGAGATCGCCGAGGCCTACAAACGCAGCTTCCGGCAGCAGTCGGTCGGCATGATCCTGCGGCCGGCATGCGTCTCGTTTTGACTTCGCCGCCAGCGGAAGCAGGGCAGCTCATCCTATTGTTCGGGCGCGGCTCGACCCGATGCTTCTCGCGGCCTCTTTACGGCAAGCAGCAGGTTCGACTCGCTTGGCCGCCATCGATAGCCCATGCCGAAATCGATCGGTCGGCTCTTCTTGAAGAGCTCGGCATATTTCGGCTGATACCGGCCGGCGAACAGGCCGATCGGGCCGAGATATCGGCCGAACGGCTGCAGGTCCCACTTCTTGGGATCGTAGTAACTGAGCGGGATGCCGGAATCGTCCTGCACCATCACCGCGCTGTTCGCGAGCAGGAAGTCACGGACTCTTGAGAAGTTGCCCGAGTGCAGCAGGTAGGAGGCGCTCTTCACGAAGCTGTCTCCGGGCGCGAGCGTCTCGCAGAACTTCAAAAAACCACTGCCCTTGACGCCGTCGTCGGCAAGATTGGTGCTGAAATAATACAGCGTCCGCGCCTCGCCGTCGCTGCCGGCGAACACGATCTTGACGCCGGGCGCCACGCTGCCACGACCGGCATCGACGTCCGACTGCACCGCACCCTGGTCGTCGAGCCTGACAGGAGTGACCTCGCGGATGGCGTTGCCCGAGCGCGCCAGGAATACATACAAAATCGGCAGCGTGCCATTGATGCGGCCGGCGCGCAGATCCGATTTCATGCGCTTGGTGATGAAGAAGCTGTGTGAGAGGATCGAGCTGAGCGAGGCCCGCAGCTTGGAAAGCTCCGGCGCGACCGACCCGCGCAGCGTGGTGAGGTCGGGCACCGTGCCGACCGGCTCGAGGCCACTCAGCACATAGGTCCTGGCCTTGGGGTAAAAGGCGTTTGCATAGAGGAAGTCCGGACCGCTGAACATGTAGAACATGGTCGGCTGAGCCGCGGTGAGATTGCTGCTCGACCAGGCGCGAATCCGCGCGAGCTGGCTTTGCTCGAAGCGCCCGAAGGCGGAGTCGAAGGCGCTGGCATGCTGTTGCCAGGCCCGGTCCTTGGTCAACGGCGCGAGCGGAGACTCGGCGGCGGGCGGCATGCCTGCGAGGAAGCGCGCCGTGTCGTTCGGGGATGGGGTGTCGGCGCCACACACCGGTGCTGCTGCGACGAACAACAGGCTCGCTGCGGCGGCGATGATCGTTCTGCGCTGAAACATTTGTGCGGGCTCACCTAGGCGTTGCATGCCCGGAACAATCCGGGGTCGTCACAGATAATAGATGCCGAGCCCCAGTTTTTTGAGCCCTATTGCTCGGGCGCAGAGCCAACCGACGCTTCGGAAACTCCCGGCTTCTTTATGGCAAGCAGCAGATTCGACTGGTTGGGCCGCCATCGGTAGCCTATGCCGAAATCGATGGGACGGCTGTTCTTGAAGACGGCGGCATATTTCGGCTGGTACATGCCGCGGAAGACAGGGATCGGGCCCACATATTGGCCGAATGGCTGCAGATCCCATTTCTGGGCGTCGTAGTAGGCGAGGGGGATGCCGGAATCGTCCTGCACCATCACGGCGCTATTGGCGAGCAGGAACTCGCGTACCTTCGAGAAGCCGGGGTTGTGCAGCAGGTAGGAGGCGCTCTTCACGAGGCTGTCCCCGGCCGCCAGTGTCGCGCAGAAGTCTAGGAACTTGCTGTTGTTGACGCCCTCGTTGGCAAGATTGGTGCTGAAGTAATACAGCGTCCGCGCCTCGCCGTCGCTGCCGGCGAACACGATCTTGACCCCGCGTGCCGCGACGCGGCGACCGGTATCGACGTCCGGCTGCACCGCGCCCGCATCGTCGAGCCTGACTGGAGTGACCTCGCGGATGGTCTTGCCCGAGCGCGCCAGGAATACGTACAGGATCGGCAGCGTGCCGTTGAGCCGTCCACGGCGCAGATCCGACCCCATTTGGCTCGTGATGAAGTAGCTGTACTGCAGGATCCACCGGAGCGAAACCCGTAGCTGGGAAAGGTCCGGCGCAAGCGAGCCGCGCAGCGTGGTGAGGTCGGGCACCGCGCCGACCGGCTCGAGGCCACTCAGCACATAGGTCCGAGCATTGGGGTAGAAAGCGTTTGCGTAGAGAAAGTCCGGACCGCTGAACATGTAGAACACGGTCGGACGCGCCGAGGTCAGATTGGTGCTCGACCAGGCGCGGATCCGCTCGAGCTGGTTGTGCTCGACGCGCTCGAAGGTGGAATCGAAGGTGCTGGCATGCTGTTGCCAGGCCTTGTCCTTGGTCAACGGCACGAGCGGAGACTCGGCGGCGGGCGGCATGCCTGCGAGGAAGCGCGCGACGTCGTTCGGGGACACGGGATCGGCGGCACGGACCGGTGTTGCTGCGAGGAGCAACAGGCCCGCTGCGGCGGCGATGATCGTTCTGCGCTGAAGCATTCGTGCGTGCTCACGTGGGTGTTGCAAGACCCGGAACAGCCCGGGTCCGTGACAGGTAATAGAGGGCGAGGCCCGCCGCCATCATCAGCACGCCGATGAGGGACTGCACCGGACGCTCGCTCACGAGATAGTACATCATGAACGCCGTCACCGATAGGAAGACGAGCGGCGTCACCGGATATCCCCAGGCGCGATAGGGTCGCGGCAAATCAGGCCGAGTGATGCGCAGCTTGATCACGCCCAGCACCGCGAGAAACGAGCAGGACAGCAGGCTGAACTGGATGAACTCGAGCACGGCCTCGAAGCTTTGGGTGAGGAGCATCAGCGTCGCGACCACGCTCTGAAACAGGATTGCGATCGTCGGCACTCCGCTCGCCGATCGGCGGGCGAACATGCGCAGCATCGGGATGTCCTCGCCCATCGTTGCCGTTACCCGGGGGCCGATCCACATCATGGCGCTGATCGAGGAAACGAGACCGAGGCAGATCAGCGCGCCGACAATGCGGCCGCCGAGGTCGCCGAATATGTATTTGCCCGCAATAACGGCAACGTCGAGTTGACCGGCGAGCCGATCGATCGGCGTGGTGTAGAGAAAGAGGGCGTTCAGCGCGACGTACAGGATGATGACGATCGATGTCCCGACAAGGAGGGAACGCGGCACGCTCCGCTGCGGGTCGCGCATTTCGCCAATGATATAGGTCGCGGCATTCCAGCCTGAATACGAATACATCACGAAGACGAGGCTGATCGCGAAGGATGCACTGATCACATGGGAGGCATCGGCGGCGGACGGCGCGAACGAGATCGGCTGCGGCTTTCCGAGTGCGAATCCCGCGACCAGGAACGCGAGGATCAGAGCCACCTTCAGACCGGTCCAGACCATCTGGAACCTGCTGCTGTGGTGGATGCCTGCCAGTCCGACCAGCGACACTATCCAGATGGCGCAGACGCCGAGCACGACCGGCGGAGCGTCCGGAAGGATCGCCTTTCCGTACTCGCCGAACGCCATGGCGGCGAGGGCCACCGGGGCGGCGAAGCCGACCGTGGCCGACAGCCAGCCCGCCAAGACGCCGACGGCCGGATGATAGGCTTGGCTGAGAAAATTGTACTCGCCGCTGGAACGGGGAAACATGGCGGCGAGCTCGCCGTACGAAAATACCCCGCACAGTGCGACGACCCCGCCGACCACCCAGAGGAGCAGCAGTGAGAAGCCGGACGGGATTCCCTGAACCTGGAATCCGAGACTGGTAAACACGCCGACGCCGACCATGTCAGCCACCACGATGGCGGTGGCCGTCAGCATGGAGACCGTCAAGCGCCCCTGCGCGGGGCCGGCCAATCCAGCCGGGCTTCGAACCTCAATGGCCATGCGCGCTTTCCCCGCGATATCCACCCGCATTCGGAGTCGGACCCCTTAGACATAGTTGTAAACAAGGCATTACTGCGCCGGACCATCGCTCTGGGCGCTGGCGGTCGGCAAAATTCATAAGCCCAGCAAATACATCACAGATCGGCGCGGGTCGGTGCTGGTCACCCGACATGAGTCCGCCCGGATCGGACCGCTTTTCGAATGCAGGGAACTCAGGAGTTTTGCCCCTGGGGCCACCGCGAACCGGCTCACAATGCCGACATAATCTAATGTTTTCAATGTCGTCTGAAGGACGGGGGAGTTCCAACGCAAGACGTGGCCGTGGTGTTGGCGGCGTTGCCGCACACACAGCCTGTTTGGCTTGGAGCTGTGTGGGGGATGATCTCAGCGGGATCGGGAATCCCGAATATCAGCAACGCGTGTGATGTTGCGGGGACGCGCGGGGCAAGCTTGTCGCGGCGCTGGATGGCCACGTCGCCGGCGCTCGTCGTGCTGTCATGCCTGCTTGTTCAGGGCTGTGGGAATTCGGAGACCAAGGTGATCGCCGAGGCGGATCCGGCGAAGCCGCGCCCCGCGTCCACCAAGGGCGACATCCTCGTCCCGCGTGGGGCCCGTACCGCCGAGGTGGGGCTGCCGACGGCCGGGGATTCATTCGCGGATCGATACTCTAAGGATTCATTCGCGGATCGGTATTCTGCCGCCTTGGGCTACGCTCCCCAGTCCGCGCGTGAGACGGCTGGCGGTCGCACCGGGATGGTCCCGTCGGGCTCCTACAAGGTGGCGGCGCTGTCTCCGGAGCTGCCATATGGTCTGCCGGCCATCAAGCAGGCGCACACTCGTCTGATCGGCTTCGACAACTCGGCCTTCCCTTATTCCGGCAAGAACCCAAGCAACGGTTTTCCCGGGGGCCGCTACACCGACAACCGTGTCCTGGTCCACGTGCCCGCGGGCTTCGACGTGCGCAAGCCGGGGGTCATCGTCGTGTTCTTCCATGGTCACGGGGCTACGCTGGAGCGCGACGTCCGCGACCGTCAGCTGCTCCCCGCGCAGATTTCCGAATCCGGGGTCAATGCCGTGCTGGTCGCTCCGCAGCTCGCCTACGATGCCCGTGACTCCAGCGCCGGGAAGTTCTGGGAGCGCGACGGACTGAAGCGGTTCATGGCGGAAGCGGCCGACCATCTCGCCCGCGTCTACGGGGATCCGCGCGCCAAGGAAGCCTTCGCGAACATGCCGGTGGTCATCGTCGCCTATAGCGGCGGCTTCGTGCCCGCCGCCTGGAGCCTGCAGGTCGGCGGCCTCGGCAAGCGCGTGAGCGGCGTGGTCCTGCTGGACGCTCTCTACGGCGAAATGGACAAATTCTCGTCGTGGATCGTCAAGAACCGCTCCGCCTTCTTCGTCAGCGCCTATACGCACCACACGAAGCGCCACGACGATGCATTCATGCGGATTCTCCGTGCCAAGGGCATCCCGGTCCAATACGAGCTTGATGGTCCGCTGAAGCCGGGCACGGTCGCGTTCCTGCCAACTGATGGCATCCGGCACCACGATTACGTCACGCTCGCCTGGACCGAACACCCGGTGAAGGATGTCCTGCTAAGGATCGCGCAACGCTGATTCCTTCATGACCCCGCATGGCGCCCGCACCCGCTAGAGAGTGGTTTGACCTGTGCCTGTGGACCGCGCCTTTGCCCTACGGCCTTGCGGCCTTGCGCAGCCGCCGGCCGCTCCCTAACTACCCCTTAACTCGAAAAAGTGTGGACGTCAGGGAGCGCGTCATGGAGCCGTTGAAATTCGTCGCCCTCGACCAGGACGACCTCGAGGTCGTCTCCACCCACCTGCAGGACGCCCTCGTCAAGGTCTCCGACGTGATCTGGCGCCCCCAGGAAAAACGGCTGGTGGTCGCGCTCAGCCGCTTCGATTGGTGCTCGGCGGAGTGCACCAAGCCCGAGCTGCGGCGTTGCCGCGCGGCGCTGCGCTTCGAGCGGGTCAGCGCCTGCAAGTGCCGCAACGTCGACCCCGCCGGCAAGGACGCGGTGCTCAACCTGCTGGCGGTCGAATTTTCCGAGCAGGATCCGCCCGCCGGCGTCGTGACGCTGATCTTCTCGGGCGGGGGCATGCTGCGGCTCGAGGTCGAATGCCTGGAGGCCGAGCTTGCCGATCTGGGCCCGGCCTGGCCGGCGGCTGCCCGCCCGGTGCACGCCGGTGGTGATGTCCCCGACGCCCGGGGTTGACGCCCACACCTGCCCGCGCCATTGACCGGTGAACCGGGCGCGGTCGGCCCGGCAGGAAATGGCCATGCCGATCCGCCTCGACACGCGCGCCGCCGATTTCACCGAACGTTTCCGTGACTTTCTCGCCACCAAGCGCGAGGCCGCCGCCGATGTCGAAGCGGCCGTGCGCGCGATCATCGCTGATGTCGCCGCCCGTGGCGACCGCGCGCTGTTGGAGCTCACGCTGAAATTCGACCGCGTCGACCTGCACGAGGTCGGCCTCGCGGTGACGGCGGCGGAGATCGAGACCGGCTACGCGGCCTGCGACCGCCGCGCGCTCGATGCGCTTACGCTCGCGCGCGACCGGATCGAGGCCTATCACCGCCGGCAAAAGCCTGCCGACGAGCGCTTCACCGACGCGCTCGGCGTCGAGCTCGGCTCGCGCTGGACCGCGATCGAGGCGGTCGGCCTCTATGTGCCGGGCGGCACCGCCGCCTATCCGTCGTCGGTGCTGATGAACGCGGTGCCCGCCAAGGTCGCGGGCGTACCGCGCCTGGTCATGGTGGTGCCGGCGCCCGGCGGCACGCTCCCTCCACTGGTGCTGGCGGCCGCCAAGCTCGCCGGCATCGACGAGGTCTACCGCGTCGGCGGCGCCCAGGCGGTGGCGGCGCTTGCCTACGGCACCGAGACGATCGCGCCGGTCGCCAAGATCGTCGGGCCCGGCAATGCCTATGTGGCGGCCGCCAAGCGCATGGTCTTCGGCAAGGTCGGGATCGACATGATCGCCGGGCCCTCGGAGGTGCTGATCCTCGCCGATAACAGCGGCCATCCCGATTGGATCGCCGCCGATCTCCTGGCCCAGGCCGAGCATGATGCCAGCGCCCAGGCGATCCTGATCACCGACGATGGCAAGCTTGCCGATGAGGTCGAGAAAGCCGTGGCCGCGCAGCTCGGCTCGCTGCCGCGCGCGGCCATCGCGGGCGCTTCCTGGCGCGATTTCGGCGCCGTCATCCTGGTCGGCAAGCTCGACGATGCGGTGCCGCTGGTCGACGCCATCGCGCCCGAGCACCTGGAGATCGAGAGCGAGGACGCCGAACGGCTCGCCGGCCGCATCCGCAATGCCGGGGCGATCTTCCTGGGCGCGCATACGCCGGAGGCGATCGGCGACTATGTCGGCGGCTCCAACCACGTGCTGCCGACCGCGCGCTCGGCCCGCTTCTCGTCCGGGCTCGGCGTGCTCGACTTCATGAAGCGCACCTCGATCCTCAAATGCGGGCCCGAGCAGCTGCAGGCGCTCGGCCCGGCGGCGATCGCGCTCGGCGAAGCCGAAGGCCTCGACGCGCACGCCCGCTCAGTGGCGATGCGCATCAATCCGCGATGACCCGCTCCGCTGCGAAGTCCCGGCGTCTGGTGGCGGTGACGCTCGACGAAAATACCATCGGCCGCTCCAATCCCGATGTCGAGCACGAGCGCGCGGTCGCGATCTACGATCTGCTCGAAGAGAACACCTTTGCGCCGGACGACGACGAAGCCGGTCCCTTTGCGCTGCACCTGAGCATCACCGGCAGCCGGCTCGTGTTCGACATCAGGCGCGCCGACGGCGCCCCGGTGATGGCGCATCTGCTGTCGCTGTCGCCGCTGCGGCGGATCGTGAAGGATTATTTCACGGTCTGCGACAGCTACTACGCGGCGATCCGCACCGCGACGCCCGACCGCATCGAGGCGCTCGACATGGGCCGGCGCGCGCTCCACGACGAGGGCTCCAACATCCTGATGGAGCGATTGAAGCGCAAGGTGAGCATCGATTTCGATACCGCGCGCCGGCTGTTCACGCTGATCTGCGTGCTGCACTGGAAGGGGTGAGGCGGCATGGGCGAGGGAGCCGCCGCGTCGCGGCCGCAGGCCGTGCTGTTCGCCTGCGGGCTCAACGCGGTGCGCTCGCCGATGGCGGCGGCCCTGCTCAAGCAGATGCTCGGCGGCTCGCTCTATGTCGGATCGGCCGGCGTGCGCAAAGGCGAGCTCGACCCGTTCGCGGTCGCCGCCATGGATGAGCACGGCATCGATATCAGCGAGCACCGGCCGCTCACCTTCGAGGAGCTGGAGGACTGGGAGGGGCTCAATTTCGACCTGATCGTCACGCTGTCGCCGGAAGCGCACCACCGCGCGCTCGAGCTCACGCGCACGCTCGCCGTCGAGGTCGAATACTGGCCCACGTCGGATCCGACCGCCATCGAAGGCACCCGCGAACAGCGCCTCGACGCCTACCGCGCCGTGCGCGACCAGTTGATGCAACGCATCAGGACGCGGTTCGGCCGCCCGCCGGGCGGCAACGAGTGACTTGCCGTTGCGACTCCAGTTGTGGAAACGAGCGCCTTCCGCTAATTTTCGCGCCGAATTCGGGCGCCCCACGGGTTACGTCCCCTCAATGCTGGACAGCGAATGGCTAAGGAAGAACTCTTGGAATTCCCCGGTGTCGTGACGGAACTGCTCCCGAACGCCACCTTCCGCGTCAAGCTCGAGAACGAACATGAGATCATCGCCCATACCGCCGGCCGCATGCGCAAGAACCGCATCCGCGTGCTGGCCGGCGACAAGGTGCTGGTCGAGATGACGCCCTACGATCTGACCAAGGGTCGCATCACCTACCGGTTCAAATGAATAATGTTCGTCATGCCCGGCAATGACGGCAATCGAAGCTTGGTTGCAATGAAATGATCGGCCGGCCCAAACTCGTCCTCGCCTCCGGCTCGCCCCGCCGGGTCACGCTGATCAATCAGGCCGGCATCGAGCCCGACGCGCTGCGCCCGGCCGATCTCGACGAGACGCCGAAGCGCGGTGAGCTGCCGCGCGCCTGCGCCAACCGGCTGGCGCGCGCCAAGGCGGAAGCCGCGCTCGAGCAGGTGCGCGTCGATGAGGAGCTCAGTGGCGCCTATATCCTCGCCGCCGACACGGTCGTGGCGATCGGCCGCCGCATATTGCCGAAGGCCGAGCTGCTCGACGAGGCCGCGCAGTGCCTGCGGCTCCTGTCCGGGCGCAATCACCGGGTCCATACCGGGGTCTGCCTGGTGACGCCGAACCAGGCCTTCCGCCAGCGCCTGGTCGAGACCCGCGTGCGCTTCAAGCGCCTGTCCGAGGAGGACATCGAGGCCTATCTCGCCTCCGGCGAATGGCGCGGCAAGGCCGGCGGCTATGCCGCCCAGGGCATCGCCGGCAGCTTCATCGTCAAGGTGGTCGGCTCCTACAGCAACGTGGTGGGGCTGCCGCTCTACGAGGTGACCACGCTGCTTTCCGGCGAGGGCTACCCGATCCGGTTCGGCTGGCTCAACGCGGTGTGAGGCCGCGTCAATGATCGAGGCGCCCGCGCAGCTCGCCGAACGGCACCATGACGTGTTGGCGATAGGCAGGACGGTCCTGCAGCCGGCGGTACCAAGCCGCCACGTTCGGAACCGACGGCCGCTCGATCTCCAGCTCGAAATAGCGATAGAGCGACGTGCCGGCGGGAATGTCGGCCAAAGTGAGTGTGTCGCCGCCCAAATACGGCCGGTCCGCGAGCAACGCGTCCAGCAATTGGAAATGTCGGGCGCAGCGCGCGACCTTGTCGCGGATGGCGGGCCAATTCCGCAGATGCTCGGGAGTTCGGTAAAATCCCCAGAACACGCCGATAAGGAAGTCGGGTTGCAGCACGGTCTGCGACCAATCCATCCAGCGCTCGGCGCGTGACCGCTCGCCCGCATCGTCGGCCCAGAACCGGCCTTGGCCGTGGCGGGCGGCGAGGTAGCGCAGGATGGCATGCGACTCCCAGACCACCGTACCGCCGTCGTCGATCACCGGAACGCGTCCGTGCGGGTTCATCGCCAGGAACTCCGGTGCGTCCAGTCCGCCGAATGACCCGCCCGCCGGAATGTGCTGATGTGCAAGACCCAGCTCGCCCACCAGCCACATCACCTTCTGCACGTTGAACGAGCTGCGGCGTCCCCAAATTTTGAGCATCGTGGAGCCTTGTATCGTGTGGCGCGGGGCCCAACCTCTAGCGCATGTTCCGGCGAAGTGGGAACCGGTTCGCCGACAAGAACATGCGCCACTCAAGAACATTAGAGCATGTCCCGATTCCAACGGAACGGGACATGCTCTAATGGGGCACTAACCGGAGCCGGCATGCAGGTCAATCGAGTCCCAATTTCCGCGCCGACAAGGTAATAAGCGCCATGATCGAGCACACGTCTCCCGCCAAGCCCTGCCCGATCTGCGGTAAGTCCGCCGTGGAAAAGTTCCAGCCGTTCTGCTCCAAGCGCTGCGCCGACGTCGACCTCCATCGCTGGCTGAGCGGCGTCTATGCGGTGCCGGGCAAGGAGGAGGAAGAGGAGGACGGGGCGCCGAAGAGCGACGAGCAGCCCTAAGGGCCGTCGTCTGGACAGTCGGGAATCGAGTCTCTATAACGCTCTCCCTTCGCCCGCCGTCCGGCGGGCGCGGCGCCCAGGTAGCTCAGTTGGTAGAGCACTGCACTGAAAATGCAGGTGTCGGTGGTTCAATTCCGCCCCTGGGCACCAAATTGCTTGACCGCTTTCGTCCTGATCGAGGCCCGAGCGTCTGAGACGCCCATCGCAAAACCGCATGAGCGCACCAACATATGATGCTTGTCGGCGCGCGTGTGCCGCTTAAGAATGCCGGCGCGAGGCGCGGGAATCAAAGGAGCTACTGATGGCCATGGGCCGCAAACCGGCTGAAATAAAAGACCGAAAGGCGCAGCAGGCAAGCGAAGGCGCCAAAGCCATGTCCGACTATGTGGCCGAGGGTCACGCGGTTCGCGCAAAAACTGCGCGGCTGAGAGAACTTCGATTGGCCAAGGAAGCGGCCGACAAGAAGGCGCCGAAGACCGCCACTCCAAGTAAGAAGACGGCCGCTCCAAATGACAAGCGCCCGAGCAAACGCTAGCAGCGATAGGACGAAGGAGAATGGCTGGCTACAAAGAGCCTAGTCTGGCCGAACGGCAGAGCGCGGCCGCGAGGGCAAGGAAGGCGGCACTGGAAAAGTTTCGCGCGCAGCCCGGCCCTGATGATCCGGCAGTCGTCGAACGACAGGCCGATCGTATGGCGCGCGCCACCGAACGGACCGCAGCCAAGAAGGCGCGGGACGTCGAGAAGGCGCAAAAGAAGGCGCGTGAGGCCGAATTGGCCGAGCAAGCTGCCAAGACTGCCGCGAAAAACGCCGCGCGCGAGCAGGCCGAACGGGCCGCGCGCGAAACTGCCCGGCAAGCCGAACGCAAGGCGGACCGCGACGCGCGATATGCCGCTCGGAAAAAAAGAAAACGATAGCGCGGGAGCGCCATCGCGCTGACGCGCCGCCGGCAATGCGCAAAGTGGCGCCCGGAGGCCCGGTCGCGGACGTAACCAGGGTGCTGTGTCGCCCGCCGGCGACCGACCGACCGGTCCGCCCCGGTCGCATCGCAGGAACCCCCGGGTGCCGTCAGGCGTTGGCGTGCAGGCTTTTTCCTTGAGGAGAGGAGCCATGGAGCCGATCCCCAGCATGACCGCGGAGCAGGTGACTCGCGCCTTGGGCGAGGCCGTCATCCGGGTATGGAGCAACTTGCCTCAAGACGTTCAGCATCATCTGTTTGAGGAGGCGGTAACGTCTCACGGTGAAGCCATAAGACCGCGGCTTGCGGTCTTCCTGCATGACCGGCATCCGCGCACGTGGGACCCTTTGGGTAAACCTCGCGAGATGACGGAGCCGGACAGCCTTGGGGGTTAGCGCATTCGCTTGGCCCGGCCGGCGTACGACGATCAATCAGGTCGCCACGAACACGATCGAGCTCGGCGCGTGCTCGAACACGGACGCCGCGGTGTCGCCGAAGAACAGCTTGTCGCCGGGCCGGCGGTTCACCCCCATGACGATCAGGTCGTGACCGCCCGTCTTCGCCTCGCCGAGGATGGCCTCGTCGGCAGCCGTGTCGGCGCGCACGGCCGTCTTCACCGCGGCATCGTAGCGGTCGGCGATCTCGACTATGTCCTTGAGAATGGCCTGCTCGTGCCGGCGGGCACGCACCCCGCGGCGCCCGCCGCGCCCATTGGGCTTCGTGCCGGACACATAGAGCACCGTCACCAGCGCGTTGCACGCGCGTCCGATCGCAATGGCGACCTCGGCCGCGCGCCGTGACACATCGGTCCCGGCGACCGGGACGAGGATTCTTGCCGGGCAATGCTCGGGCCGCTCGAGATGCGCCTCGCCGCCCGCCACCAGCATCAATGGTCCTTCGAATGCCGAGGCGACGCGCGTGACATCCGGATGAAAGCCGCCGGACTTGGCCCTGGTCTGCTCGGTTCCGATCAGCAGCAGGTCGTAGCCCTTCTTGGCCTCGCTGGCGACCGCGTCTTCGGTCGACCGGGCGTGCGCGCGAACCGTGACCTCGACCCGCGACAGCGGGGTCTCATCCCGGTCCGGGCTCCTGGTGGTCTCGGCCGCGGCCTTCACCACCTCGGCGCTGGTCACCTCTTTCGAGCCGGGGTCCGGCTTTGCCTTGCTGGTATCGGCGCTCTTCGATTTTTTGTCGGGCGCGAGCGGCAGCACGGTGATCGGCATGCCGCGCGGGCCGGCGATCAGGCCGGCGAGCCGCGCGGCGAACTTGCCGTTCGGGCTGTCGTCGACGGCGAGCAACAGGCGTTCCAGGTTCGGCACGAATCCCTTGGCCTCCTGTTCCTCGCGCTCCAGCCGCTCCTTCTCGGCTTTTCGTATCGGCACCCGCGCCAAGGCCCAGCGCAGCATCGGCGGCATCGCCATGGTCGTCACGATCGCCATGGCGACGATCATCGTGAACAGGTTCTGGCTGAGGGCGCCCATCGAGAGCCCGATGCTGGCGACGATCACCTCGGTCGAGCCGCGCGCATTCATGCCACAGCCGAGGGCGAGCGCCTCGCGCCGCGTGAGACCGCCGATCTCGCCGCCGATGAACGCACCGGCGAATTTGCCGAAACTGGCGATCGCGATCAGGCCGAGCGCCAACAGCGCAAGCTCGGGATCCTTCAGCACCGTCAGGTCGGCGGACAGCCCTGCGATGCCGAAGAACACCGGCATGAAGAACGCCAGGATCAGGCCGCGCAGCTGCTCGTCGATGTGCTTGCTCAGGATCGGCGACTCGCCGATCAGCACTCCGGCCACGAAGGCGCCGAGCACGGTGTGCACGCCGATGAAATGCGTCGTCAGCGCCATCGCCCCCATGATCACCAGGATGGTCGTGATCACCGGGAAGTCGCTCTCGAAATTGTCGTTGGCCCATCGGATCAGGAAAAACACCGCCCGCCGTCCGATGGTGAAGCTCGCGATCAGGAACGCGGCGGTCCCCAATACGCTCCAGCTCACGCTCATCAGGTCGATTGTGCCCGCTTGAGCGAGCCCGAAGGTGATGGAGATAATGACCCAGCCGATCGAATCCTCGCAGATCGCCGAAGCGACGATGGTCTGTCCGAGATTGCGGCGCGTGAAGCCCATCTCGCGCACGATCGCCGCCACGATCTTGATCGAGGAAATCGACAGCGCCGTGCCGAGGAACAGCGAGGTGAGGAGGCGCTGCTCGGGATGCGGCAGCAGCTCGACCGGCATGAGCTGGCCGAGCGCGAAGCCGCAAGCAAACGGCACGGCGACGCCGCTGACCGAGATGCTGAGCGCCGCCCGGCCGATCTTTCGCACCAGCTTGAGGTCGGTCTCCATCCCGGTCAGCAGCAGCAGCAGGAGAATGCCGAACTGCGAGATGCCGTCGAGCATGGCTTTCTGCTCGGGGGTTCTCGGAAAGATCGCGTGCTGCAAGTCGGGCCACAGCGCGCCCAGCACCGAGGGTCCGAGCACGATGCCGCCGAGCAGCATGCCCATGACCGACGGCTGGCCGATGCGGTTCATGGCCTCGCCGATGAGGCGCCCGACCAGCATCAGGACGATGAGCTGGGTGAGAAAGACAACCTCCGAGGGCCCCTTCGCGGCCTCGGCGGCGAGCGCATCGCTCACGCCGAGCACGCTGAATGCAATGCCCAGCGCAGAGCGCCGCAAATGCCCAATCAGTGCTCGTGGTTGGATGTCGTCGGGGCGCGGGCAGTCGCTGCGGTCCATGTCATCATCGAGATGTATGGATCGCGACGCGCGTCAGCTCGCTTGCTGGATGCCCGGTCTGACGACCGGCCTCGGCGCCAGGAATTTCGAGTCCTCCTTGTGCCACAGGTGCTCGCACGAGCAGAACGGACAGAACCTGCGCGCGAACGGGCCGCGCGATCTTTCGAAATCCCTGGGGTCGACCTCCATCGCCATGAACATGTAATGGCCGGTGAGCCGGCACCGGGTAACAACCTGGGCCATCGCGGTCCTCCTTCGTCCGCCTGAATAACATCGCCGGTCGTGCAAAGTTCCCCAAGGCGCGTTCAGCGCGTGCCACGGGCTCCCGGACTCTTCGGGAACGCCGCGCTTGCGCCGGCGCTCGTGCCGCGGGGCCGCTCGTCCTTCGAGGCACGACTAGTCGAATTCAAACGCGACGGCTATCATCCGATCTTCACGGATCCGGCGGCCCCGCTCGTCAGGCCCATCCGTCAAGGATGCCGGGGGCGCCGCCAAGAGCACGGACCAAATCCAGATGCGTTGATGGCCGGGGAGGGTGCTCTGTCATGGATCTGACAGTCATGGCCTACGCAACGCTTGGGCTCTCTTTGTTCGCGTCCGCGATCAAGGTTGGTAACTGGATCCTAAACGCCGATCCCCGGGCGATCATCAATGCGGGACGGTGGGCCCTGCTCGCGCTTGCCGTTCTCGCGCTGACGGTCTTGGTGTGGCTCATCGGGAGCGGCCGGTCGACGGCCGCCATGATGCTTGCGGCCTTCATGCTGCCGGTTTTCGTGCAGGCCGCGCCGCGCTGGCGCGTGCTGTTTGCTCCGCTCAATGTCGGCTTTCCGCCCGCCCCGGGTTTCGGCATCGTACCCGGCAGCTCCTCGACGGCGCGCGGGCCGGCGGACCCCGAGTTGGTGCAGCAGTCCATCGCCGTGTTGCGGGCTTACCTGGAGCAAACCGGACGGCAAATCGAGGCCAAGCCGACCGACACGCATTCCGGGCGCGGACCGGCGAATGAGTCCGGTCAATTGCCCATGCGGATGTCGACGGAGGAGGCGCTCGACGTCCTCGGGCTCGAGCCCACCGCGAGCGCACAGGAGATCATGGAAGCGCACCGCCGCCTCGAGCAAAAAGTCGATCCCGAGCTCGGCGGTACGCATTACCTGAGCATGAAGATCAATGAGGCCAGGGACGTTCTCCTCGGGGAGCAGGCTGGGTTCACATAACTGCCCCCTGTCCCAGCCGCTTGGAACCGCCCGTTGCTTGGCCGCCGCAGTCGATAGATGGAGGCCGGGGGAGCAAGATGCCGCGACGCTGGCACGATCGTTGGCTGCTGATCCGGTTGGCCGCGCAAAACGTCGGTCGCCGCCGGCTGCGCGCGATCTTTCTCGGGGTGGCGGTGATGCTCGGCGTCGGCATCGGCTTCGCCAGCTTCGTCGCCGGCTGGGCGCTGCGCGAGGGGATCGCGGTGAGCTTCGCGCGCATGGGCGCCGACCTCGTCATCGTCCCGCGCGCGACCTTGGTGAATATCACCGCGAGCCTGCTCACCGTGCAGCCGACCGATGCGACCCTGGCCGCCGACCTGGCGGAACGAATTGCCGCCATGCCCGGGGTCGCCCGGGTGGCGCCGCAGCGCATCGTCCCGGCGCTGGTCGAGGGGCGCCACGTCAATCTGATCGCGTTCGATCCGGCGCGCGACTTTTCGGTTCTGACCTGGCTGGAGCAGCGGCAGCCGGGACCGGTCGAGGGCCTGATCGCCGGCGGCCGTCTGGTTGCGCCGCTCGGCGCGACGCTCAGCGTCTGCGGCAGGCCGCTGAGCGTCTACGGCCGGCTCGGGAAGACCGGCGTCGGTCCGTTCGACGAATCCTACTTCCTCAGCTTCGATGCGCTCGCCGATATCGTTGCGTTCTGTCGCACGTCGGGAACCCCCGGCAAGCCGGCGGCGAAGGCGGAAGATGCTCAGGCGGTCGCCGGCATGAGCCATGCCGATGTCTGCTCGCCCGATCTGGCGCTCGACCGGGTTTCGGCCTTCCTGCTGCAGCTCGCGCCCGGAGCAAGGCCGGAGGACGTCAAGTTCGCGCTGGGCCAACTCGCCGACGTCAGGATCGTCGAGGGCAACACCGTGCTCACCTCATCCCGCCAGGCGCTGAGCTCGCTGCTCGTCGGCATTTCGGTGTTCACCGCGTTCCAGCTCGTCGCTCTGCTGATCCTGGTCTCGCTGTTGTTCTCGGCGATCGTCCAGGAACGCCACCGCGAGGTCGGCCTGCTGCGGGCGATGGGAGCCAAGCCCAATCAGGTGATGACCATCATTCTCGCCGAGGCGGCCATCATCACCGGCCTGGGCGGCCTCGCTGGGCTCGGCTTCGGCGCCGCGCTGCTGCTGATGTTCGCGCGCTCGCTCGGCTTCTACTTCGGTCTGCTCGGCGTCCCGTTCGCCTGGCCGCCGCTCGCGGTCCTGCAGGTCGGCGCGATCGCGGCGATCGTGTTCTCGGCGATCCTCGGTCTCGTCGGCGCCTTGCTGCCGGCATGGCGGGTGCGCCGGATGGCGCCCTATGCACTCATTCAGACGGAAGGGCGGTGACGTGACTCTGTCGGCGCAGTCGTTGACCAAGCGCTACGGCACCGCTCCGGGGTTCGAAGCCGTGCGGGACGCCAGCCTCGAGCTCAAGGGCGGCGAGTTCGTGTCGATCGTCGGGCGCTCCGGTTCGGGCAAGTCGACCCTGATGGCCATGCTCGGCGCCCTCACCCAGCCGACGCAAGGCAAGGTCCTGCTCGACGGCACCGATCTCTGGGCGCTCCCGGAAGCGGAGCTGGCGACCTTCCGCTCCCGCCATATCGGCTTCGTCTTCCAGTTCCCGAGCCTGCTGTCGAACCTCACCGCATTGGACAACGTCGCCGTTCCGGCGCTGCTCGGCCGCACCATGGAGGCGCAGGCGGCCTTTGCGCGCGCCTACGAGCTCCTCGCCCGCGTCGGCCTGGCGGACCGCGCCGACGCCTATCCGGCAAGCATGTCCGGCGGCGAGCAGCGCCGCGCGGTCGTCGCCCGCGCGCTGATCAATTCGCCGCCGCTGCTGCTCGCCGACGAGCCGACCAGCGACCTCGACGAGGACACCGAGACCGACATCATCGATCTGCTCGAAGAGTTGCAGCGGACCGAGTCGTTCGGCTTGGCGCTCGTCACCCACAATCTGGAGCTCGCCAAGCGTGCGCAGCGGAGCTACGAGATGCGGGAAGGCGCACTGGAGCATTTTCCGGTCGGTTTGAGCCAGTCTCTCCGTCATGGCCGGGCTCGTCACCGCAAGTCGGGTTTACCCGACTTGCGGCACTCAATAGAGCGGAACTCGGGCAAGCCCGAGTTCCGATGCCATCCACGCCTTTCGTGCGGCACGAAAGACGTGGATGCCCGGCACAAGGCCGGGCATGACGGTCGGGAGACAGCGCCGGCCGCGGCGCGCCCGCCCATTCGCCTGGGCGGCGACCTGTGGCCCGGGGTGCAGACCTTTCTGCTGACCGGAGCCGTCATTTTCGGTGCCGTCCTGCTCGGCAACTTCGGCATCGGCAAATATCAGGAACAGCAGGTGCGGGAGCGCGCGGCACGGATCGCGAGCTTGCAGCACATGGCGCTCAACAGCCTGCGCGGCGACGTCCAGTCGGTCGCCGACCTCGGCGGCGGGCGCTACGAATTGACCACCTATCTGCAGAACGTCGGCGGCGACCGGCCGATCTATGTCATGGCGCCTGACCTGCGCGCCTACGTTCAGGTCGGAACGGTCTGGCAGGAAGTGTCGATGCAGCCGGCCGAGGCAAGCGCCAACGGCGTGCTGAAGATCGACGGCAGGCAGACCTATCGCTATCTGCTCGATGCCCGGGTCAGGGACTTCACGCAGTTGCTTCCCAACTACATGCACGTTCGCTTCTCGGGGACCATGCTGGTCAGCCCGAGCAGCATGCCGAAGGACGACGTGTTCGAGCGCAAGGACAATTATTACGTCTACCTGAAGCCGTTCGACGTCGCCGACGAGGTCGTCTTGCAACGGATGCGGTTTCCGGGCAAGCCGCCGGTGTGGATCCCGATGCCGCCCCACTGAGGTGCTCGACGCGCAATCACGGACCGCCGCACAACGACAATGAAGGAGCAGGGCCATGTCTGACGGGCGCAGGACGAAATTGAGAGAGGCCGTCCATCTTCCGAATATGAAGCTGGACGTTCCGGAAGCGAAAAGCATGCCGGATAGTCCGCTCAGTCCGGAGCAGAACTTTCTCAAGCGCAAGGCCGAGGTGACGCAGCAGGACCACGAGGAATTTTCCGAGTACCTGCAGGAGAAGAGCTCGCGCGCTCAACAACAAACGACGCCACCCGCCGATGCACCTCCGGTGGCGCCGTCGCGAGTCAACCGGCGGAGCCTGTTGAAATGGGCCGCCGGCACTGCGGCGGCCGGCGAGGCTGTCGCGCTCGGCTATACGATGGTCACCGGCGAGGACGTGCCGGCCCACGGCCTCATGCACAGCGGCGCCACCTCGGCCGAAGCCCAGCGCCATCATATCGAACGCGAGTTGGTCAATCCGCAGGCCGATATTCGCGGCAGAAGTTTCGGCAACTGGGTTCTGCTGATGCCGACCAAGCTCGGCGGCGGCACCTACGCGGTCAACCTCAATACCGGCCGGACGCTCGCCTGGATCTCATACTGGAACTACGGCGATTACAACCCGATCTCGCACCACCTGTGCGCCTTCCCGAGCGCGGACCCGACCCGGGGCTTCGAATGGATCAACAGCACCCAGGGCGGCAAGAATTCCCTGATCTACGGTATTCCCACCCGTCGCGGAAACGACCGGGCTGGGGCTCGGCGTCCATGTGACCATCGATCCCAAGACCGCCGAGCGCTATTTCGTCACCGACGGCCAGAAGGATATCGCGGCGTGCTTCGACCGGCGGACCTCGCGGGTGATCGCGGCGCTCAAATACGACTGGGTGCCGAACGTCCGCAACCTCGCCGACGGCTGGCAGAAGGGCGGCGTGCTCAAGATTTCCAAGATCTACCCCGACGCGGCGACCGGCAAGTACGATTATCTCGGCACCAAGGGCCAGAAGATCGAGTGGGAAATGGTCCCGATGGGTGAATTGTTCATCGAGGAAGGGACGATCCCCGGCGACGATGTGCACGGTCTCTGCGGCGCCGACGGCACCATCTGGCATCCGACCGGCCGCTGGGCGTCCACGGTCGTCCGGCTGTGCGGGGGCCAGCTTATCCTCGATGCCGAGAACAATTTCGAGCCGGTGGCTTTCCTGCAATTCAACAAGGACGCGCCCAACCAGTATCCGGTCGCCAAGATCGACAAGGACCACTGGGAGGTGAAGTTCGACAAGATCTTCTCGCCCGGCCACGAGGTCGGTTTCTCCCCGGACGGCCGGTTCCTGTGCATGATGAACAATCTGCGCGAGAACAATTGCTCGATCTTCGATTCGAGCGACCCCGATCCGCGCAAGTGGAAAAAAGTCGCGCATGTCGAGGATCCGCTGTGGCGCGGCAAATATCCGAACCCGTTCCACATGGTGTTTTCCATGGACAGCTCGAAGCTCTATCTTTCGATCCTTCACCCTTCGCCGGCGACCAGCGGCGTCATGGTGGTCGATACCAACACCTGGAAGATCAAGAAGGAGATCCAGGGGATCGGGCCGGACATGCAAACGCTGGCGGTTACCTATGACGGCAAATACGTGGTGGGCGTGTTCAGCGGCTTCCAGCGGCTGTCCAGCGGCATTGCCTTCATCGATGCCGAGACCGACGAATTGGTCGGCATTTGGCCGAGCAACGGCGGTCACCATGACTGCGTCATCATTCCCACCAAGCTCGAGCACATGAAGCATACCCGGTCATGCACCCTTTAGGGGGTGGGAAGCGTCCAGAGAGGTGCCTATGCCTGTGATTTTCGCTCTTATAGTCGGATTCGTCATCGGCGTTCTGGGTACCATTTGGTTCTACAGCCACGGCGGGCGGATCATCATCTATGGAAAAGAGTACGGACCACGACCTGTCGCCAGCACGGAAGCTCCGGCGAGTGATAAAAACACCATCATTGTGACGTGGCCAAAATGGTAAAAGAACCTCGGCTTTTAGGGCCGGGGGCGGACCGCTACTCGATCACCTCGTCGGCGAGCGCGAGCAGCGTCGGCGGAAGCTCGAGGCCGAGCGCTTTTGCGGTCTTGAGATTGATGACCAGCTCGAACTTCGTCGGCCGCAGGATCGGCAGGTCGGCAGGCTTGTCGCCTTTGAGAATTCGGCCAACGGAGAGACCGGTTTGCCGGTATGCATCCGAAAGGCTTGTGCCGTAGCTGATAAGGCCGCCGGCCGCAGGGAATTCGCGAATTTGGTACATCGCGGGGATCTTGTGGCGGCCCGCCAGCGCGATAATTTGGTCGCGCCAGGTGGTGAAGGACGGACTGCCGCTCACAAGGAGCGCGCCGGCGCGCTGTCGCGCCAGGGCTGCAGTCGCTTTGTCCCCAGCGTGGCGCTGATGAAGGTCACGCCGGTGAGGTTGCCGCCCGGCCGGCTGAGGCTCGCGACGATGCCGGCCTTGATCGGATCGTCGCCGGTCATGAAGACGATCGGGATCGTCGTCGTCGTTGTTTTGGCCGCGAGCGCCCCGACGCTGCTGAACGCGGCCATCACCGTCACCGGCCGACGAACGAGCTCCGTTGCGAGCGCCGGCAGTTGATCGACTTGATTGGCCGCCCAGCGGTATTCGATCGCCACGTTGCGGCCATCGACATAGCCCACCTCATTCAGCGCCTGCCGGAATGCGGCGGCCAGGCCCACGGTGTCGGTAGCAGACCTCGGGCTGAGGAACCCGATCACCGGCATAGCGGGCTGTTGTGCGCGCGCGGCGAGCGGCCACGCGACCGCAGCGCCGCCGAAAAGCGTGATGAACTCGCGGCGCCTCATACCAATTCCCTTCGGGCTGATTTTCATTGAAATGATAGCACGGCGGGCCCTTCGGTATTGCGATAATTCGCAGCACTCGATCATTCGGGATCCTCCAGCATCTGTAGGAATGCGACGCTTGGGTCTTGCGACGACGTGATCAGCTGCGTCCGTCTTCCGCCGTCCGCTACCTGGTGTTCGAAGCAATCTCGGTGATCAGCTTCTTCAAAATCGCCTCGCCGAAGGTCTCGTAGTCGCGCGCGACCACCACGAACGCGCCGGGCCCGCCGATCACGTAGTCGTAGTAGTAGCGGTCGAGATCGGGCTCGAGCGCCAGGATCGGCAGGCCGTTGATGCCGATGCCGGCGGCGACCGCCTCGTCGCGCGCCAAGGTCACCGGCCGGCCGCGGTTGTTGGAGCCGTCGCCGGAGACGTCGATGACTCGCCGTATGCCGCGAAACGGACTCTTCGGAAACAGCGTCGTCGAATAGTCGATGGCGCCGCTGATCGAGGTGCCGCCGCCGAACAGCTGGCGCGGCGCACGCTCGATCGCCGCCGCCAAGGCGGCAGCCGATTCCTCGTCGCCGACCCAGGTCCAGCCGGCCACCTGGACCTGCATCGCCGGCCCGGTCCATTGCATCATGGTGACGGCGATCGCCTGGTTCGGTCCCGAGCGGATCGCCTGCAGCACCCGGGCATGGCGGAACGCCGCCACGTAGCCGCGCTTCTGCAGCTCGAAGCGCACCTGGTCGACGCTGCCCGACGCGTCGACCGCGAGCACCAACTGCAGGTCGACTTGCGTCTGCGCCGCCGCCGGCGCCCCCATGACGGCGGCGAGCATCAGCACCCAACCGACGATGCCCGCCGCGGCGACCAGGCGATTCCTCAGTCGTCGCATGCGATCGTCTCTCACCGTGTTGCCATGCGCATTTGATCTTGATCGGAGTTTTCGCGTGGGATGCCGCCGGCGGCTCCGCTGTGCGCTGTGGAGGAACGTATCACTATCGCATAAACACGGGGCTGCGGAAGCGGCGCGGCACGGGCCTTTCGCTCGATCACCGGGTATTGAATGAATTGCGCCAAATTTGGGTCAAATCAACTGTCATAATCCATTGCACGGGCATCGCTTTCCGGAGTTTGGCGTTGCTCCGCGGATCACCTAATAATGCGCCAGCCGGGCCGGCCCGGTGCCGTGCGTAGCTCGAATCTTCCCTTCTCGTCGGTCACATTGAATTGTGAAAAGATAAGCGATGACCTCCGCCCGGCAATCGGCCATTCGCGTCCTCCAGCTGATGATGGTGGCGTCCGTCGTATTGCCGGCGGTGCTGTTCGCGTTCGCGTCCTGGCTGAGCTATCGGCACGAGCACGCGGTCGCCGATGACCGCATCGAGCGCTCGCTCGACATCCTGCACGAGCATGCGCTCAAGGTGTTCCAGACCGTCGAGCGCGCCATCGCGGAGGTCGACGAGGTCACGCGCGGCATGCCGGACGACGAGCTCCGCGCCGACCAGCCGCGCCTGCACGAGCGCCTCAAGCGCATCGTGACCGCGATGCCGCAATTGCGCGCCGTCTTCCTGATCGGCCGTGACGGCCGCCCGCTGGTCTCCAGCCAATTCCCGCTGGTGCCCACCGACTTCAACGCGCGCGACCGCAGCTTTTTCAGCGCCCATGCGGCCGGCGACGTCGGTACCTTCGTCAGCGAGGTGCTCACCCCGCAGCTGACCGGCGTCGGCAGCTATTTCTTCGTTCTGTCGCGGCGTCGTCCCACGGTGGACGACAGCTTCAACGGCGTCACCGCGGTCGCCGTGCTGCCGCCCTACTTCGAGGAATTCTACGGGCTGATCGCGCGCGGCTCCGGCAACCTTTACGGCTTGGTCCGCGCCGAAGGCAATTTTCTCACCCGCTATCCCGAGCCGCCTGACCGCTTGCGCGCCCTCGATCCGTCGAGCGCGCTGCGCCGGGCGATCGCGCAGGGCCGGCAGCGGGCGATGTATTGGGTGTCGCAATCCCAGATCGACGCGGTCGACCGGCGGGTCGGCTATCGCAAGCTCGAAGGCTTCCCGGTCTATGTCGTGGCCGGCATCGATCTGTCCGCGATCCGGGCGGAATGGCTCGCGACCATCTCGAGCTACCTGATCTTCGGCTTGCCGGCGACCTTGCTGCTGTTCGCCATTCTCGGGCTCGCACTGCATCGCACCCGCCGGCTGCATGACGAGGCCGAGCGGCGCGAGGCCGCCGAAGGCGCGCTGCGGCAGGCCCAGCGCCTGGAGGCGATCGGGCAATTGACCGGCGGCGTCGCGCACGACTTCAACAACCTCCTGATGATCGTGAGCGGCAGCGTGCAGCGGCTGCGCCGCGACCTGACGGACGAGCAGCACACCCGGGTGCTCGACATGATCGCCAATGCGACCACACGCGGCGAAAGCCTCACCCGGCAGCTGCTCGCCTTCTCGCGGCGGCAGACGCTCACCCCGGCGGTGATCGATCTCACCGAGCGCCTGCCCGAGCTCGAGGAGATGCTCAACCGGTCGCTGCGCGGCGACATCACCATCGAGGTCGCCGTTCCCGACGAGAGCTGCGCGGTCAAGGTCGATCCGAGCGAGCTCGAGCTCGCCTTGCTGAATCTGGCCGTGAACGCCCGCGACGCGATGCCGAGCGGCGGCGGCCTCGGCATCACCGCCAAGCCGGTGGTGCTCAAAGGCAAGGCGGTGGAGGAGGGGCTGAGCGGCGAGTTCGTGGCGATCCGCGTGGCCGACAACGGCAGCGGCATTCCCGCCGACGTGTTGCCGCACGTGTTCGAGCCGTTCTTCACCACCAAGGAGGTCGGCAAGGGCACCGGGCTGGGGCTGAGCCAGGTCTACGGCTTCGCCAAGCAATCGGGCGGCACCGCGACCGTCACCAGCACGGTCGGGCGCGGCACCGTGATCACGCTCTACCTGCCGCGCACGCAGGAATCGCCGGCGCCCGCGATCGCCCACAGCGAGCCGGCGACGGCGCCGCAGCGGGCCGGCACCGTGCTGCTGGTCGAGGACAATCCGGAGGTCGCCGAGGTCGCCGCCGCCTATCTCCAGCAGCTCGGCTATCTGGTCGAGCAGGCCGCCGGCGCCCGCGAGGCGCTCGAATTGCTCGGCAGCGGTCCGAAGATCGATATCGTGTTCTCCGACATCCTGATGCCCGGCGGCATGACCGGCCTCGCATTGGCGAAGACCATCCGCGAGCGCTACCCGACGATGCCGGTGCTGCTCTGCACCGGCTACAGCAGCAGCGCCCAGGATGCCGTCGGCAACGGCTGCGTGGTGCTGCAAAAGCCGTTCGATCTCGCCGCGCTCGAGCAGGGCCTGCGCGAGGCGCAGCGCTGGAAGGTGGAGCAGTCCGACGCGGCGTGATGTCGATACCGGCAGACGAGCGGGAGAATAAGATGATGCGATCGATCGGGTTCATCTGCCTTGCCTTGCTGGCCGTTTGGCCGGAGCACGCCTCGGCGCTGCCGAATCCGGCGGCGGTGTTCTGCGTCCAGAGCGGCGGCAAGAGTGAGATTCGCCAGGGCCGTCGCGGCCAGTACGGCGTCTGCCGGCTCCCCGATGGCCGGGTGGTCGACGAGTGGGCCTATTTCCGGGCGATGCGGGGCAAGGCCGGCGGCCGATAGTCGGTAGTGTGTCTTGGCTTGAATTTTTTTCCTGTGCACATGTGGTGATTGCGTAATTGCCAGCCCGGCAGATCGAGCGCGAGCGCGTGACAGTGACTGTCGACCTTTTTTGAGAATGCGTGGCGCTTCTCACCTCGGGGACCTCGGGGCATGGGACGGACCTCCTCATTCGGCCTATAATGGTCTGCGGGTCTTGTGGGGAAGATCGCCATGGCCCCCATCCTTTTCGTGCTCATGCTGGCCATGATTGCAGGCAGCGTGGTCGTCTATGTTGCAAGCGCGATGGCGCACCACGGCTACGCTTGGGCTGATCAAATCTGCGGCTTCTACAATGTGTGCGACCACTTTTATTGGCTCGTCGCCGCGACAGTCGTCGTGATCCTGCTTTATTTCATTTCAAATCGAGCGGAAGCCTGAAACGCCCCATCGGGCCGACGGCTCGGCATAGCTGGTGGAGACATCCGCGACGACAATGCCGCAATGTGCAAGTATATTGCCCAAGCCGAGGACGTCCGCCCATGGCGTGCTCGGATGGGGAAAGGACAATGCCCACAGGGATCGCGCCGCCCGCCCGCAGGCGCAGCGTTCTCAAGCTGCTGGCCGGATCGATTGCGGGTGCCGGCCTGAGCCGCCTCGGCGCCGGCTTCGCCTTCGCGGCCGAGCCGCTGGTGCAGGTGGGCGATAGCGTTATGAGTCTGGAGTTCGATTGGGCACTGCGCAGCCGCGTTGTCGCGCGGCAAGGCCGCGGGTGCGAGCCGCTCAAGGCGCTCACGGATTTCGAACCCAGCGAGACGCTCCGTCTTGCGGATGGTAAGCGCATCGATCGCTTCCTGATCCTCGACAATCGCCGCGAACGCGTGAAGGACGTGCATGGCCGCGGCACGCGCCATGTCCTGCGTGGGCTTGCCCGCGAAGGGATCGAGAAGCAGATCGGCATTGTCCTTTATGATCGCCTTCCCGGCTTTGCGCTCACGAGCGTTGCCTATCGCAATGTGGGCAAAGAGGTGGCCACGATCGAAGGCTGGGTGAATGGCGCCCATGTCCTGAAGCCGACGGCGGGCGGCGCGCTCGACTATTGGTCCTTTTCAGGCGCATCCCACGAAGATCGCCGGGATTGGGTGCAGCCGGTGCGTCCGGGCTTCGATCAGCGCAACTTCATGGGCATGAATGCATCCGACTATGGCGGCGGCACGCCGGTGGTGGATGTCTGGCGGCGCGACTACGGGCTGGCGGCCGGTCATGTCGAAACGGTGCCGAAGCTTCTTGCGCTGCCGCTCACGATGACGGCAGCCGGTGCGCGTATCGCGGTCGAGTGCGATCGGACGGTGACGCTTGCGCCGGGTGAGGGCTTTTCGACCTTCGAGACCTTTGTGGCCGTTCACCGTGGCGACTATTTCGCGACGCTCGACGCCTATCGCAGGCTCCTCGCCGAGCGCGGGATGGCGCAGGCGAAGGTGCCCGCTGCCGCCTATGAGCCGATCTGGTGCGCCTGGGGTTATGAGCGCGATTTCACCGTCGATCAGGTGGTGGCTACGCTGCCCAAGGCAAGCGAGCTCGGGCTCGGCTGGGCAGGGCTCGACGACGGTTGGCAGACTGCGGTGGGCGACTGGTATCTCGACCCAAAAAAATTCCCGCGCGGCGATGCCGACATGATCGCGCTCGTCAAGGCGGTCAAGGATGCGGGCATGAGACCCAAGCTCTGGATCGCGCCGCTTGCAGCGCATCCGGGAACCGATCTTCTCCGCGACCATGCCGACATGCTGCTGCTGGACAAGGATGGCGCGGTGCAGGACGTGACCTGGTGGGACAGCTATTGTTTGTGCCCGGCCTATCCGGCGACGGTGGAATGGAGCAAGGCGCTCATCCGCAAGATCATGGGTGAATGGGGCTATGCGGGGCTCAAGCTCGACGGCCAGCATCTCAACGGCGTCGCGCCCTGCTACAATCCGGCGCACAAGCACGCCCGGCCCGAAGAGTCGGTCGAGAAGCTGCAGGATTTCTGGAAGGCGATCTATGCGGAGGCGATTGCGATCAATCCGGACGCGGTGATCGAAATCTGCCCTTGCGGCACGTCGCAAGCCCTTCACAACATGCCCTATATGAACCAGCCGGTTGCTTCCGATCCGCTGTCATCGTGGCAGGTCCGGCACAAGGGCAAGACGATCAAGGCGCTGATGGGACCCTCGGCAGCCTATGCGGGCGACCATGTGGAGCTCAGCGACCAGGGGAACGATTTCGCCTCCACGATCGGGATCGGCGCGGTCGTTTCCACCAAATTCACCGAGCCGCGCGATCCGAAGCCAAAGGATGGCTTCCTCCTGACGGCGCAAAGGGAGGCGGAATGGCGCAGGTGGATCGCACTCTATAATGAAAAGCGGCTGCCCGAGGGGCGCTATCGAGGCGAGCTCTACGATATCGGCTTCGACAAGCCCGAAGCCCATGTCATCACGAAAGCTGGCCGGTTTTACTACGCGTTCTACGCCGACCGCTGGAGCGGCCCGGTCGAGCTGCGGGGGCTCGGCAAGGGGCGTTACACGGTTGCCGACACCTGGACGGGCAGGACGATCGGCTCCGCATCGGCAACGGCAAATCGGCTGTCGGTCTCGTTCGAGCGTTTCCTCCTGCTCGAGGCAACGCCGCTCGATGGGACGCGGACCTGATGGTGTCGAGCGCCGTTCCGCAGCAGGCGACGGGGCCGAAGGCGTGGCTGCTCTATGCATTCGCAACCACGATCCTGTGGGGCGTGTGGGGCGCGTTTACGGGGATCTCCGCGGAGCGCGGTTTTCCCGAAACACTGGTCTATTGCGTCTGGTCGGTCACGATGATCCCGCCGGCGCTCTATGCGCTCGCGCGCGCCGGCTGGCGGCTCGATCGCGATCTGCGATCGGTGCTCTACGGCATGATCATCGGACTGCTCGGTGCCGGCGGTCAGATGGTGCTGTTCTATGCGGTGACGACGGGTCCTGCCTATCTGGTCTTTCCGGTGATCTCGCTGTCGCCGATCGTGACCATCGCCATGTCCTTTGTCCTGCTCGGCGAACGGACGAACATCGTGGGCGCGGCCGGGATCGTGCTCGCGCTCCTGGCGCTTCCATTGTTCGATTTCTCTCCGGAGGGGCTGGGTGAGAGCCAGGAGCTTAAGAGCCAAGGGCTGGGCTGGTTCCTGCTTTCGCTGATCGTGATGGGATGCTGGGGCGTGCAGGCATACTTTATGAAGTTGGCGAACCGCACCATGCGCGCGGAGAGCATCTTCTTCTACATGATGGTGACGGGGCTCTTCCTTGCTCCCGTCGCCTGGGCGATGACCGATTTTACCAAGCCGGTAAACTGGGGTGCCGACGGCCCCTATCTGGCGGCGGGAATCCAGCTGCTGAACGCGATCGGTGCGCTCACCATCGTCTACGCCTTCCGCTACGGCCAGGCGATTATCGTATCGCCGCTCACCAATGCGGGCGCGCCGCTGATGACGGCGGTCATCTCGCTGGTCGCGATCGGCGCGCTGCCGGGCCGGCTGAAGCTTGTCGGTCTGGTGCTCGCGTGCATCGCAGCGATCTTGCTGGCGCTGACGCCGGACGAGGGCACCGACACGAAAACGAAACCAACCGCGTTGTGAGCGATGCGATAGCTAGAGCGAATTCCGCTGGCATCGGTTCGATCCCGCCGTCATGGCCGGGCTTGTCCCGGCCATCCACGTCTTGGCCGCCGCATGAAAGGCGTGGATGCCCGGCACAAGGCCGGGCATGACGGTGGAGAGACCCGAGCGGAACACGCTCTAACGAAAGGACAAAATTGGATAGTGATGATCCGGAGGGCGGTTGCCCGCGCGCGTGGCGCCGGGTGAAATCCGCAGAGGCGTTTCAATGAAGGCCATTCTCGACCTGATCGCGCGTCACAAGGCAGGCGAGCCGTGCGGCATGTTTTCCGTATGTTGCGCGCACCCGCTGGTGATCGAGGCCACGTTGCTCCACGCCCGGCGCTCCGGCGCGCCGTTCGCGTTGATCGAAGCGACCTCGAACCAGGTCAATCAGGACGGCGGCTATACCGGCATGCAGCCGGCGGACTTCCGTGACCGCGTCCATCGCATTGCGGATCGCGTCGGCCTGCCGAGGGATCGCATTGTTCTCGGCGGCGACCATCTTGGTCCCAATGCCTGGCAGGCGCTGCCCGCCGAAGCCGCGATGGCACGGGCCGACGTGCTGATCGGGGACTATGTTTGCGCAGGCTTCCGCAAGATCCATCTCGACTGCTCGATGTCGTGCGCAGACGATCCGGCGCCGCTGTCCGACGCGACGATCGCCGCCCGCGCGGCGCGCCTCTGCGCGGTCGCCGAGCGCGCCCATATGCGTGCGGAACATGCGCGCGCCGGCGGAGAGCCGCCGGTCTATGTCATCGGCACCGAGGTCCCGGTTCCCGGCGGCGCCGCGGAAGAGCTGGACACGCTATCCATCACGACGTCCGAGGCGGCGCGCGCGACGATCGACACGCATCGCGCGATCTTCGCCGCGGCCGGCCTCGCCGAAACCTGGCCGCGCGTGATCGCCGCCGTGGTCCAGCCGGGGGTCGAATTCGATCATCGCAAGGTGGTCGGCTATGCGCCCGGGAAGGCGCAAGCGCTGAGCCGGATGATCGAGGGATGCGACGGCCTGGTATTCGAAGCCCATTCGACCGACTATCAAACGCCGTCAGCGCTCGCGGCACTGGTGCGGGATCATTTCGCGATCCTGAAGGTCGGCCCCGGCGTGACCTTTGCGCTGCGCGAGGCGCTCTGGGCGCTGGACGCGATCGAACGCGAATGGATCGAGCCCGGCTTGGTTTCCGGCTTCCGCAATACCGCCGTCGCGCGCATGAAGGCCGCGCCGCGGCACTGGGCCAAATATTATCACCGGCGCGGCGCGGCGCTCGACCATGACCTGCAATACAGCCTGAGCGACCGCATCCGTTATTACTGGCCCGATCCGGAGATCGCCCGCGCCCAGGACACGATGTTCCGCAACCTCATCCAAAACCCGCCGCCGCCCGCATTGATCAGCCAATATTTGCCGATCGCCCATGCCGCGGTCCGGGACGGGCTGATCGGCGGCGGCCCGGCCGAGCTGGCAATGGCGCATGTGTGGGCGGTGCTCGACGGTTATCATGCCGCGACATCGCCAGCCAAAGAGGCGCATCATGGCTAAGCTCGGCCGCGACGAATCTGAGCTGCAGGCGCTCGGCGCGCTCTGGACGGCACGCGAGATTGCACAGCAGCCGGCGATGCTGCGCAAGACCCACGCGGCGCTGGTCGCCCGCAAGGATGCGCTGGACGGCTTCCTTCGCCCGCTGCTCGATCACGCCGCAACGCGGGTGATCCTGACCGGCGCGGGCACGTCCGCGTTCATCGGCGAATGCCTGGCGCCCTATCTCGCCGCCCGGCTGCCGTGCCGGGTCGAGGCGATCGCCACCACCGATCTGGTCTGCGCGCCCTATCTCTATTTCGAGGCAGATACGCCGACGCTGCTGGTCTCGTTCGGCCGATCGGGCGACAGCCCGGAAAGCGTCGCCGCGCTCGATCTTGCAGAGCGGTTCGTCGGCGAGATCCATCACCTTGCGATCACCTGCAACCCGGATGGCGCGCTGGCCCGCAAGATCGGGACCGCCGGCAACGGCATGGCGATCCTGCTGCCCGAGGAAACGCACGACCGAAGCTTTGCCATGACCTCGAGCTTCAGTTGCATGACCTGCGCGGCGCTTGCCGCACTTTCGGGCATCGACGGCATGGCGGCGCGGGTCGATCGGGTGGCACAAGCGGTCGAAGCCGTGATCGAAACGCAAGCGGACGCCATGAAGACGCTCGCCGGCAGGGGATATGCGCGTGTGGTCTATCTCGGCAGTCACATCTTCAAGGGGCTGGCGCGCGAGGCCGCGCTCAAGCTGCTCGAGCTGACCGATGGCGGGATGATCGCCGCCTACGACTCCCCCCTGGGTTTCCGGCACGGGCCGAAGACCATCGTCAATGACCGGACGCTGGTCGTGATCTTCCTCTCCAACGACGCCTATACGCGCCGCTACGACCTCGACCTGTTGGACGAGATCCGGCGCGACGGCAAGGCCGGCGGGGTGCTCGTGATCTCCGGCCGTGATGAAGGGATGCCTGCCGGGCTCGAGCGAATCCTGATCCCCGCCATGGCGGACGCGGAGGATGTCGATCTCCTGATCCCGTTCATTGCCGCACCGCAGATTTTCGCGTTCGAGCAGGCGATCGGCCGCGGTCTTTCGCCGGACAATCCCAATGTCTCGGGCACCGTCAATCGCGTGGTGCAGGGCGTGCGCATCCACGCCGTCGGGTGACGCCATGAGCCGGACCCTCTTCCTCGGCGTCGACGGCGGCGGCACCAAGACGCAGTTCGTGCTGGTCGATCGCGACGGCAACCTGGTCGCCTCGCACGAGGGGCCGACCGCCTATCATCTCGAGATCGGCATCGACGGCCTGCGTGACGTGCTGGCCGACGGGCTCGCCGCGCTGTTCGGCCAGGCCGGGATCGACGGCGGCGCCATCGCGCAGGCCTTTTTCGGTCTTCCCGCCCATGGCGAAGACAGTGCGGCGCAGGTGCTGCTCGATGCCATGCCGGAGCCGCTGCTCGGACATCGCCGCTATCGCTGCGGCAACGACATGGTCTGCGCCTGGGCAGGTTCGCTCGGCGGCGAAGACGGCATCAACATCGTCGCCGGAACCGGCTCGATCGGCTATGGCGAGCGCCGGGGCAGGTCGGCGCGCGCCGGCGGCTGGGGCGAGGTCTTCGGCGATGAAGGCTCGGCTTACTGGATCGCGGTGCAGGGCCTGAACACCTTCACGCGGATGAGCGACGGGCGCCTGCCGAGGGGGCCGCTGCATGCCGCGTTCAGGGCATCGCTCGGCCTGAGCGCCGACCTCGACCTATGCGCCAAGGTGATGAATGCGCACACGCGCGGCAGCATCGCCGCCATGTCGCAGCTTGTCGCCCGCGCGGCGCAGGACGGCGATATGTCGGCCATCCGGATCTTCGACGATGCGGCGCGCGAGCTCGCCGCCGTTGTCGAAGCGGTGCGGCAGGCGCTGGAATTCGAGCCCGGCGAATCCGTTCCGCTGTCCTATTCGGGCGGCGTCTTCAACGCGGGGGCGCTGATCCTCAGGCCCCTGCAGCGCCATCTCGAGGCGCATTCCGGCACCTATCGCCTGCAGGCGCCGCTCGTCGCGCCGAGCGCCGGCGCGGCGATCTACGCCGCCAAGCTGGCGGCGCAGCCGCTTTCGGTCCCGGCCGTGCAGCGGCTCGCGAGCCGTCTGCACCGGGCGGATCGAGGGCAATATCGAGAATGATGCCTCGCCGACAATTTCTCTCTTTCGTTCACCGACGGCTGCTTCTCGCCGAGGATGCGTGATGCGGGCCCGGCCATCGCAAACCAGTCAGCTTTCAATTTCGGCTATTTTTCCGAGATTGGTCGATAACACGGCCGCGACACCGCTGACGTGCCACTGACCCACATCTTCGGTCCAGGCACCTTGTCGGGCTTTCGCGTCTGGGCGGAAGAAACGCCTGTCGCTTTCTAAAACTTCGTCCGTAGGTTTCACGATTGCCAGGCAAATCAGAACATGATTATCGAATGATCGCAATTGCCTTCCTACGCCTCTGCGTCCGACTAGAGCGTGTACTCATGAATCGGTATTGGTCGGTAATCGCTTGCTGATGTCCGCTTTGCAGCGCTTTGCGGACTCAAGTCGGACATCAGGCCGAGTCCGAGATGTGCCCACAAGCGGTCATGGCGGTCGAGACGGTAATGGATGGCTGCACCGTGAATTATCTCCCATACCGCGTGGCCTCGGCGTGCTATCGTTTTGAATATTGAAAATATGGGCCTCAGCCCGGGAGGAAGTTGTTATGAAACGACGTGAGTTCATCACTCTTCTCGGCGGCGCGGCGGTCGCGTGGCCGTGCGCTGCCATCGCACAGACGCCAGCGAAGGTCTACCGCATCGGCCTGCTTAGTAGCGCGGGGCCGGTGGCCGACGCGAGCCCATTCGGGGCGCCGCTCATCCGCGGCCTCGCCCAGCGAGGCTATGCGCTTGGCGGCAACTTGGCCTTCGAGCGGCGTGGCGCGGAGGGGCAACTCGACCGCCTGCCGCGGCTGTTCGAGGAACTGGCGGCGAGCAAGGTCGATGTCATCATCACCTTGGGCTATCCCCCCGTGCTGGTCGCCAAGCAGAAGGGCACGCTTCCGGTGGTGGCGTTCTCGTCCGGCGACCCGGTCAGCGCCGGCCTGGTCGAGAGCCTGGCGCGGCCGGGCGGCAACATCACCGGCATCTCGGACGTATCGGCGGAGCTCACGCCCAAGCGCATGGAGTTGCTCAAGCAGATGGCGCCCGCGCTCAAGCGCGTGGCGATGCTGTGGAACGCCGCCGACCTCGGCATGACCATGCGTTATCGCGCGTCGGAGACCGGCGCCAAGGCGCTGGGCATCAGCGTCCTGCCGCTCGGCGTGCGCGAGCCCGACGACTTCGAGCAGGCGTTCGCGGCGATGAACCGCGAGATGCCGGACGCGATCCTGATGGTCACCGATTCGCTCACCATTCTCAACCGCAAGCGGGTGTTCGAGTACGCGGCGGCGCATCGATTGCCGGCCATCTACGAATTTGACTTTCTTGTCCGCGATGGCGGCCTGATGTCCTACGCTCCGGATCTCAACGAGAGCTTCGACCGCGTGGCGGCCCTGGTCGATCGCATTCTCAAAGGCGCGCGGCCCGCGGACCTGCCGTTCGAGCAGCCCACGCGCTTCAAGCTCGTCATCAACATGAAGACCGCGAAGGCGCTCGGTCGTGAAGTTCCGACCGCGCTGCTTGCCACCGCCGACGAGGTGATCGAGTGAGAGAAGGCGCCAAGAAAGCTGGCGCGATCAGCCGGTGCAAGTCCGGCCCAGGTAAGGCCGTAGCGGGTCGCCTGGAAGCGAGTGTTGCGTGAGGCGGCGGTGACGCCGAACACGAAG
>WNGB01001114.1_pt1 | contig 43890 bp, 42 predicted proteins | sample 5400681 | NCBI WGS metagenome assembly WNGB01 (sample SAMN13153367, study PRJNA577476) | soil metagenome | isolation source: 115 cm soil or saprolite under grassland replicate 2 | place: USA:California | collected 2016-06-15 | reverse complement strand
GGAGATGGTGGTCGCCCGCGACCTGCTGCTGGCCGAGCTGACCGGTGGGCGGCTGCATCTGTGCCACCTCTCCACGGCGGGCTCGGTGGCGCTGGTGCGGGCGGCCAGGGCCCGCGGCGTGCTGGTCACCGCCGAGGCGGCGCCACACCACTTCACGCTGACCGACGAGGCGGCGCGGTCCTTCGACCCGGTCTACAAGGTCAACCCGCCGCTGCGCTCCAAAGCGGACGTCGAGGCGATCCGCGGCGGGCTCGCCGACGGGACCATCGACGCCATCGCCACCGACCACGCGCCGCACGCACGCGAGGACAAGGAGGTCGAGTGGGCGAGCGCGCCGCCGGGCATGCTCGGCCTGGAGACCGCCCTGGCGCTGACCATCAGCGAGCTGGTCGAGCCCGGCTACCTGCGGCTGGACCAGGCGGTGGAGCGCCTGACCGCCGGGCCGGCCCGCTGCCGCCGCCTGCCGGGTCACGGCGGCCCGGTGGCGCCGGGCACGCCCGCCAACCTCACCGTGTTCGACCCGACCGCCGCCTGGACGGTGGACGCCTCCGCGCTCGCCAGCCGAGCCCGGAACACCCCATACCATGGCCGTCAAGTACATGGTCGGGTAGTGCACACTCTGCGGCGGGGAACTTTCACGGTCCGCTGGGGGAAGGCGCTGTGGTGAACTGGGCTCTCGGCGTCCTGGCGACGGCGGCCGCCGGCGGGGAGGTGCGGCGGTGAAGCGGGTTCCGGCGCTGCTGACCCTCGAGGACGGCACCGCCTTCGGGGGCGAGGCGTTCGCGTCGCGGCCCTTCACGGTGGCCGGAGAGGTGGTGTTCAACACCGCCATGAGCGGCTACCAGGAGGTCCTGACCGACCCCTCCTACCGTCGCCAGATCGTCTGCATGGCGGCGCCAGAGGTCGGCAACTACGGCACCAACGCCGAGGACGCCGAGTCCGACCGTATCCAGGTGACCGCCTTCCTGGTGCGCCAGGCCGCGCGCAGGCCCTCCAACTGGCGGGCGTGGCGGTCGCTGGCGGAGGAACTGGAGGCCGCCGGCGTCCCCGGGGTCGAGGGCCTCGACACCCGCCGGCTGGTGCGCCACCTGCGCACCGCCGGCGCCATGCGCGGCGCGCTGTCCAGCGAGGTCCTCGACGAGGGCGACCTGCGCGGGCTCGCCCTCCGGGCGCCCGACCCCAACGGCCTTGCGCTGGTGGACGAGGTCACGCGCCAGGCGCCGCTGGAGCTGGAGGCCCACGGCCCGGAGCGCTTCCGCGTGGTGCTCTACGACTTCGGCGCGAAGGCCAACATCTCCAGGCGGCTGCGCCGGCTCGGCGCAAGGCTGCTGATCGTGCCGGCCGGCACCCCGGCCGGGCGGGCGCTGGAATGGCGCCCCGACGGGGTGATGCTCTCCAACGGCCCGGGCGACCCGGCCACCGTCGGCCACGGCGTGCGCGCCACCGCCGAGCTGCTCGGCAAGGTGCCGGTCTTCGGCATCTGCCTCGGCCACCAGCTCCTCGGCCAGGCGATCGGCGGCCGCACCCTGCGCCTGCCGTTCGGGCACCGTGGCGTGAACCAGCCGGTGGTCGAGGTCGACACCGGCCGGGTCTCGGTCACCAGCCACAACCACGGCTTCGCGGTCGACGCCGGCAGCCTGCCGCCGACCGCCAGGGTCACCCACCGCAACGCCAACGACGGCGTCGTCGAGGGCCTCGAATGCCTCGACGTGCCGGCGTTCTCCGTGCAGTACCACCCGGAGGCCGCGCCCGGCCCCCACGACGCCCACCCACTGTTCGAGCGCTTCGCCGCGCTGATGGAGGTTTCGAGCCGCCGATGAGCGGCGGCGGGGAGGAGGACGGCATGGCACAGCAGCGCACCTTCCGCGCCCTCGGCGGGGTCGACGAGGGGGACAAGGCCCCGGACGGGGACGCGGCGGTCGCCGCGCTCCGCGAGGAGTTCGACCGCGTGCTCGCGCTCAAGGGCAGCCTGCGGGGCGAGGCCGAGGCGGGCGTCTCGCCCACCGGCAGGCGCACGACCGCCAGCGACGAGGCCAAGCTGCGGACGCTGCTGGCCAGCGTCGAGGGCGCCAGCCGCTTCGCGATCGAGCTCGGACTGCTGACTCCGGGGCAGGTCAGGGCGCTGTGGGCGGAGGCGATGGCCAAGGGCATCTTCGACGGGTGGGACGGCGGCCAGTCGGCCTACAACCACGCCGGGCCCGCGGCAGCCGGCACCGCGGCCGGCACCGCCGAGGCGGGCGGGGCCGGGGCCGCGACCGTGGACCGTGGCACCTCGGGCGCCCCGCCCGAGGTGCTGCGGGGAGACGGCTAGTGCCGCTGCGCGAGGACCTGCGCTCCGTCCTGGTGATCGGGTCGGGGCCGATCGTCATCGGCCAGGCGGCGGAGTTCGACTATTCGGGAACGCAGGCCTGCCGGGCGCTCCGCCGCCTCGGCCTGAGGGTGATCCTGGTCAACTCCAACCCGGCCACGATCATGACCGACCCCGAGGTCGCCGACGCGACCTACCTGGAGCCCCTGACCCCCGGCCCGGTCGCCGCCGTGATCGAGGCGGAGCGCCCCGACGCGGTCCTGCCCACCCTGGGTGGCCAGACCGCCCTCAACCTGGCGGTCGCCCTGGACGAGCGCGGTGACCTGGAGCGGCTCGGGGTCGAGCTGATCGGCGCCACCGTCGAGGCGGTCCGCCGGGCCGAGTCGCGGGTGGCCTTCACCGAGGTCTGCGCTCGCGCCGGGCTCCAGACGCCGCGCGGCATCGAGGTCGGCTCGGTGGCCGAGGGCCTGGAGGCCGTCGCGGAGCTCGGCCTGCCGCTGGTGCTGCGCCCCTCGTTCACGCTGGGCGGCTGGGGTGGCGGGATCGCCCGCACCGCCGGCGAGCTGCGGGAGCTGCTCGCCGAGGGGCTGGCCGCCAGCCCGGTGCGCCGGGTGCTGGTGGAGGAGAGCGTGCTCGGCTGGAAGGAGTACGAACTCGAGGTCATGCGCGATCGAGCCGACAACGCAGTGGTGGTCTGCTCGATCGAGAACCTCGACCCCATGGGGGTCCACACTGGCGACTCCATCACCGTGGCGCCTGCCATGACCCTGAGCGATCGCGAGTACCAGGCGATGCGCGACGAGTCCCTGACGGTCCTGCGCGCGGTCGGAGTCGAGACCGGCGGCGCCAACGTGCAGTTCGCCGTCGACCAGGCCACCGGCCGCCGGGTCGTGATCGAGATGAACCCGCGCGTCTCGCGCTCCTCCGCGCTGGCGTCCAAGGCCACCGGCTTCCCGATCGCCAAGGTCGCCGCCCAGCTCGCGGTGGGCTTCACCCTGGACGAGATCCGCAACGAGGTCACCGGCAAGACCGCCGCGGCGTTCGAGCCGACCCTCGACTACGTGGTGGTCAAGGTGCCGCGCTTCAATTTCGAGAAGTTCCCGGGCGCCGACCAGGTGCTGACCACGCGGATGAAGTCGGTCGGCGAGGTCATGGCCATCGGCCGGACCTTCCCGGAGGCGCTCCAGAAGGCCTACCGCTCCCTCGAGACAGGCCGGGACGGCCTCGGCGCCGTGGGGGCCCCGGACCGCGGACCGGGCGCGGCGGCGCTGGCCAGGACGCTGTCGCCGCGGCGGCGCCGGGCCCTTCTGGAGGCCACCGCCAGCCCGACCGACACCCGCCTCGAGGAGGTCGAGCGGGCGCTTCGGGGCGGCTGCGGGGTCGACGAGATCGCCGGCGCCTCTGGCATCGACCCCTGGTTCGTCGACGGCGTGGCGCGCATCGTCGAGGTCCGGGCCGAGGTCGCCGCCGCGGCCGCCATCGACGCGCTCGACCGGGACCTGCTCTGGCGGGCCAAGCGGCTCGGCTTCTCCGACCGGCAGCTCGCCGGCATCGTCGGCGCCACCGAAGGCGAGCTGCGCACCCGCCGCCGCGCGCTCGGGGTCGAGCCCGTCTACCGCTCGGTCGACACCTGCGCCGGCGAGTTCGAGGCCTCAACGCCCTATCACTACTCGACCTACGAGGAGGAGACCGAGGTCCCCGCCACCGGCCGGCTTCGGGTGATCGTGCTCGGCTCGGGACCGAACCGCATCGGCCAGGGCGTCGAGTTCGACACCGCCTGCGTGCACGCGGTGCAGGCGCTGCGCGAGGCCGGCTACGAGACCATCATGGTCAACTGCAACCCCGAGACCGTCTCCACCGACTACGACGTGGCCGACCGCCTCTACGTCGAGCCGCTGACCACCGAGGACGTGCTCGAGGTCTGCCGCGCCGAGGCCCGCGGCGGCCAGCTTGCCGGCGTGATCGTGACCATGGGCGGCCAGACGCCGCTACAGCTCGCTCATGGCCTGGCCGCTGCCGGAGTGCCGCTGCTCGGCACCCCGCCGGAGGCCATCGACCTGGCGGAGGACCGTGGCCGCTTCGGCGCCGTCCTGGACCGCTGCGGCCTGGACGCTCCCGCCTGGGGCCAGGCCGCCAGCCCGGAGGATGCGCTGGCGGTGGCCGAGCGCATCGGCTACCCCGTGCTGGTGCGCCCCTCCTACGTGCTCGGCGGCCGCTCCATGGAGGTCTGCTACGACGCCGACACGCTGGCCCGCTCGGGAGCGCTGGCCAGCATGAACGACGGCGACCGGCCGGTGCTGGTCGACCGGTTCCTGGAGGACGCCGTCGAGGTGGACGTCGACGCGTTGTGCGACGCCGCCGGCGACGTGCTGGTGTGCGGGGTGATGGAGCACATCGAGGAGGCGGGCATCCACTCCGGGGACTCCGCCTGCGCGCTCCCGCCGATCACGCTGGGTCCCGACCAAATCGACGCGGTCGGTGAGGCCACCCAGCGGCTCGCCGGCGCGCTCGGCGTGATCGGCATCCTCAACGTCCAGTTCGCCTTCAAAGGCGACCGGCTGTACGTGCTGGAGGCCAACCCGCGGGCGAGCCGCTCCGTCCCCTTCGTCGAGAAGGTCACCGGCCTGCCGGTCGCGCGGGCCGCCGCCCTGATCGCCACCGGGCGGACCATCGAGGAGCTGCGCAAGACCGGCATGCTGCCGGCCGGCGACTCGGTGCTGGCGCCGCCGCCGTACCACGTCGGGGTGAAGGAGGCCGTGCTGCCGTTCGCCCGCTTCCCCGGCGCCGACTCGCTGCTGGGGCCGGAGATGCGCTCGACCGGCGAGGTGCTGGGGCTGGACCGCTCGTTCGGAGCGGCCTATGCCAAGAGCCAGGAGAGCGCCTACGGCGCCCTGCCCACCAGCGGGGTCGCGTTCCTGTCGGTGCGCAACGCCGACAAGCGAGCCATCGTCCTGCCCGCCAAGCGCCTTGCCGACCTCGGCTTCAAGCTGACCGCCAGCGTCGGCACCGCCAGCGTGCTGCGCCGCAACGGCGTCCCGGTCGAGGTCGTCCACAAGGTCCACGAGGGATCGCCCAACGTCGTCGACCTGATCCGCGGCGGCCAGATCGACGTGGTCGTCAACACCCCGCAGGGCTCGGGGCCCCGCACCGACGGCTACGAGATCCGCACCGCCGCCGTGGCCGCCGACATACCCTGCGTCACCACGCTGTCCGGGCTGGCCGCCATGGTCCAGGGCATCGAGGCCCGCCAGACCGGCGAGCTCACCGTCCGCTCGTTGCAGGGCTACCACGGGGAGGCCGGATCACCATGACACAGGGCGCGCCCCGGCGAGAGCTGTCGGAGGTGCTGCTTCACCGCCGTACCGGCGCCTACCACCTGCTGAGCCTGGTCGCGCCCACGATCGCCGGCGCAGCCAGGGCCGGCCAGTTCGTCGGGCTGCAGCCCGGCACCGATCGTCCCTTCCTGCTCCGTCGAGCCTTCTCGATCCACCGCGTCGAACGCCATGGCCCCGGCTTCGGCGCCCTCGACATCGTCTTCGAAGTGGTCGGTCCGGGCACTGAGGTCCTCTCCCGACTGCGTCCCCACGACACCGTGGACGTGCTCGGGCCGCTCGGGCGTCCCTTCTCGATTCCCGACGAACCGTGCTCATGCCTGCTGGTCGGCGGGGGATACGGCGTCGCCCCACTGTTCTTCCTCGCCGAGGAGCTGCGCGTGCGCGGCTGCCGCGTCGACTTCGTGGTCGGCGCCTCCTCCACCGACCGGCTCTTCAAGGCGATCGAGGCAAAGCGGCTCGGCCGCACCGCGGTGATCACTACCGACGACGGCTCGACCGGCCAGCGCGGCGTGGTGACCGACGTCATGCCCCCGCTGATGGCGCATGCGCGCACCCGCATGGTCTACGCCTGCGGGCCGATGCCGATGCTGGCGGCCGCCAGCCGCGTGGCGGCGGCCGCCGGCGTGCCCTGCCAGGTCTCGGTCGAGGAGCTGATGGCCTGCGGCACGGGGATCTGCTTCTCCTGCGTCATCCCGATGGTCGACGGCGGCGAGCAGGCGAGCACCCGCATGGCCCGGTGCTGCGTCGACGGGCCGGTGCTGGACGGCTCGGCGGTCGCCTGGGAGGAGGTGGCGGTCTCGTGAACCCGGACGTGAACCCTGGAGTGATTTCTGGGCTTCCCGATGGTGCCGTGAACCGGGAGCCCAACGCTGAGGTTCAGGTGGAGCCTGAGCTGGCGGTGGATCTGTGCGGGGTGCCGCTGGTCACGCCGATCATGGCCGCGTCCGGCTGCTTCGGCTTCGGCCGCGAGATGGCGGACTTTCTGGACCTGGCCGCCATCGGAGGGGTGGTGACCAAGTCGGTCAGCCTGGAGCCGCGCCGCGGCCGCCCCACCCCGCGGATGGCCGAGACGCCGTCGGGGATGCTCAATGCCATCGGCCTGCAGAACCCCGGGGTCGAGGCGTTCTGCAAGACCGACCTGCGGTTCCTGCGCGAGGCCGGCGCGCGCGTGGCCGTCAGCGTGGTGGGCCGCAGTGCCGAGGAGTTCGCTCGGGTGGCCGAGCGGCTGGCCGCCGAGGACGCCGTCGACCTTCTCGAGCTGAACCTCTCCTGCCCGAACGTCGACACCCCCGGCGAGGTGTTCGCCGCCGACCCGGGCATGGCCGCGCTGGTGGTCAGGGCGGTCAAGGCCGTCGCGCGCCAGCCGGTGCTGGCCAAGCTGACCGCCGACGTGACCGACATCGTGGCGGTGGCCAGGGCGTGCGTCGAGGCCGGCGCCGACGGGCTCACGCTCATCAACACCCTGCTCGGCATGGCCGTGGACGTGCGCCGCCGCCGGCCGAAGCTGGCCGGGGTCACCGGCGGCCTCTCCGGACCCGCCATCCGTCCGGTGGCGGTCCGCTGCGTCTGGCAGGTCGCCAACGCCCTGCCCGAGGTCCCGATCGTCGGGCTCGGCGGCGTGATGACCGGCGAGGACGCCGCCGAGCTCATGCTGGTCGGCGCGACCGCGGTCCAGGTCGGCACCGCCAACTTCATCAACCCTCTGGCCACCGTCGAGATCGCCGGCGACCTGCGCGCCTACCTCCGGTCGCAGGGCCTGGCCTCCGTCACCGAGCTCCCCACCTTGTTCAAGGCCGAGTGGTGAGCCCCGCCCGGTGACCGCGGCCCGGGTGGGCGATGCGGCCCATCGCCATGCGCTGGCGATCCGCGCCACCACGGTGCCAGGACCCAACAAGCTCATCCGGGCGCTCAGTGATGGCCGTATCGCGACGCCGCTGGCGAGGCGCCGCTCACCATCACCGACCGGTGGGCCGTCAGCGCGGCATGACCGGGTGGAGGCGCCCTGAACGGCTATGGTCGGGAGTCGGGCGCCTCTGCGTCTGGAATGCCGGGCGTCGGGGTGGCGAGCAGCCCACCGGAATCCATGCGACCGCTCCGGATCGCCTCGGCGACCCTCCGGGCCAGTTCGCGGCTCCGACGCCGGCCGACAACGCGCCAGACCCGCACCGGCGCCTCCTCCAAGCCCAGGCGCTCGGCGATCACCAGCCGTGGCCTGCCGACCAGCAGGTTGGCGGGTACCAGCAGCGCCACGGCCACCAACGCGATCGCACCGCCCGCCAGCACGCGGGGATGTACCCGCAACCACGTGATCGTGGCATGGGCGAGCATGACGAGTCCCGCCACCAGCAGGCTGCCGACCACGAGCGCCACGATCACCATTACCAGCTCAGCCTTGGCCTGCATGGCCATCCACTCGGTCAGGTCCTCATCCAGATCCTGCAGCGTGCCGCCCTGGGCAACACCCGCTGCCTGTCGTCGATCGAGACGGCCCGGCAGCGCCCGCCGGCCGCGGCCCGCCCATGGCAGCCGACGACGCGCCCAGCGACGGCGGACATACCAGACTCGACCGTCGAGGTGATGGACCTTGATGTCGGCCACCTCGACCTCCCGCACCTCCACCGATGTCTGCCCGATTGTCCCACTTCGACCAGGCTCGTCCAACCTGACCGCCGCACCTCCTGACATGGCGGTCTCCAGCAGAGCGTCCCCGGAGTCCTCGCCGCGCCAGGCCGGCAGCCACTGGTCGGGTCGGGTGAAGCGCACGAGCTGCCCGTCGCTGAGATGATCTGACAGTCGAGCTGGAGGGCCGGGCGCGGATCGGGCATGGCGGTACCTTGCCACAGCGGCGCGACAGCCATCGCCCACGGCTCGGGCGGCCTGTCGGCATGGTGGGCTACGCTGCCTGCGACCACCCTTCCCGGCAAGGCAAGGCAGGAGATAGATGCGGCCGTCCCGCTCGCCGATCGTGCTGGCGCTCGACACTCCCGACCTCGACGAGGCGCGAGCGTGGGCGGCGGCGGCCGGCCCGGCGATCGGCATGGTGAAGGTCGGGCTCGAGTTGTTCGGCGCCCAGGGGCCACAGGCGGTCCGGGCGCTGGTGGCCGACGGCCACCGGGTCATGCTCGACCTCAAGCTGCACGACATCCCCGCCACGGTCGGTCGGGCGGTGGCCGCGCTGGACCCGCTCGGCGTCGAGCTGCTCACCGTCCACGCCTCGGGTGGCGCCGCAATGCTGCGCGCGGCGCTGGAGGCCGCGACCGGGGGCACGGCGATCGCCGCGGTGACCGTGCTGACCAGCCTGGACTCCGACGACCTCGCCGAGCTCGGCTTCGCCCGGCCGGACGCGGCGGTCGAGCGGCTGGCCCGCGTGGCGCTGGAAGCCGGCTGCCGGGCGCTGGTGTGCTCCCCGCTCGAGGTCGCCAGCCTGCGGGCGCTCGCCGGCCCGGCGGTCACCCTGGTCTGCCCGGGCGTCCGCCCGCCGGCGCCGGGGGCGGGGACCGGCGCGGAGGCCTCGGCCGCGGTCGCCATCGCCGCCGCCGACGACCAGGCGAGGGTGGCGACCCCGGGCGCGGCGCTCGCCGCCGGCGCCGACCTGCTGGTGGTCGGCCGGCCGATCACCAGGGCGGCCGACCCGGCAGCGGCGGCCGGGGCCATCAGGGCTGAGGCCCTGGCCGTGGCACGGGAAGGCTCCGGATGAGCACACCCACCCCCCGGCTGCCCGACGGGCCGCTGGACGCCGAGGCCGTGCTGGCGGTCTACGAGCGAAGCGGCGGCCTCCGGCGTGGTCACTTCGTGCTCACCTCGGGCCGGCACGCCGATCTCTACGTCCAGTCGGCCGTGGTCCTGCAGTGGCCGACCATCGCCGAGGCGCTCGGCCGCGCGCTGGCGGCGCCCTGGCGAGGCGAAGTCGACGTCGTGGTCGGTCCGGCCATGGGCGGGGTGGTCATCGGGCACGAGGCCGCCCGGGCGCTCGGCGTGCGCATGATCTTCGCCGAGCGGTCCGGCGGGGCCATGGTGCTGCGGCGCTCGTTCGAGGTCGGCGCGGGCGAGCGCGCGCTGATCGTCGAGAACGTGGTGACCACCGGCGGCTCGGCCCTGGAGGTGGCAGAGCTGCTCGGGGGCTCCGGCGCGACCGTGGCAGGCCTTGCCACGATCGTCGACCGGCTGCCGGCGGGCGCGCGGCTCCCGCTGCCCTACAGGGCGCTGACCAGGGTCGATGCGGCCGCTTGGCCAGCGGAGGAATGCCCGGTCTGTGAAGCGGGTAGAGAGGCCGAATCACCTGGTGGTCGCGGGCTGGGGGATCGGGCGAAGTGAGTACGAAGTATCATTCATCTGGACAATTCCGCGAATATCGGCTGCGGAGGGTTCTGACCTGCGCCAATGGATTGTGGGGACACCCCAGGTGTGCGTAGAATCCGCGCGTTCTTCAATCCAGTCGGCGCGGCGGGAGTGCCGTCCGCTCTGGGCACAACGTCACGAGGAGGCAACATGCCACTGCCCACCCTGACGCCCGAGCAGCGCCAGCAGGCCTTGGAGAAGGCCGCTGAGGCGCGTCGCAAGCGGGCAGAGCTGAAGGCCCAGCTCAAGAGCGGGAACCTCACGCTCGCCACGGTCCTCGACAAGGAAGACGACGACACCGTCGGCAAGATGAAGGTTTCGAGCGTGCTCGAGAGCCTGCCGGGCGTCGGGAAGGTCCGCGCGCGCAAGATCATGGAGAAGCACGACATCTCGGCATCGCGCCGCATCCGCGGTCTTGGTTCCAAGCAGAAGGACGCGCTGCTGGCCGAGTTCGGCGGGAAGAAGTAGTCGACCTGGAAGGTGCCGTACTGGCTGGTCCTTCCCGTCAGGCAGGTTCGAGCGGAGGTTCGCCAACGGGACGCGGTCGCCTCGTGGTGCTTGCCGGTCCATCCGGGGTCGGCAAGGGGGCGATCGTGTCCCGCCTCTTGGCGGCTCGCCCCGATCTCCAGCTCTCGGTGTCGGCAACGACCCGACGCCCACGCCCCGACGAGATCCACGGGCGCCACTACTACTTCGTCGACCCGGAGACGTTCGGCCGGCTGGCGGCCGCCGGCGGACTGCTCGAGTGGGCCGAGATCTTCGGCAACCGCTACGGGACGCCACGGGAGCCGGTCGAGCGAGCGCTCGGCGAGGGGCGCACGGTGGTGGTGGAGATCGACGTCCAGGGCGCGCGGCAGATCCGCGACGCCCTCCCGGACGCCTACATGGTGTTCATCAAGCCGCCCACGCTGGAGGAGCTCGAGCGGCGGCTGCGGACGCGCGACACCGAGACCGACGAGCAGGTCCGGCGGCGGCTGGCCAAGGCGTCCGAGGAGCTGGAGGCCGAGCCCGAGTTCGACGCGAGCGTGGTCAACGACCAGCTCGACGACGCGGCCCGCAAGGTCATCGACCTCGTCGACCGGCTGGGCCGGCGTACGATGAGGAGCTGAAAAGAGAGCCTGGTGGCGGTCGTCGCTCCCGGCCGCCGGAGGATCGCAACGAGAGAAAGCTGACGAAGGATGATCGAACCGAGGATCGACGACCTGCTCGCGCGGGTCGACTCCAAGTACACCCTGGTGATCCTGGCCGCGCGCCGCGCGCGGCAGATCAACGGCTACTACTCCCAGCTCGGTGAGGGCATCGGCGAGTTCGTGCCGCCGATGGTCGACGCCGGTCCCAACCGCAAGGCCCTCTCGGTGGCGCTCCAGGAGCTGGCCGAGGAGAAGCTGGACTGGGAGCGTCCGGCCGAGGTGGCCGGCTCGATCAAGTAGGCCGGCCGGTCGTGTCCGCCGGAGGCGATCGCGAGGGCCCGGAGAACCTCGAGGGTGTCCCAGTGGACAGGCCTTCCGAGGGCCCCGGAGCGGCGTTGGCGCCGCTGTCCGGGGCCCGCGTGCTGCTCGGGGTCAGCGGCGGCATCGCCGCCTACAAGGCCGCCGAGCTGGCCCGCGAGCTGATGCGGGCCGGCGCCGAGGTGCAGCCCGTCCTGACCGCCGGCGGCGAGTCGATGGTCAGCCGCGCGACCTTCGCCGCGCTCACCGGCCGCCCCGTGCCGGCCAGCGTCTGGGAGGACCCGGCCGGCGTCACCCACGTCGCGCTCGGCCGCTGGGGCGAGCTGCTGCTGGTCGCCCCCGCCACCGCGCACACCATCGCCAAGCTGGCCGCCGGCCTGGCCGACGACCTGCTCGGCAACGTCGCGCTCGCCTTCGGCGGGCCGGTGGTGGTCGCCCCGGCCATGCACACCGAGATGTGGGAGCACCCGGCCACCCAGGCCAATCTGGCCCTGCTGACCGAGCGCGGCGTCCGCGTGGTGCCCCCGGCGACCGGCCCGCTCACCTCCGGCGACGTCGGGCCTGGCAGGCTGGCGGAGCTGGAGGACCTGATGGCCGCTGCGGCGGCCGCACTGGCCGGCGGGCGGACCATGGCGGGGGTCAGCGTGCTGGTCAGCCTGGGCGGCACCAGGGAGCCTCTGGACCCGGTCCGCTACATCGGCAACCGCTCCTCCGGGCGCATGGGCGCCGCCATCGTCGGCGAGGCGCTGCGCCGCGGCGCCACCGTCACCGCGGTCGCGGCGGCCAGCGAGGTGCCGGTGCCCCCCGGCGCCCGGACGATCCAGGTGGGAACGGCCCAGGAGCTCTACGACGCGGTGCTGGCCGAGGCGCCGGCGCACCAGGTCGTGGTCATGGCGGCGGCCGTCGCCGACTTCCGTCCCAAGACCACCGCCACGGGCAAGCTCAAGAAGGACCAGGGAGTCCCCGAGCTGCTGCTGGAGGCGACTCCCGACACGCTCGCCGAGCTCGGGCGCATGCGGCGGCCGGGGCAGGTGCTGGTCGGCTTCGCCGCCGAGACCGGCGACCACCTGGCCAACGCCCGCTCCAAGCTCGAGCGCAAGCGCCTCGACCTGGTGGTGCTGAACCATGTCGAGGGCGGCCGCTCCGCTTTCGGCGCGACCTCCGCCGACGCGTACCTGCTGGACGCCGAGAGGACCCTGGAGCTGCGCGCGGTTCCCAAGGTCGAGATCGCCCGGCGCCTGCTGGACCAGGTCGAGACCCGGCTCGCGCAAGGCGGCGGCGAAATCGAATAGAGTGGTGACGAGAACTGCTCACAGCGGCGGGGGCCGGGCCAGGGACGGAACCCGGTGGTCAGCGGCGAGTTGCCCTGAATTGCCGGCGCGGCTACCCTTCGGCGGAACCTGCCGCCCGGCGGGGCGCAACATCCCTGGAGGCTACTGGTGGCGAATCGGTATCTGTTCACGTCGGAGTCGGTGACGGAGGGCCATCCCGACAAGATGGCCGACCAGATCTCGGACGCGGTCCTGGACGAGATCCTTCGGCAGGACCCGATGGGGCGCGTCGCGTGCGAGACGCTCATCACCACCGGTCTGGTGGTGGTGGCCGGCGAGATCTCGACGAAGACCTATGTCGACATTCCCAGCGTGGTGCGCCGCACCATCACCGAGATCGGCTACGACCGCGCCAAGTACGGGTTCGACGGCTCGACCTGCGGGGTCACGGTCGCCATCGACGAGCAGTCGCCCGACATCGCGCAGGGCGTGGACCACGCCTACGAGGAACGCGCCGGCGACACCGACCCGCTGGACACCCAGGGTGCCGGCGACCAGGGGATGATGGTCGGCTACGCCTGCAACGACACCCCGGAGCTGATGCCGCTGCCGATCGCGCTGGCCCACCGGTTGTCGCGGCGCCTGGCCGAGGTCCGCAAGTCCGGGCTGATCGGCTACCTGCGCCCGGACGGCAAGACCCAGGTCACCATCGAGTACTCCCGGGGCAAGCCGGTGCGGCTGGACACCGTGGTGGTGTCCACCCAGCACGGGCCCGACATCGACCTGGAGACGCTGCTGGCTCCCGACATCCGCGAGCACGTCGTCGAGCCGTGCCTGCCGGAGGAGCTGTCCGCCGAGGGCCTGCGGGTGTTCGTGAACCCGACCGGCCGCTTCGAGCTGGGCGGCCCCAGCGCCGACACCGGCCTGACGGGCCGCAAGATCATCGTGGACACCTATGGTGGGATGGCCCGTCATGGCGGTGGCGCGTTCTCGGGCAAGGACCCGACCAAGGTGGACCGTTCGGCGGCGTACGCGACCCGCTGGGTCGCCAAGAACGTGGTCGCCGCCGGTCTGGCGGAGCGCTGCGAGGTGCAGGTGGCGTATGCGATCGGAGTCGCCCGCCCGGTGAGCGTGTTCCTGGAGACCTTCGGCACCGAGCAGGTCGACCCGGCCAAGCTGGAGAAGCTGATCCCGGAGTTCTTCGACCTGCGGCCGGCCGCGATCCTGCGCGATCTGGAGCTGCGCCGGCCGATCTATCGCAAGACGGCCGCCTATGGCCACTTCGGCCGTTCCGACACCGACTTCACCTGGGAGTCCACCGGCCGCGCCGAGGACCTCGCCAAGGCCGCCACCAACCTCTGACGGCCGCACCGCCACCGCCGAGACGGGCGGGCCCCGCGCCCGCCCGTCTCGGCGTCTCCGAGGCCGTATCCGCAGGCGGACCGCCATGACCGCCGGGTAGACTCCAGCCATGATCAAGCGGGTCCGTGTCAACGGCTACAAGAGCCTCGCCGAGGTCGACGTCCCCCTGGCTCCGCTGACGGTCGTCTTCGGACCCAATGCCGCCGGCAAGAGCAACCTCCTCGACGCCTTGGCGCTTCTCTCCCGCCTTGCGACCAGCGAGACGCTCGACGCCGCCTTCAAGGCCCACCGCGGCGCTCCGCTGGAGGCGTTCACGTTCGAGCGGGGCGGTGTGGCCGAGTTGCAGCGGCGACCGGTCGCCTCCTTCTCGATCTCGGTCGACATCGAATTGTCCGACTCCGTGGTCGAAGGGATCGAGACCGAGCTCCATGACCTGGAGCGGAGTTCCGGCGCGTCCAGGAAGGTCGCCGAGCGGAGGCTCCGGTACTCGCTGACCGTCCAGATCAGCACCGCCTCGGGCCGGCTCCGTGTCGTGAACGAGCGGGCCGAGGCGCTCCAGGCAACCGGCGAGCCCAAGCCAAGCAGGCCGTATCTCGGCGAGGAGTACATGCTCGGTGAGCGGCGCGTCCTGCGCTGCGAGATCGCCGCCGGCAGAGGTCGGGAGATCATCGCCCCGAACCAGACGGCGCTCTCCAAGGTGCTGGACCCCGCCAGCCATCCTCACCTCGCCGCGCTTCGGGAGGAGCTTGCTCGCTGCCGTGTCTACTTCCTCGATCCGGCGGCGATGCGGCAGGAGACAGCGCTCCGCAACGTCGACTGGCTCGCTACGGACGGCTCGGACATCGCGGCCTTCTACAACACCTTGAGAGTCGAGCGACCGCTCCAGTCCGGTGCGTTCGTGAAGGTGTTGCAGGAGGCGATCTCGAGCGTCTCGGGCCTGGAGGTGGAGCGGACATCGGAGGGCTACCTGCGCCTCGTCCTCGACGAAGGCGGGATCTCTGTGCCCTCGCGCCTGATGTCGGAAGGCACGCTCCGCTACCTGGGACTTCTCGCCATCACCAACCCGATTTCGCCGCTCCGCTTCGTCGGCATCGAAGAGCCGGAGAACGGCATCGACCCTCGGCGTCTCGCATCCGTCGCCCGCCTGCTGACCTCGGCCGTGGATCGCGGCTCGACACAGTTCCTGGTGAACACCCATTCGCCCGTGTTCCCCGACCATTTCCTCGGTGAGGAGCCGGCGAGCGTGGTCCACTCCCGCAAGGCAGGGCGGCGCACGGTGTTCGAGACCTTCGACGCCACCGGACCGCTCCTCCAGGAGGAGATTCAGGCTGCTCCGGGGGATCAGCCGGTCACCCCGTTCCGCGACCGGATGGTCCGCGGCGACTACGGCGGATGATCGAGGTCGGGCTCTTCGCGGACGATCCGGCCCCTCGACGAGTGGGCTCGGTGGGGGGCTGAATGGCGGGCCGGACCGGGTAGACTCGCCGCCATGAGCGACCGCGGCGGCGCTCGGATCGTGGTCGACGTACCTCTGTTCCACCTCGACCGGGCGTTCACCTACCGGGTGCCCGAGCGGTTGCGCGGGTCGGTCTGGCTCGGCAGCCGGGTGAAGGTGCCGTTCGGGTCCAGGCGCCGGGTCGACGGCTGGGTGGTCGGCTGGACCGACGAGCTCCCCGAGGACGTGCGCGACCTGGAGCGCGTGGTCTCGCCGGTGCCGGCGTTCGACGCCGAGGGACTCGCGGTGCTGCGCTGGGTCGCGGACCGCTACGCGGGCACCCTCTCCGACGTGCTGCGCCTGGCCGTTCCCGCCCGGGTGGCCGCGGTCGAGCGCGACGCCGAGGTGGCCGCGGCGCTCGACCCCGGCAGAGCGGTCGGCCCGGCGGCGGCGGCCGCTGGCGCGCCACCGGACCACGGCGCTCTGGTGGACCACGGCGCTCTGGCGGGCCCGTCCACGCCGGGCGGACCCGGCGCGGCGGCGGTCCCCCCGGCGCTCGGCGTCCTGGCGTCGGCCCCTCGGGCGGTCCCGCCAGCCGGCGAGGCTGGATCAACGGGGCAACCGGACCGGCTGGTGGGAATGGTCGGGCGGGCCTGGGCCGGAGCGGCGTACTGGCGGCCGCTGCCGGGGCAGGACCGGTCGGCCAGGGTGATCGCGCTGATCGAGGCGGCGCTGGCGCGGGGCAGGGGCGCGATCGTGGTGACCCCGGAGGTCGCGGCGGGATCGGCGGTGGCCGACGCGGTCCGCAAGCACTTTCCGGACGCGGCCGACCTCTCCAGCGACCTGTCTGAGCGGCGCCGCTACCGCGCCTGGGTGGACCTGCGTCTCGGCAGGCGGCAGGTCGCGATCGGCGGGCGCTCGGCCGTCCTGGCCCCGGTGCGCCGGCTCGGCTGCGTCGTGATCGACGACGAGGCCAACCCGGCGCACAAGGAGCAGCGCACGCCGCGCTACCACGCCCGCGAGGTCGCCATGCGCAGGGCGGACCGCGCCCGCGCGGTCTGCGTGCTGACCGGCACCGTGCCGTCCCCGGAGGTCATCGCCGCGATCCAGGCCGGCCAGTGCCGCCTGGTGGCAGCCGACCGCGCGCTGGAGCGGCGCCTGCGGCCGCTGGTGGAGACGGTCGACCCCTACGACCAGGAGGAGGGCCCCGGCCCGGCGCGGCTGCACCGGCGCGCGCTGGCGGCCATCCGCGCGGCCGTGGCACGCGGCGAGAGCGCCTACGTGCTGGTGCCGCGCCGCGGCGCGGCCGACCCGTCGGCGCCGGGCGCTCGCACCGCCGGGCAGGTGACCGCCGAGCTCGCCAGCTTCCTCGGGGCCACGCCGGTGTGGCGGCTCGACCGCGAGGTGCTCGACCCCGGCGAGGTGCCGCCCTGGGCTGGGCAGGGTGCCGGCGTGATCGTCGGCACGGTGGCCGGCGTCAAGGACCACCCGCCGCTCACCGGCTGCCGCACGGTGGTGGTCGTCGGCGCCGACGCCGCCCTGACCCAGGCGGAGGTGCGCTCCACCGAGGAGGCCTACCGGACCTGGAGCCGGGCGGCGGCCTGGTGCGGCCCGCGCGAGCGGCCGGGCAGGCTGCTGGTGCAGACCGGTGACCCCGGCCACCACGCCATCCAGGCGCTGGTCCGCTGGGACCCGGCCTTCTTCTGGCGCCACGAGCTGCCCCGCCGGATCGAGCTCGGCTTCCCGCCGGCCCGGCGCCTGCTGCTGTTCGAGGGCGCCGAGCCAGGGGAGGCAGCGGCCGCCAGCAGCCTGGTCGCCGCGGCGCTCGGCCCCAAGGCGGAGCTGCTCGGCCCGGCTGCGATGGGGCGCGGCTGGCGTATCATCGCAAAGGTCGAGGATGCCGAGGCCGCCGCCCGAGCACTGCGCCCGGCGCTGGCCGAGGCCTCCCGTTCCGGCGGCCCCAGGATGTCGGTCGATGTCGAACCGCTGGAAGTGCTGGCGGCCCCCCGCTCGCCGTAGGGGCCGAGACCCGTTGGCCCCACGAGGGCGACCCCGACCCCGACCACCCACCCGCACCAAGGAGACGATCACTCGGTGGCGCTACTGCAGATTCGACTGTTCGGTGACCCCGTGCTGCGGGAGCGCGCCGCCGAGGTGACCGAGTTCGACGCGTCGCTCGCCCGCCTCGGCGACGACCTGCTGGAGACCATGCGCGAGGCGCACGGCGTGGGCCTGGCCGCTCCCCAGGTCGGCGTCCTCAAGCGCATGTTCGCCTACGACGTCGCCGAGGACGAGGAGGGGCAGGTCCGCGAGTTCGGCGTGCTCGTCAACCCCGAGATCATTCATCGTGAAGGCGAGCAGACCGGCCTGGAGGGCTGCCTGTCCTTCCCCGGCATGTACTACGACTGCTCCCGCTCGCTCTCGGTGGTCGTGGACGCGCGGGACGTCACCGGCGGACGCCTTCACGTCAAGGGCGAGGGCGTGCTGGCGCGGGTGTTCCAGCACGAGATCGACCACCTCGACGGCGTGCTGTTCATCGACCACCTCTCGCGCGCCGACCGCAAGCGGGCCATGCGGGAGTGGCGCGAGCGCGACCTCGACCTCGAGGCGCCCGGCGCCCGGCCGCACGTCCACCGCTCGGACATCGTGCAGCCCCTCTAGGAGCCGGCCGTGCGCGTGGTCTACCTGGGCACTCCCGCGGCCGCCGCGGCGCCGCTGGAGGCGTTGCTGGCCTCCACCCACCGCGTGGTCGCGGTGGTCACCCGTCCCGACAAGCCGCGCGACCACCGCGGCGGCACCCCGGCGCCCTCGCCGGTCAAGCGGGTGGCGCTGCAGGCGGGGGTCCCGGTCCTGCAACCGCGCGGCGGGCGCGACCCCGAGCTGCCCGGCCAGCTCGCCGCCACCGGCGCCGACATCGGGGTGAGCTGCGCCTTCGGCTACCTGCTCCCGCCGCCGGTGCTGGCCGCCCTGCCACGCGGGATCATCAACCTGCACTTCTCGCTGCTGCCGGCCTACCGCGGCGCCGCGCCGGTGCAGCGTGCCCTGCTGGACGGCGTGGAGGTCACCGGCGTCTGCACCTTCCAGATCGACGAGGGCATGGACACCGGGCCGCTGCTGGCCTGCCGCGAGGTCCCCGTGCTCGACGGCGAGGACGCCGGCTCGCTCACCGCGCGCCTGGCCGAGATCGGCGCGGACCTGGTGGTCGCCACGCTCGACGGGCTCGAGGCGGGCACCATCCACCCGCGGCCGCAGCCGCCGGACGGCAGCTCCGCCCCGAAGGTCGACCCGGCCGAGGCCAAGCTCGACTTCAAGGCGCCGACGGAGCGTCTGGTCGACGCGGTCCGCGCGTTCACCCCCTCGCCCGGCGCCTGGACCACCTTCCGGGGCCGGCGGCTCAAGGTGTCCAGAGCGGTCCCCGCGTCGGCCGGCGTCGGCGCCGGGCTGGCGCCCGGACAGGTCGCCGTCGGGCCCCGCGGCGAGCTGCTGGCCGGCACCGGCGACGGCGCCGTGGAGCTGCTCACCGTCCAGCCGGAGGGCAAGCGGGCCATGTCGGGGGTGGAGTTCGCGCGCGGGGCCCGGCTGCCGGACGGGGAATGGCTCGGCCGCTGACCCGCCCGGGCCGGCCCGGCGGTGCCAGGGACCTCGCGCTGGACGCGCTGGCGCGGGTCGACCAGGGCGCCTGGGCGAACCTGGTGCTGCCGCGGATGCTGGCCGGCTCCGGCCTGGCCGCCGGCGACCGCGCCGCGGTCACCGACCTGGTGTACGGGTCGCTGCGCATGCGCGGGGCCATCGACCACGCGCTGCGGCCGCTGTCGCGGCAGCCGCTCGAGCGGCTGGAGCCGCCGGTGCTCCGCGGCTTGCGGCTCGGCGCCTACGAGCTGCTGTTCGCGGGCACCGCGCCGCACGCGGCCCTGAACGAGGTGGTCGGCGCGGTGCGGCGCAGTGGCACCGCCGGCCAGGGCGGCTACGTCAACGCCGTGCTCCGCCAGCTCGCCAGGCGCCCGCCGCGCTGGCCCGACCGCGCCCGCGACCCGCTCGGCTGGGCCACCACCCGCGGCTCGCACCCCGCCTGGGTGGTGGAGCAGGCGATGGCCCGGCTCGGCGCGGAGGAGGCGCTGGCGCTGGTGGAGGCGGACAACCAGCGTCCGCAGGTCACGCTGCGGGCCACGCCGGGTCGCGTCAGCCGTGACGAGCTGCTCGACGAGCTGGCGGCCGCCGGCGTGCCCGCGCGGCCGAGCCCGCTGTCGCCCGACTGCGTGGTGCTCGAGCACGGCGAGCCCGGCGCGCTGGCGGCGATCGCCGAGGGCAGGGCGGTGGTGCAGGACGCCGCCTCCGCGCTGGTGGCCCCGGCGCTCGAGGCTGCCCCCGGCGAGCTGGTGCTGGACCTCGGCGCCGGTCCCGGCGGCAAGGCCGGGCACCTGGCCGCACTCGGCGCCAGGGTGCTGGCGGTGGAGCTGCACCCCGGGCGTGCCCGCATGGTGCGGGACCTCAGCAGGCGCCTTGGCGTGGACGCCAGGCTGTGGACGGTCGCCGGCGACGGCACGCGCCCGCCGATCGGTCACGGGCGCGCCGACGCCGCCATGGTCGACGCCCCCTGCTCGAACCTCGGCAGCCTGCGGCGCCGCCCCGAGGCGCGCTGGCGGCACACGCCGGAGGAGATCGAGCGCCTCACCGCGCTCCAGTCGGCGCTGCTGGACGCCGCCGTGGCCGCGGTGCGGCCAGGCGGCCACGTGCTGTACTCGGTCTGCACCTGGACCCTTGCCGAGACCGACGGGGTGGTGGACGCCGCCCTCGAGCGCCATCCCGAGCTGGAGCCCGCTGCGCTGACCGCGCTGGCAGAGCTGGAGGAAGCGGCGGCCGCGGGCGGCCGGGCGGCAATGAGGGGCCCATCGGATGCGTCCGGCCGGGCCTCCGCGGGCGTCTCGGCGACTGTGACCGGTATATCGGCTGCGGCTGGTTCGGCTGCTTCGGCCGAACCGGTGCCAACGGGCGCTCGGCGCCAGTTTTGGCCCCACCGCCACGGGAGTGATGGGATATTTATCGCGGGACTGCGCAAGATCCGCTGATCGCGTCGATTCTCGCTCACGTTCCATGAGCCTTCGCCGATACCATCTCCGGGACGGGCCCGGGTCGACCGGGGCCCCTGACCACCACACCGTGGACCGCCACCGGACACAAGGAATGCCATGGCTCGACGTCTTGCCCCATCGGTGCTGAACGCCGATCTGGCGCAGCTTGCCCAGCAGGTGCGCCTGGTGCAGGACGTGGCCGAGTGGATCCATCTGGACCTCATGGACGGGCACTTCGTCCCGAACTTGTCCTTCGGCCCTCCGCTGATCGCCTCGCTGCGCCCCTACACCGACCGATTTCTCGACTGCCACCTGATGGTGGACAATCCAGTCGGGCTGCTGCCTGCACTGGCCGAAGCGGGGGCAGATGCGGTGACCATGCACGTCGAAGCGCTCCAGGATCCGGCCGCGGCGCTCCACGCCGCGGCGGAGCACGGGCTGTCGGCCGGGCTCGCCCTGCGACCCGGCACGGCGCTCGACGCCGTGCTGCCCTTCCTCGGCAACGTCGACCTGGTGCTGCCGATGACCGTCGAGCCCGGGTTCGGCGGCCAGGAGTTCCGGCGCGACGTCCTGCCCAAGCTGGCCGCGGCCCGCCGCGCCATCGACGCCAGTGGGCGCTCGATCGCGCTGCAGGTGGACGGCGGCATCAACCTGGCGACCCTCGGCGACTGCCTGGCCGCGGGCGCCGACGTGCTCGTGGTGGGGACGGCGATCTTCCGGGCTGAGGACCCGACCGCCGCGGCCAAGACGTTCCGCTCGCTGATCGATGAGGGGCGCGGTCCTGATGATCGTGCCGGGGAGGCATAGTCGTGGACGAGATGGTGCTGATCGCTGACGACGATCGCGACATCGTCCGCTTCGTCGAGGTCAACCTCCGGCTCGAGGGCTTCGAGGTCATCACCGCCCACGACGGCAAGGACGCGCTCGCCAAGGCCCTCGACCTGCAACCCAACCTGATCCTGCTGGACGTGATGATGCCCGGCATGGACGGCTACGAGGTCTGCACCAAGCTGCGCGCGGACGGCCGCAGCGCCCACATCCCGGTGATCATGCTGACCGCCAAGTCGCTTTCGGCGGACAAGGTGCTGGGGCTGACGGCCGGCGCCGACGACTACATCATCAAGCCCTTCGACCCGATGGAGCTGGTGGCGAGGGTGAAGACAACCCTGCGTCGCGCCAGCGAGATGCGCGCGCTGTCGCCGCTCACCGGCCTGCCGGGCAACAACCGGATCGAGCAGGAGATCCAGACGCGCATGGAGCGCAACACCGCGATCGCGGTGGTCTACGCCGACCTGGACAACTTCAAGTCGTTCAACGACCGCTACGGGTTCCTGCGCGGGGACGAGGTGATCTCGCTGGCGGCCCAGGTGCTCCGCCTGGCGGCGCAGGAGGCGGCTGGCCTGGACGGCTTCGTCGGCCACATCGGCGGGGATGACTTCGTGGCGATCGTCCCGCCCGAGGCGGCCGAGGTCTTCTCGCAACGGGTGATCGAGTCGTTCGACGCGCGCATCCTCGGCCTCTACGACCCGGAGGACGCCGGCGCTGGCATGATCGAGCTGGAGGACCGCCAGGGCCAGCTGCGCCGCTTCCCGATCGTCTCGATGTCGCTCGGCATCGCCTCCAATGCGCAGCGCTCGTTCTCGAGCCCGCGCGAGGTGGTCGCCACCGCGACCGAGCTGAAGAGCCTCGCCAAGAAGGACCAGGGCTCCAGCTTCGCCTTCGACCGCCGCGGCACCTGACCACCGGCGGGCAAGCCGACCTCCCGCCGCCCCATGGCGCAGGCGCCGGACGCTCCCACGGTCCCCATGGCACAGGCGCCGCTTGGGAGGCACGGTCCCCATGGCACAGGCGCCGGACGCTCCCACGGTCCCCATGGCACAGGCGCCGGACGCTCCCACGGTCCCCATGGCACAGGCGCCCTTGGGGGGGTGTGGGGGGGAGCGAGCTCCCCCCCACATGGATCGGGGCTGAAGCAAGGGACGCCCCCCGAGTGCTAACCTCAAAGCGGTAACCACGTCTCCGAGGGTGGGTGGAACTCCCCACCGGCGGTCAGAGCCCGCAACCCCCGAGCATCAGCCCGGGGTTGACCCTGTGGAATCCAGGGGCCGACGGTCACAGTCCGGATGGGAGGAGGCGGCAGCCGGCGGACGCCGCCGGCCGCGAGCCAGCGACGGCTCTGGGGGCGCCGGCCTCCGGAGCGTCGGGGTGCGCCGGCCGACCGCAGCCCGCCAGCCTGTCACCACGCCCCGGGGCCGACCGGAAGGACCGTGGTGGCAACACACGACGCAGCCGACGCCGAGACCTGGATGCGGCGCGCGCTCGACCTGGCCGCGCGCGGCCTCGGCACCACCAGTCCCAATCCCATGGTCGGCGCCGTGCTGGTCCGCGAGGGCGAGGTCGTCGGCGAGGGCTTCCACCGGGCCCCCGGAGAGCCTCACGCCGAGGCGCTGGCCCTGCAACGGGCCGCCGGCCGCGCCGCCGGGGCCACCTGCTACGTCACCCTGGAGCCCTGCGCCCACCACGGCCGCACACCGCCCTGCGCCAGCGCGCTGGTGGCCGCCGGGGTCGCCAGGGTGGTCGCCGCCATCGAGGACCCCGACCCCAACGTGCGCGGCCAGGGCTTCGCGCGGCTCCGCGGCGCCGGCGTCCGGGTCGAGGTGGGCGTGGGCGCGGGCGCCGCCGAGGCGCAGAACGCCGCCTTCCTGCTCCACCGCCGCCAGGGACGCCCGCGCGTCACCCTCAAGGCGGCCGCCAGCCTCGACGGCAAGGTGGCCGCCCCCGACGGCACCTCCCAATGGATCACCGGGGAGACGGCGCGCGCCGACGCGCACCGGCTGCGGGCGGAGGCGGACGCCGTGGCGGTGGGGGCTGGCACCGCCCTGGCCGACGACCCCCGGCTCACCGTGCGACTGCCCGGCTGGAGCGGCCGGCAGCCGCTGCGGGTGCTGGTCGACGCCACCGGCCGCACCGGCGCGCGCCGCCACCTGTTCGACCGCCTGGCCCCGACCCTGGTCGCCACCACCTCCGCGGCCCGTTCCAGTTCGCTCCAGGCCTGGGCCGCCGCCGGCGCCGAGGTGCTGGTCTGTCCCGATACGCCCGCCGCCACCGGCGAGGCCGGCGTGGACCTCGCCTGGCTCGCCAAGGCGCTCGGCGAGCGAGGCGTGCTGGAGCTGCTGGTCGAGGGCGGCCCGCGGCTGCACGCCAGCTTCTGGGCGTCCAGGCTCGTCGACCGCCTGGTCTGGTACCTGGCCCCGCTGGTCATCGGCGGGGACGGCGCTCCAGGGCTGCTGCCCGCCGCCGGCGCCCGAACCCTGACCGCCGCCCGGGCCGTGCGCGTCGAGACCGTCGACCGCCTCGGCCCGGACCTCCGCATCGTCGCCTATCCACAGGAGGGCACGTGATGTTCACCGGCATCGTGGAAGGGCAGGGGGAGGTGGTCGACCTGGCGCTCGGCCCCGGCGGCTCCGGCGCGCGGCTCCAGGTCCGGGCGCCGTGGCTCGACGGGCTCCGGGTCGGCGACTCGGTGTCGGTCAACGGGTGCTGCCTCACCGTGACCGCCCTTGACCCCGACGGCTTCACCGCCGACGTGATGGCCGAGTCGCTGCGGCGCACCGCGCTCGGCCGCCTCGGCCGTGGCGACCGGCTCAACCTGGAGCGGCCGCTCCAGGTCGGCGACCGGCTCGGCGGCCACATGGTGCAGGGGCACGTCGACGGGATCGCCCGCCTGCTGGACCGCCGCCGGACCGGCGAGGGCCCCGACGGCCAGGCCAGCGAGGAGCTGCGGCTCGCGCTGGACCCGGAGCTGGCCCGTTACGTGGTCGCCAAGGGCTCGATCACGGTGAACGGGGTGAGCCTGACGGTGGTGGCGGCCGGGCCGGACTGGCTCACGGTGGCGCTGATCCCGCACACCTTGGCCGTGACCAACCTCGGCGCGCTGGTCGCCGGCGACGAGGTCCACCTCGAGGTGGACGTGCTCGCCAAGTACGTGGAGCGGCTGCTGGAGCCGCGAGCGGGGGAGAGGAGCAGGGCGTGAGCCGGTTCGCGAGCATCCCGGAAGCGGTGGAGGCGATCCAGGCGGGCGAGATGGTCCTGGTGGTCGACGACGCCGACCGCGAGAACGAGGGCGACCTGATCATGGCCGCCGAGGTCGCGACCCCGGAGAAGATCGGCTTCTTCGTCAGGCACACCTCCGGGGTGATCGTCATGCCCATGCTCGGGGAGCGGCTCGACCAGCTCGAGCTGCCCCTGATGGTGCAGCACAACACCGAGACGCACCGCACCGCGTTCACCGTCTCGGTCGACGCCGCCGAGGGCACCACCACGGGGATCTCGGCCGCCGACCGCGCCACCACGATCCAGACCCTGATCGACCCCGACACCAAGCCCGCCGGCCTGCTGCGCCCCGGCCACATCTTCCCGCTGCGCTACCGCGAGGGCGGGGTGCTCAAGCGCGCCGGCCACACCGAGGCCGGCATCGACCTGGCCCGCCTGGCCGGCCGCTACCCGGCGGCCGTGCTGTGCGAGGTCGTCAACCCCGACGGCAGCATGGCTCGGCTGCCGCAACTGGAGGCCTTCGCCGCCGAGCACCACCTGAAGCTCATCACCATCGCCGACCTGATCCGCCACCGGCGCCAGCGCGAGAAGCTGGTGCGGCGCGTCGCCGAGGCGCGCATCCCCACCCAGTGGGGCGACTTCGCCGCCTTCGCCTACGAGTCGCTGCTCGACGGCGAGCAGCACCTCGCCCTTGTCAAGGGCTCGGTGGCCGGTCACGAGGACGTGCTGGTGCGGGTGCACTCCGAGTGCCTCACCGGGGACGCGTTCGGCAGCCTGCGCTGCGACTGCGGCGCCCAGCTGGAGGGCTCGCTGCGGCGCGTCGCCGAGGCGGGGCAGGGCGTGGTCGTGTACCTGCGCGGCCACGAGGGTCGCGGCATCGGCCTGGTCCACAAGCTGCGCGCCTACAGCCTCCAGGAGCGCGGCCGCGACACCGTCGACGCCAACCTGGAGCTCGGCCTTCCGGTGGACGACCGCGAGTACGGCATCGGCTCGCAGATCCTGGTCGACCTCGGGGTCACCACCATGCGGCTGATGACCAACAACCCCGCCAAGTACGGCGGGCTGGAGGGCTACGGCCTCCACATCGTCGAGCGCGTGCCGCTGGAGACCTACCCCAACCCCGAGAACCTGCACTACCTGCGCACCAAGCGCGAGCGCATGGGCCACCTGCTGGACCTTCCGGACGAGGAGCGACCACATGGGTCAGACGTTCCAGGGCAGCCTTGACGGCCACGGCCGGCGCGTCGCCATCGCCGTCAGCCGCTTCAACCGGCTGGTGACCGAGCCGCTGCTCGGCGGAGCCATCGATGAGCTGCTGCGTCACGGGGTCGCCGAGGCCGACGTGGACGTGGCCTGGGTGCCGGGCGCGTTCGAGCTGCCGCTGGCCGTCCAGCGCCTGGCCCGCGGCGGGCGGTACGCCGGGGTGCTCGCCCTCGGTGCGGTGGTACGCGGCGCCACCCCGCACTTCGACTACGTCGCCGGCCAGGCGGCGGCGGGGCTCGGCGCGGTGGCGCGGGAGACGGGCGTGCCGGTGGGCTTCGGCGTGCTCACCACCGACACGATGGAGCAGGCGCTGGACCGCGCCGGCGGCAAGGCGGGCAACAAGGGCGGCGAGGCGGCGCTGACCATGCTGGAGATGGCCGGCCTGCTCGAATCGGTCGACAAGGGATAAGGTGGGCCAACCCACCGGGCCCGCCCCGGGCCCCGCCCACCCCGGAGGAAAGGACACCACCGACGTGCTCAAGCTCGTGCTGCCCAAGGGAAGCCTCGAGCGGGCCACGCTGACGCTGTTCGAGGCGGCCGATCTGCCGGTCGAGCGGCCCAGCGACCGCGCCTACCACGGCACGATCCCAGACCACCGGGTCGAGCGGGTCTCGCTGCTGCGTCCCCAGGAGATCCCCCGCTACGTGGAGGAGGGCTTCTTCGACCTCGGCATCACCGGGCGCGACTGGGTCGAGGAGACCGGCAGCAAGGTGGTGTCGCTGGCGCAGCTTCCCTACTCCAAGCAGACCACCAACCCCATCAGGGTGGTGCTGGCGGTCCACGGCGACCTCGGCGTCGAGCGGCCCGACCAGCTCCAGCCCGGGCTGCGGGTCTCCACCGAGTTCCCCAACCTCACCAGGCGGTATTTCGCGGAGCTGGGCCTGCCCGCCCGCATCTTCCCCTCGTACGGCGCGACCGAGGCCAAGGTGCCCGAGATCGTCGACGCGGTGGTCGACCTGACCGAGACCGGCTCCACCCTGCGCAGCCACGGCATGGTGGTGATCGACACCCTGCTCACCTCCTACACCGAGGTGGTCGCCAACGCCGAGTCCGCCGCGGACCCCGACCGCCGCCAGGCCATGGACGACCTGGTCACGCTGCTGGTCGGCGCACTCACCGCGCGGTCCAAGACGCTGGTCAAGCTGAACGTCGCCGACCAGAACCTCGCCGAGGTGCTGCGGGTCCTGCCGGCGATGAAGGCGCCGACGGTCACGGCGCTCGCCGACTCCGGCTACCACGCGGTCGAGGCGGTGGTCGACAAGCAGGGCGTGAACCGCCTCATCACCACGCTCAAGGCCGCCGGCGCCTTCGACATCCTGGAGCTCCCGATCGCCAAGATCGTGTTGTAGTGCCCGGCGGCACGAGCCGCGCGGGGCGCGGGCTGGGCGGGGCGCGCCGGCCCCTCGGCGGATCGGGCGGCGCCCTTCCGCCGCCGCGGATCGGCCCGGCGAGCGGTGCCCGTAGGAGCGCTCCGGAGCTGGAGGGACCGGTACGACAGGATCAGAGGTTTAGGCTGGTGCACACCGCTTTGCGCCTGCCGCTTGTGCCTAAGTTGCGTGTGTATTACAGTCCGCGCGCCTGGCCGGGATGCCCGAGCAACAGGTGTCGGGACGGTCGGGGAAGGACAGGAGGGAAGTACGTTGCCAGAAGGCACCGTCAAGTGGTTCAGCAACGAGAAGGGCTACGGGTTCATCGCCCGGCAGGGCGGCGATGACGTGTTCGTGCACTTCTCGGCAATTCAGATCGACGGTTACAAGACCCTGACCGAAGGGCAGACCGTCGAGTTCGAGATCACCAACGGCCCCAAAGGCCCGCAGGCCTCGAACGTCCGGCCGCTTGCATAGAGGAGCGGTCAAGAGGACTTCGGCAACCCGGACCTCCGCAAGACACGCGCAGCGGCCCCGCCCCATCAGGGCGGGGCCGTCTCTTGCCGCTCAGTCCTGCCCGGGGACCCACAGGCCGCTCGGGCGGCGCGGCGGCTGCTCCTCGGGCCGCTCCGGCGGCTCGGGAGCCTGGCCGGGCGGGGCGGCGGCGCCCGGCTGGCCGCCGACGCTGGCGTAGGTCATGCGCAGCGCGGCCAGCGCCTGGTACAGCTCCTCGGCGCCGGGGCCGAGGCGCCCCTCGACCGCGCCGAGCAGCCCGCCGAGCGCGTCGATCAGCACCCGCGCGGCCTCCAGGTCCTGGTAGCGCTGGTTCTCCTGCGGGGGGACGCCGAGCCGCACGTAGGCCAGCGTGGCCAGGTGCGCCACGGCCTGCGCGACCACCTCGATCGGCGGCGCCGAGGCCAACTCGTGCTGGAGCTGCCGCATCGCCTCGGCCTGGTCCAGCTCGGCCTCGTCCCGCTCGCCGCCGAACCGCTCCGTGCTGTCGCTCATGGCTGGAATCTCTCCGTCTTCGAGAGGGTTGTATGGTGCGTCGACACCGCACTTGGGTGACTGCTACAGTACCCTGGAGATCGGGCCGAGTTCGGCCCGATCAAGTGCATATAGCGAAGAAGTAGGAGCGAGGGCTTCTCACCTCCAGGCCGGTTTCGAGCTATGGGGGTCAATGCGACCGCCACCCGATGGTAGGGGTGGGGCGGCCCTCGGGCCGCCTTTTTGCATTCCGGCCGAGGATTGTCGGGGAGGATTCGAGCGGGCGCTCGGCCCCGGGGGTCTGGCGGCCGGTGAAGGAGGGATGTTGCATCAGCGTTGAGCTGAGAATCAACGACCGTATCCGGGCGGCGCAGCTCCGGGTGGTCGGTGCGGACGGCGAGCAGCTCGGGGTCATGGACACGCAGTCCGCTCTGCGGATCGCGAGCACCGCCGACCTCGACCTGGTCGAGGTCGCGCCCCTGGCGCGGCCGCCGGTCGCCAAGTTGATGGACTACTCGAAGTACAAGTACGAGCAGGCCATCAAGGCCAAGGAGGCCAGGCGCAAGCAGAGCCTCGTGGCCCTCAAGGAAATGAAGATGCGGCCCAAGATCGACGACCACGACTACGAGACGAAGAAGGGCCACGTCGAGCGATTCCTCAAGCAGGGCCACAAGGTCAAGGTGACCATCATGTTCCGCGGCCGGGAGATGGCCCACACCGAGCTCGGTCGGCGCCTGCTCGAACGACTGGCCACCGACATCGTGGACATCGCCCAGGTCGACAGTCCGGCTCGGCAGGACGGCCGCAACATGATCGCGGTGTTCTCGCCACGCAAGAGCGCGGCGCAGCCCAAGGGCGGCGCCCCCTCGGCCCCGGCGCGCACACCCTGACGGGCAGCCCGCGCGTGGCACGCAGCGCGCGGGGCACCCCGGTCGGGACGCCGATGGCGGGTGCCAGGGGCCAAGGGGCAAGCCGCACCCGCCATCCAACGCCGCTGACGAGCACTCGAGGGAGACCACATACGTGCCCAAGATGAAGAGCCACCGCGGCGCCGCCAGACGCTTCGCCGTGACCAAGAACGGCAAGCTGATGCGCGGCCACGCCAAGCTGAACCACCTGCTCTCCAAGAAGTCCTCGCGCCTGAAGCGGCGGCTCGGCCGCACTACCATCGTGGCCGAGGGCGACCGGCGCTCCGTGCGCCGGATGCTCGGCCGCTAGGCGCGGGCACCCCGGGAGCGCGCACCACACCGACACCAACGCCATGAGATGAGCTGAGCAGGAGAACCTTCCGATGGCACGAGTCAAGCGAGCAGTGCATGGAGCCAAGGCCAAGCGCTCCACCATGGAGCTGGCCAAGGGATACCGGGGCAGCAGGGGGCGCCACTACCGCGCCGCCAAAGAGCAGGTCATGCACTCGCTGCGCTACGCCTACCGGGACCGCCGGGCCCGCAAGGGCGATTTCCGGACCCTGTGGATCGCCCGCATCAACGCGGCGGCCCGCGCCGAGGGCCTGACCTACAACCGGTTCATCGCAGGGCTGCGGGGGGCCGGCGTCGAGATCGACCGCAAGGTGCTCGCCGACCTCGCCGTAACCGACCGCGCCGCCTTCGCCGCCCTGGTCACCACCGCCCGGGAGGGTCTCAGCGGACGCTCCTGACCGCACCGGCACGAGGCACCGACCGACCGTGAACGTGATCACCAGCTCGAGGAACCCGGCGGTCACCGCCGCCCGCAAGCTCGCGCGCGGCCGCGGCAGAGCCCGCGCGCATTCCGGCCGGTTCCTGCTGGAGGGCGCCCAGATGCTGGAGACCGCCATGGCGGCGGGCGCGCGCCCGCTGGCGGTCTTCGTCACCGCGCATGCGTCCGTCGACGACCGCCACCAGGCGCTGCTGGCCGCCGCGCGCGAGCGTGGCGCCGAGATCCGGGTGGTGGCCGCCCCGCTGCTGGCCGACCTCGCTCCGACCGTGAGCCCCCAGGGCCTGGTCGCGGTCGTCGGCAGCGTGGTCGGCACGCTGCGGGACCTGCCGGCCACGCCCCGGCTGGTCTGCGTGCTGGTGGAGATCCGCGACCCAGGCAACGCCGGGACCGTGCTGCGCGCCGCCGACGCCTTCGGAGCAGACGCGCTGGTGACCACCGCCGGCTCCGTCGACCTCGAGAACCCCAAGGCGGTCCGCGCCTCGGCCGGGAGCCTGTTCCACCTGCCGGTGGTGGGCGGCGCGGACTGGCCGGCGCTGGCCGCCGCCCTGCGGGAGCGGGGGCTGGCGCTGGTCGGCGCCGACCCCCATGCGCCGGCCAGCATCGAGCGCGTGCCGCTGGAGCGGCCCTGCGCTCTGGTCCTCGGCAACGAGGCGCACGGCCTGCCCGAGCGGGTTCGGGCCGACCTCGACCACCTGGCCCGCCTGCCGCAGTACGGCCGCGCGGAGAGCCTCAACCTGGCGGCCGCCGCCGCCGTGCTCCTCTACGAGTGCGCCCGGCGCCAGCGGGAGGCCGCCGGTGGCCGCTAGCGCCTACCTCGACGACCTGCCCGACGCCGTGGTGGTGGTCGGCGCCGACGGCCACGTCGTCTACGTCAACCACGCCACCGAGCGCCTCGCCGAGGTCGGCGCCGACCAGCTCAGGGACCGGCCGCTGGACGAGGTGCTGCCGCTGCACGACGGCGCCGGCAACGCCTGGTGGGGCTGTTCGAGGCGACTGCGCCAGCTCCCGGGGGTGCGCCGCATCCCGGCGCGCGAGCTCCAGCTGGCGATCGGCGCCCGGGTGGTGCCGGTGGAGCTGGCGGCGACCTTCCTCCGCGATCCGCGGGGGAGGTTCGTGGAGGCGCTGTGCGTGCTGCGGGACGACTCCGCCCGCAGGCGCGGGGACGTCACCCGCGCCGAGCTGATCTCGACCCTGGCCCACGAGCTGCGCTCGCCGCTCACCAGCGTCAAGGGCTTCACCTCGACGCTGCTGCACCGCTGGGAGCGGTTCCCGGACGACCAGAAGCGCTTCATGCTCGCCACCGTCAACGACGACGCCGACCGCGTGACCAGGCTCATCAACGAGCTGCTCGACGTCTCGAGGATCGAGGCCGGCCGGCTGGAGCTTCGGCGCAGCCCGATCCAGGTGCGCAAGATCGCCGGCGACGTCGTCGAGCGCTTCAAGCTCGATCCCGACGGCCACACCTTCGGAATCTCGTTTCCAGCGGCGTTTCCCGAGGTCTATGCTGACGCGGACAAGGTCGCGCAGGTGCTGACCAACCTGGTGGAGAACGCGGTGAAGTACTCGGACGGCGGGATGGTGACCGTCAGCGGCGACGTCGTCGACGGCTCGGCGGAGATCGGCGTCCGCGACGAGGGCATCGGCATCCCCGCCGACCAGATCCCGCTGATCTTCACCAAGTTCTACCGGCGCGGCGGGCGCGGCGCGCCGAGCGGCACGGGGCTCGGCCTCTACATCGCCCGTGGCCTGGTCGAGGCCCACGGCGGCCGCATCACCGTCGAGTCCGAGGTCGGCCGCGGCACTGAGGTCCGATTTCGCCTGCCCCTGCGGGGGCCTGGGACAGCGGCCGGCGAGTAGCCGAACGCGAACCAGCCGCCCCCCGCCGGGGCGACCGCCGAGCGGACGCGCGAGCCGGGACGACCGGCTTGCCCTCAAGCGGGAACCACCCTGAGGATCGCAACCCGATGAAGGAGCCACCGATGTCCAAGCAGCTTGCCAACCCGGGCGGCCAGGGCGGCGCCGAGCCGGACCTGGACGCCATCGTGGCCGCCGGGCGGGCCGCGATCGCCGGCGCCGGCGACCTGGAGGCCTTGCGCGAGGTCGAGCAGCGGCACCTGGCCAGGCGTTCGCCGCTCGGCGAGGTGCAGCGGGCGCTCGGCGCCCTGCCGCCGGAGGGCCGGCGCGTGATCGGCCAGCGGGTGAACCAGGCCCGCGCGGCCCTGCAGCAGGCCCTGGCGGCCGCGCGCGCCGAGCTGGAGGCCGCCAGGGACGCGGCCCTGCTGGAGGCCGAGCGCATCGACGTCACCCTGCCGGGCCGTGTGCCCCCGCGCGGCACCGTCCACCCCATCAACCGCACCATCGACGAGGGCGTCGACATCTTCCTCGGCCTCGGCTACCGGGTGGCCGAGGGCCCGGAGGTCGAGACCGACTGGTACAACTTCGAGGCGCTGAACTTCGCCCTCTACCACCCGGCCCGCTCGATGCAGGACAGCCTGGCGGTCCAGGGCACCGGCCCGGACGGCAGCCCGCTGGTGCTGCGCACCCACACCTCGCCGGTGCAGGTGCGCACCATGCTGGCGGGGCCGCCGCCCGTCTACGTGGTGATCCCGGGGCGCTGCTACCGCGCGGACACGCCCGACACCACCCATATCCCGGTCTTCAACCAGATCGAGGTCCTCGCCGTCGACGAGGGCCTCACCATGGGCGACCTCAAGGGCACCATGCTGGCCTTCGCGCGCGCCTACTTCGGCGCCGAGCGCGAGATCCGCCTGCGGCCCTCCTATTTCCCGTTCACCGAGCCGAGCGCCGAGGTCGACGTCTCCTGCTTCGTGTGCGGCGGCCGAGGCTGCCGCACCTGCCACCACCAGGGCTGGATCGAGCTGCTCGGCTGCGGCATGGTCCACCCCAGCGTACTGCGCGCGGGCGGCTACGACCCCGAGAAGGTCTCCGGCTTCGCCGCCGGGACGGGGATGGAGCGGCCCTACATGCTGCGCTCCGGCCTGGAGGACCTGCGGACCCTGACCGACAACGACCTTCGCTGGCTGGCCAGCGTCTGAGAGGAGGGAGGCACCGATGCGGGTCCCGCTTTCCTGGCTGGCCGACCACGTCGATCTCGGCGGGGTCTCGGCCGCCGTCCTGGCCGAGCGGCTCACCTTCGCCGGGATCGAGGTCGAGCGTGTCGACCAGGTGGGGGCGGACATCGCCGGGGTGCTCACCGCCCGGGTGCTGGACGTGCGCCCCCACCCCAACGCCGACCGGCTCGCCCTGGTCACCGTCGAGGCCGGCGGCGAGCCGCGCGAGGTCGTCTGCGGGGCGCACAACTACGCCCCGGGCGACGTCGTGCCCTGGGCCGCGCCGGGCGCCAAGCTGCCCGGCGGGTTCGAGATCGGCCGCCGGCAGGTCCGCGGGGTCACCTCCGACGGCATGCTCGCCTCCGCCCGCGAGCTGGACATCTTCGACGACCATTCGGGGATCCTGGTGCTGCCGCCCGACACCTCGGTCGGCGCCGACCTGGTCGAGGAGGTCGGCCTGCGAGACGCCGTGCTGCAGGTGAAGACCGCCCCCAACCGCGGGGACGTGCTGTCGATGCGCGGCATCGCCCGCGAGGCCGCGCTGGTGCTCGGCACCGAGCTGAAGCCCCTGGACCTGAACGTCCCCGAATCGGGTCCGCCCGCCGCCAAGATGGCCAGCGTCGAGGTGCGGGACGCCCAGGGCTGCCCGCTGTACGTGGCCAGGATCGTCGAGGCCCTGGACGCGGCCCGCCCGGCGCCGCTGTCGATGGCCAGGCGCCTGTACCTGTACGGCCAGCGCCCGCTCGGCGTGGTGGTGGACGTCACCAACTACCTGCTGCTGGACCAGGGCCAGCCGCTGCACGCCTTCGACCTGGATCTGGTGCCCGGCCGGCGGATCGTCGTGCGCCGCGCCGCCGACGGCGAGAGGCTGCGCACCCTGGACGGGCGCGACCGGGTCATGGACTCCGGCGACACCCTGATCACCTCGGGCGAGGAGCCGCTGGCGATCGCCGGCATCATCGGCGGCGAGACCACCGAGGTCCGCGGCTCGACCCGCCGCGTGCTGATCGAGTCCGCCCACTTCCCGCCCGCCGGCGTCCGCCGCACCATGCACCGGCTCGGCATCTCCACCGAGGGTGGCCAGCGCTGGGCGCGCGGCGTGGACCCCGCCGGAGCGGCGGCGGTCTGCGACCAGGCCGCCGCGCTGATGGCCAGCCTGGCCGGCGGCACCGTCGCCGGCGGCCGGCTCCAGGCGGGCCCGGGCGTGCCGCCACGGGAGGCCATCCAGCTCGACTGGCGCCGCTCCGCCCGGCGGCTCGGCGCTCCGAAGGAGGCGTCCTTCGCCGCCGAGCGCCTGGCCAGCGTCGGCTGCGAGGTGTCGGTGCCCGACCCGGCCACCGTGGTGGCCGTCCCGCCCACCTGGCGCTTCGACATCGAGGAGTGGGCCGACCTCGAGGAGGAGGTCGCGCGCCGCTGGGGCTACGAGCGGATCCCGGTGACCCTCCCGGGCGCCACCGGCGGTCACCTCACCGCCGAGCAGCGCCTGCGCCGCCACACCCGCGAGGTCCTGGCCGGCATGGGCCTGACCGAGGTGCTGACCTACCCGTTCCTGTCCCAGGCCGACCTGGACCGCCTGGAGCTCCGCCCCGACGACCACCGCAGGCACACCCTGCGGCTGCGCAACCCCATCTCCGAGGAGCGGCCGGAGCTGCGCACCACCCTCCTGCCGGGGCTCGCCGAGGTCGCCGCCCGCAACCTCGCCAAAGGCGTGGCCGGCGTGGCCGCGTACGAGATCGGCGCGGTCTTCCTGCCGCAGGGCGAGAGGCGGATGCCGGCGGAGCCGCGCATGCTCGGCGTGCTGCTGGCCGGGCGACGCCAGGTCGGGCGCTTCGACGACCCCACCGGGCCGGTCGACTTCGCCGACGCCAAGGGCGTGGTCGAGGGGTTGGCCAACGCGCTGGGCGTCCGCGATGTCCGCTACCAGGCGGCCAGGGCGATGCCGTTCCATCCCGGCCGCTGCGCCGCGGTGCAGCTGGGCGAGGTCGCCATCGGCGTGCTCGGCCAGCTCCACCCGAGAGCGGCGGCGGCGCTGAGCCTTCCGGCCGCCAGCTTCGCGGTCGAGCTGGAGCTGACCCCGCTGCTGGAGGCCGCGCCGACCACCATCCCGGCGCCGACGCCGTCGCCGTACCCCGAGCTGGCCTTCGACGTCGCCTTCATCGCGCCGCCGGGCGCGACCGCCCAGGCGCTCCAGGACGCCCTGGCCGAGGCCGCCGGCGAGCTGTTGGCCCGCCTGACCCTGTTCGACGCCTACCAGGGGGACCCCCTGCCGCCCGGCCACCGCAACCTCGCCTACCGGGTGGCGCTCCAGGCGCCCGATCGCACCTTGAGCGACGCCGACGCCGCCGCGGTCCGAGACCGCATGGAGCAACTCGCCCGCGAGCGGCTGGGAGCGACATTGCGGAAGCTCTGACGGTTGCCGCGGCCCGGCGCCGTCCGTCCCCGTCCTCAGCAAAGGGCTGACCCAAAGCGCTACGACGGCATACGCTTGGGGCTGGGCACCAACGTCGGTCCCGGAGGAGGGGCGGTGGTCGACTACACGGTGGCGGGAGTCGAAGGCGGTGTGTGCGCGCCGCGTGGGTTCCGCGCGGCGGGCGTCAGCGCCGGGCTCGCGGCGGGCCCGGGCCCCGACCTCGCTCTGCTGGCGAGCCAGCAGGCGGCCACGGCGGCGGGCCGCTTCACCTCGCACCGCTTCCCGTCCGCGCCGGTCCGCTGGAGCAGCGCCCGCATTGCCGCCAGCGGCCAGGCCAGAGCCGTGCTGGCGCACGCTGGCAGCGCCAACGCCGCCACCGGCGCCCAGGGCGACGACGATGCCGCGACGCTCGCGCGCCTGTGCGCCGAGGCGATCGGCTGCGCCCCCGAGGAGGTCCTGCTGCTGGCGACCGGTCCGGTCGGCACCCGCCCGTCGCTCGACCACGCCGGCGAGGGCGCCGAGAAGGTCTCGGCCGCGCTCGGCCGCCGCGGCTCGGGCGACCTGGCCAGAGCGCTCGCCGGCTCCGGCGGGGTGGCGCGGGAGCACGCCGTGGCGGTCGCCTGGGCCGAGGGCGAGGTCCGCATCGGCGGGGTCGCCAAGGCGTCGGCGCCGTTCTCGCCGTCGTTCGCCACCACGCTGGTGCTGCTCACCACCGACGCCACCGTCGAGCCGCCGCTGCTGGACACGCTGCTCGGCCGCGCGGTCGGCCGCTCCTTCGAACGGGTCCTGGTCGACCAGGGCCCCGGGATGGGCGACGCAGCCATCGTGCTGGCCAACGCCACCGCCGCCGCCCCCGCCCTGGTCGAGGGCTCCGACGGCGCGGCGGCGTTCGAGGCGGCGCTCGCCTACCTGTGCGAGTCCCTGGCCGAGCAGCTGGCCATGCGGGTCCCTGGCGCCCGCAAGCTGGTGGTGGTCACCGTGCACGGCGCCGCCAGCCACTCCGACGCGCTGGCGGCCGCGCGGGCCGTGGCCTCGTCGATCGCCCTGCGGGCGGCCCTGGCGGCCGGCGAGGCGGCGTGGCCGGCGGTGCTGGACGGCCTCGACCGCGCCCTCGTGGACTTCGACCCGACCAGGGTGGGCGTCCGGTTCGGGCCGGTGACCGTGGTCAGCGGCGGCCGGGCCGCTCCGCACGATGAGGGCGCCGCCGCCGCGGTCGCCGGCAAGGGCCAGGTCGACCTGGCCGTGGACCTCGGCGTCGGCAGCGCCGCCGCCACCGTGACCACCACCGACCTGCCGATCGAGGCGCTCGGTCGGCTGCGGTTGTAGCCCGGCCCACTGGCCGCATGGCAGACTTGAACGCTCCGGGCATGCCAGCGCCGTATCGTCCAACCCGTTCCACCGTGAGAAAGGCGATCCGATGGTGCCCAACCGCGTGCTCGTGGTCGAGGACGACGCGGGCGTGCGCGGCCTGCTCCAGACGATCCTGGAGGACGAGGGGTTCGAGATCGTCCTGGCCGCCGACGGCGAGGAAGGGCTGCGCCTGGCCAAGGCCGCCGACCCGGCGGTCGTGCTGATCGACGTGATGATGCCCGGCCTGGGCGGTCCCGAGGTGCTCCGCCGCCTGCGACGACCCGACGGCACGCTGCCGTTCGCCGTCCTGGTGCTCACCGGAGCGGTGGAGACCGTCGAGCCGCTGCGCTACCAGCTCGGACCGGACTCCATCCTCGAGAAACCCTTCGACATCACCAAGCTGGCCAACCGCGTCAAGGAGCTGGCCAGCAGCGTTGAGCACGGGAGCCCCCGATGACCAGACGTGACTTCATCACCTCCGACGACGTTTCGACCGACGAGATGGTGGCGCTGCTGGACGCCGCCGACCGGCACAAGGCCGAGCGCCGTCCCCGGTCGACGCTCGCTGGCCGCACCGTCGCGATGATCTTCGAGAAGCCATCCACCCGCACGCGCGTGTCGTTCGAGGTGGCCGTGCACGAGCTGGGCGGCTACCCCCTCCCGCTGGCAGGCCCCGACCTGCAGATCGGCAGGGGCGAGACGGTCGAGGACACCGCCGCCGTCCTCTCCAGGTACGTGCACGCGATCGTGCTGCGCACCTTCGCCCAGGAGAACCTGGAGCGCATGGCCCGGGCCGCCAGCGTCCCGGTGGTCAATGCCCTGTCCGACTACGCCCACCCCTGCCAGGTGCTGGCCGACCTGCAGACCATCCGCGAGCGCCGCAAGCGGCTCGAGGGACTGCGCCTGGCCTACCTCGGCGACGGCAACAACGTCTGTCACAGCCTGCTGATCGCCGGCGCCAAGGTCGGCATGCACCTGGCCGTGGCCACACCCGCCGGTTACGAGCCCATCCCGCAGGTGGTGCGCAGAGCCGGTGAGATCGCCGCCGAGACGGGTGGGAGCGTCGAGCTGACCCAGGACCCGAAGGAGGCGGCCAAGGACGCCGACATCCTCTACACCGACGTGTGGGCGTCGATGGGCCAGGAGCTGGAGCACGGCGAGCGGGCGCTGATCTTCAAGCCCTACCAGCTCTCCACCGACACCGTCTCGGCCGCATCCGCGGACGTCGTGGTCCTGCACTGCCTGCCGGCGCACCGGGGTGAGGAGATCACCTCCGACGTGCTCGACGGGCCCAACTCGGCCGTCTTCGACCAGGCCGAGAACCGCCTGCACACCCAGAAGGCCCTGCTCTCGTGGCTGATCACGGGCTCTCCCGACCCCAGCTGAGCGCCCATTCCAGGTCGGCCAGGGCGGCCTGGCCGATCGCCGCCGGCATCGGCGCCGCCGCGGCGAGCACGCTGACCACCGCCGGCGCCGCGGCGGCCGCCGGCCGCCAGGCGGACCTGGCGCTGCAACCGGTCGAGCTCGCCCTGCGCGTCGGGCTGCTGCTGGCCGCCCCGTGCGCCGGGGCGCTGCTGGCGGCGATCGCGATCCCTCGCGGCGGCGGTCGCTCGACGCTGGCCGCCATCGGCGTCGGCGTGCCGATCGGACCGCTGCTGGTCCTGCGGCTCGACCGCATCACCCAGTTCGGCGCCGTCCCGGCCATCCTCACCGTCGCGGTGCTGGTCCTGTGGGGCGTCGCCGGCGCGATGCTGGCCTCCAGCTGGTGGCGCCGCCCATCCCGCAACCTGGAACGCAGCACCCTGCCCGGCGCGGGCGCTGACGAGCCGGAGCCCGGTGGGGGAGCCGAGGCGCCCGGCTCGGTGGACCCGCCGGGCGCGATGGGCCGGCCCGGCCCGCCGGGCGGCGCGGCCGGGTAGCCTGGTCGCATGCCCTGGATGAACGAGCAGGCCGCCGGCGTGTTCCGGGAGATCTCCGAGCTGCTGGAGCTGAACGGCGACCAGAGCTTCCGCGTCCGCGCCTACGACCGGGCGTCCAGGGCGGTGTCGGGCTACGGCTCGGACCTCGCCGGCCTCTCCGACAAGGAGCTGGCCGCCATCCCCGGTCTCGGCAGGTCGATGGCCGCCAAAGTCCGCGAGTACCTGGAGACCGGTCGCGTCGCCACGCTCGAGAAGCTCCGCGCCGAGGTCCCCGAGGGGCTGCGGGTGCTGGTGAAAGTCCCCGGCATCGGGCCCCGCAAGGCACGGCTCATCAACGAGCGGCTGGGGGTGGCCACCGTGGAGGACCTGGCCACCGCGCTCGGCGCCGGCCGGCTGGCCTCGCTGCCCGGCATGGGCGAGCGGACCGAGGCCAACCTGCGGCGCGCGCTGGCCCGCATGGCGGCGGGCGGCCGCGGCATCCCCCTGGCGGCCGCCCTGCCCGTGGCCGAGTCGCTGCGTGGCCAGCTCGCCCGGGCGCCCGGGGTGCTCCGCGTCGAGGTGGCCGGCTCGCTGCGGCGCATGAAGCCGGTCGTCCACGACATGGACCTGCTGGCCAGCGGCCAGGAGCCCGCCGAGGTCGCCCGCGACTTCCGCCAGCTCCCCGACGTGGCCGAGGTGGCCGCCGCCGGCGACACCAAGGTCTCCATCCGCACCCGCGAGGGCTACCAGGTCGACCTGCGGGCGGTGCGGCCCGAGGTCTGGGGCGCCGCGCTCCAGTACTTCACCGGCTCCAAGGAGCACAACGTCAAGATCCGCGAGCTGGCCGTCAAGCAGGGTCTCAAGCTCTCGGAGTACGGCCTGCACACGCGCGAGGGCGAGCTGGTGGTCGCCGAAGAGGAGGCGGTCGTCTACCAGCGGCTCGGCCTGGAATGGGTCCCGCCCGTGCTGCGCGAGGACCGCGGCGAGGTCGAGGCCGCCCGTGCCGGCGACCTGCCCCGGCTGGTGCAGCTCTCCGACGTCGGCGGGGACTTCCACTGCCACACCAGCATGTCGCCGGACGGCACCGCGCCGCTGGTCACCATGGTCGAGGCCGCCAGGGCCCGCGGCTACCGGTTCCTGGCCATCACCGACCACGCCGAGCGGCTGAGGTTCTCCGCGGCCAGCCGCGACGACTTCCTGCTCCAGCGTCGGGCCCTGCGGGAGCTGGAGCGGCGCCTCGGCGACATCCGGCTGCTGCACGGCCTCGAGCTGAACATCGGCGCCGACGGCAGCCTCGACTACGACGACGAGTTCCTGGACGGCTTCGACGTGCTGGTCGCCAGCGTCCACGACCACTTCGACCTGCCGGTCGGGCGCCAGACCGAGCGCCTGGTCCGCGCCTGCGAGCACCCGGCCGTCAACGTGATCGGCCATCCCACCGGGCGCCTGCTCGGCAAGCGTCCCGCCTACGACCTCGACCTGGAGGCGCTGTGCCGCACGGCCGCGCGCACCGGCACCGCGCTGGAGGTCAACGGCTCCCCGGAACGGCTCGACCTCGGCGACGAGCACCTCCGCGTCGCCAGCCGACACGGCGCACGGTTGGCCTTCGGCTCCGACAGCCACGGCCCCGGCCACCTGGCCAACATGCGCTTCTCCCTGGCCACCGCCGGGCGCGGCTGGATCGGGCCCGAGCAGGTCGTCAACACCCTGCCCGCCGCCGCCCTGGACCGCTTCCTCGCCAAGGGCCGGGAGCGCCGATGACCGCGCCGCGCGCGGCCGAGCCGGCGGAGGAGCTGCCGGCGGAGGCGCTGCGGCCGCTGCCGGAGGGGTTCTACGTGCGCCCGGTCCTGGAGGTGGCACGTGACCTCCTCGGCCGGCTGCTGGTCCACGACGCGCCGCAGGGCCGGGCGGCCGTCCGGCTGGTCGAGGTGGAGGCCTACGACGGCTCCGGCAAGGACCCGGCCAGCCACGCCTACCGCGGCAGGACGCCCCGCAACGCGGTGATGTTCGGGCCGCCCGGGCGCCTCTACGTCTACTTCACCTACGGGATGCACTACTGCGTCAACGTCGTCTGCGCGGCTCCGGACGTGGCGCAGGCGGTGCTGCTGCGCGCCGGGCAGCCGGTGCTCGGGGTCGAGTCGATGGCGGCCCGCCGGCCGGCGAGCAGGCCGCGGGACCTCGCGCGCGGCCCGGCACGCCTGACCGAGGCGTTGGGCCTTGGCGCCTGGGCCAACGGCGCCGACCTGCGCGCCGGCCCCGTGTGGCTCACAGAGGGCTGGCCGGTCGCCGACGCGGAGGTCGCCTGGACCGGCCGCGTCGGCGTCTCGGGCGCCGCCGACCGCCCCTGGCGCGCTCTCATGGCCGCCAGCCCCTACGTCTCACCCGGCCGCCCCGGCCCCGCCGCCAGGCGCCGCCGTCCGTCCTGAGCAGCGGCGCGCGCGTGCTAGCATCGCGCGAGATCCCGCGCCTCGAGCCGGTGATCCCCGATGTCCACGTCGCGGTCGACGCGGGCTCCAGACGAGCGAGGTTTCGTAGATGCCCATGTCCGCCGACGTGAAACAGGAGCTTCGCGTCCTGACCGCCGGAGCGGAGGAGGTCCTGCCCGCCGGCGCCCTGGCCGAGCGTCTGGAGGCCGCGCGCGCCGAGCGCCGGCCTCTGCGCGTCAAGCTGGGCATCGACCCCTCTTCGCCGCACCTGACCCTCGGCCATGCCGTCGTCCTGCGCAAGCTCGCGCAGTTCCAGCGCTTCGGCCACACGGTCGTGCTGATCATCGGGAACTTCACCGGCCTGATCGGCGATCCCAGCGGCCGCAGCCAGACCCGCAACCGCCAGACCGAGGCAGAGGTCGCCGACCACATCCGGACCTACCTCGACCAGGTCGACAAGGTCCTCGACGTGTCGGCGGCCGAGATCCGCTACAACGCCGAGTGGCTGGCGCCGATGACCTTTTCGGAGGTGGCCGACCTCGCCGCCAACGTCACGGTCGCGCGGCTCCTGGAGCGGGAGGACTTCAAGGCCCGCTACAAGGCCGGGCGCCCGATCTCGCTGGTCGAGTTCCTCTACCCGCTCATGCAGGGCATGGACTCGGTGGCGGTCAGGGCCGACGTGGAGCTCGGGGGCACCGACCAGACCTTCAACCTGCTGATCGGCCGCGAGCTGCAGCGCGCCCGCGGCCAGGCGGGGCAGGTCGTGATGACCATGCCCCTGCTGCGCGGGACCGACGGCGTCCAGAAGATGTCCAAGAGCCTGGACAACGGCATCAACCTGGACGACCCGCCGGAGGAGCAGTTCGGCAGGCTGATGCGGATCCCCGACCACCTGGTGCCCGAGTACCTGCGCCTGTGCACCGACCTGGACCCCGACGAGGTGGAGAAGCTGGCCGACCTCGCGGCCCAGGGCGGCCCGCCGGCTCGGGACGTCAAGCGCCGCCTGGCGCGGGAGGTGACCCGGCTCTACCACGGCGCGGACGCGGCGGCGCGGGCCGAGGCCGCCTTCGACGCCGGGGTCGCCTCCCGGTCCGGCGCTTCGGACGTGGGCGCCGTGGGGGACCTGCCGATCCCCGCCGGGGCGATCGGCGAGGGCGGCCGGGTGCGCGTGGTGCCGCTGCTGGCCGAGTCCGGGCTGGCCCGCTCGCGTAGCGAGGCCAGGCGGCTGGTGAGCCAGGGCGCCGTCCGCCTCGACGGCCAGCAGGTGTCCTCGATCGACCACGCCTGGCCGCCCACCGACCTGGATGGGCGGATCCTCACCGTCGGCCGCCATGCTCCTCTCCGCCTGCGCGCCACCCCCGCCTGACCGCGTCAGGCCCCGCCCTGGCCCGTCGGCCGGGCTCGCGGTGCGGTTCCGCATGCCGAATCATCCTCGGTAGTAGCGCCGACTGCCGGCCTGGGCCGTTTGCGGCGTGGCCGCGGGGGAGGGGGACGTCCCGGTCCATCCCGGTCGCTCACCTTCGTGAGGGTTCGTCCGGGCCACCCTGGCCTGGAAGGATGCCGGACGGGGGCCATGGCCGGAGGCCGCGGGCGTCAATCCCTTGCCATTGCTGGGATACGAAGTTGACACGTTCTCCAGGGCGGTGCTACCGTTCACCGCGCACCAAGTAAGGAACGTTCTTCGAGACCTAGACCTCTCCGGCGGCGTCAGCTCGGCGCCAACACGGAAGACAGGAGGTCACCGAAAGCCACTGGAACACGGTTCCGACGGCTACGGTGGCCGTCCTGAGCCCAAGGGCACAGGACGGCGCTTCTGTGTGAAGTGCTGGCGGCGAGGTGGCGCCAAAGGGTTCCGGTAGCTGATACCGGGATTCGGCTCACTTTGTCGGCCCTGCGTACCTGCGGTGGCATGGCAGCGGGTTCTCTGGGGAATACCAGGGGACGACCTGACGCTTCGACTGTTGTGACCTGGTGGCTCTCTGCTTCACGCACCGAGCGAACGGGTACGAACCAGCGGAACGGCGGGTGTCCCCGGAGGAACCAGGGGATAGGTTGCTCGGTTGACGAACCTGGAAGGCCCAGAGTAAGGTTGCCGCCGCTCCGGCGACGGGACCTGCGAAGGGGAACCACCAGGAGAGTCGCCAAGGGCGATCCACGAGGCTCCTTGAAAACTCAACAGTGTGTGAAAAGCCAGTGCTTCAACCCCGTCAACGGGGCAGGCACAGCGAGCACCTGCTCGATGCGCGCTGTCCCAAGCGACGGTACTTGGAACATCCGGGCTACGGATGAGCCAGCACTGCGGTACCAGGTTGACCCCTGGTGCCGTCCATCCTCTTCGAGCTCGTCTCGGCGAGGATGGTGAGCCTCGATGTCCGCGAGGGCATCGGGTTTCTCTGACGAGAGCGAAGTCTTCGCCGCATCCGCCATCGGCGGTGCGTCGAGGAATCTCGACGATCTCTGACGGAGAGTTTGATCCTGGCTCAGGACGAACGCTGGCGGCGTGCTTAACACATGCAAGTCGAGCGAGGCCCATCCGGTGGCAACACCGGGTGGTTCCTAGCGGCGAACGGGTGAGTAACACGTGGGTAACCTGCCCCTGACATCGGGATAACTCCGGGAAACCGGGGCTAATACCGAATATGAGACGCTCTCGCATGGGAGCGTCTGGAAAGGGTTCACCGGTCAGGGATGGGCCCGCGGCCTATCAGCTTGTTGGTGGGGTAACGGCCCACCAAGGCGACGACGGGTAGCCGGCCTGAGAGGGTGTCCGGCCACACTGGGACTGAGACACGGCCCAGACT
>WNGB01002740.1_pt1 | contig 43961 bp, 37 predicted proteins | sample 5400681 | NCBI WGS metagenome assembly WNGB01 (sample SAMN13153367, study PRJNA577476) | soil metagenome | isolation source: 115 cm soil or saprolite under grassland replicate 2 | place: USA:California | collected 2016-06-15 | reverse complement strand
TGGCGGCCTCCCACAACGTCTCGGTGCCGATGGGAGCCTCGAAGCCGCTCACCGCATCGAGGAAGTCGGCTCCCGCCGGATGGAAGCGGTTGCTGACGATCCCGGTCGCCTCCGGGGCGTAGCCGGTGGCAAGGCTGATGTGATTGACCGCGGTGAGGGTCGGGTTCACCGGGACGAGCCGGTCGGCCACCTGTCCCTTCTCGAAGAACTGCGCGAACCCGCCCTCGGTCAAGGCGCCCTGGCTCCAGATCCGCTGGAGAGTCTCGGCAGGAGCGCCGTCGAGGCTCAGGAGGATCACCCGGCGGACCGGAGGCTCCGGCCGCCCATCGGCCTGCGTCGGCCGGGCGGTGCGGCAGGTGGCGAGGGAGAGGAGAAGGCACGTGAGCGCGAGGAAGCGGCGGAGGTGCATGGTCTATATCCTAGGGCCTTTCCGCCATCTCCAAACCCCTGCGGTAGAAGGCCACCTCTCCGGGCCCGGCGTCCGGTCCGGCCAGCTCCAGGGCTCGGGTGAAGGCGAGGCGGCTGGCGGCGCGCCGGCCCTGCCGCAGCAGGCACAGGCCCAGGTTGCCGTGCGCCGGGGCGGAGCGGGGAGCGAGGGCCGCGGCCTGGCGCAGGGCGGTCTCGGCCCGCGCCAGATCGCCCGCTTCGATGAGCTTCCCGCCCAGATTGACCAGCGCCTGGACGGTCCCGTCATCGACGGCGGCGGCGATCTGCCGCGCCTGAAGCTCCAGCTCCGGGAGATCGCGGGTGCCGCCGCTCGCCTGGAGGACGGACAGCTCCCGGCGGGCTTCCGCGTAGGAGGCGAGCGCCGCTTCCAGCGCGCCGGCGCCGGCGAGGAGCCGCCCGCGCCGGTGGAGGGTGACGGCCCTCTGCACCCGCGCGACGGAAAACCCAGAGTTGAGCGCCAGGACCCGCGCCAGGTCGTCCGCCGCCCGGGTGGTCAGGGCGACGGCTTCCTCGCGGGAGGCGGCGGCTTCGGCCCCGCGCAACGCAGACGAGCTCAGGTTGAACCAGACCGCCGAGTCGAGCTGCGCCCGCGCGGCTGCCGGCCAGGCCGGGAGGTTGACCGCCAGAGCGGCGGCCACCCCGACAGCGGTGGCGGCGGCCAGCCGGCGCAGCTCGCGGCGGCGGACCGCGTCGATCAGCCTGGCGAGGGCGTACCCGGCCGGCGGGATCAGCAGGACCACGACCGGCAGGCGGTAGCGGCCGAAGACGTAGAAGAGGACGACCGAAACGCAGAGCCCGGCAAGGAGGATCGCCAGGAGCCCGGCACCGCGGCGCGCCCCATTCCGCCAGGCCAGGAGCAGGCCCGCCAGGCCGAGAGGCGCCACGACTCCGAAGCCGATCCAGCAGAGCGTCCACGGGCCGGCCGCGCGGCGGTAGACGTCGTACCCCTCGGCGTCCGGGATCTCGTAGGCGTTCCAGAAGAGCCGGGTCTTGCGCAGCAGGAGCCTCCCCCAGGCTCCGGGGTCGGCGCGGATCTGGCGGAAGCTCTCGCGCCAGAAGAGCGCCGAGACCTCGCCCGGCGTCAGCTCGGCAGGCGCGACCGTGCGGCCGCGCTCGCGCGTGGCGAAGACCGCGGCGAGACGGCGGGCGTCCTCCCGCTGGCTGTCGGGGTTCTGGCTGCCGCCCGAGAGCCCGCGATAGGTCCCGGACGCGCCCGCGGCGTTCCCGATGTAGAAGTTCATCCCCCCTTGCGAGCTGGTGAGGACGACCTCTCCTCCGGCCAGGACGTTGAGCAGCGTGGCCGGCGCGACGCCGAGCAGCCCTCCGAGGGCGAGGGCCGCCACGGACGCCAGCCGTCGAGGACCCGGCAGAAGGAGCCACAGCGCGGCGCAGGGGAGGAGGAGGATCAGGTTCTCCTGGAAGAGCGCGGAAATCCCGAAGAGGAGGCCGGCGGCCAGGAGACGACCGAAGCCCCGGCCGCAGGCGAGCAGCAGCACGGCGCCGGTCAGAGTGAAGAGGGTCAGCGTCGATTTGAGGAGCAGGGGGACATAGAAGATGGCCGGACCGTAGAGGGCTGCCAGCACCCCGGCGGCCCAGCCGGCCTCGCGTCCGAACAGGCGTTGAGCGAGGAGGGCGAGGAGGACCGCCGTGGCCGCGCCGACGATCGCCTGGAGCAGCCGCACGGCGAGGAGCGCGCCCCTGGCGACGGTGTAGACGGCCGCGAGGACGTAGGGGTAGAGCGGCGCCTGGTAGAAAGCCTCGCGCGGCATCCAGTGGCCCGCGGCGATCTCGCGGGCGAGCTGGTCGTAGTGCTGGGCGTCCATGACCAGCCAGCGCTGCGTCGGGAGGTCGCGGATCTGCCAGACGAAGACGAGACGGATCAGCAGTGCGGCGAGGAAGAGGAGGCGCCGCGGCTCCGCCATCTCTCTATCCCACGCCGGTGGAGCCGAAGCCGCCGCCGCCGCGGGCGGTTTCCACCAGGGTCTCGGACTCCTCCCATTCGATCGGCTCGGTCCGCGCGAAGACGAGCTGGGCGATGCGGTCGCCGCGCCGGACCGGGAACGGTGACTTCGTGCCGGGACTGTTGAGGAGGCCGATGCCGTGGCGGAGAGCGAGACCGCTGCGCGGCCGCACCTGCCCCTCCCAGCCGGGAGGGATCTCCAGCACCAGGCCGGTGGGGATCAAGGCGCGCTCGCCGGGGCGGAGGACCACTTCCTCCTCGACGGCGGCGCGCAGGTCGAGCCCGGCGCTGCCCGGAGATGCGGAGGCGGGGAGCGGCAGGCCGTGCGCGGCGGGGAGCCGCTGGACTCTCACCCGCATCGGAGGCTCGTCAGGGTTGCCGGGGAATGCGCGGATGTCCGCCGCCGGGGCTGATGGGCCGTCCCTCCGGGTCCTGAGGGTTGACCTCCCCTGGCAGGCCCGAGCCCTGGCGCGGCAGCAGGAACTCGGGGATCGGGCGGCCGATCCAGCGGGCGCTCATCTGGAGACCCCCGCCACCGGGATTGTTCGGATCTCCTCCGGGACCCATGGGCAGCGATCCCTGGCCCCCCATCTGCGCCGTCGCGTTGGTCAGCAGGTCGACCGTGAACCACCATTCGTCGTAGCGGTCCTTGCCGTTGAAGAGCATGAACGATTCCTTGCCGCTGCGGCTGTGGACTCCCTTGAAGGGGCCGACCTGGATCTGCTCGCCATTCTTCGGCTGGCCGTTCTCGTCCATCCCCTCGCGGCCGTTCTGGTCCTCGCCCTCCTGCTGCTGTTGCGGGTCCTGCTTCCCTTCCGGGTCCTGCGGGTTCTGCACCTGCGGCGCCACCGGTCCCTGGAGAGGGATCAGCGCCCACTTGCCGTCGTCGGTCATCGGGTCCTTCCACAGCTTGCGGATCGACCGCGGCTGGACCTCGATGAGCTCCTGGATGCGGACCGGAGGCCGCTGGAAGCGGGTCTGGAAGACGCGGATCGCCTCGGCATACTGGAGACCGCGGAAGATCAGCTCCTCCTCCTTGTCCCGGCGGATCACGCCGCTCCACGCCGGCAGCGAGGCCGCGATCGCGATGTTGAGCACGGTCAGCAGGACCATCAACATCACCAGGTTGTACCCGGCGGCAGAGTTCCCCCTCTCCCGGAGGATGGGTGTGCGATGGGAGAGGGGGCTAGGGGGTGAGGTTCTCATCTCACCACTCGCTGTAGGGGGTGCCGTCGATCGCCTTGAGCGGCGAACCGGAATGGACGTCGGTGATTCCGGGCTGTCCTTCGTCGTTCTGGCCGGTCTCGGGGCCCGGGTTCTCCGGGTCGACCTCTTCGTAGGTGAGCACCCAGCTGTCGCTCTGCCGGGTCATGGGATCGACCGGCACCTTCTTCAGATAGCCCTTCTCGACGAGCTCATCGAGGCTGGTGGGGTACTTCCCCTTGTCACCGTAGTACTGGTCGATGACGTCGCGCAGGGTATGGAGATTGGTCTTGAGCACCGCCTCCTTGGCGTGGACCGGTACGTTCTTCAGGGCCGGCATGGCGATGGTCGCCAGGATGCCGATGATCGCCACGACGATGATCAGCTCGAGGAGGGTGAATCCCTGCTCGCTCGCTGCATGTCCTTCCTGCTTCCGCATGGTCTCTCCTCCGCGAGATCCGCCTACCACTCGCGGTACGGGATGCCGTTCAGTCCGACACCGTTCGACAGAGAGTAGACGTCATAGGCGTCCTCTCCGCCCCAGGAGGTGGAGTCGGGCTCGTCCTGGTAGCTGCGCAGCCCCCATTCGCGCTCTCCCGTCATCGGGTCGAGGGGGATGCGGCGCAACAGCTTGATCTTCTTGTCCACCTGTCCGACGACCTCCACCCCATCCACCAGGACGTCCAGGTCGGCGGGATATCCCTGGTCCGCCGCGCGGTGAACTTGGCGACCGGCAGGGTGACGGACGCGAGGATCACCAGGACCGCGGCCACCATGACCAGCTCGGCCAGCGTGAAGCCTCTCTCGGAGCGACGCCGCAACATCATGATCTTTCGGTCTCCTTCAACCTTGTAACGCGGGATGGCCCTGCGGTTCTTCCGCCTTCTCGCCCGGATGGGGGCGCACCTTGACGTTCGCCACCTCGGTGCGCAGCGGCAGCACGGGCTTGAGCGCCGCGTCGAGCGCCTGGGTGGGGCCGAAGCCGATGCGGGCCGGTCCCGCCGCCAGGGCGCGGAAGGTGACCGTGGCCACCGTCCCCTCGCCGGTGACCGGCGGGACGTCGCCCAGCCGGCTCGCGCCGAGCGTCAGACGGCCGGGGTGGGAGCCGTCGGTGAGCACCTCGGCCGTGTCCGGCCGGCCGAGGAAGCTCCCCGCCTCCACCTTCTCGAGCGCGAGCCGCTTGGCGTCCCAGGCGAGCGCGATGGGCAGATGCGACACCGCCCGCACGGCCGACGCCTCGATCCGCACCGTGAACGTCTCACCCAGGTCCACCTGGGAGGCGTCGGGCACCAAGCGCAGGCGCACCGCCGCGGGCAGCCGGCCCGGATCCTCGGCGGCGCGCTCCCGCCGCAGACCGGCGAGCATCACGCCCGGATTCGCCACCATCGACGTCCCCGAGGCGTTCGGCTGCGCAAAAAGGGCGGCCCCCGCGGGCGGCGGAGGCTCCATCTCCTGGTCTTCGGGCGGCACCTCCTCCGTCTGCGGAGGCGGGGGCGTCACCGGCGGCTGGAAGATGCTGCCCGGCGGCGTGGCCGGCGCCAGGTCGATGCCGGTCGGCTGCTGCTCGGGCGGCTGCTCATCTTCGGTGGGCTGCTCCTCGCCTTCACCCGGCTGCAAACCGCGCGGCAGCCGCTGCAGGCGGCGCCGGATCGCGTCCTGCACCTCCTCGGGCGTCCCCTCGTCCATGTCGAACGGCCCCTCGACGTCGGACTCGACGCGCGGGCTGCCGCCGCGGAAGGTGATGTTCGCCTCGGTGCCGACCCAGATCGGCTGCAGGTCCTCCTCGGTGATCTGGGCGTTGCGGATGATGTGCGGCGTGAGCGTCAGGACCACGTCGGTCCGCTCGTTCTCGTTCCGCTTGTCCCCGAACAGGCGGCCGATCAGCGGGATTTCGGACAGGCCCGGGACGCCGCTGTCGTTGCTCCGCTCGTCGGTGCGGATCAGGCCGGCCAGGAAGTTCGTCTCGCCGTCTTTCAGGCGGATGACGGAATCGAACGAGCGCGTGCCGATCACCGGCTGGCTCTGTCCCGCCGAGGCCTCGATGAAGCGACTGATGTTCGACACCTCGATCTTGACCTTGAGCGTGATCTCCTGGTTGTGGTGGACCCGCGGCTCCAGCTCCATCTTGATGCCGACGTCCTTGTACTGGAACGAGGTGATCGGGACGATCGTGCCGCCCACCCCCTGGTTCTGCGTGTTGAACGTGGTGAGCGGGATCGGCACCTGGTCGCCGATCGTCAGGTTCGCCTTCTCCCCCTCGGTGATGCGCACCTGCGGCTTGGCGAGGAGCTGGGCGTTCGAGCTCGTCTTGATGAAGTTGTAGACGAAGTTGGGGACGGTCAGGATCCAGTCCGCCTGATTGATGTAGGGGATGTCGGAGACCCGCAGCGGGTTGCCGGTCCCGCGGTCGAGCTGCTGGCCGATCGAGTACTGCGAGAGGCTGACCCCGAGCTCGCGGATCCGTCCGGTGTTGATCTGCAGCAGCTCGACGTCGACGACGACCTCGGCCTTCGACTTGTCGTTGGCCTCGATGATGCGCTCGGCCACCTTCACCTTGTCCGCGGTGTCGCGCAGGATGATGGCGTTGAGCTGATCGTTGGTGGCGATCTTCTTGGCGTCGACCAGCGAGCGGAGGATCGTCATCATGTCCTTCACCTCGGAGTTGGAGAGGAAGAAGGTCTGGATGACGAGGTCCTCGTAGATGCGCCGGTTCTGCGGCGTATCGGCGGCGATCAGGATGGTGTGCTCGTCGATCACCTTGTAGAAGTGATTGGCCGCGCGCATCAGGGTCTCGAGCGCGGTCTGGGCGGTCACGTCCTTGAGGTTGATCGAGATCTCCTGGTCCTTCAAGTTCGGATCGAACAGGACGTTGATGCCGAAGGCCTTGCCCAGGGCCTGGTAGATCTGGAAGATGGGCACCGCCTCCGGAAACTCCAGGGAGATCGGCTGGTTCGAGCGCGGATTGAGCACCGGCGGCTGCGGCCGCGTCGCCTGCGCCCTCTTCTTCATCTGGTCGATGGTCTCGACGCCGTCGCGCCCCTGCTTCTGGGCGAGCCAGGCCTGGTGCGTGGTCTCCAGCTGCGCCTGGGCGTACTGGTTGGTCGGATCGAGCTGCACGGCCTCCTGGAGCTCCACCAGGGCACGTTCGAGAACCCCGGCCTTCTGGTATTCCTTCGCCTTCTCGAAGTGGACCTGCGAGGCCTTGATCTTGGCGCGCATCAGAGCCGCCCGGTAGGAGAGGTTGTCCGGGCTCTCCTCGACGGCCTTCAGATAGTACAGCACGGCTTCGTCCCAGCTCTCCTTCTGCATGGCCATTTCCGCCTTGCGGTAGGAGAGGTGGCTCGCGCAGCCCGCCAGCGGAGCCAGCGCGATCAGCAGGAGCAGGTTCCGTGCAATGGCATGGCGCATGTTCGACACTCTACCTCCGTCTCTAGGGGTTGGCGGGTCCTGCCGCCAACCGCTGGGGGGGCCAGTCCGGGAATCCCACGAACCGGATATCCACCGACTCGTAGCCGATGTCGGCCACGATGAACTTCCCTGCGAGCACCTCGCCCTCCTGGGCGTTGTAGATCGTCTTGCCGTCGGAAAAGACCGCGATCCGCCGGCTCGGAGGGCCGAAGTTGCCCAGGTACGACATGGTGAACGGTTCCGGCTTCGGCTTCGCCGCCTCGGCGGCCGCCCGGGCCTCCGCTTCCGCCCGCAACCTGGCCGCCTCTTCCTCCGCGCGCCGCCGCGCTTCGAGCTCCGCCGCGGTGGGCGGCGTCGGAGGGGGAGGCGGCGGCGGGGGCGGCGGGTCGACGAATCGCCAGGGGTCCCGCCCTGGAGTGTACTCCCGGGGCTGGATCGCCAGCGCGGCGAAACGCAGCTCTTCCACGTGCTCGACCGGCGCCTTGGCGGCGGAGGGGCGCCCTGCCCCGGGGACACGGCCCACCGGAGCGGTCGCCGCATCGTATCCGCCGCCGGCCGGGGTGGCCGCGTCGCCCGGGCGGATCACCGTCCATACCGCGAAGATCGCGATGAACGCCAGGATCCCCAGCAGGAGCTTGGTGCGGCTCTCCGTCACGACACCCCTCGCGCAGTCGCCGGACGCGGCGCCGGAACGCTCCCCTCACGGGCGAACAGGGTGGAGATCAGGAGCCGGATGTGCAGCTCGGGCCCCCCCTGGTCGCCGCCCTCCTCGCCGGCGAGGTTCACCTCCTCCAGCGTGAGGAAGGACTGCGACAGCTCCAGGAGGTTGATGAACTTGCGCAGCTCCAGGTAGGTGCCGTCGACCGAGAAGGAGAACGAGCGCTTGATCAGGCCATACTCCTCGATCCGCTCTTCCGGATAGCTGATCGACAGCGGATTCAACCCGGCCGTGCGGGCGAGCTGCTTGACCTCGGCGGTGACCCGGGTCAGGCGCTGGCTGCGGGTCGAGAAACGCTCGTCATAGAGGCGGCTGATCTCCACCTCGTTGCGCCGCGAGCGCTCGATGAGCTTCTCCAGGTGGGTCCGCTGGGCGGCCAGCGGCGCCAGGCTCTCGTGCGTCTCTTTGAGGCGCGTCTCCAGCGACTCCACCCGGTCGGCGAAGCCGAAACGGTAGACCACGTAGGCCGTGGCGTTCGCCAGGAAGAAGAGGAGCGCCGGGACCCAGACCCACAGGCGCAGGCGGAAGATCTCGTCCCGGCTGATCATTCGTCGATCCCCGATCCCGGCTTGGGCTTGGTGGCTGCCGCAGGCGGCGCGGGCGTCTCCACGATCGCCGGCGGCGGAGACACCTCCTCGACGACGGGTCGCTGCGACTTGCCGCCCGGAATGTAGATCGCTTGCACGTCGAAATCCACCAGGTTGTCATCCTGCTCGCGCGTCTCGCGAGAGAAGTCCGGCTCGTCGAACGAGTCGTGCGCGAACAGTCTGTCTACGAAATCGAGCAGCGCTTCGTCGCTCTTCGACTTGCCGTGGATGACCAGCAACACCCGGTCGTCGCGCGGCGCGAGCTCGTCCTCCGGACGGCCGCCGGCCTTCTTGTCCACCGGACGCGGCGCCAGGCGGGTGAGGCGGACGTCGTTGGGCAGCACCTCGGCCAGGCGATCGAACAGGAGGCTCCAGGAAAAGGTCCGTTCCGCGATCTTCTGGTTGAGGTAGGTGACCTTCTTGTTCTGCTGCTCCAAGTCGAGCGAGGCGAGGCGCTGCTGGAGCTGCGCGACGGTCTGCTCCTGGCGCTGCCTGTCCTGCACCAGCCGGTCCAGCTCGGCCCGCTTTTCGGCGGAGCCCGACAGGTAGTTCCAGAACAACGAGACGTTGCCGAAGAGGAGGAGCAGCCCGAGGACCCAGAGGAGCATCGACACCCGGGTGACCGGCCGGGTATTGACGAACGGCCGGCGGGCCAGGTTCAGACCGCCGCCCCGGCGCGGGGAGGCGGGCGGAGCCGCGCGCGGCGCGACCGGCTTCTCGGCGGGCAGGCTCATGCCACCTCCGCGCGGGCCGCCCCGAGCATGGGCGCCAGATCGCGCCAGGACGGCACGGCCGTGTCCTCGGCGCGCAACGGCGGCAGGGAGCGGCCGTCGAGCGGACCCGTGGCCTCGCCCAGGCCTTCCGAGAGGAGGTCCACCCAGAGCGGCTCGAGCTCCGGCGCGGCGAGCAGCAGGACCTTGCGCAGCGGAACGCCGGGGAGCTGCTCGTCGAGGAAGTTGCGGGTCAGCTTCAGGTCGCGCACGATGAGACCGGTGCGCCCCACCTCGGGGAGACCGCCGGCGAACCCCTTGTAGCGGTGGAGGATCGGCTCGCCGCCGCGGGCGAAGACGAGCGTGTAGCCGTGCTCCTCGACCAGGGTGAGGGCGAGGATCTCCTCCGGCCGCCCGTCGAGAGCCGCGAGCAGCGACAGGCTGGTGTTGGAGATATAGCCGAGGCGGACACCGTGGGCGGCGAACGCCGCTTCGAGCTGGCCGAGGAGCTGCTCGATGCCGAAGCCCAGGAGGAGCCGGCGCGGCTCCTCCTGGCGGGGGAGGGGCGCCACCTCGGCGGCGCTGACCCGCAGCTCGTCGACCCGGAACGGTACCAGCCGGCGCAGCTTCCAGCGCAGCACCTCGTCCCGCTGATCGGCCGCCCTGGGCAGCTCGCCGCTCTCGGCGAAGGCGACCCGCAGCCAGGCGTCGGGGATCACCAGCGAAGCCGCCTTGACCCCGCCCTGGATGCCGTGGACCAGGCCACCCACCAGCGCCTGAAAGCCGTCCGGGTCGCGCAGCGGACCGCCGAGCAGGCCGGCGTGGAAGGCGTCGCGCGGCAGGTCCACCGCGCGGTAGCCGCGGACGCGATATCCCTGGCGGTCGCGCAGGATCTGTGCGTAGCGCAGGCTCTCCGCATCGAGCGCGAAGACGTGCGGCGGCACCGCGATCGGCTCGAAGCCGAGCAGGCTCTCAATCCACGAAGGTAACTTTGTTGATCTCACGCAGAGTCGTCACTCCCCGGAGGACCATCTCGAGCGCCGACTCTCGCAGGAAGGTCATCCCCTCTTCTTTGGCGGCGCGCTTGATCTCGGAAGCCGGCCGGCGGTCCAGGATCAGCTCCCGGATGTGATCCGACAGGTCGAGCAGCTCGGAGACCGCCAGGCGCCCGTGGAATCCCGTGCCGTTGCACTCGATGCACCCGGAGCCCTCGTAGAAGGTGAAGTCGGAGTAGACCGCGGGGTCGAGGCCGCTCTCCTCGAGCAGCTGCCGCGAGGCCTTCTGCGGCCGCTTGCAATGCTTGCAGATCTTGCGCACGAGGCGCTGCGCCAGCACGCAGTTGAGCGCCGACACGAAGTTGTACAGGTCGACGTTCATGTTGAGGAACCGCCCCAGCACGTCGACCACGTTGTTGGCATGGACGGTGGTGAACACCAGGTGGCCGGTCAGCGCCGACTGGATGGCGATCTGGGCCGTCTCCTCGTCGCGGATCTCGCCGACCATGATCTTGTCCGGGTCGTGGCGCAGGATCGAGCGCAGGCCGCGGGCGAACGACAGCCCCTTCTTCTCGTTGACCGGGATCTGGGTGATCCCGCGCAGCTGGTACTCGACCGGGTCCTCGATGGTGATGATCTTGTCTTCCGAGGACTGGATCTCGGCCAGGCAGGCGTAGAGGGTCGTCGTCTTGCCCGAGCCCGTGGGCCCGGTGACCAGCACCATCCCGTACGGCTCGCGGATGAACTTGCGGAGCTTCCTCAGGGTCTCCTCGTCGAAGCCCAGGATGTCGAGGCGGAGGTTCTTGAACTCCTCGCTCATCGACTCCTTGTCGAGGATGCGGATGACGCAGTCCTCGCCGTGGACCGAGGGCATGATGGAGACGCGGAAGTCGATCGTCCGCCCTTTCAGGCGCAGCTTGAAGCGGCCGTCCTGGGGGATCCGCTTCTCGGCGATGTCGAGCTCCGACATGACCTTGATGCGGCTGATGATCGTCTGGTGGTGCCGCTTGTCGATCGGCTCCATGGCCTGGTAGAGGACGCCGTCGATGCGGTACTTGATGATCACCTCGGTGTCCCGCGTCTCGATGTGGATGTCGCTCGCCCGGCGCTGGATGGCGTTGAACATCGTGGAGTCGACCAGCTTGATGATCGGGCTGGTGTCGGCCGAGATGCGGTCGATCGAGAGGATCTCTTCGCCCTCGTCGTCCTCCTGGACGAGCTGGATGCGGAAGTCCTCGCTCGCCTCGTCGAGGACGCGCTGGGCGCTCTCCGACTTCTGGAGGATCTCCTCGATCGCCGAGCGGACCCCGACCTTGGCTTCCACCGGCTGGCCGAGGAGCATCTCCATCTCGTCGATCTTCAGCACGTCCGAGGGATCGGCCATGACGACCGACAGCCGCCCGTCGAGCTGCTCCTCGGGGATGAACCCGTAGCGCAGCATCAGATCGAACGGGATGCGGCGGAAGAGGTCGTTGTCGATGCGGAAGCGGGTCAGGTCCACGAACTCGAGACCGTAGCGCGCGGCGAAGGCCTCGGCCTCCTGCCGCTCGCGGGCGAGGCGCTCCCGCGCCTGCTCGATGGTCTCCGCCTCAGGGGGCTGGACCGTCGTCTTCCCATTGATGACCGCCATTGAAACGCTCCCTCGAAACTTTCTAAATACAGTAGCGGGAGGATAAAGTCCATCCCCCCGGGCCGATCGGACCGCTACTGGGTGCATTCAACAGAGTGCGCCTCCCTGAGATTCCGGGACACGCCTTCAGAACTTCGAGCTCCCCAGCATGCCGAAGAGAGGCAGGTAGATGGACACCAGGAGGATCGCGATCATGATGCCCATGACGACCAGCATCAGCGGCTCGATGAGCGAGAGGATCCGCTGCATGCGGGTCTCGATCTGCTCGTCGAGGAAGTCGGCGACGCTGCCCAGCATCTCGTCCAGCGAGCCCGTGGCCTCGCCCACCTTCACCATGTCCACCGCCATGTCCAGGAACATCCCGCTCTGCTCCAGGGCGGCGTGGAAGGGCTTGCCCTCGCGCACCAGCTGGATGGTCGGCTCGACGCGGCTGCGCACCCAGGTGTTGCCCACCGAGGTGGCCGCGATCTCGAACGCCGGCACCAGCGGGATGCCGCCCGCGAGGAGCGTCCCCAGGGAGCGGCAGAACTCGGCCAGGGCGAAGCGGTGGAGCACCGGCCCCAGGAACGGGACGCGCAGCTTCATGCGGTCGATCGCCATCCGGCCCGGCTCGGTCCGCCCCCACTGGCGGTACACGAAGGTCCCCGCGACGACGCCCAGCAGGAGGACCGGCCAGTTCCGGTTGGCGAAGGTGGAGATCGCCAGCACGATGCGCGTGATGAGAGGCAGGTCGGCATCCAGCTCCTGGAAGAAGCCCATGAACTTGGGGACGACGAAGATCGCCATCACGATCAGCATGGCGATCGACAGGCCCATCAGCACGGCCGGGTAGATCAGGGCCGAGACGACCTGCCGCCGCGCGTTCAACAGCAGGCGCATGTAGCGGATGAAGCGGCGGATGACCTTCTCGAGCTCGCCGCTCCTCTCGCCCGCCTTCAAGGTCGACGGATAGAGCCGCGGGAAGGTGTCGCCGTACGACGCGAAAGCGTCCGACAGGTCGGTGCCGCTCTTGACCCGGTCGCGGATGTCGGTCAGGACCCCCTTGAAGTAGGCGTTCTTCATCCGTTCGAGCATCAGGTCGAGAGCCTGGAGCAGAGGGAGGCCGGCCTTGAGGAGGGCGGCCAGCTCCTGGTTCCAGATGACGAATTCCTCGGCGGGAATGCGCTTGCGGCGCAGGCTGAACCCGGAGACCCCGAGCTTGCGCGGGACGCCCCGCCGGTGCACCTCGAAGATGTGATACCCGCGCTTGGCCAGGTCGGTGCGCAGCGACGTCTCGTCGCTGGCGGAGAGCACCTCGTCCAGGACGCGACCGTCGGGGGTTCCGACTCGACAGACGAACTGCATGCTGCCGGACCCTCTACTGCTCCGCCCGCTGGACCGGCCGCCGGCCGGGGTCGCCGTTGCGCAGGATCATCACGACCATCAGCGCCTCGGGGCTCGCCTCGCTGCGGGCCAGACCCAGAAACGTCGACTGGTCGAGCCGCAGGCTCAGGTTGGTGTGGATGAGGAGCTGCTGCTGCGGGCCGTGGCCGGCGCGCCGGGAGACCCGGAAGTCCGACAGCTTGACGCGGCCCGGGGCGAGCACCGCGCCGACCCGGAAGCTGACCTCGTACTCCCCGCCCAGCGCGTAGGTCACCGCCTGCCCTTCGAACGAGGCGAGGAGCGCCTGCGCCCGGATCTCGTAGACGTTGTAGGAGAGGAGGGCGACCAGCCCGCGGGTGAGCGGCTCCGGAAGGTCGGACCGCACCTCCGAGCTCCCCCCCGCCGTGCGCGCGGCCCGCACGATGTAGAGCTCCAGGTCCAGCGGCCGCGCCGGGTGGTCGTAGGAGCGCAGGGTCGGGACGATCCGGCCGAGGGCCGCGATGGTGTCCCGGATGACCAGCGTGTTGGTGCCCGGCTGCAGCTCGACCGTACCGCGCGCCGACAGGAGCGGCGAGACCAGGGGGAGCGCCTCGCTCGCCTTGCGGTTCTTCAAGGTGTAGGCGTGGAGCACCAGGTCCCCGGGACCCGGCGCCTGCGCCGCGCAGGCGGAGGCCAGGATCGAGAGGAGCAGGAAGCTCACGGCGGCACGGCGGAGGACAGGCATCGGAATCTCTCGGGTCAGCGGAAAACCGGTCAAACGTCCAGGGTCTCGTCGAAGATCATCGTCCCCGCCAGCCCTTCGCCATCCATGTGGTAGACCCGCGCGCCGGGCCGGTCCACCCCTTCCAGGGTCGGCAGGTCGTCGGCGCTCGCGGCCGGAAGGGCAGCCGCCGGGAGGACCACGGCCGCGGGGCCGCCCACGGACAGCACCGCGGGCGTCGCCTGCGGAATCAGGCCCGGCGTGCGGTGGAGCCGCGCATCGCCACCCGGCATCGACAGGGCGGCCACGGCGAGGGCTGCGGCCGCGGCCCAGCGCTTCCAATTCAGTGTCCTCATCGAGCGCATCGAGCGCGCCGGATGGCCGTGCCGCTCCGCCGCCTCGACGCGGCTCGCCGCCCGCATCGCCGCCACCGCCCGGCGCATCGCATCGGCCTCGGAGGCCTCCTCTGCGGGGGACGGCTCCGGAACGGCGGCCAGGCGCCGGAAGACGAGCGTGGGATCGGCGGCGACCGCCTCGCGGCGGCACTGGACGCACCCCTGGTCGAGGTGGGCGAGCGCCTGCCGCCATGCGGCCGGCTCCTCGGCCCGCGGGTCGTCGCGCCAGGCGGCCAGAGCCTTCCAGTCCGGGCAGCTCACCGGGCCACCCCCTCGCCGTCCTCGTCCCGCGTCGCGAAGCCGGCGGCGTATTCCGGATAGCGCTTCAGGAGCTCGCGGCGCAGGTACTTGCGGGCATTGAACAGGTGATTGCGCACCGTCGACTCGCGGCAGCCGAGGATCCCGGCCACCTCGGGCGAGGAGAGCCCCTCCATCTCGCGCAGCAGGAAGACCATCCGCTGCTTCTCGGAGAGGCCGGTCGAGAGCTCGCGGAAGATCGCCGCGACCTCGCTGTGCTGCAACCCCGCGAGGTCGCGGGACGAGCTCGCGTCGGCGACCTGGCGCAGGTGCTGCCGCACCGGCTCGTGGCTGCGCTCGCGGCTCCTGCGCGACCGCAGGTGGTCGATCGCCAGGTTGCTGGCGATGCGGTAGATCCAGGTGTTGGGGCTCCAGCGCTCGTCGAACTTCTGGCGGTTCTCCCAGACCTTGAAGAAGGTGACCTGGACGACGTCGCGCGCCTCCTCGGAGTCGCCGAGGATGCGCTGGACGAGCTGGATCAGCGGCTTGGTCTTCCTGCCGATCAGCTCGTTGAGCGCCGCCTCGTCGCCCTCGCGGACGGCGAGCAGAAGGTCCCGGTCGGAGCGCTCGGCCCACGAGACGCGGTGGCGGGTGGCGGAGTAGACGAGCTCGAGCATAGTCATCGGTATATACGGGGTCGCCCCGCAGGGCGTCTAGAAGGCCCGCCCATGCGGTCTATCTGATTATACTGCCTGCCGCGATGCGATCCGTCTTCTGGGGACTCTATCAGGTCGCGACCGGCGCGGCGCTCCTTGCCGCCGGCCCGTTCCTGCTCGCCCGCCGCGGTGGGCACTACCTCCCGACGCTCCCCGGACGGCTGGGCCGGGCGGCCGGCCCGGCGCGGGCCACCGGCGGGCTCTGGCTCCACGCGGTCTCGGTCGGAGAAGTCAGCGTGGCCGCCACCCTGGCGCGCGCCCTGCCGCCCGAGCTCCCCCTCCTCGTCACCACCGTCACCCCCACCGGCCAGGCCCGGGCGCACACCCTGTTCCCTCAGGCCGACGTCGCCTACCTGCCCTTCGACCTCGGCTTCGCGGTCGACCGCTTCTACGACCGCTTCGCGCCGCGCGCCCTCGTCCTCGTCGAGGGGGACTACTGGCCGCTGGTGCTCCGCGAGGCCCGCCGGCGCGGCCTGCCGGTCGCGGTCGTCAACGGCCGGATCGGAGACCGCAGCTTCGCGCGCCTGCGCCGCCTGCGTCCCCTCCTGGGACCGCTCTTCTCCGCGATCGACCGCTTCGGCGTGCAGACCGCGGACGACCGCGCGCGCCTGCTGGAGCTCGGCATCCCGGAGGAGCGGATCACGGTGACCGGCAACCTCAAATACGAGTCCCCCGAGCCGCCGCGCAAGCCGGACCTCGAAGACGCTCTCCAGGCCCTGGCGGCCGGCCGGCCGATCCTCCTCGCCGGCTCGACCATGCCCGGGGAGGAGGAGCAGGTCCTCGACGCCCACCAGGCGGCCGGCGGCGGCGCCCGCGCCCTCCTCGTCCTCGCGCCCCGCCACCCCGAGCGCTGGAACGAGGTCGCCGCCCTCCTTTCTTCCCGCGGCCTCACCGCCGTCCGCCGGAGTGCCCTGCCCGCGGCCGGATCTCCCGAAGTCGTCCTCTTAGATAGCCTCGGCGAGCTCGCCAGCCTCTACCGCCTGGCCGCAGCCGCCTTCATCGGAGGGACGCTCGTGCCGACCGGCGGCCACAATCCGCTGGAAGCGGCCCGCTTCGGCGTGCCCGTGGCCGTCGGGCCGTCCATGCACAACTTCCGCGACATGGCCGAGCAGCTCGACCGCGCCGCCGCCTGGCGCCGCGCCGCCGACGCCCGCGCCCTCGGAGAGATCTGGAAGGACTGGCTCGACGACCCCGCCGCGGCCCGCGAGCAGGGCGCCCGCGCCGTCCGCCTCGTCGAGGAGAACCGGGGAGCGCTGGAGAGGACGCTCGCGATGCTCCAGCCCCTACTCCCCTGAAGGCCCGGCCACCCGCCGCTTCCGCGCCAGCTCCCCGGCCAGCTCGGCCCGGATGGCCTGCACCACCTCGTCCTTCCCCGCGACAGCATCCCGCCGCACGAAGTCGCCGGAGCGGAAGGGCCGCCCCTCGGTGATCTCCATCACCTTCGGCTCCAGGAAGAGGAGGAGCGGCACGTAGTCGCGCGTGAAGCGGGGGTCCGCCTCCAGCGCCGCGGCGGCGGTCCAGTAGTCGTGGGTGTGGATGAAGGTCGGCTGCGCCACCGCGAAGACGTACTCGTGGAACGCCCGCCGGTCTTTCCCCAGAGTCCGCGCGACCGTCCGGTCGGTGAGCCCCCCGAGGTCGTAGACCCGCAGTCGCGAGGACCACAGGGTCCCGCCGACGTCCGGGAGGAGGATCGAGCCGTTCCCGACCCCCAGAGCCGCGGCGAACCGGTTGAACCGCTCCCCGAAATCCGCCTCGATCTCGGTGAACGGGACCGTCGGCTGCGCCGCGAAGAGAAGGGACCGGGGGACGAACATCAGGAGCGCCACCACCAGAGCCGCCAGGCCCGCGATCCGCCCCACTGCCGGCAAGGCTCTCGCGGGCAGGAGCTCCCGGCCGAGCGCCACGGCCGTCATCGCCGCCCCGGCATAGAAGAACAGAAAGAACGGCGTGGCGAAGCGGAGCTCATCCATCCAGTCCCGCGGGAGGAGCAGATAGGCCGCCGCGGCCCACAGGGCGAAGGCGAGGGGCGCCGCCTGAGCCCACCGCAACCGGCCGCGCCCGGCGAGGAACGCCGCGCCGATCACCAGGGCCGCCAGGACCGGTCCCCCGAGCCGCCCGGCCGCGCCGCCCAGGAGCTCGACCAAGTCCCGAGCCATCTTCGGATCGAGCGTCAGGAGGTCCACGACCATCTCCCGGGTCGGCCCCCCCTTGGCATGGTAGGTGTTGGGATAGAGATCCCCGAAGTAGAGCACCCGGAAGAGCAGAAACCCGCCAAACAGGACCGCGAACGCCGCGAGATACCACCCGATCCGGCGCCGTCCCGGAACGAAAAGGGTCAGCAGAGGATAGAGGACGACATACAGGATCCCGTCCGGCCGGGTCATGGCGATTCCCGCCACCACCGCGCCCGCGGCAAGAGCCAGCCGCGGCGACACCCCCGCCGTCCGCTCGTGCACCAGAAGGGCAAACAGGAGACAGAGAAGAAAGACGTAGAGAGGATTCTCCAGCCCGGACACCGTCCAGGCGACAAACGACGTGTTGAGAGCCGCGAGAGAGAGCGCCACCAACGAGACCGCCTTCCCCGCCGGGTCCAGAGCGGAGAGCGACCGGTGGAGAAGGACGAACGAGGCCCCCACCAGAGCCAGGCTCACCAGCTTCGGCGTCAGGATCGGATCGAACAGCCCCAGCCGCACGAGGGGCGTCAGCAGGAGCATCCAGAGGAAGTTGGAGAATCCCTCGACCGGCGGCAGCCCCGGCTGGGACACCAGGCCATGCCCCAGAGCCAGGTTCCGCGCATAGGCGAACGTGATCCCCGCATCGTCCACGATCCACCCGCCGAAGAGGAGCGCGTGGAGCAGATAGAGAAGGAAGGGGAGGGCGACGTAGCGTAGAGATCGCACGGGGGAACCGGGGTGGAGGATACCACGGGCGAGGACGACCGGTTGAAACCCCGTTTCGAAGCCCCGAAGGGAGAGGAGACCGGGTATGGGGCGCGGGAGGTGGGGTGGTTGGAGGGGGCGGTCGGCAAGCCCACCCCGGATTGAAATCCGGGGCTACGAATGGCTGTCCCTGCGGGACAGAGGGTTGGGTTTCAGCGAACCCCTCCGTCCCATCGGGACGGCCATTCGTAGCCCCGGGTTTCAACCCGGGGGCGTACGAGCCACCTGTTCCCAGGTCTGAGCCATCCGCTCCCAGGTCTGGGCCACCCGTTCCACGGAGCGAGCCCCCGATTGGCGGAGCGGGCCGCCCGCTCCGAGGTACAGACCTTCCGCTCCCAGGTACGAGCCTCCTGTTCCGCGGTGCAGACCGCCCATTCCGCGGTACGGGCCGTCCGTTCCACGGAGCGACCACCTGTTCCGGGGAGCGGATCGTCCGCTCCTCGGAGCGGACGGCGCAAAAACCGGCCCGCGGGGTCCGCTAGAATCCTCGCGCCGATGAAAGCCCCCCTTCCCTCGCGCTCCCCGTGGCAGCTCCTCTATGGAGGCGCGCACGGATTGCGCCGGCGCTGGTATGGCCGGCAGGCGCGGCGGTTGCCGCGGCCGGTCGTGAGCGTCGGGAACCTCCACTGGGGCGGCACGGGCAAGACGCCGCTCACCGCCGCGATCGCCGCCCATCTGCGCGACCGGGGTCTCGCGGTGTGCATCCTGTCGCGCGGGTACGCGAGCCGCGGGCGGGGGGTGCGGGTGGTGAGCGTGGGAGGTGGTCCGCTCCTGGGTCCTCTGCTGGCGGGGGACGAGCCGGTGCTCCTGGCGGGCGAGCTTCCCGGCGTCGCCGTGGTGGTCGGTCCGGACCGCTGGGAGGCCGGCCGGCACGCCCTCCACCGGCTCGATCCGCGGCCCGATCTCTTCCTTCTAGATGACGGCTTCTCGCATCTGGCTCTCGCCCGCGACCTCGACCTCGTGGCCTTCCCCGCCGCCGATCCGTTCGCCGGGGGCCGGCTCTTCCCCTCCGGCCGCCTGCGCGAGCCGCTGTCCGCCGTCGCGCGGGCGCAGGTGGTCCTGCTCACCGGTGCCACGGAGGCGGGGGTGGGGAGCGCGCTCGCCGAGGCTCTCCGGCCCTATGGCTTCACCGGTCCGGGCTTCGCCAGCGCGACCCGGCCCGGCCGGCCGCGAAAGATTGCCGGCGACCGCGGCGAGCTGGCGGCGGGCACCCGCGTCTTCCTGGTCTCCGCCGTGGCGCGGCCCGACGCCTTCACCGCGGCCGCACGCTCCGCGGGCCTGGAGATCGCCGGCGAGCTGCGCTTCCCGGACCATCACGCCTATCCGCCGGTCAGCCTGCAGCGGATCGCGGAGGGCTTCAGGGCGAGCGGCGCCGGGTTCGTGCTGACCACGGCCAAGGACCGGGTGAAGCTCCTCGGCCGGCTCGACCTGCCGCTCGCCGAGCTGCCGGTGCGCGCCGAGCCGGAAGCCGCCTTCTGGGAGTGGCTGGACCGCGAGGTGGAAGTGATCCAGGAAAGGCGCGGATGAAAGACGCCCCGGTCCGCCATCGCGTCGAGCACGTCCTCTATCTAATGATGAAGGGGTTCCTTCGCGCCTTGCCGCACACCGGCGCTCGCGCGTTGGGCCGCGGGCTCGGCCGCCTCGCCTGGTTGCTCGACGGCCGGCACCGCCGGGTGGCCGAGAGCAACATGGCCCTGGCGCTTCCGGAGACGGGCGAGTCCGAGCGCCGCCGGCTCGTCCGCGACTGCTTCCGCCATTTCGGCGCCGCGCTCTGCGACGCCATCTCCTCGACCCGGTTCGATCCGGTCGAGATCTGCAAGCACTTCACCCTGGAGGGCTGGGAGAACCTGGAGGCGGCGGACCGGCGCGGCCGGGGGGTGTTCATCCTGAGCGCGCACGTCGGCCTCTGGGAGCTGGTGCCGCCGGTCGTCGCCCTCTACCGCGGCCCGATGAGCATCGTCGTCCGGCCGGCGGACAACCCGTACCTGGACCGCGAGCTCTGCGCCCTGCGCGAGCGCTTCGGCAACGAGGTGATCCCCAAGAGGGGAGCGGCGCGGCGGATGCTGGAGCGCCTGCGCGCCGGGGGGAGGGTGGGGATCCTGATCGACCAGCGGGTGCAGCCCAAGGAGGGGATCGCGGTCCCCTTCTTCGGCCGGCCGGCCCAGACCTCGCCGATCCTGGCGCGCCTCTCGCTCCGCACCGGCGCCGCCGTGGTCCCGGTGGCCGCCTTCCCCGAGCCGCAAGGCCGCTACCGTCTGATCGTCCGCCCGGCGATCCTCCCCCCCGAGGGGGCCAAGGACGACGAGCCCACCGTGGCCGCCCTCACCCGACGCTACCTCGAGGTCGCCGAGGAGGACATCCGTGCCCACCCCGCGCAGTGGCTGTGGATGCACCGAAGGTGGCGGTGACCTACCCCCGCGGCTCGAACCTTGCCGACGCGTCGTGCTCGGCGCGCCGCAGGAAGGCGCAGACCTCTTCGAGGAGCGGCACCTCGGCGCTGCCGCAGACGAACGTCTCCTTCAGATAAAGGACAGCCATCAGCATCTCGCGGTGGATGCGCAGCGCGGTGAACGCCTCGGCCGCTTCGAGGACGAGACCGCTCGCCTCCGCCGCCCGGCCCTGGCGCAGGACGGCCGCCGCCAGCTCGAGCGTGACCGACGCGGCCTGGTAGCCGAGGCCCATGGCTTCGAAGCCCTCGCGGACCTCCCGGAAGGCCACCTCGGCCTGGGCGGGCCGGCCCCTTCCGATGTCGATCCGGCCCTCCACCCAGCGCACCTTGAGCGCGGGGACCCGGCCCTCCGCCCGCAGCAGGCGCCCGCGATTCAGGAACAGGAGCTTGCGCGCCTCGGCATACCGCCCGGCGTCGGCCAGGAACCAGATCTGGTTGTAGACCGCCGCGGCGACCAGCTCCGCATCGCGGCTCTCGTCGATCAGGGAGAGGCATTTCTCCACCAGCCGGAGCGCCGCGTCGGACTCCCCCGCCGCGCTGGCGAAGAGGGCCTGGCTCAAGAGGTTCCGGCCGGCCAGGTGCAGCTGGCCGTAATCGAGGTAGATCGCACACGCCACGGCCAGATCCGCCTGGGCCGGACCGAGCTCGCGGCGGGCGCGGTGCAGAGAGGCCCGCAGGTCGAGGTAGCGGGCGAAGAGCGTCTCGTCGCGCGTGCCCGCCGTCCAATACCCGAGAGCGGTGTCGAACGCCTCCTGCGCGCCGTCGAGGTCGTCGGTGATGCGCAGGGCGTTGCCGTGCTCCGCCCAGGCCCGGCAGCGCAGGTCCGCGACCCGGGCGGCGCCCTCCGGTCCGAGGTCGAGCTCGGCGGCGGCGGCCGTGGCGAGCCGGGCGTGCTCCAACATCGCGCGGGGATCCTTCCAGCGGAGAGACCAGCTCCTCTCGAGGAGCGCTTCGACGAGAGGAGCTCCCGTCTCTCTCCGCTCGATGCCGGAGAGAGCTTCCGGCCCGCCCGCGGTCAGCTCCGCCACGATCTTCCGGACCCGGTCCCGCTCCCGCCCATACGACTCCCGCCGCCGCAGAGCCGTCCGGAAGACCCTCTGGACCACCTCGTCGTAGCCGCCGCTCTCCGCCGCCGCTGCCGCCCCGGGCCGGTCGAGCGCAGGAAGGAGCACCGGGTGGCACGAAGGGCAGCCGTCGACGAAATGGAGCGTCACTTCGAGCGCCCGCTTCGGCGGCAGCTTGCCCTGGGCGAGCGCGGAGAGCTCCTCTCGAGTCGGGTGGTCGCTCATCTCGTCATCCTCTCATGATCCGTTCCCGGACGAGGCCGGCAGGGGATCCTCGCACGCAGCGGGGTCTTCGCAAGACCCGGTGTGGCCGCCGCCGTTGGGATCGAGATACCCGCCCTCCTGATCGCCGCTCGTCGCTCCCTTCGTGGTGACCGCGACGGGCATCAGGCGGTCCCAGCCGTCCGTGACCCAGGCGATCAGACGGTCGAAAAGACCCGGCGGACCTCCCCGGCCCTCCGCCGCTTCGGCCGGCATGGCGAGGAAGAAGACGGCCGCGAGAGCCATCGCCGCGAAAAGACGCCCTGACCTTTTGCTCCAGAACATAAAAGTCCCTCCTTGAGTGCAACGGGCATCGCCGGGGCCGACGCGGCCCAGGCGCCCGTGAGAACAAGCTTCATTGGGATGACAGGCGGCTGCAGTTTGCCATGTTCCGGCCCCCTTCGTCCAGTCTCACTCCGCCTCCACCCACCCTGCGGCCGGGACGAGGCTCCGGCGCGCCGCGTCCACTTCCAGGATGTAGGCGCCGTTCGCCCCGAGATGGCGGAGAGGGGTGTAGGAGACCGGCGGGCCGTAGACGATCTGCAGCTTGCGGAGATCCTCGAGCTGCGCGATGAAGCCGTCGCGGGTGAGATCGCGGCCGGTGCGCCGGAGCCCCTCGGCGAGGACCTCCGCGGCGGCCAGCGCGGTGAGCTGGGCCGACAGCTGCCCGGCCGGAAGCGCTCGCGAGGCCGCGAGCTCGCGGTACGCGGGCGGCGGATCGCCCGGGAGCGCCGGGAGCGCCACGAAGATCCGGCCCGCGAACCCGGAGGGCGCGGCGAAGAGCGAGGCGTCCGCCGCCGCGCCGGTCGCCAGGAGATGAGGACGCCAGCCGAGCGGCCCGGCGGCATGGAGGAGCGCGGCCGCCTCCTCCCCGGAGCCGAGGAAGAAGACCGGGTCCGCCGCCTCCGCCGCGAGCTCCCGGGCCGTGGCCGCCGGATCGAGCGCTCCGGCCGGCCAGCGCACGACCGCGGGCGCCGCCTGCCCCTTCGACGCCTCCGTGATGGCCGCGACCGTGGCCTCCAGCTCCGGGTCCGCCGGCGCGGCGATGGCCGGGTGCGCGGCCCCCGCGGCCGGAAGCGTGCGGGCGAAGCGCGCCAGGGCCCGGCCCTGGGTCTCGAGACCGGGAAGGAGATAGAAGAGGAAGCGGCCCGCACCCCCCCGGTCATCCCGGGGGTGGAGCGTGAACGGCCCCACCGCGGGGACCTGCCTCTCCGCGAAGAGCGCCGCGAGCTCGGCGTCCGCTCCGGAGAAGAACGGCGCCAGCGCGGCGAAGACCGGCTCGCGGTCGAGGAAGGCGGCGACGGCGTCCCGGCGCGCGACCGCCTCAGCCGGAGGCTCCAGGAAGCGCAGCTCGATCGCCCGGCCGTAGATCCCGCCCTGGGCGTTCCACTGCGCGGTCTGCGCTTCGAGGGCCGCCCGCACCGCCTGCCCCAGGGGCGTCAGCGGCCCCGCGGGAGGGAGGACCACGCCGATCCGCACCTCCGCGTCGCCCACCCCCGGCTCGGGCTCGTTCCCCAACCTCTTGATATAGGCCGTGAGATCGGCCATGTCCGCGAGGCTCAGGCGGAAGCGCGGCATGGCCACGTGGAGCGGATTGCCCGCCGGATCGATCCCCATCGCGATCGCCCGCTTGAGGAGCCGCTCGTCGTAGGCCGGATGCGTGCGGCCTCCCGGATGGGTGACCCCGTAGGGCCGGGTCAGGCTCTCCCAGCGGAGGTCCGACGGCGACACGCCCCCCTCGGGCCGCCCGCGGCCGTCGCGGCCATGACAGCCGGCGCAGGGGACCGAGGACGCCGGCACCTCGATCTGGGCATCCCCCAGGACCGCCACGATCTCGCCCCCCGACGGGCTCGTCCCTTCCTGATAGATCCGGCGCCCGCGCTGCTCCTGCGGGGTGAGCTCCGCCGCGGCATGGAGCCAGGCCGGGAGCAGCGGGGCGAGCAGGACGAGGGGGAGGAGCAGACGGCTGAGGCGGACCACGGGCGGCATTGTAGCGGAGCCCTCACCCCCGGCCCCTCTCCCGCAAGCGGGAGAGGGGAGAGGGTTAGCTCGCGCAAGCTCGAGAAAACCGTGACCTGGCTAACCTACACCCCTCTCCCGCTTGCGGGAGAGGGGCCGGGGGTGAGGGCCCCCGCTGTGAGACAGCTCACAGCCGGAGAGAGAAGCACGTCACTGACAAGACGAGCAGGAATGCTCCAGGATCGATATCTGTTGTACCCCGAAACAGGAAGGGATCGAACGATGAGAGCGTACCGGTGGTGGCTTTTCGGCCTCGCGCCGCTCCTCTGGACGGCTTCCGCAGAGGCGGCGGGCACGGATTTCTACGGCGTCACCCCCTGCCGGCTGATCGACACCCGCGGCACGGCCGGACCTCTCGGCGGACCGAACCTCGCCGCCAACGCGAGCCGCCCCTTCGCCGCGGGCGGCCAGTGCGGCGTCTCGACCGGGGCCACGGCCGTCGCGGTCAACGTGACGGTCGTCCCCACCACCGCCGGCTATCTGACCTTCGCGGCCAACGGCGCTCCCAAGCCGCTCGCCGCGACGATCACCTTCCGCGCCGGCCTGGTGCGCACCAACAACGCCGTCCTGCCGCTCGGAACCGGAGGCGGAGTGACGGCCTGGTCGGGCACCGGAGCCGACCTCCCGGTGATCGTCGACGTCGTCGGCTACTTCGCCGACGCGGCCGTCGAGTCGACCCGGGCCGCGCCGCCCGCGTTCAACCCACCGCCCGGGAGCTACACCGGGGAGCAGGTGATCAGCCTCATCACCAGCACGCCCGGCGCGACGATCCGCTACACCACGGACGGCTCGACCCCCACCGCGGCGTCGGGCTCGGTCTACAGCGGGCCGCTCAACCTGACGGGCAACAGCACGGTCAAGGCGATCGCTTTCAAGAGCGGCCTGGCCGACAGCCCGGTCACCCAGGGCGACTACGCGATCATCCGGCAGGAGACCCTGTTCATCGCGACCCTCACGCCGCAGAACGGCGCCCTCTCCCTGGGCTCGGGCCATGCGACGCTCCTCCTCGCGGCCGACGAGCAGACGGCCGTCCTGCGCCAGACCTACTCGAACCTGAGCTCGACCCTGACCGGCGCCCACATCCATGCGCCCGACACCCAGATCATCTTCGATCTGGACTCGGCGACCCCGGCGGCGGACGGCTCGATGACCTGGACCATCGTGTCGACCGGGAGCTGGAGCCGGGCGCAGATCCTGGCGGCCCTGCGCGCCGGACAGTGCTATCTCAACCTGCACACCGCCAACTATCCGAGCGGCGAGATCAAGGGCTTCTTCCGCATCGCGAGCGGCAGCATCACGTTCACCCCGCCGCCGCCGCCGCCGGCCCTCCCGACCGGCCCGCCCAGCGCGGCCGACGCCGCCCGCTTCCTCACCCAGGCCACCTACGGCCCCACCACGGCGTCGATCGCCGCGGTCCAGTCCCAGGGGTACTCGGCGTGGCTCGACGCCCAGCTCAACCAGCCGGTCGCCTCGCACCTGGCCTACGTCGACGCCCTGCCGGTGGCGGAGGACGAGCGCTACAGCTGGTACGCCCGCGAGGCGATCTGGAAGCAGGCGATCCAGGGGCAGGACCAGCTGCGGCAGCGCCTCGCCCTCGCCCTCTCCGAGCTCTTCGTCGTCTCCTCCGAGGACAGCGACCTGAGCTGGGCAGAGTCGAACGCGGCCTACATGGACACCTTGAACCAGGACGCCTTCGGCAACTTCCGGCAGCTCCTCGGGGACGTCACGCTCTCGCCGTCGATGGGCGTCTACCTCGACATGCTGAGCAACGACAAGGAGTATCCGGAGACCGGGCAGAACCCGAATGAGAACTACGCGCGGGAGATCCTCCAGCTCTTCTCGATCGGGCTCTACAAGCTCCACCCGGACGGCACCCTCCAGCTCGACACCCTGGGCTTGCCGATCGCCACCTACGACCAGGACGTCATCAAGGGCTTCGCCCAGGTCTTCACCGGCTGGACCTTCGCCGGCCAGGACCACTCCGTCGAATGGCGCTTCTACTGGCCGGACCCGGACTTCCGGCACCCCATGGAGGTCTGGAACGAGCACCACTCGACCGGCGCGAAGCTCCTCCTCAACGGCACGACGCTCCCCGCCGGGCAGGCGGCCCAGACCGACCTGACCGCCGCGCTCGACAACATCTTCCAGCACGCGAACGTCGGGCCGTTCGTCTGCCGGCACCTCATCCAGCGGCTGGTGACGAGCAACCCGAGCCCGGCCTACGTCTACCGCTGCGGCCAGGCCTTCGCCAATAGTCTCTATCCGAATGGCCAGGGGGTTCGCGGCGACATGAAGGCGGTCATCCGCACCATCCTCCTCGACTGGGAGGCGCGGTCGACCGACGTCCTCACCCAGCAGGGCTACGGCAAGGTGCGCGAGCCGATCGTCCGCTTCGTCGCCCTGCTGCGCGCCTTGAACGCCCAGCCGCCGGCCGACGGCCGCTTCCGCTACTACTGGCAGGCGAGCGCCGAGTGGGGGCTGAACCAGGCTCCGCTCCAGGCGCCGACCGTGTTCAACTTCTTCGAGCCGACCTACTCCCAGCCCGGCGCGATCGCCGAGGCCGGAATCGTCTCCCCCGAGCTGCAGATCACCAACGAGACCTCGGTCTTCGGCACCGCCAACTTCCTGCGCGGCGTCCTCGAAGGCTACGCGGACGATGACACCGAGATCACGCTCGACTACTCGTACCTGACGGGCGCCGGCAGCGACGCGGCGCGCCTCGACCGGGTGAACCTGCTCTTCTACGAAGGCCAGATGCCGGCCGAGACGCGGACGATCTTCGCCAACGCCCTGGCCGATCCCGACTTCCCGACCCAACCGGTCGAGCGCGCCCTGACCCTCGTCTGGCTGGTCAGCCTCTCGCCCGAGTTCGTCGTCCAGAAATAGGAGCCCCGCGATGAGCGATCGATCCAGGAGAGCGTCTCAGAACTCCCGAACCGGCGGCCTCACCCGCCGCTCGTTCCTCCGCTCGGCCTGCACCGCCGTCGGAATGACCTCGCTCAGCGCCACGGTCTTCGATCTGCAGCGGATCGCCGCCGCCGCCACCCTGGCCGGCGACTACAAGGCGCTGGTCTGCATCTTTCTCTATGGCGGCAACGACAGCAACAACGTCCTGGTGCCGCGGGGCGCCGACTACGCCGGCTACGCCGCGCAGCGCGGCAGCATCGCGCTCTCCCAGGCGTCGCTCCTGCCGGTCACCCCGCTCTCGGGAGGAAGCGGCCGTTCGTGGGGGCTCCACCCGAGCCTCACCGGCCTGCGCAACCTCTTCAACCAGCAGCGGGTGGCCTTGATCGCCAACGTCGGCCCCCTGGTCGCGCCGGTGACGCGGGCCGAGTACCTCGCCGGCACGGCCGCGCTCCCGCCGCAGCTCTTCTCGCACAGCGACCAGACGGTGCACTGGCAGACCTCGCTCCCCGACCAGCCGGTGAAGACCGGCTGGGGCGGACGCGTCGCCGACCTCCTGAGCTCGCTCAACACGACCGCCCAGGTCTCGATGTCGATGTCGCTCGCGGGCAACAACACGTTCCAGGTCGGCAACGCCGTCACCCAGTACGAGCTCTCGCCGGACGGCTCGATCGGCCTCGGCTGGTACTCCGACGGCACGCAGTGGAACGATCCGCCCTCGACCGCCATCCGCCAGCTGATGGCGCGAAGCTACGCCAACCTCTTCCAGGCGGGCTACCGCAACACCTTCCAGCGCGCTCTCGACCAGGACAGCGTCCTCTCCGCGGCCCTGGACGCCGCGACCCCGCTCCAGACGGTCTTCCCGGATACGGATCTCGGGAGGCAGCTCAACATGATCGCGCGCCTCATCTCGATCCGCGACCCGCTCGGCCTGCGCCGGCAGGTCTTCTTCTGCGCCACCGGCGGCTACGACACCCACGACGGCCAGATCGGCGGAGCGCCGGAGGTCGGGACGCACGCCGACCTGCTGACCGAGCTCGACGGCGCCCTGTCCTCTTTCTATGCGGCCACGGTCGAGCTGGGGGTCTCCCAGGACGTGACCTCCTTCACCGCCTCGGACTTCGGCCGCACCTACATCAGCAACGGCGGCGGCTCGGACCACGGCTGGGGCTCCCACCACTTCGCGGTCGGAGGAGCCGTCTCCGGAGGCCGCTTCTACGGCCAGGTGCCGACCCTCGCCGTCGACGGCCCCGACGACTCCGGAGACGGCCGCTGGATCCCGACCACCTCGGTCGACGAGTACTCCGCGACCCTCGCCAGCTGGTTCGGAGTCACCGCGAGCGACCTCCCGCTCGTCCTCCCCAACCTCGGCCGGTTCAACTCGCCGGATATGGGGTTCCTGGGGTGAGGGGCAAGGCCGGCGCGCAGCGTTCGCTTCCCGAGGTGAGACACTCCCACCGGCTCGCGAATCACGCGCACCGGTCTCCGAGACGTTCCGTTCGTGACGCGCATCACAACCGCCGGCCTCGGAATGAGGCGCCTCGCAATCGGAATGTCGCGCTGCACCACGCGAATGACGCGCGTCGCTCTGCGAATGATGCGCACCGCGTACGTAGTGTCCCGCACCGCGATGGTAGTGATGCGATCCGCAATGCGCGTGGTCCGCGCCGTGATGGTAGCGGCCTTCGGCGAGACGGCGGTCTCCTGGGACCCGGCGGGCGCGATGGGGAGTCCGAGCGGGGTGTCGCGGAGACCGGAGCGAGTGTTCCGCGACGGCTTGCGATAGACTCGGACCGTGCTCCCCCTGCGTCCTCTGGTCCTCGGGCTCTCTCTCCTCGTCCTGTGCGGCAGCGGTGCGGCCTCCGCGCCGGCAGCTCCTCCGGCAGCCGGCCCTAGCGATCCGTTCGGTTACTACTTCCTGGATACGGCGAAGCCACTGCCCGCCTGGGCGAAGAAGATCGACCATCTGCACCTGTCCACGATCGACATGAAGGGGGACCAGATGGTGACCGTGCCGCTCTGGGGGTTCATCCGGCCGAAGGCGGGAAACGACTACCGGCTCGTGAGCCCGAAGATCGACGGCGCGCATCTCACCTTCACCACCAAGGAGATCAAGGGCGTGTCCTTCGATTTCGACGGCCGCTTCCTGGCGTCCGGGAGCTTTCCGGAGACACCCCCCGAGGGCGTCGTCCTCACCGGACGGCTGCGCCAACGCCAGGGTGGCAAGGTCGTCGGAGAGATGAAGGCGGGATTCCTGTACAGCCCGGGCGGTTGAGGCGCACCCGGGCGAGGGCGACCTCCTTACTCAGAAGGGTGTATGCTGTGGTTTTGTAAGGAGAAGCTATGGCGGCGAGCACTCTGACCTCGAAGGGACAAGTCACGATCCCCAAGGAAGTCCGCGAGCGCCTCGGCTTGAAGGAGGGCGACCGCTTGATCTTCCGGTTCGACGATCAGGGCAACCTTCTGGTTCGACCGGAGGCCCGGAATCCTCTCGGTCGGCTGCCCGGTCTTCTTCACCATCTCGCTGGAGGGCGGCCGGTCACGGTCGAAGAGATGAACGAGGCGGTCAAACGGCGGGCTGCTGAGCGGTTCAAGGAGTCCGTGCGGCGGTGATCGCCCTCGATACGAACATTCTGATCCGTCTCCTCGTGAGGGACGATCCTGGGCAAACGGCTCTCGCAGAGCAGCTCCTTCAGGAAGCGGCCGATGCCGGCGAGCAATGCTTGGTCAGCGATCCGGTTCTCTGTGAGGTGGAATGGGTCCTGGAATCCAGCTACGAGGCCAGGAGAGGGGATATTCTGGCGGCGATGCAGGAGTTGTTCGTGGCAGATCTCTTCGTCTTTGAGGATCGGGAAACTCTTCGCCAAGTGATAGCGAGCTACCAGGAAGGCAAGGCTGATTTCTCCGACTACCTCATCGGAGCCAAGGCTCGTGCCAAAGGAGCGCGGACGACGTACACCTTTGAACGGGTGCTCGCACGGGAGCAGGACTTCACGCGGCTGGTTTAGATACGCTCCGAGGTCCGCCAGCCGGCGGGTTGTCGGCGAGGCCCGAGCCGCTGAGGGTGAGGGCCTGATAGACTCACCCCGTGCTCCCCCTTCGTCCTCTGGTCCTCTGGTCTCTGGTCGGAACGATGAACGCCGACTTCCTGTACAGCCCGGGAGGCTGAGCCGTGCGCTTCCCGCTCCTCCTGGCCGTCCTCTTCTTGATCCTGCCGTGCGCTGCTGTCGCGGCCGGCGACGTGCATTCGGTCGACTTCCGTAACTTCGTCTACTTCCCGTCCTGCGCCGACTTCGAATCGGCCGAGGCGAAGGTCCCGGTGCGTGTGACCGGCGGGCGCTTCGAGGCGAGCCCTGGAAGCGATCTCGAAGGCACCTCCTTCGAGGTCGGAGAGATCCTCTATGGCGACCTGACCGGCGATGGCCGCGACGAGGCCGTGGTGCGGAGCCTCTGCAACACCGGCGGGACCGGGCAGTTCGACGAGGGGTTCGTCTATGGGATGAAAGACGGCAAGCCGGTGCTTCTCGGCCGCATTCAGGGAGGCGACCGCGCCGCGGGCGGCGTCCGTTGCGTCCGCATCGAGGACGGCGCTCTCGAGGTGGAGCGGATCGGCAATGACACGGGAGCGGCGCTCGGTATCGACTTCGTCGACACCGAGACCTGGAAGCTCCAGGGCGGCAAGCTGGTCGAGACGGGTCAGGCGGTCCACCGCCGTATCGGCTCGACCGAGGGCGCCAAACCCATCCGCTTCGCCAAAGGGACCTCGTCTGGAACGGTGAAGGGGACGACCCGCGGGAGCGACCAGTACGTCCTCCAGGCTCGCGAAGGGCAGACGATGACCGTGCGCGTCGCCTCCCCTCAGAAGAATGCCGCCTTCGAGATCCTGATCGACGACTACACCGTCGCCTGCCGGACCACGGAATGGAGCGGCAAGCTCGATGGCGCCGGGACCTACCGGATCTTCGTCCTCGCCACCCGGGGAAGCGCCGCCTACGAGCTGACGGTGTCGATCCGCTGAGCGGCTTCCCGGGGTGAGGGACCACTCCGGCCGCGTGGGCGTATGGTAGCGTGATCCCCTCTTCCAGAAAGGGAGCTACGACCATGCCAGGATTGCCGCGTCAGCCGCGCTTCGCCGCCGTTCTCCTGTTCCTTGCGGTCTTCGCCGGCTGCGCCACGGCGCCACCACCCGATGCGGGGCGTGGGAGTTGCGCCTGGAGCTACTCGGGCGCGAACGGGCCGGCGCACTGGGGAAAGATCTGCCCGCAATTCGCCGCCTGCGGCATTGGCAGCCGCCAATCGCCGATCGACATCACCGCGACGATCTCGCGCACCCTGCCGCCGCTCGAGATCCGCTACGGAAGCCGGCACGCCAGGGTCGTGGACACCGGCCATGACATCCAGGTAGACATCACACAGGGTGGCAGCACCGCCTTGGTGGTGGGCGGCAGGACATACCAGCTCGCGCAGTTCCACTTCCACGCACCCGGCGAGCACAAAATCGCCGGCAAGCCGGCGCCCATGGAGGTCCATTTCGTCCATGCCGACGAGGGCGGCGAGCTCGCCGTGATCAGCGTGATGATGCAGGAAGGGAAAGCCAACCCGGTCATCGCCACGATCCTGCATGCGCTGGACACCGGCCACCCCGAGATCGAGCTGGACCCGGCGGACCTCCTGCCCGGCGACCGGTCCTATTTCGGCTATGCCGGCTCGCTGACCACGCCCCCCTGCACCGAGGGTGTGCGCTTTCATGTGCTGCGCGGGTCCATCGAGCTCTCGAAGCAGCAGATCGAGGACTTCCGAAGGCGCTATCTGAATTCCCGGCCGATCCAGAACCTCAATGGGCGGGTGGTCCTGGCCCGGGAGGCGGTGCCGTAAGGCGCAGCTGTTGGGCAGGCGAGTCTTTCCCTCTACAATGCGCATGGTTGGATCGACTCAAAGGAGGAATCACGATGCGCCGCAAGATCCTGATGCTCGCCGCCGCCCTCTCTCTGGCCGCACTCTCCTCGCTCCCGGCCTCCGCCGCCGTCGAGTGCAACTGCACCTATTGTCTCCAGCATCCCAGCGCGGCCTGTGACATCCGGGTTGACTTCCACACGAACTGCACCTCCTACTACTCCTACTTCTGCGTGGAGTAGGGGCGGTCGGAATACCTTCCGCCCCCTCCCGGTTGTACTCCCCGGAACGACGTTGACAAGCCCGAAAGGGTGTGCGACGATTCCGCTCCCGTCGCAAGGCGGGAGGTATCACGGTGACGCGGGGTGGAGCAGTCTGGTAGCTCGTTGGGCTCATAACCCAAAGGTCGCAGGTTCAAATCCTGCCCCCGCAACCAATTTCGCCAATTCGAAGAAGATTTCCAGGGCCGCGTGCAAGCGCGGTCCTGTTTGTTTTCGGGGCTCAGGCCTGGACCGCGGCCGGCGCCGCCGGCTCGGGCTGCCCCCGGCGCTGCCGCCAGGTGAGCAGGCTCACGCCCAACATCAGGATGGAGGCCAGCCAGAACGGATAGGCCTGGCCCACCCGCTGGAAGACGAAGCCGGACCAGAGGGGCCCCACCATCCGCGCGATCGACCCGAAGGATTGCTGGACGCCCAGCACCTGCCCGACTTCCCCCCGCAACGAGCGCCTCGACACCAGGGCCGTGGTCGCCGGGAAGAGCAGAGCGGTGCCCACCGGCACGAAGACGACCGCGAGCGCCAGGCCGGCCAGATGCGTCGGAAACGGGATGCAGGCGGTGTTCATGGCCAGGAACGCCATCATCCCGAAGGTGTAGATCCAGATCAGCGAGCTCAGCGGCGACCGCGGATGCCGCACCACCTCCCAGAAGGAACGGCCGAGCGTCGTCCGCGGCGCAGCCGGCGCGCCGCTCTCGGAGGGTGCCGCGGTCTCGCGCCGCACCTCGGGGAGCCATCTCCAGGCGGAGAGCACATTGAGGATGCACAGGGCGGCGGCGAAGAAGCCCGGCGCCTCCCGCGAGATGTTGGCCGCCGCCGATCCGATGACCGGCCCGATCGCGACACCCGCGCTGGTGGCCGCGGTGAGCCAGCCGAGAGCCTTGGCCCGCTCTTCGGGCTCGACGGCGTCGGCGACATAGGCCTGCACCACGCCGTTGATGCCGCCGGCCATCCCCTGCACCAGGCGCGAGGCGAACAGGAGCCAGAGGGCATCGGCCAGCCCGAAGAACACGTAGGCCACGGCCGAAGCCATGAGACCGAACAGGATCATCGGCCGGCGTCCCCAGCGGTCCGAAGCCCGGCCCCAGAGCGGCGCGGTGACGAACTGGGCGAAGGCATAGATGGCGACCAGGAGGCCCACCACCGTGGCGCTGGCGCCGCAGCGCGTGGCGTAGAAGGGGAGTAGGGGCAGGACCATCGTGAACCCGATCATGTCGGCGAACACCGTGGCCATCAGGACCGAGATCTGGCGGATCGTGCCGTGCTGCATGAAGCTCCTCAGCGCGCCTCGCCCCGCATCCACAACAGGAACGCCGCGGCGCTGGCGGTCATCAACAAGACACTATAGACGGCCGCCATCCCCAGGTCCTGGAGCCGCAGGCTCGACAGGATCTCCATGGAGATCGGCCGGGTGTCGTACGTGTAGAGAACGATCGAAACGATGAGATCCCCCAGGGCGGTGATGAAGGCGAGCCCCGCGCCCGCGGCGAGAGCCGGCCGCAGCATCGGAACCACGACCCGCCAGAGCCGGCGCCAGCGGTCCGCCCCGAGAGAGGCGGCGGCCTCCTCCAGGGCCGGATCGAGCGCGCGCAGCCCGGCGATCGACCCGCGGCCGGTCAGCGGCAGGCTGCGCACCAGATAGGCGAGCGGCAGGATCGCCGGCGTGCCGATCAGCACGAAGCGGCCGAGCCACGGCTGGCTCACCCCGAAGGTGGTGGCGAGCGCCACGGCGAAGACGGTCCCCGGGACGGCCCACGGCAGCGCGATGAGCCATTCCAGAGAGCCGGAGAGGAAGCCCTTGCACGCCACCGACAGCCGCGCCGCCGCGAATCCCAGCGCGAGAGCGGCGGCGGTCGAAGCGGCGGCCATCCAGAGGGAGTTGAGGACCGGCCGCAGCTTCTCCGGCTGCGAGACCAGGGCGGCCCAGTTGCTGAGCCGGAGGACCGGCGGGATCCATTCGGTCGTCCAGGTGAAGGGCGGCACCAGGGAGATCAGGAGGAGCATGGCGTGCGGGAGCAGGAGGACTCCGGCCAGGAGCCAGCCCAGGGCTCCGGTGCCGAGCCGTGCGAAAGGGCTCCGCAGCACGCGCCGGGCCGGCGCCACGCCGCGCACTCCCGTGGATCCTGCGCCGCGGTCGGTCCGGCGGAGCGCCCAGAGACCCAGGATGGCGAGGGCCGCCAGCATCACCGCCTCGACCTGCGCCATGGCCACCTCGCCGTTGAGCTTGGAGGCGACGATCTGGGTGGTCATCACCCGGAAGCTCCCGCCGAAGAGGTAGGGCGCCGAGAACGAGGCGAGCGACGTCATGAAGGTGAGGAGCGCGGCGCTCACCAGAGCCGGCCGCAGGACCGGCAGGGTCACCTGGAAGAGGGTGCGCGTCCGGCCGGCGCCGAGCGAAGCGGCGGCTTCGAGGAGAGCCGCGTCGAGCCGCGCGAGCCCGGCGCGGGTGAACAGATAGAAGTAGACGTACATCGAGTAGGCGTGGACCAGGAGGATCGCTCCCGGTCCGGCCAGCCGCCACGGAGGCTGCGCGAGCCCCAGGACCGACTGCACCACGCGCGACACCAGGCCGCTCTCGCCATATAAGAAAAGGAATGCGATCACGCCGACCAGCGGGGGGAGCGCCACGGGCAGGGCCGCCACCGCGCCGAGGAAGCGCCGTCCCGGGAACTCGGTGCGCTCGAAGAGGAAGGCGAGCGGCACCCCCACCAGAGCCGCCAGCACCACGGAGGCGGCGGAGATCCACAGGCTGCGCCAGAGGGCGATCCACTCGTCCGGCCGCGCGAAGAACTGCTGGAAGTTCTCCAGGGTCCAACCTCCCCCTCCGGCCGACCCGCCCAGGGCCTCCACCAGGGTCATGAGCAGCGGATAGCCCACGATCCAGGCGAGCAGGAGAGCGACGGCCACGGCGGCCAGGGGAAGACGTCTCGTCAACGTAACGACCTCGCAACAGGTACGCTCGCCGACAGCCCGGAGTTTTGCCAGCGGAAAATCCGCGGCGCGGGACCTCGGTCCGCCGGGGCCACGGCCACCTCGTCTCCCGGCTGGGCGGCGGACGCGCCGGCCAGGACCTCCACCTCTCCGGAGTCGAGCAGGACCAGGTAGTAGGTCCCGGCTCCGGCGAAGCGCCGCTCGGTCACCCGGCCGGTGAGCGCCCCAGGCGTTCCGGGGGGCTGCAACGCGAGCGACTCGGGACGGACCACCAGCTCGACCGCCGTTCCCGGCGCGGCGCCGTCGAGCTCCGGGGCCGCGGTGCCGGGCCAGCACACCGGGCCGCCTTTCCCGGCGAGGAGGACGGTGCCGTCCGGCTCCAGCGTCCCGACCACGCCGCTCGCCCGTCCCACGAAACCGGCCACGAACCGGGTCGCCGGGCGCTCGTAGAGGTCCTCGGGAGAGCCCGCCTGGTGGAGCTTGCCGCCGTGGAGCACGGCGACGCGGTCGCCCAGATGGAAGGCCTCGTCCTGCTCGTGGGTGACGAGGACCGTGGTGATGTCCACCCGTTCGATCGCCCGGCGCAGCTCGCGGCGGGTGCGCTCGCGCAGCGACGGATCGAGGTTCGACAGCGGCTCGTCGAGGAGGAGGACGCGGGGCTCGGGAGCGAGAGCGCGGGCGAGCGCCACCCGCTGCTGCTGGCCGCCCGAGATCTCGCCGACCCGCCGGCGCTCGAACCCGGGGAGGTCGACCAGCGCGAGCGCCGCGGCCACCCGGCGGGCGGTCTCCTCGCGGCTCAGCCGGCCGTCGAGGCCGAACGCCACGTTCTCGGCGATGTCGAGGTGCGGGAAGAGAGCGTAGTGCTGGAAGACCATCCCGAAGCGGCGCCGCTCGGGCGGCAGACCCGTGACGTCCTCCCCGCCGACCCGGATCGCCCCGCGGTCGGGGGCTTCGAATCCTGCGATGAGGCGCAAGGCCGTGGTCTTGCCGCTGCCGCTGGGACCCAGGAGGGCGAGGACCTCCCCCTTCCCGACCTCCAGGCTCAACCCGCGGAGGACCGGATTGCGGCCGAAGCTCTTCTCGAGGCCGTCGAGGACGAGGAACGGGGGCACAGGGTCAGCTCTGTTTCATCGCTATTTCGGGCGGGAGGCAGCCCGCGGCGGGGATCTTACAGGCTTTGGGGAGCAGCGGGAGAACCAGCCGGTTCGCTTTGGTGTAGGCTTGAGGTGAAGGAGCCGATACGGATGATTTCAAAGTTGCCGGCCGTCATCCCTGTTTCCGATCTCGAACAGGACGCAACCTCTGTCATCGAGCGCCTCCGGCACTCGGGAGCGCCCGCCGTCATCACACAGAGCGGCCGCGAGGCAGCTGTCCTCATCGATATCGAGTCTTTTAGGAGATCCGAATCGGAGCGGGAGATCCTGGCCGCGTTGGCCCGAGGCGAACAGGAGATTGCCGAGGGGATGGGGTATGACCTCGATGAGGTCCTGGCGGAGGCGGATCGGCTCCTGGCTCGCCGCGATCCTTGAAGATCCGATTTACTCCTTGGGCCCGCGCCCGCTTCCTGCGGGAGCTGGATTACATTCGCCGCGATCGTCCCATGGCGGCCGAGAGATTCCGCCAGCGGTGTGAGCAGACACTTCGGAGGCTCGAAGAGTTTCCCGAATCCGGCCGAAAGATCCCTGAGTTCCCGGAGCTTCCCCATCGCGAGCTGATCGTCACCCCCTATCGCTTCTTCTACAGAGTTTCAGGAGGCATCGTCTGGGTTGTCGCTGTCTGGCATGGCGCGCAAATCCCAGCGCCACCGGACGGGGAGTGAGACCGTCGAGGACGAGAAAGGGTGGCGCAGGCACGAGTCAGCTCCCGGCAATGCCCTTGCCGCGGACCTCGCGGTCCCAGGTGGCCATCCACTCCTGGCCGTGCTGCTCGATGAGATCCCAGCGCACCGCCGCCGGCTTCATGTCGCGGAGGACCTCCTGCGCCCAGTCCGGGAGCTTCTCCACCGGCATGTCGGTGCGGGCGGGCAGGCGGAAGGCCTGGCGGGCGGCGATCTCCTGCCCCTCGGGGCTGCCGACGAAGTCGATGAACTTCTTCGCGTCGTCCGGATGCGGCGCGCCCTTGACCAGACCGATCGAGTCGTCGATCACCGGGGTGCCGCTGGCCGGGAAATGGAAGTCCAGCGGAGAGCCGCGCTTGCGCTGCCAGAGGAGGTCGGTGAGCTCCCAGATGGTGACCAACCCCTCCTGGCGGTTGAGCTTCTCGATCATGAGAGCCGGCTGCTGCAGGTACTCCTTGGTCTGGGCATCGAGGCGCCCGAGCCATGCGAAGCCGCGGTCGGGGCTGCCGGTCTCGGCGACCGAGCGGGCGAGGATCATCCCGAACACAGTGCGCATGGTGCCGCTCGCCAGTGGGTCGCGGATCAGGATCTTCCCGGTCCATTTGGGGTCGAGGAGGTCGTCCCAGTCGCGGGGCGCCTCGCCGGGCTTCACCACCGCCGCGTTGTAGACGAGAACCGGCGCCGTGCGGTACGAGCCGAAGAAGAGGTCGTCCTTGTTGCGGCTCTCGGGCGGGACCGCGTCGGCCCACTGCGGCCGGTAGGGGGCGAGGAGGCCCTCCCGCGCGCCGCGGGCGAAGATGGTCTGCGGCCCGCCGTACCAGACGTCGGCCTGGGGGTTGGCGGCCTCGGAGCGCACGCGGTCGTAGACGTCCTGCGAGCCCATGTCGAGCCAGCGGACGTCGATCTTCGGGTTGCGCTGCTCGAACTCCTTCTCCATCAGAGCCAGGAGGTCGCCGCCATGCGGGGAGTAGAGGACGAGCGGCTTGCGGCCGTCGCCGCAACCGGCGGCCGCCAGAGCCGCGAGGGCACAGAGGGCGAGGAGGGTTTGTCTCATGGTTTCGTTCCGGAGCGGGGCCTAGTGCCCGCGGGGATCTTATCCGAGGAGCCGCTCCCTGGGACCTTCAGAAGCCTGCCGTCCAATATGCGGGGGTGGTATCATGTCGAAGCGCGAGAGGAGATCCGATAGGGAGAATAAATGGCCGAACAGGGAATCCAGGACCTCCAACCCAGGGCCTACTGAGCAGAAGCCGTCATCCGGCGCTCTTGTCGCCCAGGTCCGCCAGCCCGCTCAGCTCCATGAAAACCTTGTAGAGGATCCGATCGAGCCGGCCCTGGTGCTCGATGTGGTGCTCCTGGTACTGTTTCTTCAGAATAATATACACTTCGCACTGCAGCCTCGGATCCTCGATCGCTGCGGCGATTCCCTCGGCCACGAGGCGGCGGAGCCCCGGGTCGAGGTGCGCGTTGCGCGCAATCGCGGCAAGCATCTGGCCGGTGGCGAATCCGGTCGCGGCGCTGGGATCGTGCAAATCGCGAAAGAGCTCCGGCAGGAGATCGGGATCGATCTCCCGGTATCGGTCGATAGTCCCCAGGGCGGTCGCCTGGACATCGATCACATCCCTCAGGCCGGACCGCAGAGCGGCCGTGGCGTGGGCTGTCAGCCGCCGCAGGAAGCTCAGGAGGGTCAGAGCGGCTTGGCGCCCCGTGAAGGTGTTGTGGAGCTCGGCAGCCTCCCGCAGCTTTCTCGCCAGAAGGGTCGAGCCGCTCGCCTTCGCATAATACGTGTTGGGCAGCCGTTCGGCGCTGGCGGCCACCAGCGCCAACATCTCGCCCGTCAGCAACCGGAACCCACCGGGATCCAGCAGCTTCGTCTGCAAGCGCAGGGCGAGCCAGTCGATCAGGAATTCGAGGACCTGCGGATTTCGCTCGACCCTCTGGGCCGCTGCGGTGATCCTCGCGGAGTAGTTTCCGGAGGCAAACTGGATGTCGCCGATGGCGCGCAGGGTCTGGGCGGCCTCGGCCGGGTCCTGGCGCAGAGTTTCGGACAGGCGCCGGGTGCGGGCGGCGAGCTCGCGCTCCGCCAGGGCGAGGAGCTCATCCCTGGGCGGGCTCTCCCCCGCGCTCCCGGAATTCCAGACGGACTCGGCCACGTCGACCAGGGCCTCGGCGCCGTCGAGGAGAAACTCCTCGTCTCCTGCCTCGGCAGGAATCTCGCGGAGGAGGGGGGCGACCTCGGACCATTGATCAGGGGAGATCGTCTGGCGGTAGGCCAGCAGACAGAGGCTATGCAGCAGAGCGCGCTGGACGGCCGGGCCGCCTTGCCGGAGGCGCTCCCGGAACACCGGCCAGGCATGGGAGTCGATCTTGTGGACCTGCTTCAGGATGCAGTCGGCCTTCCGCCAGCCGGCTGCTCCACGGTCCAGGCGATCCGCCCAACTCTCCAAGGCGCGGCCATCGCTATGGACGAGCCGCTCGAACGTCCAGTTGATCACGAGGGCGCTCCGCGGATCGCGTTCCCTCAGCTCGAGGCAGTGCTCGGCGAGGAGCTCGACCGTGTCCATTCCTAGAAGGGAGGTCGAGATCCGCCGTTCGGTCCCTGTCCGGTCGCCGTGCAGGACGAGCGCGGCGCGGTAACGCGCCAAGTCGTCCGAATCGCCCAGCGCCTCCAGGAGACCCGGGATCGTCCGCTCGGAGAATCCCTCGGCTTCCGCGACCAGAAAGTTGGCATACCGGCGCAGGCGCGGGTCGGCATGAATCAGCCAGGTCTCCAGGAGCGGCAGGGCTTCCGGCGCAGGATTCCGCATGCGGGGCAGGAGGCTCAGCACGGTATCCAGCCCGCCGCTTGCGAGCAGCCGGTTCAGGACGAGGACCGCCTCCCGCGTCGGGCGGAGCCAGTCCTGGCACGCGCGCTCCCGGAGTTCCGCGAGCGCCTCCTCCCGGCGGTCGCCGGCGAGCGCCATCCAGATCCCGGGAAGGTCCGAGGGGAGAGCCAGGCGCTGCAGGTCGCGGAGGAGGAGCGCCAGCCCGAGAGGCTCCGGATCGGTTCCCCCTTCCGCCAGCAGGTAGCCCCCGGTGAGCAGGATCGGGGCTTCGCTCCCCAGAGCCTGGGCGCGCAGCCAGGGGTCCTTGAGGCTCCGGGCAACCTTCTCGAGCTGTCCTTGCAGGTCTGGGAAACCGGCGAGGGCATCGCGCAGACTGATGAGAGTCTCGGCCTTTTCTCGTGGCCCGAGGATGGTGGCTGTGTCCCGCAGGGCCTGCTTTAGCAAATCGTGGGCCTCAGCGGGAGGAAAATAGCTCGCCAATCGGCCTAGAGTGCGGGCGCGGCTCTCCCGGTGCAAGATCTGCTGCGCCGTCCGCCTCGCCCTGCGGAGCCATTCTCCTCGTTCGCTGCCGAGGGCGGCCAGCTGTTCGAACGCCCAGGCTCTGCGGATTGGATTCTGGATCGCTCCCGCTGCCGCGGGAGCCTCCGCAGCAAGCACTTCGACGTAGGAGGCTAGATATGAGGTGAGCCGTTGCCACCAGCCTGCCGCATTTTCGCCGGCTTTGTTCGCCTCCTCGGCCAGCAGGTCGATCCGCAGATCCGGAAAGAGGAGCAAGAGGCGGCGATAGCACCGGAAGCGCCACCAGGGATCGCTCACCTCCCGGACCTGCGGCAGTAATTTGAGGAAAGGTGCTGGATGGATCAACAGCTCCATCCATCCGGCCTCCTCGCCTGCGAGAGTCTTTAGAGTGTCCCTCCGGAGGTCATGGTCATCGAGGAGGCTGCCAATTGCACAGAGGATCGCCTCCAGGCGCATTCCCGGCGCTTGGCGCAGCAGCGAAGCCAGCCGTCCTAGAGCCCATCCCCGGAAGAAGTTGAACCCCTCGGGCACAATGGCGAGCGCGTCCAGGGCCTCTGCCAACAGGTCCGGTTCCGTCCAGACGCGTAAGGTGAGCCGGTCGAGCATCCAGCGGGTCCCTTCCCATCGTCCATTGGCGCTCCGGTGCGCAGTCGCCAGGCCGTAGGCAAGCACGAGAGGGGGGTCGGAAAGGACATTGCCCATCGTATCCAGGATGACCGCGAGGTCGTAGATCGGGTCGCTTCCCGCCCCGGCGAGGGCGGAGCTCCAGAGCTCGGCCATGATTCTCCCGCGGAGCTCCGTCGGGTAGGAGCTGACCAGCACTCTCACGTCGACCGTGGGCATTCCGAAGGCGAGGCCCGCGCCGATTACGGCCGTCAAGAGGTCGCCCCACTTCTCGGCAGGGCACTCCTCGCTCAGACGCGCCAGCGCATCCACGGCCCGCTTGACGGAAATCGGGACGACGGGCCGGAGCGCATCCTCCACTCTGGAGAGTCGAGCCACGGCCTCGCGCGGGAGCGGGATGGGCTCGCCGATCGCCGCCAGCGCGAGCAGGGCCTCGGCGGCGGCCGGTCCCGGCTCCCCGGCGAGCTGCAGGAGCCTGGGGACGAGAGAGGAAGGGGGGAGAGCTTCCTGGAGCGCTGCGACGATGCCGGGAGTGAGCGGCGAGTCCCGGTGCATCCGTTCGATGGCGAGGCGGTGTCCACGCTCCTCCCACTCGCAGAGGAGGGCCACCGTGGCTTCGATGTCCTGGCCGAGCCGCTGCAGGGCCTCGCCGGCCGCGGGGTCGTCCTTCCGTTTCTCGGCGGCGAGCTTCTCCTCGCGGAGCTTGGTCAGCTCCGTCTGTTTCGGGGCGAGGCGCTCGGGGAGCCCGCTGTCCAGGCCTCCGTAGAGCGCGATCCCGAGACGGACCCAGGCGGGATCGGCGAGGAATCGATCGGCGAGGTCCTGCCGGGCGAGGAGGATGCTGCGTAGCGAGCCCGGCGCGGGTGGCAGGAGCCGCGGGTCGGCTCCGGCGAGCTGGCGCAGGGCCGCGTCGACCGGCCATCGGTCCTCGGCACTGTCGCGCGGGAGCGCGGCGGTGAGGGCGGCGGCCAGGTCGGCCGACTGGAGCCGGCAGGCACGGACGAGGCCCGCCGCTGCCGCGATCCCCACCGTTTCGCTCCCGGCCAGCTCCCGGCAGAGGAGGCGCTCGACCTGGGCGACGTGCTCGCCCCGGGAGAGCCGCAGGAAGGCCCTTTCGATCTTCTCGCCGAGCGAGGGGAAGCGGTCCCGGAGCGAACGGTCGGCGTAGGCCGCGAGGAGCCGGCCGGCGATCCGCTCGATGACTCCGGCCGGGACCCGGACCATCTCCGGCAGAGCCGCCGTCAGGAGCAGCGCGGTCCGCGGCACCAGGTGGCCGAGAGGCTCGGGGCGTTCCAGCAATCCCAGGAGGAGGGTACGCAGCTCCCCTTCGTACAGCTCGGCGCTGAGCTGGCCGAGAGCCATCAGGACCGGCTCGCGCCAGCGCGGCGCGCTGAGCTTCTCCAGGAGGCGGTCGGCCAGACCGGTCCGGTCCCGGACGAGGGCGCAGGCCGCCAGGTACTCCTGGAAGGTCAGATGGAGGAAGCCGTAGATCCCCTCGCCCCGCGCCGTCAGCAGGCCGACCTCCTCGCGCAGCACGGAGCGCAGGGCTTCGGCGTCGGCCGGCGCGAGGGTACGCGAGAGCGCGCGCCGGAGGCCGGCTTCGTCGACGACGCCGATCCCCGAGGTCTCGTGGATCTCGGCCGCCAGGGGCTCCAGGGCGCCGAGGATTTCCTCGTCGCCGAGCTCCCGTTCCGCCCGCAGCCGCGCGCGCTGCCGCCACTTGTGGAGGAGGAGCCCGATGGCGATCCGGTAGAGCTCGACGCGCTGCCGCGGGAAGCGCTCCTGCCCGCTCCTGTAGACCACGCCGAGGATGGTGATCAGGAGCGGGTTGCTGGCCAGATCCTCCGCCCCCCGTTCCTTAAGGTCGGCGATCGCCCGCTGCAGCCCCACGGCCTGGCGCGCGGCTTCGGCCTCCGCCTCCCCGTCCCACCGGTCCGCCGACCGCTGGGCGCGGTGGACGGCGCGCATCCAGACGGCGCAGAACCGGTCGATGGCCACCGGCCCCATGGGCTCGATGGTCAGGTGGGTCGCCTCGCCGCTCAGCGGCGCCATCTCGTAGCCCACGATGCGGCTGGTGATCACCGCCTGGTTTCCCCCGGCCTCGGCGGGGATCGCCGCCGGCATTCCTCGCGGCGGCTCGTCCGGCAGCCAGCTCTCCAGGAAGCGGTCGATCTCGCGGGCGACCTCGTAGCGGTCCGCCGGATCGCTGACCTCGTCGAGACCGTCGAGGAGGACGACCGCGCGCCCGGTCTCCAGGAGGTCCAGCAGGAGGAGGTGCAGCGACGCGGGGTCCAGGGCACGACCGCGGCTGTCGGTCACCGGCTGATCCCACCCCGAGCCGAGGTGGTGGCCGAGGAAGGCGGCGAGGGAGAGACCGGGACGCTCGCGCCGCGCCTTGGCGTAGGCCGCGATGCGCACCAGGATGGGGACGCGGGCCGGCCCGAGGTCCATCTCGTCCGCGGACTCCTCCAGAGCGGGGTCGACCTGATGGGCCGGCACCCGGATCCGCGGCTCGCCCTGGAGACAGGCGGTGGCCAGGCGGAGCGCCAGCCAGCGGGCGAGGGTGGTCTTGCCGCTCCCCGGATCTCCCAGGAGAGCCAGGCGCCGCTCGCGCCGGAACGCCTCGCCGAGGGAGACCGAGCGGTCCTCCGCGGCGCCGAAGAGCCGCGGCCGGCCTCTCTCTTCCAGTGCGGCCGGCACCGGATGGCGCGAGAGCTGGGCGATGATGCGGAAGGTGAACCGGTACCGCTCCTCGGGAGACAGGCGCTCGATCTCGGGGAGGTTCTCGGCCTGGCGGGCTTCGCGCTCGAGCGTCTCCCGGCTGCGCCGTCGCTCATAGGGGTTGGAGCGGTCGCCGCGCAGCGCCACGTAGACCGCGGTCAGGGGAACCGCCAGCCGCCCGCCGGAGAGCGTCGCGTCCGGGAGCTCGAGCGCCTGGTTCTGCTCCACCACCCAGCGGAGATACCGGTCCAGCAGCTCGCGCGGGCGCGCCGGGCTCTCCGCTCCCGCCGGCGGCAGGGCGAACAGGACCCCGTCCGGCACGCGGAGGAACAGGGCCGGCGTGGCCCAGACGAAGGAGCCGGTCGGCGAGCCGAGGTGGAGAGCCGAGCGCCCGTGCTGGACCGCGACGTCCACCGGGTCTCCGGCCGTCAAGCGCTCATAGAAGGCGCGACTGAGCTCGATCGCCGCCACGTCGGGGATCGGGAACTGCATGGCGACGACGGCTGGAATGCCGCCCTGGACCAGCGCCGTCGCCACCCCCGCGAACGGATCGGTCCCCCCGGAGCGCGCCGTGTCGCAGGCGTTGAGCACGACCAGGCGCAGATCCGGAAATCCCTGGAGCAGGCTGGCCAGCC
>WNGB01002160.1_pt1 | contig 43980 bp, 44 predicted proteins | sample 5400681 | NCBI WGS metagenome assembly WNGB01 (sample SAMN13153367, study PRJNA577476) | soil metagenome | isolation source: 115 cm soil or saprolite under grassland replicate 2 | place: USA:California | collected 2016-06-15 | reverse complement strand
CACTGCGAATGCGCGATCTCGAAGACCGTTCCGATGCAGGCTGGCGTTCCTCGGGATGGACGAACGAACGCAACGTGAGCCAGATGCTCCACTTCCTGTGGTTCCAGGGGAAGGTGGTGGTGGCCCGGCGAACGGGTGTCGAGCGGTGGTGGGACCTCGCCGGGAATTGGCTTCCCGAATGGACGCCGAAAGACCGGCTGTCCGAGCGGGAGGTGGTTCGGCGAGCGGCCCAGAGGTCCCTCCGCGCTCTTGGCCTCGGCACCGCAAAGCACATCGACCGGCACTTCACCGTGGGCCGGTATCCAGGCCTGCCCCAGGTCCTGGCGGGTCTGGTCCGGGAGGGCCGGATCGAGCGGGCCCGCGTCGAGGAGGACGGGGTGAAATGGCCGGGCGATTGGTTCGTTCACACCGATGACCTGCCTGCCCTGGAGCGACTCGAGAAGGGCGAGTGGGAGCCCCGTACGACGTTGCTGTCCCCGTTCGACAACCTGATCATCGACCGGGCCCGCGCCGAGCGGCTGTTCGGATTCCGGTACCGGATGGAGATCTACGTCCCGAAGTCAAAGAGGCAGTTCGGCCCCTACGCCCTGCCGATCCTTCACGGCGACCGCCTCATCGGGCAGGTGGACACGTCCATGGACCGTCGTCGGGGGCGTCTCCGGCTGAACGCCATCCACGCAACCCCAGACCCTCCGGCAGGTGTCGGGACCACCCGGGCCGCGGCGGGAGCGATCGAGGCCCTCGCCGCCTTCCTGGGCGGAGCGGAGGTCGAGGTGACGGGGCCGGTCCCGGAAAGGTGGCGACGAGCCTTCGGTTAGCCCGAGCGATCGAGCGGAGCCACGCCGAACCCAACCGCGAACCGCTTGCACCAGATGACCGCGCTACTGTACCGAGACAGATCGACCTCGGTTGGAATCGCGTAGTTCTGGTTGCCCTTGTTGCCCTTGAGCTTGCCGAGGTCCACGAATCCCTCACCGTAGCCGCGGGCGTCGTCGCCCGCGGCGACCTCGGACAGGTACACGTGGAGATCGGGGCCATTCGACGTGTCCAGTGCCTCGAACCGCAGGACTCGTGAACCGTCGGCCAGCTCGAGCACAACCGCCCGACCGGACGTCCCGTGCTCCAAGCTTCGGAACTCCCCACTGGCCAGCACGGTGGCCTGCCCGGCGCCTGGCGGCGTCGTTCCCGTCGACGGATCGGCTGGGTTCGCCACGATCCCGCGGGGCGCGGCCTCGTTCACCGTTGTGTTCAGGAAGTACTTCTGCGGCTGGAACCACACCAGCACGAACACGACGGCCGCCACTGCCAGCGCTCCAAGGAGCGCGACCACCCCGCGGTGACGATGGACGAACCGTCGAATCGGTCGCCCCGAACTGGCCGGTGAGTCGTTCGGCGTTCTGTCCCCCTCTGTAACCATCCCACCGCCTCCACTCGCCGGCCCGAGTCCCATGTTAGGTCCAGACTCCCTCCGGAATCCTTTCCGGAGGCTTACGAGAGTCTTACGGGCAGCTCGGGGGCCCGAACCACGGCCCCGATGTCTCGTACGCTTCGATGTATCGATGCGCGCCGAAATTGGCATCATGAACGGCATGCCGCGCCGTTCCTACATCCTGATCGTCGAGGACGACCCGACCGTCTCCGAGGTGGTCGCCCGCTACCTGGAGCGGGAGGGCTTCGAGGTCGACACGGTGGCCGACGGTTACGCCGCCGTGGACCGGGCGAAGGCCCGGCCTCCGGACGCGATGGTCCTCGACCTCATGCTGCCGGGACTGGACGGCCTGGAGGTGTTCCGGCGGCTCCGATCGTTCGCGCCGACCCCAGTGATCATGTTGACCGCCCGGGGGAACGAGGACGATCGGGTGTTGGGCCTGGAGCTCGGAGCGGACGACTACGTGAGCAAACCCTTTTCGCCGCGGGAGCTCACCGCGCGGGTCAAGTCCGTGCTGCGACGAGCGGAAACCCCGGTGGCCGCGAGCGACGCGTCCAAGGTCATCACGGCGGGCGACGTCGCTGTTGACGTAGGGGCGCGAGAGGTTCGCGCCGGGGATCGGCCGATCTCGCTCACGGTTCGGGAATTCGATCTCCTGGTCTTCCTGATGCTGCACCCTCACCAGGTGTTCCGCCGGGAGGAACTCCTCGAACACGTGTGGGGGTACACGTTTGGGGATACCTCGACGGTCACCGTGCACGTTCGCCGCCTTCGGGAGAAGGTCGAGAGAGACCCTTCCACGCCGAGACACATCCAGACGGTGTGGGGCGTGGGATACCGGTTCGAGCCATGAGGGGCCGGACCGCGCTCGCCATCGCCGCGGCCGGAGCCGTGGCCACCACCGCGGCCTCGATCGCATTCCACATGCCCGCCCACGATGCCCTCCGGATGGCGGGGATCGCGGGAGGATCGGCCTTGCTCGCGGGGACGGTCGGTACCGTGGTGCTCCTTGCCCTCCGCCGCCGGGCCATCGGGGCGCAGGTGGTCGCCGTCGCGCTCGTCTCCGTGGGTGCCGTCGGCGCGGGGGCCATGGTCGCGGCCCAGGCGATGTTCATCGTCCGCCACGATCTCGACTCCCTCCTGGTGATCCTGCTGGCATCCGGAACGATCGGAGCGCTGGTGGCCTTCGTGCTGGGCCACCGGGTGAGCACCGCAGGGAGGACCGTAGAGGCGCTGGCCCGGCGGATCGGGGACGGCGTGACCGCGCCGCCGGTGGCCTTGCCCCCCACGGCTGAGTTCGCCGCGCTGGCTCAAGAGCTCGAGCAGATGGGAACGCGGCTCGCCGAGGCGCGGGCCCGCGAGCGCGCCACCGATGCCGCCCGCAGGGAGCTGATCGCGTGGGTGTCCCACGACCTTCGAACTCCCCTGGCGGGGATGCGGGCGATCTCCGAGGCGCTCGAGGACGGCCTGGTGGAGGACGCGGCGACGCTGGCCCGGTATCACCGGACGTTACGCATCGAGACCGATCGACTGGCCCGCCTGGTGGACGAACTCTTCGAGCTCTCCGTCATCAACGCGGGTGCGCTGCGCCTTCGGATGGAGCGGGTCTCGCTCGGGGACCTCGTCTCCGACTCCATCTCCGCGGCCCGGGCCTCGGCTGAGGGCAGGGGCGTCCGGATCGAAGGCCGGTTGAGCGGTCCACCTCCCGAGCTCAAGCTGGCCCCCACTGAGGTGTCCCGCGTTCTGCACAACCTGTTGGACAACGCTATCCGGCACACCCCGGCTGGCGGCTCGGTCTGCGCGGAGACCGGCATCGACGAGGACGCAGCGTACGTGTCCGTGACTGACGAGTGCGGGGGGATCCCCGAGCGGGATCTTCCGCGGGTGTTCGACGCGGCCTTCCGCGGCGAGCCGGCCCGTACACCCGAGGAGAACGGGGGCGCTGGCTTGGGTCTCGCCATCGCCCGCGGGATCATCGAGGCCCACCGGGGGCAGATAACCGTCGCCAACGACGGCGCGGGCTGCCGGTTCACCGTCAGGCTGCCGCTGTCACAGCCTGCCTAGCTCTCGTGCTCGACCGCGATCGGAACCGCTTTCGGGCGGAACCTGCGGTAGACGAAAAGGGCGATGCCTGCCGCCGCCAGCCCGATCAGCAGGACGGGCACCATGTAGCCGAATCCAACGACGACGGCGCTCAACACGGCCACGGTTCCGTGAACCGCGGCCCGCCACGACCGCACGAAAGGACTCGCCTTCTTCGCCGATGGAACGGGCCGCTTCTCAGCCATCGACAGGGTGATCGTCGATAGGTCGGTCTGGTCGCCCAGCACGCGGAGCTGCCCGCGGATCTCCTCGATGGCGAGCTGCACGTCCTGGAGGGCCCGCTGCACCTTCAGACTCTCCTCGATGCTCTTGGACCTCGCCATGAGCTTCAGGAGGACGTCCTCCTGGGCCTCCCAGTTGCGAAGCCGAGCCTCGAGGTCGACGAACTGCGCCGTGACGTCCTGGCCCGAGATCTGCTCACCGGTGACATTCCCCAGGCCCTTCAGTTCACCGAGGGCCACCTCGAACTGCGTGGCAGGGATGCGCAGGACGATCGTCCCGGACAAGAACTTCTCGCCGGAAGTCCGAGACGAGGCGACGAAACCGCCGTGCCTGCTGGCGATCAGCGTGACGTCCAGGACGCGCTCCTCGAACTTCCCCTGCTTGATGTCGATGGAGATCGCAGCCGTCTTGATGATCCGGGGCCCGGCCATCGTGAGCTGGAACTCGCCCCCTACAGTGGCGGGCGTGGGGGCCGCGACCGGCCCCTCGACAATCTGACCCCCGACATCGACCGCACCTCGACCCGGGGCGAACGTCCCTGCGGGAGAGGTGGCCTTGCCTCCGGTCCCGCACGCCGTGCCCACCACACCCGCCACGGCCAGGAGAGCCAGGACCCCCAGCACCTTCCAGCGGAACATGGAAACCACCTCCGTCGATCGGTTGTACGTTGGACGGAGGCTTGGTTGGCTCCGTTCCCCGCCGCCCAGCGCTCTCAGCGGACCCGACGAGCCTGCCGGACCAGCTCTCGCACGCGCTCGGGACCGATCCTGGCGGCGTCCCGCTCCTTCATGAGCGCGAAGATCTCCGGCCGCTGGATGAGGGCCGTCACGGCGACGACGTCACCAGGTTTGGAGCGTTCCAGCATCCAGCTAAGGGCGTGCATCTCGTCGGTGAACACCGGGACTTCTCTCGCTCCGCCGTCGATGGCGCCGGCCCTCAGGCGCTCTACCAGGTCCTGGCGGTCCCGCCCCCGCAGGTAGTGCAGGAGCTCGGCGATGGCAACGTGGTCGGCGCCGCGCGCCGCGACATAAGCGATGCTGTGCAGGATCTCGTTCGTCCGGTCGCCGGCCGTGCAGAAGGCCAGCCAGATCCTCCCGCCGGGAGGTCGGAGGCCCCGGCAGATCTCGATCAACCCCGCCATCCCCGCTTCGTTGTGCGCGTAGTCGGCCACCACGACCCGCCCGTCGAGCTCGAACAGGTTGGCCCGGCCCGGGTTCGTCTCGGGATCGAGGACGAACGTGCGCAGCCCTTCCACTACCGCCTCTTCCGGCAGATGCACGCCGAGCGCGGCAGAAGCGGCGGCCATGGCGTTCTGGCTGTAGGGCGTGGAGACACCGGCGAGGGCCAGCGGGACATCCTCGAGAGGAAGGAGGGGATGCGGCCGCATCCCGGGCGTGACGACGGTCAGCCGGCCATCAATGACCGTGGTGGCTCTCCCTCCTTCGGCCACGGCCGAGCGGATGGCGGGATGGTCGGGGTCCATCGAGAACAACCAGGGCCGGCCCCGGATCCCCCGCCGCATGGCCAGCACCCGAGGGTCGTCGGCGTTCAGCACGTCCCATCCGTCGGCCCTGGTGATCTTGGTCACGGCGGCCTTCACCTCGGCGAGCTGGTCCAGCGTGCGGATGCCGTGGAGGTCCAGATGATCGGCAGTCACGTTGGTGACCACTGCCACGTCGTTGTGCAGCGTGCCGATGCCCCGGAGGAGGATCCCTCCTCGAGCGGTCTCCAGGACCGCCAGCTCCAGGCCGGGCTGCGACAGGGCCCGGGCGGCACCCCCGAACCCGGAGTAGTCCCCTTCTTCCACCAGCCGGTCGTTCAGGTACACCCCGTCGGTCGACGAGTACGCCACCGTGAGCCCGGCGGTTCGCCCGAAGTGGGAGAGGGCTCGAACCGTGGTGGTCTTGCCGTTGGTCCCCGTCACCGCGATCACCGGGACGGTCGGGTCCGGGACCGTGGCGGGAGCGCCCGGCTCGACCGATGACAGTCGCCGGACGGCTTCGTCGAGGAGCCGGCCGAACGATCGCCGGGTCGCCAGCACGTCTTCGAGCAGGCTCACGACTTCCCGGCCCAGGGCCTCGGCGGCCCCCCGGCGGCGCCACGGAAAGGCCACGACGACGTGACCGGGCTCCGATCCCAGACGCGACCGGACGGCCAGGTTGGTGCCCGCCTCGTCCGCCAGCGACCTCGTGAAGTGCGCGGCAAGCCGAGACACGAACCGGCGGCGGGCTTCCGTGCCCGGGAGCCCCGGCCGCACCCTCGACCGCCCCTCGGACCCCGGGAGCCCGCTCCGCTCGGCGGCGGACACAACCCGATCCTCGGAAGCTTCGAGCCATCCCGGAAGAGCCACCGTGAGCTTCACCGCCGGCCGCGTGAAATAGAGGTTGGGGCCGTCCAGGACGCGCAACTCGACCAACTCGACTCCGTCCGGAGAGGCCATAGCGGTACCCTAGTTGGTGCCGTGAGTGAGCTACAGGACGTGCTTCGCGCCATCGAAGAGGGATCGGCGAGGGGCGACCGGATGGCGCTCGCCACCATCGTTCAAGTCAGGGGTTCGACCTATCGAAGGGAGGGGGCCCGCCTCCTGATCCCCAAAAACGGCAAACCGGTGGGGACGATCAGCGGCGGCTGCCTGGAGGGGGATGTTCGCGAGGCCGCCCTCCACGTCATGGCCGAAGGCCGGCCTCGGCTCCTGCACTTCGATCTCACGGCCGACGATGAGGTCGTGTGGGGGTGGGGCCTAGGTTGCAACGGGGTGATCGACGTGTTCGTGGAACCGGCCGAGGCCGCCGTTGCAACGGCGGGGGCCATCCGGCAGGCCGTCGATGAGCAGCGCGCGGTCGTGACGATCACCATCGTGGAGTCCCCGGACGGCGCTTCGCTCCGGCCGGGGACGCGCCTGCTCGTGCATCCGGACGGCACGAGCGAGGGGTCTTTCGGCCACCGCGACCTGGATGAGCGGGCGATTGACCAAGCCGTCGGAGCCCTTCGCGAGGTGCGCTCAGGGTTGATCCCGTTGGGTGAGGGCGCTCAAGCGTTCGTCGAGGTCCTGGTGCCGCCGCTTCGGCTGCTCGTGTGCGGGGCGGGCCACGACGCCGTCCCTCTCGTCAGGTTCGCCGCGAGCCTCGGATGGCGGGTCGAGGTCGTCGATGACCGGGAGGGGTTCCTCAAGCCGCACCGGTTCCCGGGGGCCGCCCGCTTCGTCAGAGCCGAACCGATCGACGCCGCGCGGGACGCGGGCGTGGACGACCGGACGTACGCCGTGGTGATGAGCCACAACTTCCTCCGCGACAAGGACTACCTCCGCTCCCTTCTGGGAACGGAGGTGCCGTACATCGGGATGCTGGGGCCCGCGGCCCGGCTGGACCGGGTGCTCGCAGAGCTCCGGCGGGAAGGGTTCGAACCCGACCCGGCGCACCTCGAGGTCGTCCATGGCCCCGCCGGCCTCGACCTGGGAGGGGACGGGCCCGAGGAAGTGGGGTGGGCCATCGTCGGAGAGATCCTCGCCCTGTCGAAAGGACGGGCCGGCGGGTTCCTCAGGGACCGCAGAGGTCCGATCCACGATCGACCCGCGTCGGCCGAGGCGCCCGTGGCGGCCGGGGCGGACTGAGGCGCCGAGAGCTCGGGCTCGGACCGTGATCACCGCGATCATCCTGGCCGCCGGATCCTCTTCCCGGCTCGGTCGGGCCAAACAGCTCCTGGACCTGGGCGGCCGGCCCGTGCTGCAGCACGTCCTCGACGCGGCCGCGATGGCGGGGCTCGACGAGATCGCCGTGGTCGTCGGGCACGCGTCCGAACAGGTCGCGGAGGCGGTGAAGCTCCCGCCGCAGGCTCGGCTCGTGCACAACCCCGACCATGCGAGGGGCCAGTCGACCTCATTGCGGGCGGGGCTGCGGGCGGCAAACCCCTCGTCGGGCGCCGTCGTCGTCCTGCTGGGCGACCAGCCCGGGGTCCGTCCCGACGCCATTGCCGCGGTGGCGGAGGCGTGGCGGGGGGGCCTGGGTCCGGTCGTCCAGGCCTCGTACCAGGGCCGGCCGGCCCACCCCACCTTGCTCGATCGCTCCGTGTGGCCGGAGCTGGAGGGGGCCGCCGGAGACGAGGGAGCTCGAAGCCTCCTGTCCGGCCACCCCGAGTGGGTCCGGCCCGTGGAGGTCGGCGGCCGGCCACCGGACGACATCGACACCGAGCAGGACTACGCGCGCGTCCGGGCCGCCTTCGAACCCTGTAACGAACACCCCGAACAGCCCCGAAGCGGCGGGTCCGACCCTTGACGCGTTGCTCAACCTCCTGTCAGTATTCGCCTGGGCGATCGGGGAAATCACTTGAACGAACAGAGTCTTGAAGCTGCAAACTCATTCCTGCGTGTAGCTGCCGAGACAACGCAGCCTGGCGAGGCACTCAACCAGCCCCCTGCGGAGATTGGTAAGGCGGCAGGATTACCCAATCCGCTTGCTGTGGCGCGAGCCGTCCGGGCGCTTGCCGCTCGGCGACGACTGGAGGTCGAGGACGGCCAGTACCGGTTGCTCGATGCCCGGCCACTGGAACCAGGGGAGCCGGAATCGGTCCCTCGAGCCCCTCGGCGGCGCAAGGCGAGGCGGCGGGGCGGAGCCCGGTCCGAGCCCGCGGGGGATCGCCGGGCCACCTACACCGACCTCGGTCGGGCCGTGCTGGAGCGGGTCATCGAGCTCGGGAGGGAGACGGCGGAGGCCGTGGCGTCCACCGAGCACCTCCGGCGGGAGGTCAAGGAGAACAAGGCCGCCCGGATCGAAGCCGAGCAGCGAGCCTCCCGCCTGTTCGACCGGGTCAAGGAGCTGGAGACCAAGCTCGACATGGCTGAGGTCAACCTCCGTACCGTCCTCGCCGCGGCCCGGGGGCGAGGCGCCACGGCTGGTCCGGCCGACAGCGAGATGGAGGCCGTTCTCCGCATCCTCAAGACGCCGCCCGGGGGTTCGGCCACCACCGGAGGCGACGGCGGGCCGGATGGAGCGCCCGGGGGCGGACCGGAGGAGGCCGCCGGCGAGTGATGCCGGCATCCGGACAACAGGCACCCGATCTTCCGGCCATCCGCAAGCTCGCCGAGGATTGCTACGACTCCTACCTCGCCGATCTTCGCGCGCTGGTGAACCTCGACTGCGGCACCTATATCCCCTCCGGCGTCAATCGGGTCGCCGACCTCATGCAGGAGCGGTTCGCCGCTCGGGGATGGTCGACCGAACGGTTCCCGCACCAGCCACGAGGGGATGAGCCACCCCTGGGCGACGTCCTGGTGGCCACTCGGCGGGGGGCACTCGAGGAGGGCCGAAGGATCCTGCTGGTCGGGCACATGGACACAGTGTTTCCCGAGGGAACGGCCGCTGCGCGGCCGTTCCGGATCGACGGATCCACCGCCTACGGGCCCGGCGTGTCCGACATGAAAGGCGGGTTGCTGGGGGGCCTGTACGCGATGAGCGTGCTCCAAGACGCAGGATTCGCGGCCTTCGGCTCCGTCACCTATGTGTGCAACCCGGACGAGGAGATCGGGTCGCCTTACTCCGGACCCCTCATCCTGGAGCGGGCGAAGGAAGTGGATACCTGCTTCGTACTGGAGGGAGCCCGGGAGAACGGGGACATCGTCTCGGCCCGCAAGGGAGTGATGGACTTTCGGGTTGTCGTTCGGGGTCGAGCCGCCCATGCCGGCGTGGAGCCGGAACGAGGGCGTTCGGCCGCGCTTCAGGCGGCCCACACCATCGTGGCCCTGCACGACCTCAATGGGAAATGGCCAGGGGTCACCGTCAATGTCGGCGTGGTCCAGGGAGGCACTCGGCCGAATGTGGTAGCGGAGAGGTGCGAGCTTCACGTCGACCTTCGGGCGCCCACCCGCGCCTCGTTCGAGGAAGCCGTCGAGGCCCTGCATATGGTCGCCACCTTGCAGATCGTCCCCGACACCGAGGTCGAGGTCACGCCGATGTCGGGGTTCCCTCCCATGGAGAAGACCGAAGCGACGGCCCGCCTGGTGGACCAAGCCAAGGGCGTCGCGGGCCAGCTCGGCTTCGAGGTCCACGACGCGGCAACCGGCGGCGCCTCCGACGCGAATCCGGTGGCCGGATTGGGGATCCCGACCCTCGACGGCCTCGGGCCGATCGGGGGAGCCGATCATTCGCCCGGCGAATGGCTCGACCTGGACAGTGTGGTCCCCCGCATCTCGCTGCTGGCGGGCTTGATCGCTTCCGCGCCCTAGCGGGGCGGCGGCCCCCCACCGGCGCTCAACACCTGAAGAAGAAGATGCCGGGGTGGGTGGTCGCGTAGTAGGGCGACGGATTGGGGTTGGCCGGCGCCCGGAACGACCACACCGGGCTGCTGTACTGGAAATGGACCGTGCGGGCCGAGCCCACGTAATCCCAGCTCTGCACGGTGGCGATCTTCCCGTGTGGCTGGGGCACGACGGTCGATCCCCTGAACGTGAGCCGGGCTCGGGCCGCCCCCCACGTCAGGGGGCCGACGATCCCGTCCGCCGAGAGCCTCCGAGCCCGTTGCCAGCTCTGGGTGGCCGACTTCGTGACCGACCCGAAATACCCGTCGATCCCCGACGAGCCGCACTTGTTGAGGTAGCCGTCCGCCCACAGGATCGATTGCCACGCCCCGACCTGATTGCCGGCCGTCACGCACGGGCTCGCGATGCAGTCGTTGTCCACATTGGTCCACCGGTACCCGGTGATGTTGTGCGCGCTCGCCGGGAGTGGGGTCAGCAGGACGCACAGGACGATGGCCAAGGAGGCCAAACCCGCTGCCCGCGCACGTTGCACCGTCGCGCCGCCCACTGCGGGCGCAATCCTAATGCGGCCTCGAAAAGAAGGGGAAGGCCCTTTTCTCCATCTGGGTTTAAGCTTGGCCCCCTTTTCGCAGTGGAGGGGCGATGCTTCGCGAAGACCCCCCGCCCGACTTCACCCGGGGGCCCACGGAACCAGCAGGTAGGGGTGTGCGTCCTAGACGCGTGGACTCCGCAATCCCGCGGGCTGGCGCCCAGCCGGTGGAGCGCGCGGAAGGAGGCCGGCTCGCCGAGTTGTTCCGACAACACGGCGATGGTGCGGTGCGGCTCGCCTATCTGTTGACGGGAGATCGCTCGTTGGCCGAAGACCTCGTGCAGGACGCCTTCGTGAAGCTGGCCGGGCGCCTGGTGCACCTGCGTGATCCCGGCGCGTTCGACGCCTACCTGCGGCGGACCGTGGTGAACCTGGCGAACTCGTTCTACCGGAGGAAGCGGCTCGAACGGGCCTACCTCAAGCGCGAGGAAGGGGCGGCTCGAGCGGCCGAGGTCCAGATCGACCCGGGCGCGCGGGACGAGCTGTGGGGCGCGATGCGGCGGCTGTCCGAGCGGCAGCGGGCCGCCATCGTCCTCCGCTACTACGAGGACCTATCCGAGCAGCAGGTGGCAGAGATCCTCAACTGCCGTCCGGGGACGGTGAAGTCGCTGGTCTCCCGGGGCCTGGCGACCCTGCGGGGTGAGATCACCGATGCTTGACGTCGAAGACCAGGTCCGCGAGATGCTCCGGCGGCGGGCCGCCGACGTGCCCCCCCGGGTCCACCCTCCGCGCGGGATGCTCCGGCGAGCCTGGCGAAGGATCCTCGTCGCTTTCACCGGAGGCGTCGTGGTCGTGGCCCTGCTGGCGGCTGGCGCCGCGGCCGGAGTTCGGCTCTTGAAACAGCCGAGCGGGGTCGGGTCTCAGGTGGCGGCCCCGGCGTGTCAAGCCGCCGAGCTTCGAGGGGTCGTTCGCCTCCAAGGCAACCAGGGACACGTGGTGGGATCCCTCGAGGTCGTCAACGCCGGCAGCCGGACGTGCTCGCTGCAAGGCCAGCCATCCCTGAGAATCCAGGACCGAAAGGGCACCTGGCTCGGCGTCGACGAGGGGTCGACCGGTCCCTGGTGGACCGTCCAGTCCAGGCCGGAGCCCAAGGGGTGGCCGATCGTGACGCTCCAACCGGGAGGGTCGGCTCGGCTGCACGTCGTGTGGAACAGCTGGTGTGGTTTCGCCCAGCCTTTGGTGTGGCGGATCTGGCTGCGCGAAGCCGGAACTCTCGACCTTCCCGATCCCAAGAGCCAACAGCCGCATTGTGAAGGCATTTCGTCGAAGGTTCAGGTGGGGCCGTTCGAGCCGGTGACGTAAGAGGCTCGGGCGGTTCGCGCGCCCGGTGTAGCGCGCCGGCCCGTTCCCCGGCCGGCACCCCCTCGCTGCGCCGGGCGCCTCCTTCGTATCGAGCTGGGGGCGTGAGCCGCTCAGAATACCGCCCTTCAGGAGTTGCACCCGTACGACGAAGGCCCCACCGGCACCGGCGCCGATACGATGGGGTGGCCTGCGCTCCTGCGAAACGGCCGGTTCGCGGCCAACTCGGCGGCGATCCGAGCCCGCGACCAGGGATCGCCGGTGGGGGCGCCCGGCGACACCCTTCCCTCACTCCGAGAGCGTCCGACCACGATCGATGTGTTCACGGAGAGACCGCTGGTCAGGGTCTCCTCGACCCCGTCGGGCCAGTAGGTCTTCAAGCTCTGGATCGCCGTCGCGTCCCGCAGGCCGAAGTGCACTTCGAAGCCGTTCTGTGCCGAGAAACAGCTGCCCGCGAACAACGTGCGGTGGATCGTCCACGTGTCGCCGCGGTCGTTGCGAACAGTGAGGGCGAATCGAGTCCCCACAGCGTCCTTGCTCACCGTCACCCCATCCCCGACGGCCCGAACCTTGAGCCAGTTCGGAACCGACGGCCTGATGAACTTGAAGAGCCGGTTGGGCTCCCGGACCTCATCCGGTTGGGCGGCTGGACCCCCGTTCGACACCGCGACCTCCAACGAGCCGTCATTGTCGACGTCCACGAACGAGATCCCGTGGGTCCGGTAGGGATATGGGGGGTAGGCGATCCCCTGGCCTTGGGGAGCCGGGAAGTCGATCAGCGCGGTCTGGTCGGAGAAGTGGGGATTGGCGCCGAACGCCGAGTCGGCCTCGAAGTACTGGTCGTATTGGCCGTATGGAGGCCCCCCATTCCCGACATAGATATCGGGCGTGCCGTCTCCGGTGACATCGCCGATTTGGCAACCCATGACTCCCTGGTCGTCCTGGAAGTCGGCGTTCAGGCCGGCGGCCTGGGCCACGTTGACGAAACCCGTACCCCCCAGGTTCAGGAACAGGGCGTGCCCCGCAGGGTAGGGACTGCTCGGCTCGGGATCAGAACCTCGCATCGTGACCAGAAGGTCCTCCCAGCCGTCGTTGTTGAGGTCGGCGGCGGCGCTGCCGAACGACGCCCGGGGATAGGCGAGGTCCTCTCCCGGTGGTGAGAATTGAGTGGTAACGTCCTCGAAAGTCGTCGCGCCGTCTTCCACCAGCCGATTTCGCCAGAGCACGTTCGCTTCCTTGATGTTGTTCTCGTACAGGTCGAAGTCACCGTCGTTGTCAAAGTCGAAGAACGTCGAGTGCTGGGTTGGCCGGCGCGTGACCCCCAGCCCGACCTCGTTGGTAACATCGGTGAATGTCCCGTCCCCGTTGTTCCGCCAGAGGATGTTGCGCCCCTTGAGGTCGGCGGGGACGCCCTCCCAGGGGGCAACGTTCACGAACAGGTCGCCATAGCCGTTCCGATCGAAATCGACCACGACCGCGTTCCGGTGGGCATCCTCGACGGGTCTGGTCTCACCCCTCGGGATGGCACCTGCAACGCCGGCCAGGTCGGTCACATCCGTGAAACGGAGCCTTCCGGTCTCCATCCATTGGTTCCGGAAGAGATGGTTGAATCCCTTGCCCTCATTGCCGCCGCCCGTGACGAAGATGTCGTAGTCCCCGTCGTTGTCGTAATCGAAGGCCACCGCACCCCACGCCAGCTCACCCCTGAGGAGGGTCTGTACCGGCTCGAACCGGGGCTCACCGGAGATGGTCACATTGCGCAAGACGAAGGACTCGTCCCCTGGGTTCCCCATGTAGAAGTCGATCCGTCCGTCGAGATCGAAGTCCGCCGCGATGGTCGCCCGGCCCCGCTTGAAATGCCCGAAGAAACGATCCTGGAATCCGGACTTCAATCCGAGATCGAGGACCTGCACGGCGTCAGCCGCAACCTTTCCCGGACCTGCAGAGGCAGCCAGTGCGGGCACGCCTACCCAGACAGCGAGCAGCGCAACCAAACTCGTCATCACGCACAGAATCTGGCCCAGGGGACGTGAACGCTGCCAATCATGGGGCCAGATCATGAATCACCCGTCCCCCATGCTTACGCGCGCCAGGATCCAACCGATAGGCCGATCATAGGCTCGCATGTCTCCGGCCTCTGATCGACCTCCAGGGGGACTGGCTGGACCTTTCGTAGAGTGGTCTGCCATGGGAGCGCCGGCGAAGGACGCGGGGCTGTTCGGTCCCGGCTCGGCATCGTGGCAGGTCAACCGGGAGACCACGGTGCTGTTCGGAGGGGCCCGTGCCCTGCTGATGCAGGCGGCCCACCCGCTGGTCCTGGCCGGAGCCCGCCAGACCGGCTTCTACGAGCGAGACCCCTGGAAGCGGCTGGAACGGACGCTCCAGCTCACCTACAAGATCACGTTCGGGACGCGGGGCGAGGCGCTGGAGGCCGTCCGGAGGATCAACCTGGTGCACGAGAACGTCCACGGGGTCGACGAGGTCACCGGACTCCCGTACGACGCCCGCGACCCCGACCTCCTGCTCTGGGTTCACGCGTGCCTGGTGGACTCGCAGCTCCTGTTCGAGCGCCTCACCGTCGGGAAGCTCGATGACGCCGCCCGCGAGCGCTATCACCAGGAGCAGATGGTGGGCGTCGAGCTGCTTGGCCTGGACCGATCGCTGATCCCCGCGACGGTTGCCGACCTCCGCCGCTACATCGACGGCGTGGTGTCGAGCGGCACGCTCAGGGTGACGCAGGACACGATGCGGGTTGGGGACCTGATCCGGCACCCACCTGCCGATGTCCCCTGGCGGCCCGTGCTTAGGCTGGTGTCGCGGTGGGCGTTCGCCACGCTGCCCGGGCCCCTGCGAACCCAATACGGGGTGCGATGGAACGCAGCCAAGCAACTCCCGCTGCGAACGAGCCTCGCCGCGCTCAAGATAATCAGGCCGTTGTTGCCGCCGGCCATCCGGGAGATCTTTCCGGCGCGGGTGGCGATCGAACGAACGAGGCCGACATGACGCGCAGAGCAGCGACCACGCCACCCGATCCCGTCCCCGACCTGGACTGGGATCCGGCCCGGGCCCGACGCTTCGGCGAGCGGGCCGTCGAGCTGTGGGGGGAGTTCCTGAAGCGCCTCTCCTCTCTCCCAGTAGCCGGGCCGTGGACCGCCGAGGAAGTCGCGGCGGGTGTGCGCCGGCCGGTCCCCGAGGACGGGCTGTCCGACGACGAGCTCTTCGAGTACCTCCGGTCGCTGGCCTTCGACTGGTCGATGTATCCGGGGCACCCTCGGTTCATGGCCTACATCACTGGTTCCGGGACGGTCCCTGGTGCGCCCGCCGACCTCCTCGCGGCCGGACTGAACATGAACCTCGGCGGGTGGCGTCTGTCTCCGTCGGGCACCGAGGTCGAGCTGATCCTCGTCCGGTGGTTCGCCGACCAGTTCGGGCTTCCCGCGTCGGCCGGCGGACTGCTGGTCTCGGGCGGGGCCATGGCGAACTTCGTCGCGCTGAAGGCGGCGCGGGACGCCCGGGCCTCATGGGACATCCGGCACCGCGGTGTGGCGGCGGGGCCTCCACTCGTGCTGTACGCGTCGGCGGAGGTCCACGTCACCACGGATAGGGCCGCCGACATGCTGGGGCTCGGCCACGACGCCGTCCGAAAGGTCCCGATCGGTGGAGACTTCCGGATGCGGACCGACGAGCTGCGCGAGGCGGTCCGGGCCGACCGGGACTCCGGCAACCTTCCCGTGGCGGTGGTCGGCACGGCTGGGACGGTAGCCACGGGAGCGATCGACCCGCTCGAAGAGATCGCCGACATCTGCCAGCACGAAGGCCTGTGGTTCCACGTCGACGCGGCGTACGGAGGGCCGGCCGTGCTTGCCGATGACCTCCGGCCGCTGTTCGCGGGCATCGAGCGGGCGGATTCGATCGCCTTCGACCCGCACAAGTGGATGTACACGCCGCACTCCGGAGGATGCGTCCTGATCCGGGACTCGGCCAACCTCTCGGCCTCCTTCGCCGCGCCGGCGGCCTACATCCACGAAGACAAGGAGCGGTCCGGACACGGAGTGGACCTCGGGATGATGGGACCCCAGTTCAGCCGGGGGTTCCAGGCGCTAAAGGTGTGGGTTTCGCTGCTGGCGCATGGGCGCCGGGCGTACGCACGGCGCATCTCGCACGACGCCGCGCTGGCCCGGTACATGGGCGCCAGGGTGGAGGAGCGGCCCGAGCTCGAGCTCGCGGTACCGGTCGGGCTCCCCATCTGTTGTTTTAGATACGTCCCGCCCGATCTCCCCGACGGACGGGGGCGCGAAGACTACCTGAACCTGTTGAACGAGCGCCTGATGACTGACATCCAGCTCGACGGCAGGGCTTTCTGCTCGAACGCCGTGCTGAGCGGCCGGTTCGTGCTCCGGGCGTGCATCGTGAACTTCCGGACTGAGGCCCAGGACGTCGACGCCCTCCTGGACCTGGCCGCCGAACTGGGGGCCAGGCTCGACGGTGAGCTGCGGCCGAAGACGCTGGGCGCGGCCCGCAACTGAAGCGGGGACTATCCTCGGGGCCGGCAAGAGAGGAGCGCCATGGACAAGGTCACTGCCGCCGCCGTACAGGCCACTCCCGTCTTCCTCGACCGGGAAGCGACCGTCGGGAAGTCGGTCCGGCTGATCGCTGAGGCCTCGGCGAACGGCGCCGGCCTGATCGTATTTCCCGAGACGTTCATCCCCACTTACCCCGACTGGGTATGGCGGGCCGGCGTGTGGGACGAGGCCTCGGGAGAGTTGTACGGCCGCCTCCTCGAGAACGCCGTCGAGGTCCCCTCGCCCGTCACCGACACCCTGGGGCGGGCGGCCAGGCGGGCCAGGGCCTACCTGTCCATGGGGATCAACGAGCGCGAACGGAACGGGGGGACCATCTACAACACCCAGCTCTACTTCGCCCCGGACGGATCGCTGCTGGGCAAGCACCGCAAGCTCATGCCGACCGGCGGTGAGCGCCTGGTATGGGGATACGGCGACGGTTCCACGCTGGTCACCTTCGACACACCGTTCGGCCGGCTGGGCGGGCTGACCTGCTGGGAGAACTACATGCCGCTGGCCCGCTACGCCATGTACGCGCAGGGCATCGACGTGTGGTGCGCGCCCACGTGGGACAACAGCGACGTGTGGATCGCGACGCTCCGCCACATCGCCAAGGAGGGCCGCGTGTACGTGATCGGGGCCACTCCGTGTCTGCGAGGCTCGGACGTTCCCGCCGACGTGCCCGGCCGGGACCGCCTGTGGGGCGGCGAGGACGACTGGATGTCGAAGGGCAACTCGGCGATCGTGGGCCCCGAGGGCGAGATCCTGGCCGGTCCCCTGATCGGCCAGGAAGGCATCGTCTACGCCGAGATCGACCCGGCCCACGCGAGAGCGGTCCGCCACAAGTTCGATCCGGTCGGCCACTACTCGCGGCCGGACGTGTTCCAGCTGCTGGTGGACACCGACTCACGGGCGCCGGCCGCCTCCACCGATGAAAAGGCCGCCGGCCGGCCGATGAAGCCGGGGTCGAGGCTGCGGCCCGCCGCGACCACCCAGAAGAGGAGGTGATCGGTTTGGTCCTGGTGCAGTTCCGCGTGACCGTTCCCGACGTTGACCGATTCAAGGCAGCGTTCGAGAAGTGGCGCGACGGGTTCAAGGAGGACGGCGCCCGGGATCAGCGCTTGTACCGGAGCGAATCGGATCAACACGAGATCACGATGATGGCCGAGTGGGAGTCCCACGGCGCCATGATGGAGTCCTCGGACAAGCGTGGAGACGAATTCCAGGCCGATGCTGGGACCCAAGGACTGGAGTGGGAGACACGCATCTGGCACCGTCTGACCTGAGACGTGGAAAGAACGCCGGTAAGGTTGCGGCCCGGGGTGTTCCCCGGGCCGCAATAGCTTCCGCGCTTGGTTGGCTCAGCGCCGCGCGTACATGGCGTCCTGCGCGTAGCCCTCGTGGAGGTCGCCCGTGTAGAAGTCGACCTGGGTGGAGGTCGCCAGCCGGTTGAGGCCGGTCCATACGACGTTGATGCTGCCATCAGAACCCACGGCCATACCGGTGTAGTCACCGTGGAAGACGTTGCAATCCTTGCCTGGGGTGGCGGAGCCGGTCGGACCGCAGATCTCCGGCCATGCCGACGTGTACTGGCCCGCCCAGTGCGTCACTGAGACGTCGATGTTCTCGGCCGACCCGAGCTGTGTCGAGGCTGCCGCGCCAACCTTGAGGACGTGGTGGAAGGTGTCGGCGGGCGGGGCCGCGTCGTCCTGGTCCCACGCCACGACCAGCGTCCCGTCCGGCTTGTGGTCGGCCCAGGCGAACCACCCGTGGCCGGTGAGCGACTCCACCGGGGTCCGGGCGCTCCACGTGACGCCACCGTCGAGCGACCGCACCATGTAGATGTCCAGGTCCGAGCCGGGCCCGGCATTGCACGGGTCATAGTTGGGTGCCGACCCCGGGATCTCGAACACGCAGTCGTCGGTGGCGTTCGGGTTGGGCGCGCCCCGGTCGCCCCACACAACGGTCAGGTCATTCGGATCGAGGGGATTGACCGAGACGTTGCCCACAGACGCCCAGCGGATCTGGTGCCCCCACACCGTCTGCCGGGAGATAACGGAGTAGGGCAGGTCGGAGAGACCGTCCTCGAAGTTGGCCGCCACGATCGGATCGGCGAACGTCACCCCTCCATCGGTCGACTTGACCACCATGAGCTGGCTGTCGAAGTCGAAGTTCACTTCCCATGACGCCTCGTCCTGCTCATTGATGAACTGGACATACACTGTGCCATCCGAGGCCACTTCCGGGATGGAGAACTGGTCCTCGTCGCACTCGTTCGGAGGTCCGTCGCCTTGGAACGTGCAGGTGTCGCTGGACCCGGAGATCTCGACGGGCTTGGTCCAGGTGAGGCCGCCGTCGTCCGAGTAGCTGAGGTAGATCGGCGACTCGCGATAGCTCCCGTGCAAGCCGCTCAGGAAGCGGCTGGCGGTGAGGTATGCCCTCCCGTAGAACGGGGAGCCGGGGTTGTTGTCGACGGTCAACCACTCCTTGTCGAAGAAGACACCGTTATTCGAGAAGCCGATCACATTGCCATGGCCCTTCATGACCCGGATCGGCTCGCCCCAGGTGACGCCGCCGTCGGTGGAACGGCCGACGGAGACGTGGCCCTGGCCCACGAAAGGCGATCCCTGCCCGCCCACGTTCTCGAGCTGGGCCATCAGGGCCACTCCGTGCTTGCCGTCGAACGCCGGCGACGGGTCGCCCGCGCCGTTCCCGCTCCGGACGGGAATCTGGCCGTCGATCCATGTGGCCCCACCGTCAAAAGACGTGAAGAAGCCGGTCAGAACGATCGCCTGCCGAGCTCCCGTGTGGTTGTTGAAGCGGTACGTGTAGTCGTTCGATCCGGCCAGAAGGTGGTTGGGATCCGTCGGGTCCACCGCGATGGCGATCTCGTTGTCGGGACTGAAGTCCTGCCCCCACTCGGTGGAGTTGCAGCTCATGTCCACGGCCGTGGACGGATCGCCCGAGCTCTCGCACGTGAACCGCTCGAACTGTTCCTTGCTGAATCCATGGCTTCCGTTCTGATTGCCGAGCCCGTCGAACTGTTCGGGGGCGGGCATGAGCTTGATGGTGACGAGCTGATCGCCGCCCTGCTTCTTCGTCCCGGCACCGGCGGCCGGAGCCGCTCCGAGCGCCGCGGTGAGCACGGCGATCCCAAGGACCAGCGCATACCTACGCATACCCATCTCCTCTTTCGACTGGTGAGCGTTCGGGAGGGCGGCACCCTACCAGAGGCCCGCTCGGCGGTCCAGCGCGAATCGGCTACCTGGCCAGGGCCCGGCTGATCACGATGCGCTGGATCTCCGACGTTCCCTCGAAGATCGTGTAGATCTTCGCGTCCCGGTACCACTTCTCCACCGGGAAGTCCTTGATGTAGCCGTAGCCGCCCAGGATCTGGATGGCCTGTTCGGTCACCCACACGGCCGTCTCGCCGGACTTCAGCTTCGACATGGAACCTTCGGCATGTTCGAACGTGCCGTTGCGCGACAACCAGGCCGCGCGGTAGGTCAGGAGCCGGGCGGCGTCGATCTCCATCGCCATGTCGGCGAGCTTGAAGGCGATCCCCTGGTTCTCGATGATGGGGCGCCCGAACGCGGTCCGGTCCTTGGCGTAGTCGCGGGCGAACTCGAAGGCCGCCCTGGCGATCCCCACGGCCTGGGCCGCCACCGACGGCCGGGTCATCTCGAAGGTCTTGAGGGCGGCCGACCGGCCGGGCGGGCCCTTGGCCCTTGCGCGTTCCATCTTGCCCTCGAGCTTGTCCACTCCTCCCACCACGTTCTCGAGCGGGATGCGGCAGTCCTCGAGGAGGACCTCGGCGGTGTGGGACGCCCGGATGCCGAGCTTCCTCTCCTTCTTGCCCTGACGGAGGCCGGGCGTGTTCGGTCCGACGATGAACGCGGCCTGGCCGGGGTGGCCGAGGTCGTGGTCCACCGTGGCCACCACGACGTGGACGCTGGCGATGCCGCCGTTGGTGGCGAAGATCTTCTGCCCGTTCAACACCCACGAGTCCCCGTCGCGGCGAGCCGTGGTCCGCAGGGCCGACACGTCCGACCCGGCATTCGGCTCGGTGACGCACAGAGCCCCCACCTTCGGATCGTCGACCGTCCCGAACATGAGCGGAGCCCACTTCGCGAGCTGCTCCTGGGTCCCCGAGTAGGCGAGGGTAGCCAGCGGAAGGCCCGAGCCCCAGATCCCGAGCGAGATCCCCGCGCAGCCCCAGCAGGTTTCCTCGAGGCAGATGGGGAACATGAGTCCGGTCGGATCGGCGGCCAGCGTCTCCATATAGAACTCCAGGCCGTACAGCCCGATGTCCGCCGCCTTCTTCAGCACCGGCCACGGGAACTCCTCGGCCTCGTCGTAGGCGGGGGCGACCGGCCGGATCTCCTTCTCGGCGAACTCGTGCACCCACTTCTGGGTGGTCAGATGGTCCTCGGAGAGCCGGAAGTCCATGGGTTCTCGTGACCCCCCCCCGTAAGTTACCTATCGGTAGGTTACCCGTCGGTAATAATACCCCACGTGGCGCGAACCCAACAGGGAACCGGAACGGCCCGCCGTCGGATGCGCGCCCCCGAGCGGAGGGCCCAGCTTCTGGAGGTGGCCCGGCGGGTCTTCGGCACCTCGGGCTTCCACGCCGCCTCCATGGAGGCCGTGGCCAAGGAGGCCGGCGTGACCAAGCCCATCCTCTACGACCACTTCCCTTCGAAGAAGGAGCTGTACCTCGCCTTGATCGACGCGGACCTCACCGTCCTCCATGAGGAGGTCCGCAAGGCCCTGGTCGCCCCCATCGGGAACCGGGAGCGGATCCGGGCCTCCTTCCAGGCATATTTCGACTTCGTCGACGAGCACGCCGAAGGGTTCCGGCTGCTCATGCAGGAGACCGTGGGCGCCGAGGACGAGTTCCGCCTGCGCGTGGCCAAGGTCCGTGACCAGATCCTGTCGGAGGTGGCCGACCTGATCGTTCGCGAGTCGAGGGGAAGGCTCGATCGCGAGCATGCCGAGATCGTGGCCCTGGCGCTGATCGGGATGGTCGAGACGGTGGCCCAGCGCGAGCCCGGTGAACGCTCCGCGAAGCGTCGGGAAGCCGTGGACGTGCTGGTCCGCCTGGCCTGGCGGGGGATCACCGAACTCACGCCGTGACGGAGGCCGTCACCTCTCCGGGCCCCTCCTCGCTCAGGCCGAGGCTGCGAGGCCGGATCCACCAGGTCGCGTTCATCGTGTCGATCCCAGCGGGGATGCTGCTCGTGGCGTTGGGGCGGACCCCGGCGGCCCGGGCCTCCACCGCCGTCTACGCCATCGCCCTGGCCGCCATGCTCGGGACCAGCGCGTCCTACCACCGCTACCCATGGTCCGTGCCGGCGCTGGGCCGCATGCAGCGGCTGGACCACTCGATGATCTTCGTGCTGATCGCCGGGACCTACACCCCGTTCAGCGTCCTCGCCCTGCACGGAGCCCTCCAAGCCGCGATCCTGTCCCTGGTGTGGACGGGCGCCGCCATCGGCATCGCCCTCAAGCATCTCCCGCTGCCGGGACTGCGAGCGGTCACCGGGACGCTCTACGTGACCCTGGGGTGGCTGGCCATCGTGGCCATGCCGCAGTTCGTCGGCGGAGTGCCTCTCGCCGCCACCATCCTGCTGTTGGCCGGTGGAATCCTGTATACGGCCGGCGCGATCGTGTTGCTCCGCCGGCGGCCCGACCCGTCACCGGCCGTGTTCGGCTACCACGAGATCTGGCACGTCATGGTGACCAGCGCCGCGCTGTGCCACTACGTGGCCATCCTGGTGTTGGTGCTCGCCGCTAGCTGAGCGAGGGGATGCGCTCTTACAGGTTTCCGCGCTCCTCCTGCTCCCGCTCGATGGCCAGGAACAGCTCCTTGAAGTTCCCGAGGCCGAAGCCCCGGCTCCCGTGGCGGTCGATGATCTCGTAGAACACCGTGGGCCGGTCCTGGACGTTCTTGGTGAAGATCTGGAGGAGGTACCCCTCCTCGTCACGGTCGGCCAGGATGTTCAGCCGCTCGACGTCCTCCATGCTCTCGTTGATCGTGCCGATCCGCTCTCGCAGCGCCACGTAGTAGATCTCCGGCACGCGGATGAAGCGCACGCCGCGCTTCCGAAGAGCATCGACGGTCTTGATGATGTCCTTGGACAGCATGGCGATGTGCTGCACACCCGGGCCCCGATAGAACTCGAGATACTCATCGATCTGGCTCTTCTTCTTGCCCGGGGCCGGCTCGTTGATCGGCAGCTTGACCCGCCCCACGCCGTCCCACATGACCTTCGACATGAGTGCGGTGTACTCGCTGGAGATCTGGTCGTCGCGGAAATGCACGAGCTGATCGAAGCCGAGCACCTTCCGGTAGAACTGGGCCCACTCGTTCATCTTCCCGAGCTCGACGTTGCACACGACGTGGTCGATGAGCTGGATGCCTACCTCGGGCCCGTCGTCGGGGATGGGCGCCTCGCTGCGGTACCCGGGCAGGAAGGGGCCGGAATAGTTCTCGCGCTCGATGAAGGAGTGGAGCGTCTCGCCGTAGGCGGCGATGGCCGACCGGACGACCTTCCCGTTCTCGTCCTCGAGGACCGTGGGTTCGAGGGCGCTGCGCGCGCCCTGCTTGGTGGCGTACTCGTAGGCGTAGGTCGCATCCGGTACGCGAAAGGCGACGTCCTTCACGCCGTCGCCGTGAGCGAGGACGTGCTGGGCGATCGGGCCCTCTGGCCCCATCGCGCCGGTGAGCACGAACCGGGCCTCGCCTTGCTCCAGCACCCAGGAGGCGCGATCGCGCACCTTCGTCTCGGGGCCGCTGTAGGCGGTCACCGTGAACCCGAACGCCTTGGAGTAGTAGTGGGCGGCCTGGCGGGCGTTGCCGACGTAGTACTCGACGTGGTCGATGCCGAGCAGCGGCATCACGTCCTCGTGCTGGCTTGCCGCGGTGTGATCCAGGTCCTGTGCCATCGGTCGAATCCTCCTCGTGGATCGTCCGTTCGACTATAGCGCCGAGCTCGGCGGGCTCACGGCCACGCCGCGAACACCGTGCCGTGGCCGTGCTTTGCCGCCGCCTTGAGGCTTTCCCTGACCCGCCCCTCCAGTACCCCCGACCGCAGGTCCCCGGCCAGCGCCTCGAGCCCCTTCCGGCGGGTCTCCTGGTCGATGCGGTGCCAGAAAGAGGTGTTTCGCAGGTACGCCGGCCCGGCCAGGCGTAACGCATCCGTATGGAGGGCGTTCAACGACCCGTCCACCGTGTCGGTGTACACGAATGGCTGGTGTTCAACCCGAGCGAAGCCCGCGGCCCGCAGGAGTGACGCGATCTCCTCCGCCGGGGGCCGAGGGGTGATCGGCACGCTCATCCCGAAATATTCGTACACGAACAACGAGGCGAGGTTCTCCTTGGTGAAGGCCGTCACCACCAGCGGCCCGGTGTGCAGCACTCGTCGGGCTTCCGAGAAAGCTCCCCGCACGTCATCGATCAGGTGGACGGCGTTCACGATCATCGCGCGCTCGGCGGAGCCGTCTCGGATCGGGAGGCGCTCGGCATCCCCCGCCACGACCCAACCCTGGCCCAGCTTGCGCGCCGCGTGCAGCAGCATGTCGACGGACGCGTCCACCACCACGACCCTGAACCCGCGAGCCTGGAAGACCTGCGCGTAGTTGCCGGTCCCGCCGGCGATATCGAGCAGGATGCCATCCCGGGAGCCGAGGTACTTCGCCACGGCCCTGACCACGGTGGGGCTGGCGCCGCGCGTGTTGTCGTAGGTCCGGGCCTGCTCGGCGTAGTTGCCGGGGCGTTCCTTCATTGCTGCTCCTGAGGAGAACTCTCCGCCAGAAACAAGCTAGTCCACGAACTTATATCCGAGGCCGCGGACGGTGAGGAGGTGGCGGGGCCGGTGCGGGTCGGCCTCGATCTTCTGGCGGAGCCGCTTGACGTGTACGTCCAGGGTCTTCGTGTCCCCCACGTAATCCGGCCCCCACACCTCGCCGATCAAGAAGTCCCTCGTGAGCAGCCTGCCCCTCGCGGTCAGGAACGTCTCGAGGAGCTGGAACTCCTTCGGGGTCAGCGACACGAGCTCCCCGTCCACCCGAGCCTCGTGGCGCTCCGGATCCAGGTCCACCCGGCCACCGGAGAGCGGCTTGGTGACCTCCTCCGGTACGGTCATCCCCGCCCGGCGCAGGTGCGCCCGCACTCTCGAGACCAGCTCCCGCATGGAGAACGGCTTGGTGACATAGTCGTCGGCGCCGAGCTCCAGCCCGGCCACCTTGTCGGCTTCGGCGTCCTTGGCCGTGAGCATGACGATCGGGACGGTCGATTCGGATCGAATGAGCCGGCACACGTCGAGGCCGGAGAGGCGAGGCAGCATCAGGTCGAGCAGCACCAGCGAGGGCTTTTCGGCCCGGAAGCGCTCCAGCGCCTGCTCGCCGTCTCGCGCCACCGTGACGTCGATACCTTCGCGCCGAAGGGCGTACGCGACTGTGTCGGCGAGCGCCGGCTCGTCTTCGACGAGGAGGACCCTGGTCCCCTTAAACGCGCTTGACCGGGTGGGAGGCGTCGGTGAACTCACGGAACTCGCCGGTCAGCAGGAAGCCCACCTGCTCGCCGATGTCCACGGCGTGGTCGCCGACCCGCTCGAGCTGCCTGGCCACCATGTGCATCTGCACGCCCCATTCCAGCATCCGAGGATCGCGAGCCAGGCCGACCACCTCGAGGTACATCCCTCGGTTCAGATCGTCGATCGGGTCGTCCATCTTGGGAAGCGAGAGGCACAGCTGGAGGTCCCTTCTGGCGAAGGCGTCGATGGCGGTCCGAAGCATGGAGCGGGCGATGTCCCCCATCTCCTCGACATGGGCCAAGACGGTCGGGTCGGTGGGGAGGTCGCGTGTGGCGCGGGCGATCTTGGCGATGTTCACGGCCATGTCCCCTACCCGCTCCAGATGCAAGTTGACGTGCATGATCACCGAAACCAACCGCAGGTCCCCCGCCACCGGCGTCTGCATCGCCAGGAGGTCGATGACTCTCCGCTCGATGTCCAGGTACTTCGCGTCAACCTCATCGTCCTCCCCGACGACGAGGTCGGCCAGCCGATCGTCTTTGCGCACGAGCGCTTCCATCGATCGGCCGAGGGCGCGTTCGGCCAGTCCGCCTTCTGCCACAACTTCCTCCTCGAGGGCGGCGAGCTCATCGTGGAACCTCCGACGCGCCGTCTGCACTATCCGAACCTTCCGGTGACGTAGGCCTCCGTTCGGGGCTGGGAGGGATTTGTGAATACCTTCTCGGTCCGGTCGTACTCGACCAAGACCCCCGTACGCTGGCCGTTCTCCCCTACTTCCACGGTGAAGAACGCGGTGCGGTCGCTCACCCGGGCAGCCTGCTGCATGTTGTGGGTCACGATAATGATCGTGTAGTCCGCTACCAGCTCCTGCATCAGGTCCTCGATCCGCTGGGTGGCCACCGGATCCAGCGAGGAGCAGGGCTCGTCCATGAGGATTACGTCGGGTTCCACCGCGATGGCCCGGGCGATACACAAACGCTGCTGCTGGCCGCCGGACAGCGCCATCGCCGAGTCGCGCAACTTGTCTTTGACCTCATCCCACAGGGCCGACTTGCGCAGCGATTCCTCAACGAGATCGTCCATCTTCCCCCGAAAGCCTCCGACCCTCGGGCCGAAAGCCACGTTCTCATAAATGGACTTCGGGAATGGGTTGGGCTTCTGGAACACCATCCCGATCCGGCGGCGGACCTCCACCGGATCCACTTGACGGTCGTAGAGGTCGACTCCGTGGTAAAGGATGGTGCCTTCGACCCGAGCCGTGGGGATGAGGTCGTTCATCCGATTGAAACAGCGGAGCACCGTGGTCTTTCCGCAGCCGGAGGGGCCGATCAGAGCTGTGATCCTCTTTTCCTGAACCTTCAGGGTGACATCGCGAACCGCCTGGAAGTCTCCGTAGTTGACCGACAAGCGGTCTACATCGAACACTACGTTCGGTTGATCGACCACGACGGTATCCGGCTCGTTTCTTCGAAGGATCACCCGAGTTCCTCCCAGGCCAACGACCTCCCGGGAGTCTCTCACAGCGCTCATTTCGCTCACCACGTTCGCTGGAACCGATTTCGCAGGTAGATGGCTAGGACGTTCACGACCACGATGACCATGATCAATGCCAGGATGGCCGCCGCGGTGAGGTGCCGGAACTCCTCGCCCGGCTGCCTCGACCAGGTGTACACGATGGTCGGCAGCGTGGTGTAAGGGCCATGCAGTCGCGCCAGCAGGTTCCCGCTCGATTGGAAGAAGAAGCCGGTTACCGCCCCGACCAGGATGAGGGGCGCGGTTTCGCCAAGGGCTCTGGCCAGCGACAGGATGGTGCCGGTCAGGATGCCTGGGGCGGCGGCAGGCAAGACGTGGCTTCGGATGACCTGCCACTGTGACGCTCCCACGGCGTAGCCGGCTTCGCGGATGCTGCCCGGCACTGCCCGGAGGGCCTCGGAAGCAGTGATGATGACAATGGGCAAGACGAGAACGGCGAGGGTGAGGCCCCCGGAGACGACCGTAAGCCCCCCGGTGATCGGCCGAAGCACCAGCACGAAGATGGCCAGGCCGAGAAGCCCGTAGACGATCGAGGGGACACCGGCCAGGTTGCGGATGTTCGCGGCGATGAACCGCGTCCGCCGGTTGTCCGGAGCGTACTCCTCCAGGTAGACGGCCGCCCCGATCCCCAGTGGGAAGGCAATCACCACCACGAAGACCATCAGCATCAGCGACCCGACAAGGCCTTGCCACACTCCAGCCCGCGAGGCCAGTGAGGACATTGGGCTAGTGAGAAAGTCGGTGCCCCGCTCGGCGAATACCCGCCACCCCGTCGCCCCGATCTGGGCCATCAGCGTGACCATGATTGCGAGGGACATCAGGAGGGTGAGCAGGAGGGCCGACTGGAAGGCCAGGCCCCGGACGTCCCGTTGCCGGCCGTGGAGGATTCGGCGAACCGCCTCCGTGGCAGCTCCCCCGCCGAGGGAGATCTCGGTCCCGAGGTCCGGCCGGTACAGACCCATCAGTAGCGCTTCCTGACCCTGCGGACAAACCGCTCGCTCGCTACGTTCAAGGCGAACGTCAAGAGGAACAAGAGTGTGCCAACGAAGAACAGGCTGGGGTAGGCGCCGGTGGCCCCCCGCACCTGGTCCGAGCCTGTAGCCAGCGAGGCCATCGCCCCGGTCATCGTCTGTCCCGGGCCGAAGACGTCGAAGGTGAACAGAGATCCTCCCGTCGCCCCAGCGGCGATGGCCACCACCATGGTTTCCCCCATCGCTCGGGAAATTCCCAGGATCATCGCGGCCACTATCCCTGACACCGCGGCCGGCACGACCACCCGGACGGCAGTGGTCATCCTCCGGGCTCCGAGGCCGTAGGAGGCCTCTCGGAGGGCCGCGGGGACGGCGAACATCGCGTCCTCGGCCACCGAAGCGACCAGCGGGATGACCAGGATCCCCACTCCCACCCCGGCCGCGGCGATGTTGAAGACGTCAGCTCCGTGCGAGATCCGCTGTACGAGTTCCGGGCTGATGAACGTCAGGGCGAAGTACCCCATCACCACGCTTGGGATGCCGGCGAGGACCTCGAGGATCGGCTTGAGGAATCGCCGGGCCCGGGGCGTTGCGTACTCGGAGAGATAGATCGCCGCCCCCAGGCCTATCGGGGCCGCCACCAGCATGGCGATTCCGCTGACCAGGAGCGTGCCGACCAGGATCGTCCTGATATCGAACAGGCCCCGGCGAGGGAACCATCCGAAGCTCCACAGACTGCCGAGGTCGACGGTCCGGAGGAAGGTGAGGGCCCGGCCGACAAGGCTCCCTACGATCAGGGCGCTGATCAGCACGGACACCCCAGCCGCGAAGAAGAACGCCGCTCGGATGGCGCGCTCCCTTCGCCGACGCCGGTCGCTTCCTCGAAGGTCGGCCAGGGACAGAGAGCCGGAGGACCGGTCCACCAGGACCGGTCCTCCCTCTCGATGGGGATCAGTCTTCGAGTTCACTCAGACGCCGGCTCCGGTCCAAGCCTGGAGTGTGGCCTGGATCTGGCTGCTGGGGAGGTCGACGTAGCCAGCCTGGGCCACGAAGTCCTTCAGCCCCTGGAGGTAGAAGTCCACGTAGGCCTTGGCTGCGGCATTCGCCCTCGCCTTCCCCGTGTTCACGTAGATATACAGAGCCCTGGACAGAGGGTAAGACCCATCGGCGATGGTCTCGCGGGTCGGGGCCACACATCCCTTGCCACCGTCCACTTGGAGGATCTTCACCCCACTGGCGTTCTCCTCGGCGAAAGCGTAGCCCACCCAGCCGAAGGAGGAAGGGGAGCCCTCGATGCCCTGGATGATGACGTTGTCGTTGCCCGACGATTGGTAGTCCGGCCTGGTCTGGTCGTCGGGCTTTCCGCGCTCGTCGGCGATCCCCTTCAAAGCCAGCTCGATGAACGCGTCGTAGGTCCCAGACTCCTCACCGGGAGCGATGATGTCGAGCGGTTTGTCCGGGAAGTTGCCAGCTCCTCCCAGCTGTTTGTCGAGAGCGTTCGCGTCGGACCATTTCTTGAAGCCGGTCGACTCAGGCCCAACGAGTGCGTACAGGTCTGCCTTGGTCAAGCAGCTCACGGCCGTATTCGCTGGGTTGGTCATCACGGTGATCCCGTCCAGCCCGATCTTGAGCTCGATGAAGTTGATCCCCGCCTGCTGGCAGGCCGCCTTCTCCTCGTCCTTGATCGGTCGCGATGCGTCGCTGATGTCGGTCTGGCCCTTGCAGAACAGGGCAAATCCATCCCCGGTCCCGGGACCGTCCACGCTGATGGTCACGCCGGAGTTCTGTCCCGAAAAGTCCTCGGCTACCAGCGAGCTGATGGGCTGGACGGTCGAGGACCCGGAGACCACCACCTTGCCGGTTAACCCAGAAGCCGAGTTGCTGGTGCCACCGCACGCCGCGCCGATGAGGGCGATGGCCGCGGTCAGGGAGATGGCTCCGAAGAAGCGGGCGAACCTGTGCATGGAACCTCCTTTTCCGGATTTCCGAGGTCGGTGCCCGAACCCGTTCCTCGGGAGGGGCTTCGAGGCGAGGGGGGTGAGGGAGGCCTCGAACCCCCTCCCGGGGAAGCCGCCCGTCGGTTGGAGGCGGCTGCTCGGGCTTGGCGGTGAACCCACGACTGCGAAGCTATCCAGATGAGGTGAACCGGCCACGGCCCGAACGTGAACGAGAGGTGAACATTCCGGCTGGATCCGAAAGCGCGGCGGAGCCAGCAGCGCCGAGGGAGCCGGTCGTGACGTCCTCCAGGAACTGCCGCCGCAGCACCAGGAGAAGCGATTCGGCCCGGCGGCACGCCGCTGCCACCGACGCCCCTTGCACGTGTCGGGCCCCCGAAGCCATGGAGGCGATGGTGCGAAGCTCGTCGATCACGTCCGCAAAGCGAAGGGGGATGGAAGGATGGAGGATCGGCAGCCTCGGGAGGAAGCCATGCCGAGCGGTGGCCGCATCGATCTCCGCGGAGCACACGGCGCAATACCCGCGATCCACCGATCCTGCCGCTCCGCACTCGGGGCAATCATCGGCTTCGGCTGGGGCGATCACGGGAGGCTCCCTTCGGTCGCGCACTCGGGACATCCACCCCTGAGTTCTAGTCCGGGAACGTGGCGAAAAGGCGACCCGAGGCGAACGGGTGGAAGGCGAACGGATGAACGTTCGACGCCCACGAGGGGCTACGACGTGAGCCGCAGAAGAACAACACTCGTACCACGGGTCTCAGCTAGACCGTGGCCGGGCGGACCCCCGATGCGATCAGCCCCACGACGACACCCGCCGCGGCCAACCGGTACAGGACGAAGGGCGCGAAGTCCCGGCGGCGCAGATAGGCGAGCAGGCCCCAGATGACCAGGAACCCACTCACCGCAGAGGCCAGGATCCCCCAGGCGAACGGGCCTCCGAACCCCGGCGGTATGTGTTCCGTTCCCGCGAGCAACTTCAGGCCCTTGTACGCGCCTGCGCCTCCGATGATGGGGATGGAAAGCAGGAAGGAGAACCGAGCGGCCGACTCGCGGTTCAACCCGAGCCCTCTGGCTGCCGTGATGGTGACTCCCGACCTCGAGACACCGGGCTGGAGGGCGACGGCCTGGGCCAGCCCGATGGCAATGGCGTCTCCGAATCTCAGGTTGGCCATCTCCCGTCGCTGCGAGGCCCGCCGATCGACGACGAACAGCAGCACGCCGAACACTGCCAGCACGATCGCGATCAGCCACGGCTGACCGAGTGTGTTCTCGATCGGCTGCTCGAACAGGGCTCCGGTTGCCGCCCCGGGGATGGTTCCGATGACCAGCAACCACGCCAGCCGCTCGTCGACATCCGACAACGAGCGATGTCGCATCGAGCGAACCCATGCCTTCATGTACTTCCAGATGTCCCTCCAGAAGTAGGCGAGGGCCCCCACGAAGGTGCCCATATGGAGAGCGACGTCGAAGGTCTTGTTCAAGGACTCGTTCGTGAGGATGGGCCAGCGGAAGAGCCACGGGACCAGGATGAGGTGCCCGGAGCTAGAGACCGGCGCGAACTCGGTGAGGCCCTGGACGATGCCGAGCACGATGGCCTGGAGGACGCTCGTGGAGGCTCCTTTCGTCACCGGCCGGCACCTCCGGCCGGCGCGCAGGGCGAATCGTACCCGCCCCGGAGGACCCGGCTGCGAGCCGCTTCCGTTGCGGTCCTGTGATTTCCACCCGGGCCGCTCCTCCTAGACTGGAGCCGCGATGTGGACGATCATCCTGGCGGTCGGGCTGGCGCTGGCTGTAGCAATGTTGGTCGGCGTGTTCCTGGTCGGGGCCAGGCGTTCCGGGAGGCAGGCGGCGCGAGCGCAGGAGCTGGCGGCGCGGGCGTCGGCTCTGGAACGAGAACACCGGGTCACGGATTCGATCCTTTCCTCTCTCGACGACGGCATGGTCCTGCTCGACGATGGGTTGCGAATCGTCTACAAGAACGACCGAGCGGACACGATGTTCCCCGGATTGGTGGACGACGACGTCATGCCGTCCTCGCTGCGAGAGACCGTCGATCGTGTCCGCTCCGAGAAGTCGGCCGAGGTTGTCGAGGTCGAGGATCCTGGAGGGCGGGTGATCGGAGCCACCGTCGTGCCGGTACCGGGGGATGGACATGTGCTGTTGGTGTTGCGCGACGTCACTGCCGCCCGGAGGCTCGAGGCGATCCGGCGAGACTTCGTGGCCAATGCTTCCCACGAGCTGAAGACTCCAGCCGCCGCGGTCCAGGCTCTGGCCGAGACCATCCAGCAGGCGGCGAGGGAGGACCCGGGCGCGCTCGCGAGCTTCTCCGTCCAGCTCAGCCGGGAGGCCGAGCGACTCTCCCGGATCATCGCGGAGGAGGCCGGCCGCCTCAAAGACCGGGCCGAGGACGCCGGGCTGTCGTTCGCGATCGACACCGACGGCCACGTCGCCGTTCGCGGTTCGCCGCGGGATCTCGCTCTCCTGGTGCGCAACCTGATCGAGAACGCGATCCAATACACGCGCCCCGGCGGCCGGGTCGAAGTCAGCGTGTCGAGCGAGGACGGGAGCGCCGTGTTCAAGGTGCGCGACAGCGGGATCGGGATTCCCTCGCGCGACCAGGCCCGGATCTTCGAGCGTTTCTATCGGGTGGACCGGGCTCGCTCCCGGGACACCGGGGGGACGGGGCTCGGCCTGTCGATCGTCAAGCACGTGGCGGCGAACCACGGCGGGACGGTGAACGTGGACAGCCATCTCGGCCGCGGCTCGAACTTCACCGTCCGGCTGCCGCTGGCGGGCGCCGGCGCGAGCGCGGGCGCCTCCTGATGGCTCTGGTGCTCCTGGTCCGGCATGCCGTCACCGAGGCGACGGGGCGCCGGCTCTCCGGATCGACGCCCGGGATCCATCTCTCGTCCGACGGCGAGGCTCAGGCCGTGCGGCTCGCCGAGCGCCTCGCTCCGCTCCGCCTGGACGCCGTGTACACCAGCCCGCTGGAGCGATGCGTCGAGACCGGCAGGGCGATCGCCCTGCCCCGTCGACTGCTCGTGCGGCCGATCCCCGAACTCGAAGAGGTCGGATACGGCCGGTGGACCGGGCGAAGCCTCGCCCAGCTCACCCGGACGGCCCTGTGGAAGAAAGTTCAACAGTCCCCGTCATCCGTTCGCTTCCCCGGGGGCGAGACGCTGGTGGAAGCGCAGCGCCGGGGCGTCTCGGCCCTGGAGATGCTGGCCGCCCGCCATCCCACCGGCACCGTGGCGGCGGTCTCTCACGCCGACCTGATCCGGTTGGCGCTGGCGCACTACACAGGGGTCCACATCGACCTGTTCCAGCGGATCGTGGTCAGTCCCGCGTCGGTCTCCGCGGTCCTCCTTGGCGACCGCATCCCGCGCATCCTTCGCGTCAACGACACCGGAAGCCTCGAGGATCTGGCTGTCCGCGCCCGGAGAGGCCGCTCCACTGGAGACGGCCGCCGTCCCGGACCCGGCAGCGGTCGACAACGCTCCTAGGATGGAGTGATGCTGATCGAGCTCGATCCGGTCGACCGCATCACCGCCGACGCGGTAGGCGAGGCGGGGTCGCGGACCTTCTACCTCCAGGCCCGCAAGGACGCCCAGCTGGTGACCCTCGTCGTGGAGAAGCAACAGGTTCAGCTCCTGGCGGCCTCGGTCGTGGAGATCCTCTCCAGGGTCGGAAAGGAGACCGGCCAGGGACCGCCGGAGGAGCTGATGGGACTCGACCAGCCCCTCGAGCCCGAATGGCGCGCGGGAAGGCTCTCCATCGGCTACCAGGAGGAACGGGACCTACTGATGCTCGAGGCCGAAGAGCTCCTGCCCGAGGACGAAGAGGAGGCCGGGGCCGAGGAGGAGGCCGGCGGGCTCGGAGGCCTGGCCGAATTCGGCGTGGAGCTCGGGGCCGCGGAAGTTGAGGAGTCGGAGGAGCTGGAAGGGCCCGAGGAGCTGGAGGACCTGGAGACCGACGGTGCCGATGAGCGGGGCGTCGGCCGGGTACGGTTCTGGGCCACCCGCGAGCAGATGCTCTCGCTGGCCCGTCACGGAGCGCTGGTGTGTGCGGCAGGGCGTCCTCGCTGTCCCCTCTGCGGGAACCCCATCGACGCCGAAGGCCATCGCTGTCCGGCCCTCAACGGCCATCACGGCAGCGGCGAGCAGTGAGCCGCGAGGCGCAGATCTCGGACGGCGTCCTTCGCGTCCTGACTCAAGGCGAGATCCGGCCGCTGGGCCTGATGCCCAATGCCTCCAACTACACCTTCCTGACCGAGGTGGCCGACCCCGAGCGCACGGTGCTCGCCGTGTACAAGCCGCGGGACGGGGAGACGCCGCTGTGGGACTTCCCCGAAGGAACGCTGTGCCGGCGCGAAGTGGCGGCCTATGTCCTGTGCCGGTCGCTCGGGTGGCCGGCCATCCCGCCCACGGTCCTGCGGGAGGGCCCCCACGGGCCGGGCTCGGTGCAGCTGTTCATCGACGCCGACCCGCGAGAGCACTTCTTCACCTTGCGCGAGAGGTGTTCCGACGCCTTCACCGCCGTGGCCGCCTTCGACGTGATCGTCAACAACGCCGACCGCAAGGGCGGCCACTGCATGCGAGGGCGGGACGGCACCATCTGGGTCGTGGACCACGGCGTCTGCTTCAGCCCTGAGCCGAAGCTTCGCACCGTGATCTGGGATTTCGCCGGCGAGCCGGTTCCGGGTCCGATCCTGGCGGACGTCCGCCGGCTGGCCGAGGAGCTTGGGTCGGGAACGCTGCGCGAGGAGATGCTCGGGCTGCTGTCAGCGGAAGAGATCGACGCCACGGCCGATCGCGCCCGCCGGCTGGGCGCCTCGGGTCGGTTTCCCAACCCCGGAGCTGGCCGTTCCTACCCGTGGCCGCCGCTGTGACGCGGGCGGGGGCCGAGGCGCCCGCGGGGGCCGATTTCACATCCTCGGGCGCTCGTTCGTTCTCTGGAGTGATGAGGGCGGCGAGGGGTGAGACCGACCTGTGGGCCGGCGAGATCCCACCGTTCCAGGCGTTTCTGGACGAGCACCGGACGGTGGTCTACCGGTTCCTGATGGCGGCGGTGGGGCCGAACGACGCCGACGACTGCTTCCAGGAGACGTTCATCGCGGCGCTCCGGGCATACCCGAAGCTCCAGAACGGCGACAACCTCCGGGCCTGGGTCCTGGCCATCGCCACGAGAAAGGTGATCGACGCGGCGCGGGCCAGGAATCGCCGCCCGGAGCCCGTGGCCGACATCGTGGAGATGCTCGAGGCAAGGACGCCGGTGCGACCGGAGGAGGGCGATCCCGCCACCCCGGAGATCGACGAGCCGCTGTGGGGGGAGATCCTGGCGCTGCCGCCCAGGCAAAGGGTGGCCCTGGTGCACCGGATCCTGCTGGACCGGCCATACACCGAGCTGGCCGCCGCGATGGGATGTTCGATGGATGCCGCCCGAGCCAACGTGTACCAGGCGCTCAAGAAGCTGAGGGAGGGGTGGACGAGCCGTGGATGAGACGAGCGTGACGGAGACGCAGGACATGCCGATGGGGTTGAAGTTCCAGCACGCGGAGTCGATCGAGGCCCGGGCCCGGCGGGCGGCCAAGCTGGTGGCCGAGCGCGCCGCGCGCGAAGGACTGCTCGACGTGGCCTACGGGTTCGCCGAGTCGCCGTTCGGGCCGCTGCTGGTGGCCATGACCAAGCGAGGCCTGGTCCGGGTGGCCTATCCGGACCTTCGGACCGATGCGGTCCTGGAGCGGCTGGCTGAGGAGATCTCGCCACGGGTCCTCGAATCGCCTCAGGGGACCGAGGAGATCCGTCGGGAGCTCGAGGAGTACTTCGAGGGGAAGCGACGGACGTTCGCCGTCCCGGTGGACCTTTCCGGCGTGAAAGGGTTCGGCCACAGGATCCTCCGGCAGACCGCGCGGATCCCGTTCGGATGGGTGGCCACCTACCGCGACATGGCTTCTCGTGCCGGAAGCCCCGGCGCGGTCCGGGCCGCCGGCAACGCGCTCGGCGCGAACCCGGTACCCATCGTGGTTCCGTGCCACCGCGTGGTTCGGACGGGGGGCGGCCTGGGCGGGTACACCGGAGGCGTGGAGCGAAAGATCGCCCTGCTCGAGCTGGAAGGGGTGAGCCTTCCCCACCCGGGCGCCGGCGCGATCAGACCGCGCCGGCGCTGAGCGTGGACTGGGGGCAGGCCCGGACGCTCCTGGCTGAGGCCCGGGTCGCCCGCCTGGCCACGGCGGATGCGGTGGGAGTGCCCCACGTGGTTCCCTTCGTGTTCGTCGTGGCCGGCGACACGATCTACTGGGCCGTCGACGAAAAGCCGAAGCGGACCCGAGACCTGAAGCGCCTCGCCAACATCCGGGCCAATCCGAACGTCGACGTGGTGGTGGACCACTACGACGAGGACTGGCGGACCCTGTGGTGGGTCCGGGCGAGCGGGCCGTCCCGGGTCGTGGACGACGACCAGGAGGCCCACCGGGCGCTGGTGTTGCTCGCGGAGAAATACCCGCAGTACCGGGCGTCAGCACCGCGGGGACCCGTGGTGGCGGTCGAGATCGCGCACCTGCGGTGGTGGTCGAGCTCACCGGAGGAGGAGCCGGGCCACCCGTAGGCTTTCCGGTTCGGCCTGTACCATCGGTCGGATGGACCGGTCAGACCAGCGGCCAGAACCGCAGCCCTCCGATCCCGGGGAACCGCCCGAACGCACCTCCGGCTTGATGCTGGAAACGTGCTACCGGCATCCCCAGGTGGTCACGGGCGTGCACTGCACTCGGTGCGGCCGGCCCATCTGCACGGAGTGCATGACCCCAGCACCGGTTGGCTATCAGTGCCCGGAGTGCGTTCGGGACGCCCAGCGGACCGCTCCTCGCCGAGGCGGCGTTCGGCGGTGGAGGATCGCTGGGGAGCGGGCCCAGCAGCGACAAGTTGTTCCAGCTGGGAGCGCTGTTCCCCCCGGCTATCGCCAAGACGAGCTTTCCCCAGCACTACCAGTTCTGGCGGCTGATCACGGCCATGTTCCTGCACGCCGGGATCCTCCATCTGGCCCTCAACATGTACGCGCTGTACCTCTTCGGCTACCTGATCGAGAACGCCTTCGGTGTGGGGAGGTTCATCGCCATCTACTTCGTGGCCGGGTTCCTGGCCAGCGTCACGTCGTTCGCTTTCGGCCCGCCCGTCGAGGTGGGGGTGGGCGCGTCGGGCGCCATCTTCGGCTTGCTGGGGGCATGGGTCGCCTACAACTACCGCCGGAGGGCCTCCGCCCTAGCCGCGGCCCAGCTCCAGTGGGCGCTGATCCTGATCGCCCTCAATACCATCCTGGCGGTCTCGTTCCGTGGCATCGACTGGCGAGCCCACGTTGGCGGGCTGGTGGCAGGCGTGGCTGCCGGCTGGGTGGCGGAGGGCTGGGGGCGGCGGCAGATCCGTCCGCTCGTCCAGATGGGCGGACTGACGGCCCTCGTGTTGGTGGGTGTGGCGCTCACCGCGTGGCGGGTGGCGACCTTCCCGTTGAGTTAGAAGGGATCGGCCGGCGCACCCGGAGGCCCTCCTGGTCCGGCTTTCCTTCCAACCTCCTTCCGATCAGAATGCTCCACACCAGGGCAAGGAGGTCTGCAGATGGAGCGACGCGCCCCCTCCCCCGGCCTCGCTCGTGAGGCCATCGGGCTCCGAGAGGTCCTGTTCCAGTCGATCACCCACATGGCTCCGGCGGCGGCCGTGGCGTTCTCGATCATCGCTGGGGCCGGGTTCGCGGGCGGCGCGCTTCCGCTCGCGGTCATCCTGGCGCTGATCGGGTGCCTGCTGGTGGCCATCTCGATCGGGCAGCTGGCCAAGCACCTGCCGTCGGCGGGCAGCTTCTACACCTACACGGCCCGGGGCATCCACCCCTCGGTGGGATTCCTGGTGGCGTGGGGGTACGCCTGGGTCGAGGCGCTGGTTGCTCCACTTCTCTACCTGATCTTTGGCCACCTCGTGGCCACGGTCCTGCACCAGGAGTTCGGGTGGCGCTACAGCCAGTGGTGGTGGGTGGCGGCGCTGGCGGCGGCCATCGTGGTCTTCGTCCTCGGCTACTTCGGGATCCAGATCAGCGCGCGAACCGGCACGCTGATCGGGCTGTTCGAGATCGGGGTGTTCGCCGCCCTGGCCGTCTGGCTGATCGCGAAAGCTCCGACCACCGACCTGAGCGTCTTCGGCACGAAGTTCGCCACCGTGGAGGGGTTCACCGGGTTCTCGGGGGTGGTGGCGGGGTCGATCTACACGATCCTCGCGTTCATCGGATTCGAAGCGGCGGCCCCCCTCGCGGAGGAGACGATCGACCCGCGCCGGAACATCAAGCTGGCGGTCGTGTACTCCTGCATCGGGATCGGGCTCTTCTACGTCCTGACCACGTACGCGGCCGTGGTGTACTTCGGCCCCGCCAAGTTCGCGGGGTTCGCCGGGGTGGGCGGCGGCAACCCCTGGGACTTCCTGGCGCGGAGGGTATGGGGCGCCGGGTGGGTCCTGGTGTTCCTGGCCATCGCCAACTCGGCCATCGCCAACTCGAACGCCGCCTCCAACGCCACCACCCGGACGTGGTACGCGATGGCGCGGGTCCGGCTGGTCTTTCCGAGGGCCTTCGCCCATGTCCACCCTCGGTGGAAGTCGCCCGACGTGGCGGTCTTCGCCCAGCTCGTGGTGGGGGTGTTCCTGTCCCTGTGGCTGGGCGCCAAGTACGGGCCCTTCCCCGTGGCGTTCGTCCTGGTGGCAACCATCGACGTGGCCGTGATCATCGCCATCTACATGCTGGTGGACCTGGCCTGCCTGATGTTCTACCTGCGGGAGCGGAGTAGCGAGTTCAACCCGCTGCTCCACGGGCTGGTCCCGCTGGCCGGGATCGCCGCCTTCGTCCCTGCCTTCTTCACCGGCATCGGCGTTGGCCAGTCCGTGTTCAGCTTCGTCACGAAGCTGCCGGCTCCCTACACGCTGGTCGGGCCCATCGATGGGATCGGGATGGGGGTCGGCGTCCTGTACCTGATCTACCTCTACGTCGCTCATCCGGAGCGCATCCGGGAGACCGGCCGGATCTTCATGGAGGAGCCGGCCGCGCCTCTGCCACCGCCGGCCGCTCCCGTTCCTCGCTGACGAAGCCACTCGTGGACGTCCTCGCCTATCGGCCCGACCCCTCCGAGTTCGCTTGGACGTTCGGCGGGGCCAGACCGGTCCGAACGATCAAGCCGGGAACGATGCTCGAGGTCTGGACCGAGGACGCGTTCGGCGGGAAGGTACGGGGGCCCGACGACCTGGTGTCGAAGGTCATCCAGTTCCCGTTCGTGAACCCGCAGACCGGGCCGTTCGAGATGGAGGGAGCGGAGCCAGGGGACACGCTCGTCCTGCACTTCGTCTCGATCGAGCCCTCGAGGGACTGGGCCGCCTCCACCACCATCCCGTTCTTCGGATCGCTGACCGGCACCCATGCCACCGCCGGCCTCCAGGAGCCCCTTCCCGAGAAGATCTGGATGTACGAGGTGGACGCGAAACGCCGGACGGTGACCTACCGGGCGTTGCGGGGTGGCCACTCGGTGCAGCTGCCGCTGGATCCGATGCACGGGACGGTCGGCGTGGCTCCGGCGAACTTCGAGGCCCGGATCTCGCTGGTCCCCGACTACTACGGGGGCAACATGGACACTCCGGAGATGCGCGCGGGTACCACCTGCTACCTCGGGGTGAACGTGGCCGGCGCGCTCTTCTCGCTGGGCGACGGACACTGCCGGCAGGGCGAAGGGGAATCGTGCGGCGTGGCCGTGGAGGCGGCGATGGATACCGTCGTCGTCGCCGACCTGTTGAAGGGAGTCACCACGCCATGGCCCCGCTTGGAGAACGACACGCACGTCATGAGCGTGGGGTCGGCCCGCCCGCTGGAAGACGCCTTCCGCATCGCCCAGGTCGATCTGGTCCAGTGGCTGGTCGGCGAGTTCGGGATGGACCAGCTCGACGCGTATCAGCTCCTCACGCAGGCCACCGAGACGCCGGTCGCCAACGTGGTCGACCCGAACTACTCGATCGTCACGAAGATCCGCAAGGAGTACCTGCCGGAGCCCACCGTGTACGGTGGCGCGCACCCCCGGCTCAGAGAGATGGGAAAGGCGTACCTGGCCGAGCGGCGCTAGGAGGAGCAGCGCACCGACGTCACCGGCGCGAGGTGCTCCGTCACCGTGGTCCAGGTGGCTCCCCCGTCGGCGGAGCCAAAGACCTCGCCTGATTCGGCGCCGAAGTACAGCCCGAGCGGATCGTACCCGTCGTGGCCGAAGGCTTGGCGCAAGACGGTGAGGTACGCCTCGTCCTGGGGTAACCCCGTCTCCAGCGGCAGCCACGTCTCCCCGCGGTCCCTGGTCTCGAAGATGCGGACCTTGCCCTCGGGCGTGACCCGGTCGAAGTCGCCGCGCAGGGGGATGACGAAGGCGCGGTCGGCGTCGTTCGGGTCCTGCACCAGGGGGAATCCGAAGTCCGAAGGGAGGCCGCCGTCCGAGCCGATGTCGTTCCAGGCCTCCCCGGCGTCATCGGACCGGTAGACGCCGCCGTGGAACTGCATGTACAGCGTGGCGGGCTCGAGCGGGGAGCGGCACATGTTGTGCACGCAGAGGTCGACGGCACCCTCTCTGGCGTCCTCGGGCAGATACCGCGCCACGAGGCCCTTGTTCCCCCTTCGCCACGAGCGGCCGCCGTCTTCCGTCAGCCACACGCCGGCCGCCGAGATCCCCACGGCCATGGCGTCTGGCTCGCCCGGCCACGGGCAGATCGAGTGCAGGCACATCCCGCCCGCCCCCGGTTGCCAGCTGGGGCGGCTGGGCTCGTCCCACAGCCCACGGTTGAGCTCCCACGAGCGGCCGCCGTCCTCGCTCCGGAACAGGGCCGCGGGGGCCACCCCGGCCCAGAGGACGTCGATCTCCTCCCCCGGCACGATCACCCAGATCCGCTCGATCGCCGACCCCGCGTCGTCCGGGAACGCTGGGCCCTTGGCCTGGTCCCATTCCCCCAAGGGATCGTCCGTGTAGTACAGACGGGGGCCGTACTGCCCGTGCGTGACCGACGCGAGGTAGGTGCCGGTCCTGGGATCTCGCATGGCGTACTCGACGATGTTGCCGCTGAACTTGCGGTCCATCGGCTCCATGGGGCCGCCCCGAGGACCTCGCAGGATGAACAGGCCCTTCCGGGTCCCCACGAGCAGCTCGGCTTCCTCGGCCGCCTCGGGCGAGACGGCCTGCATCTTGGGTCGGATGCGCTCAGCCACGCTCACCGCGCCGCCCGAGATGGCCGGCAGCACGTGGATCCGGTCCATCGGCTGGGCCGGCGCGTCGAGCGTTGCTCGCTCGCCGTTCAGAAAGACGTTCACGTGCGAGCGGACACAACCCCGCTCGTCGATGACCCACCCGACGAGCTTGGGGTGGGCCGCCTCCAGCCCGGACAGCACCTCGCCGACCGTGCGCCCTTCGAACTCGAGCTCGCTCGAGCCACCAGCCAGCTCACGCAGAGGCGAGCGCAGCTTGACCACCGCCATAGCCGAAAGTCTACCGAGGTCGAGCGAGGGCGTGGCGCGCAGTCTCTGGTGCCTCCCGGGAACTCGCCGCCGCGGAGCGCGCCGACCTAGCGCGCGTTGCGGCCGCTTCAGCCGGGACGGAACGCCGGCAGGCCGTCACCGGGCTCTGAGATCGAGACGGGGTCGGCGCCGACGAGCTTCGCCAGGCGTTCGGAGACGGCGTTGTAGCCGGACCGGTCCCAGGACGGCACCGACTCGAGCAACGTCCCGTCGGTTCCGACCAGGAAGAGCGTGGGGACGGAGACGATGCCGTAGGCCTCGGAAACGTCGTACGGGGGAAGGTCGGGGATCGAGGCGAACCCGAGCCCGTATTGCCGGTCGAACTCGGTGAGCTTCTCCTCGGGATCCTGCCCGATGCCTACGATCCGCCCGGGATAGGCCTGCTCGAACTTCCCCGCAGGGGGCGCCGCCATCTGGCAGACCGGACAGGTGACCTTGTAGAAGAACAGCGCCGTCGGTCCCGCGGCGAAGTCCACGCCGGGGACGGCTGGAGCCTTCGAGCCAGCCTCGAGTTCGGCCATGTCAGTTCAGGGTAACCGGACCCCGCCGGAAGTTCTTCCCATCGCGGACCCGGCGCTGGAGTGGTTCGGCCCTAAGGGGAAGGGGAGGGCGAAGGCGAGCCCGACGGGCTGGGCGACGGAGACGGGCTCGGCGTGGGCTCGGGGACCACGGCAAGCCCCAGCGACGCCGGCAAGGCGCTGCGCCCGTTCCTGCTGGCGAGGATCGTCACGGTGTAGGCGCCGATGGGAACCGGCTGCCCGCCCGTGTCGAGCCCGGTCCAGGATACGGAGATGTCCTCGCCGCGTCGCTTGAAGCTCCGGATGACCAGGCCCGACTGGTCGGTGACCTGGACGCGCCACCACAGCCACTTGGACGCGGAAGCGGTCCATGTGACCTCGTCCATCCCGGCCACGATCGAAGAGGTTGACTGTCGCGGCAGGAAGATCTTGGGCAGGCCGGTGTCGTAGGCGACGGTGCGGATCGACGCGAGCGTCGCATACAGCCGGTCGCCGGGACACGAGGTGAAGCCGGCGTCCCGGTGCCCGGCGATCCGGTTGAACCGGACCCACTTCCCCTCCGGAAACTTGCCGCCGGTGCTCCCCCGCGAGTACATCCAGACCTTCCCGTTCGGCGGGACGTGGGCCACGTCCAGCCGCCACGCCAGAAGCCGTTCGATGCTCGCCACCATGGCGGAAGGAGGGGTGACCGTGGAGAACGTCCCGAGTGCGGAGACGGCCACGCTGCCGGTGTTGAAGCCCTTGGTGGCGGCGGGTAGGACGGGGCGGTCCATCCCACCGTACCGGCCTTCGAACACCCGCCCGAACTTGTCGACCAGGAGGTTGTAGGCGATGTCGCACCAGCCCAGAGCCCGGGTGTGGTACCAGTAGATGGCGCGGACCATGTCGTCGGACTGGCTGCGCGAATAGTCGTTGGGGCCGGCGGTGTGGTGGACGAACGCCATCTTCACCGGCGCGATGTAGTACGGCCCGCAGTTCCGCAGCCTCTCGTCTGCGCCCCACTGCTTGCGGGTGATGATCGCGGGCTCTGTGGTGGCGGCGTCCGCCGCAGTCGCGCCGAACCCCAGAGCTGATCCTGTCGCCGTAGCGCTTGCTTCCGCGTCGGCCTCGGACTTCCCGGCCGAGTTCACGAACACTGCCCGGAGGTTCTTCACGCGCACGCCCGCGGGCAGCGTCACGGTCAGCTTCGAACAGCGGGCGCTCCCCACCCACAGCAGCGAGCTGCCGCGCCGATCTGGATGGTCCTCCGGTGAGCCCTGGTCGGGACCGTCTTCGGACTCGTCCTCGAGTGTGGCCGACTCGCCCAGCGTGTTCTGATCCTGACCAGCCTGAACCCGAGCGGACAGTGCACCCTTGCCGTGCTGGTCCCACACCAGTGCCATGGCCGTGAACGGCATTGCTGGGCACTCGACCGTGGGAACCAGGGTCGCCTGGCGAAGCGCCTCGACCGTCCCGTCCCTGGAGACCTTCACGTCCTCCGCGTGGCCCTTCGGAACGAGATCTCCCAGGCGAAGGGAGAGTTCTCGACCGGTGGTGTGGGGCTTTGGCTTCGAGGCCGAGAGGGTCCGGGCTGGGATGCGGACCGGCAGCACCACGCTCAGCGCCGTGATGAGGCAGGCCAGCAGCAGGAGCTGCATGGCCTTCGCCGGGGCCGAACGGAAAGCTCGCTTTCGTGCGTTCAACGGTGGTTCTGTGATCGGAGCGGGGGCCGCGGTCCTTGACGCGTTGGGCCGCGATTGGGGCGCTCGGACGGCCGATCCTGGCCAGAAGGAGTAGGACGGTTCAGACCGAGGGAACTACCGATGCGCGATGTAGACTCGCGGGCGACAGGCATCTCTGCCTGTGGTTCGCGCAGAGCGACCGGCTGGTGCTTCCCCCACTCGTCTCTCACTCCCACGAATCGGGAAGCTACGAGGAGGGCGCCATGACTAGATGCCCGGTCTGCGAGTCCGCTCATATCGTCGTCGCGGTGGGTCCACGCCACCTGGCTTCCTGTTCACGCTGCGGGGTCCGATGGACTCAGGAGGGGCGTGAGCAACGAGCGGTCCACCGGCTCGACTCGTCCTCGCCCAACATCTCGGGGGTGTCCGTCCATTCGGTTCAACAGATGGACGTCGTCTCACGAAGAAGCACAACATGAGCAGCTGGCGCGCGGGACGATCCAATGACCACCGCTTGGAAACCGCGAGCCGTCCCCCCATTCAGATGTTCCCCTCCAAGCGGATCTGTTTGGAGGAGGAGTGCGCGACGGTTCTCTCGATCTACAACGGAAGCGTGTCGTGCTCGTTGCACGAGCCGCTCGGGAGGTGGTTCGTCAAGCGCGCGGTCTGACCTTGGGCCCCTCCCCCGTGCCTGGTACTACCGCTTGATGCGCTATTCCGCATACGTTCACACGTTCGCTTGCCCCATCGGCGCCTGTTGAGCGGCCATCAGTTCACCACGAACCAACCCAC
>WNGB01007225.1_pt1 | contig 44063 bp, 25 predicted proteins | sample 5400681 | NCBI WGS metagenome assembly WNGB01 (sample SAMN13153367, study PRJNA577476) | soil metagenome | isolation source: 115 cm soil or saprolite under grassland replicate 2 | place: USA:California | collected 2016-06-15 | reverse complement strand
CGATTTCCCTGGCTAGAGTCGGCTGCGGCACGATCTGCCCACGCTCTTCCAGCCAGATCAATCCCTGCTGGGCGCGCTCGTTATGTGGGTTAACTGTCAGCACTGAGCGCAGGCAGAACGCTATCTCATTCGGTTCATCCAGCACGCCCGAGAGCCACAGCCAGCCCATCTCGTGGCGTGGGTCGATCTGCACCACGCGCGCCAGCAGCACGGCCGCCACGCGCCGCTGCCCGCTGCTGGCTGCCGCAACGCCGCGCTCGAACAGCCGCGCTGCCTCGCGCTGATTGGATTTAATGGCTGATTCAGTCATATCGATTTTGGATTTTAGATTTTAGATTTTAGATTGAGGTTCCGCAATCCAAAATCTAAAATCTCAAATGGCTAGTGTTCCGGCAATACCTGATTCAACATCCGCTGCGACTCGAATGGGTCTTCGACCAGCTTGCCGCGAATGACATCCCAGTTCTGCGGATCCTCGCCGCCGAGCCGCCAGATCGCGATGCCGGCCAGATCGACGCGTTGGACTAATGCCAGCTTGGCCTGCAGGCTGCGGCTGGTGGCAAAGTAGGCGGTGTGGCGACCCTGGCGTGTGCTGTAGGAGATCTTGTTCTCCTGAACCGGCCGGCCGCTCGAGTCGGTCTCGACTAGGTTAACCTCCGGCTTATATGTGTCGATGATGCTCTTAAAATCCTCCCAGGTGAAGGCGCTCGCGTCGCCGCCGCCGGCTACCCAATCGTAGCCATAGAACTGCACCCCGATCACCACCTTGGCGGGGTCGACCACCGATTTCGCGTATTCGGCGACTGAGTTCACCCAGTAGAGCGGCGCAACCGGCCCTGCGCCGCCGCCGCGCCAGTGGTAGTCGTAGGTCATGATCCGCAGTCGATCGACCGCCTGGCCCAGCACTGGCCAATCCTGAAAGCCGCCTAGCCCGCAGTAGTCGCAGTCCTTGGCGTGGACAGCGATCGTCAGCTGCTTGCCCTGCGCATGCAGCGACTTGGCTAGCTCGGTTATGAACGCCGAGTATTGCTCGCGCAGGCTGCTATCGATCGCCTCATAATCGATATCAATGCCGTCGTAGTTGTTGTTTAGCACCTCTTCGACGATGTTGCGCACATGCTGGCTGCGCCGGTCAGCATTGCTCAGGATCGCCGGCACTGGATCGACTCCATTCACCACATTGTGGATTGTCGGCAGCACCAGAACGTTCTTGCTGTGCGCTAGCTCGATCAAGGTTTCGTCGCGCGCATCGCGGCCGGGCAGCAGGTTGCCGCGCCCGTTGGTAGAGTACCAGAATGGGCTGACCTCGTCGAGAATATCGGCGTTGGCCTCGAATGAGGTGCGATTGATTGAGTCGAACGAATCCGGCAACCAGGCCGCGATGTAGCGGCCAGTCTTAGGGTGGAAGGCAGCGACACGCTGGTCGGCCTCGGGCGCGATATTTTGCAGCAGCGGGGCCGGCGGCGCCGCAACTATCCGTGGCGGCGGCGGGCTGAGTGTCGGCAGCACTGGCGGCATGCTGGTGGGGAACACCGGCGGCGTGGCCGCTCGCTGCGCAAGCCCGGCCGTGTCGGCCACCAGGCCCACCCAGACCAGCAGGGACAGCGTGTAGATCGCGCCGAGGACGGCTTTACGCACGGCGGAGCGGCTTCGTCGCATCATGATAGGGGATGGGAGATGAGAGACGGGAGATCGGGAGCGACGACGACTAGCTCCGGTCTCCGATCTTTAATCTCGGTATACGATGAGGCTACGGCGTATGTCATAGATCTAGTACAACATCAAGCATCTGTTTGGGCTTGATAGCTCGCTGTCTGGCATTGCGATCCCCGACCCCCAAACCCTAACCCCGGCGCTGAAAGCGCGCTAATATGCATTCAGCTCGCGCAACCGCGCATCGCTAATTCCAAAGAAGTGCGCGATCTCGTGCATCAATGTTCGGCGCACCTGCACGCGCAGCTGTTCGAGGCCGGGGAAATCGTGCTCCAATGGCTCTTGAAACAGCGTGATTAGATCCGGCATCACCAGGGCGCTGCTGCTACGCACCGTGAGCGGCACGCCCTCATACAGGCCGTAGAGCGTCTGCCAGGGCTTGAGCCCGACCGCGCGGCGGTGCTCGTGTGTCGGACGGGGCTCGATCTGAATCTCGACATTCTCAAGATAGCGCGCGAACTCCGGCGGTAACGTATTCAGCGCTTCGATCACGATCGACTCGAATGTATCCGCGTCCATAGCTTACGCCTCTTGGGCGCCATTATACGCGCTTAGATAGCAAGGTGTCAAGGGTTTTGGCACCGATCATGCCAGAGATGTGAGGGAAATCGAGGGGAAGGGGTAGACAGTTGGGAGAGTTTAGAGTTCAGAGTTAAGAGTTCAAAGTTATCCGACTGGTAACTTTGAACTCTTAACTTTGAACTATGAACTTGATCAGACGGCGGCCACCGCCGTAGCTGCCGATGGGCCGAGCGCCTGGGCCAGCCGGGACAGGCCACGATGCTGGAGCGCCTTGATCGAGCCGACGCTGCGGCCGAGCGACTGGGCGATCTCGGCCAGGCTGCGATCCTCGTCGAAGCGCAGGCACAGCACCTGGCGCTGCTCGCTGGTCAACATGTTCATGGCGCCCTTGATCTCGAGGTAGGCGATCCGGGTCATCACCGCCTCATCCGGCGGCTCCAGCGCGCCGAGCTGAGTCTCATCGAGCGGGATGGAATGCCGGCGGCGGGATTGGCGCAGCACATCGACCGTGCGAGCGTAGGCGATCCGGTACAGCCAGGCCGAGAAGGGCCAGCCGCGGTCTTCATAGCGGCTCAGGCTCTCCAGCACCTTGACGAACACATCCGCGCAGACATCCTCGGCCTGCACGGGGTCGCTCAGCCGCGACGCGATATAGCGTTGGATCTGTGGCGCGTAGCGCTCGTACAGCGCGCTGATCGCATCGGCATCGCCGGATTTGGCGCGTGCGATCAGCGAGGACTCCGGCTCGATCGCGCGGATCGGCTCGCTGGCTTCATCGGACAGCATTGCGTTGAGTTGTGGTAGCATCTGTCTGCCTCACTACGGCGGTCGAATCCAACCGGCCTGGGGTGGAGTCGATCTGCGGACGGGCGGGAGCTGTAAAATGCTATTGGAGGCCCGTTTCTTATGTAGTGAGTATAGAGTCGCGAGATGAATGGGAAGTGATTAACAGTCGCTGATATGCACGCCGCAACGCTTGCAGTTGGAGCGCGGCGTAGCTAGTGGTCTCGTTATGAGATGGGGGTGCGCGAGGGCGATGTAGGATGACGGCGTACGGTTGATATACACCGTATATGCCATTAGAATGAGCTAAACCAGCCCTGAGTGAAATCCTTCTCGGCGGAAAATATGTGTTTTGGCAAAGCTAGCACAACTTTTTTTGAGCGCTACTTGTTGTGTGCCAAGATTACACACAGATTACAAGATGAGATCGAGCCCAATTACGACCGCCACGAATAAATAACGTAACGACATGCACTCGTAATAACAATCCATTCATTCTGGCCCGGTGAGAAGCCAACTTAGGCCGTCATTTGTATGCATTAGACCTCAACGAGTGTCGTCGTGGCGCGCAGCCGTATGACATCGTCGGTGCGCACAATGCCGGCGCCCACCGTTAGGGTGTTGGCTGCGCCGCAGGCCACGCCTAGCCGCAGCGCTTCGGCCAGCCCGCGCCGCTCCGCCAGTGCCGCAGCCACGCCGGCCAGCATTGCATCGCCGCTGCCCACCGCGCTGATCGCTGTGATCTCGGGCGAGCGCGCCAACCACGCGCCGCCCGTGTCAACAGCTACCGCTCCAGCCCGGCCTAAGGATACGATCACGGCTGCCGGGCCACGCGCCAGGACATGGGCTGCGGCTGCGCGCGCCTCGGCTGGCGCTGCGATCGGGGTTCCCAGCGCTTCGCCCAGCTCTTCGGCGTTGACCTTGAGCAGCGCCAGCGGCAGATCCAGCGCCTCGGTCAGCGCCGCGCCGCTGGTGTCGAGGTAGACCGCGCCGTGGCCGGATAGCTCGCGCAGCAGCGCGGTTAGCTTGCTGGCGGCTATGCCGGGCGGCAGGCTGCCCGAGACTGCGATGGCTGATGCCTGCTCGGCCTCTGTGGCGACGAGCCGTGCCAGCGCATCCCAATCGGCGGCGCTTGTGGCGGGGCCGCGCTCATTGATCACCAGCGTGTCGGGCGCGCCCTGGTCGATCACCAACAGGCAGATGCGCGACTCGCCGTCTTCTAGCCAGAACCACCGCGTGTCGAAGCCCTCGTCCGCCGCCAGAGCGGCGAGCCGCCGGCCGTTTGCTCCGGCCAGCGGGCCGCAGACGCGTGCCGGCAGCCCCAGCGCCCGCGCCACACGGGCCACGTTCAAGCCCTTGCCGCCGGCAGACTCGCGCGCCTCGGCCACACGTACACTTTCGGCATGGCGGAAGCCCGGCGCAAACAGCACCCGGTCGATCGCTGGGTTGGGGGTGAAGCAGAGCAGCATACGAGTGACGAGTGACAAGTGACGAGTGACGAGTGACGCTTCGCCTCAATCGTAAATCGGAAATCGGAAATCGTCAATCGATGCGACTTGACGAATCAGCGCTGGCCCGTTAGAATCAGTGTTATGTGCGGGAGTGGCGTAGTGGTAACGCGAGAGCCTTCCAAGCTCCAGTCGCGGGTTCGATTCCCGCCTCCCGTACCAGATCATCATCGCGTTTGTTGAAGCACGCAGGTGGTGGCAGGAGATCTGTTCTCCTGCCACCACCTGTATGTTTTTAGGACTTGCGCAAAAGGCAGCTTCCGCCTGCGGCAGCATGGTACTTTCCTTCTTTTGCAGGTCATTTTTTCGCCCGGCCGGGCGAAAAAATGACCTGCAAAGGGAAGAAATCCGTGGTTTGCCTAAGTCCTATGTTTTTATGCACGATCTACGCCAGCTCATGTCCCGATACTATGGCGGCAGCCGCGCCACTGCCAGCAGCGTCAGCCCCAGGTCGCGCAGGCGATTGATCAGGCCATACAGCGCCGCCTGATCGATCACTGGCCCAGCCAGTAGCGTGTTGCCCTCGGCGTCGTGCGAGATAGCCAGATGATCGAACCAGACCGACCAGCGCGGGTCGAGCGCGCCGCGCACCTGGATCTGGTAGCGCGCTGGCGCGTCATCGGGCGAGCGCTGGATGTCCATCACTCGCCCTGCGTGCCAAAGAAGGCGCTCAAGCGCTCGGCGAGCGCGTCGGGCGCTTCGAGCGGCAGCCAGTGGCCGTAATTCGCGAAGTGATACACCTCGCGCGCCCCAAAGCGCTCGGCGAAGCTTGGCGATATGAACGGGTCGCGGTCGCCCCAACAGACCAACGTCGGCACATGAGCGGTCAGCTCGCGCAGGCGATCTTCCCATCCGCGGAAGTTGGCTGAGTCGAGCGCGCGGTAGTGGCGCAGGGCCATGCGCTTCGCCGCTGGTGACACCATCTTGGCGGCAGCGCGGGCCTGCTCGGGCGAAACGCCTGGCCCGGATTGCGCCATGGATCGCGCGTAGGCCGACTCGGTCACCACCAACATCACCAGCTCGCCCAGCACCGGGATGCGCCAGAGCTTGGCCCAGGAGTGCCATTCGTAATCCGAGAAGAAGTTGCCGTTCAGGATGCCCAGGCGACGAACTTTTTCGGGGTGCGTGGTAGCCCAGGCCAGGCCGTAGGTCACGCCGATGTCGTAGCCGACCAGGTTGATCGGCTCGTTGATGCCAGCCGCAGCCAGCAGGTTGTCGATGAACTGGGCCAGGTGCGGCAGCGATGCATCGTAGTCGGCCGGCGCGCCCGAACGCCCAAAGCCAGGCAGGTCGGGCACCAGCAGGCGGTAGCGCCCGCGCAGGCGCTCGACCACGCCGCTCCAGGTATCGGCCGAGTCGAACAGGCCGTGCAGGAGCAGCGTTGGCGTGCCGCTGCCCTGCTCGATCAGCGTGATCGGAATATTTTCAACTGTTAGCTGCGCACTGTGCTCGCGCAGGGCAAATGATGGCGTGTCAGCGCTGGTCGTGACGATCGATTGCATTGGTTTTTCTCCTTATATATGGATCGAACTAGCGGTCAATTAGTTTCCACGACGATGCGTACATCCAGGCGTTGTACATTCAGCGTGTCGAAGGTGTAGTGGATCAGGGCGTCGAGCAGGCTGCCCTGATCGTCAAGCGCCTCCAGCGGTAGCTCGACATAATAAGAATCTAATATTGTGACCAGATTCGCCGGCTCTTGCTGAAAGCAGCCCTGGTTGCTATTCGCTCGATGCGTGCTCATCCCGCACCTCCTCTCGAATGACCGGCCGCGCGATTTCTGCTGGCTGGTTGTACGAACGATAGCATAGCATCGACGCGGGTGGATCTGCATCAACCCCAGGTTGATATTCTGATCAGTATTGGCGAGATCAGGTTGGGGTAATGCGGTAGGTGTTGTGGACTTTCGCACATGGATAGGCTATAACAAATTCAGCTCCTGGGCGCGCAGCACCGCCTCCAGGCGGCTATGGACGCCGAGTTTGCCGAAGATGTGGTTACTATGGGCTTTCACAGTGCTGACGGCGATATCAAGCGCCCGCGCGATCTGGGCATTGTCCATGCCATTTGCCAGCAGGCGCAGCACAGTGCGCTCGCGCGCGGATAGCGGCTCCACCAGGATTGAGGACTGAGGACTGAGGACTGAGGATTGAGGTGCGTTATGCTCAGTCCTCAGTCCTCGTAACTCTGCACTTTGGAAGGTGTGCAACAATCTTTCGATATACGCCGGCGCGATGCCGCGCGCGTAGGCCTCGCGTAGCAGCGCGGCGATCGGCGCGCCGTGGTTGACAATGGTACGCAGATAGCCCTGTGGCTCGGCCAGGGTCAGCGCGCGCTGGAGGCTGGCCAGCGCGGCCACGTGTTCATCCTGGGCGTACAGGATCAGCGCGTGCAAGATCAGTGACCAGATCACAAAGCTGCCATGGCCGGTCGCCTCCGCGTCGTCGAGCAGCTGCCTCACGGTGGCGCGCGCGGGTTCGAGCTGTCCTTGTGCTATCAGCGTTTGCGCAAGCGCGAAGCGATCGTAATCATATGCGGTCAGGCGTGGCCGGCCAGGGCCAGCCTCGCGCGTATAAGTTGCGGCCCATTCTGCGGCGGCGCTCAGGTTGCCTTGCTGGAGCCACAGCAGCACCCGGTAGCCGGCGATCTCGCGCTGGTTGCGCGGTGAAAGGTATCGCCGGGCCGCCGCCTCGGCCTGCTCGACCAGAATAAGCGCGCCATTTAGGTCGCCGCGCGCGGCAAGCACCTGCCCAAGGTAGAACTGCGCCAGGATCTCGTTCATTGTCATCTGATACTGGCCGGCCAGCTGGGCGCACTGTCGCAGGGTGCGCTCGGCCGCATCCAGCTCGTTCCGCTCGCACTGGACCAGGCCCAGCAGCAAATAGGCCAGAAACGCGCCTGACAACGGCAGTACGCGGCCATCGTGGCTTGCGAGCGCCAGGGATTGCTCGGCCATACGCTGACTCTCTTTCAGCCGCCCCTGCGCCCGGCGCACCATAGCCAGCATCGCGATCAGGCCCGTGCGAATGGCGATCGGGCGCTGCTCGACCTCGCGCGCCGCCAAAGCATCCTCCAGCATTCGGCTAGGCATCGCGAGATCACCGGCATAGAAAGCGGCGTAGCAGAGGCCGGCCACGGTTATCTCACGCAGTGGGTGGCGATCCGGCAGCTGGGCCAGCGCCTGCTGGCCAATCGCCATAGCGCGCTGATCGCCGATCATACTGAGCGCCATTGTGCGTAACGCCGCTATTTCGCCCTGTATCGCTGTCGCCTCAGTAGTCTCCTGGCCTTGAACGAGTCGCTCGGCCTGCTGAAGCTGGGCGGCAGCGGCGGCGAAATCGCCATTCAACCCATCAATTCCAGCCTGCGCCAGTATCAGGCGCGGCCGTTTGTGGCGCAGGACGTCAGGCAGCGCGGCCAGCCAGCTCGCTGCGGTGGCTTGCCGGCCCTCCAGTGCGATCGGCAGCGCGCTGTGCTCGATCAGGTCGGCCGCGCGCGCGAAATCACGGGCGGCCAGCGCGTGCTGGGTGGCCTCGTCCAGCAGCCCGGCCTGCTCGAACCAGCTACTTGCGCGCCGGTGCAGCTCGGCCACCTCGCCGGCTAGCTCGCGCCGCAATCGCTCGCGCAGCACACCTGCCAACAGCTGGTGGTAGCGGTACCAGCGCCGCTGATCGTCCAGCGCGATCAGGAACAGGTTGGTGCGCTCCAGTTCTTCCAGGACGAAGGACGAAGGACGAAGGACCAAAGGGGCTTCACTTTCGTCCTTGGTCGTTGGTCTTTCGTCCAACACCGCATCACACAGCGGCCCGCACATGCGCTCCAGAATCGACGTTCGTAGCATGAATGCGCGCATGTGCTCGGGCAGGCGGTCAAGCACCTCACTGGCGAGGTAATCGATCACGAAGCGATTGCTGCCGGCGAACGCGGCGATGAAGCCGGCCTGATCGGCGCGACCCTGCATGGCCAGCGCGGCCAGCTGCAAGCCGGCGACCCAGCCCTCGGTGCGCGCCTCCAGCGCCGCGATCGCGCTGGCATCCAAGGTTAGCCCCATGACATCGCACAGGAAGGCGGCGGCCTCTTCGGGCGTGAAGCGCAGGTCGGCCGCGCGCAGCTCGGCGATCTGGCCGTGCGCGCGCAGCCGCGCCAGCGCCAGCGGCGGATCTTCGCGGCTGCCGATCGCCAGGCGGAGCGACGGCGGCAGATGATCGAGCAGAAACGTGAGCGCGCCATGCACCTCTGGTGACCTGATCACATGGTAGTCGTCGAGCGCCAACAGCACTGGCTGTGGAGCCTCGGCCAGATCGTTGATCAGTGTGGTCAGCAAGGTAGCGAGCGGCGGCGGCTGGGCCTCCTGGAGCAGCGCCAACGCCAGCGCGCCCGCCGATGGTACGGCCCTGCGCAGCGCGGCGATCAGGTAGCGTAGAAAGGTGTTCGGGTCGTTGTCGGCGTCGTCGAGGGAGAGCCAAGCGACCTGAGGACTGAGGACTGAGGACTGAGGACTGAGAGACGAGGAGACTAACTCAGTCCTCAGTTCTTGGCCCTCAGTCCTGGTAGTCAGCCAGTCGGCCAGCAGCGTGGTTTTGCCGAAGCCGGCCGGGGCAGCGATCAGAGTTAGCGGCAGGTGTATGCCGGCGTCGAGGCGGGCAAGCAGCCGCGGGCGTGGCACCAGTGTGTCGCGCGGCTGCGGCAGGTACAGCTTGGTGGCGAGCAGTGGCGCGGGCAGTGGGGGCAATGCCTGGCTGGCCGCTGGTTCGGGTACATCGCCGGCGAGCTGGATGGCCGCCGCACGCAATCGCTCAATGGTCAGGTCGGCTGCGCGGCCGAGGTAGGCCCGCCGCTGGCGGCCGGCGACCGTGCGGTAGGCCCGCCAGTAGCCGCCGCCGCGCGCCCGGCCCTCGCGCCGCGCGGTGAAGCCACCCGCGCCGGATCGGAAGGCGAATAGGCGCGCCTGATCAAGCCAGGCGAACCAGGCTGGGCTGCCCACCGCAATCGGCGCCGCGCCGCCGTGGCCGAATAGCAGATCATGCTCCACTTGTGGAGTCGTGCGCGCCATGCCGCTGCCAGTCATCGAGCGAATGTTGGGGACTTTTGTTCACTATATACTGAAAGACGGTGATGCGCAAATCTATCCGCAATATTGCTGAGAATCGGCTAATGCTTGTCACTGGCCCGCGCGTCAGCTATAATGACGAGGTGAGTACGACCGACAGCCATACGCGCTCGGCTGTCCAGGCTTCGTTGAAAAGGGAATAGCATGGCGCAACCGCACGACATCTCGCCGCGCGCCGATCCACCCATCAGCTCTTCTGGTGTCGGCATTCCGCTGCTTGGCCTCAATGGTCAGCGCCTGCGTCGCTATCTACCGCCCGACCAGGCCGAAGAGATCATTCGCGATCTGACCGGGCCAGATGCGCCGCCAAACCAGGTGGTCGAGACATTCGTGCATCTGGCATGCGCGCGCTCGACGATCGGCAGCTATCTGCCGCGCATGCTTACCCAGCAGCTGCTGGAGGATCGGCTCGAAAGCCCCTGGCTGAGCTGGGTCGAAGGCTCGCTGCTGTTCGCCGACCTCTCCGGATCGACTGCGCTGGCCGAGCGGCTGGGCACGCTGGGCCGCGAAGGTACCGAGATGGTCACGGCCTGCCTAAACCAGATCTTCACGATCTTGATCCAGGTGATTCAGGATTACGGCGGCGATTTGATCTCGTTTGGCGGCGACGCGCTGCTGGTGTTCTTTGGCGACGAGCGCCACCCGCGCACGGCCGCTCGTGCCGCGCTGGGCCTTCAGCGGGCTATGCATGGCTATGTTCAGGATGTCCCCGGCATCGGCAGCTTCCCCATGCATCTACATGTCGGCGTCGAAAGCGGGCGCGTGGCGTTCGTCAGCGCCGGTAGCGCATCCGAGCTGCACTACAGCGTGCTTGGCGCGACGGTGAATGGCGTGGCGGCCGCTGAGGGCCACGCTCAACCAAACGAGGTGGTGGTCGGGCCAGGCGCCTGGGCCACGCTGAAGGAATTTGCGGATGGCCAGGAAGTCGCGCGCGGCTTCTACCAGATCCGTGCGATGCGTGCCCCCGCGCGACCGCACGAGCCGCTGCCCGATGAGCCGGTGGTCACCGAGGCACCCGAGCTGGCCATCCCACAGCTGCTGGCCGACCTCGACCGGATCAGCCCGTACATTCCGCCCACGCTGCTCGGGCGCATCCTGGCTGAGCCACAGCGCCCGCAGATCGAGGCCGACCTGCGGCCAGTGACGGTGCTGTTCGCCCAGGCGCTCGGGCTGGAGGCGCTGGCCGAGGTGCTGCCGCCGGATGTAGCCGCGCGCGCAGTGCAAGCCTATGTGGGCAGTATGCAGGTAGCGGTCGAACAGTTTGGTGGTGTGATCAATAAGCTCGATGTGGCCGACGAAGGTATCAAGCTGGTGGCGATCTTCGGCGCGCCGGCCGCCTATGAGGATCACGCCGAGCGCGCCGCGCGTGCCGCGCTGGAGATGCAAAAGCGCCTATATGAAGTAAATAGAGACATCGCAAGCCTCCTCACGGAGGACAAAGGACGAAGGACGAAGGACGAAGAACTGAGCGAATCCAGCGATTCGTCTTCCGTCTTTCCGCCTGCCCTGAGCTGCTCCCCTGAGCGGCGTCGAAGGGTGTCGAAGGGTCTTTCGTCTTTCGCCGGCCTACAGCAGCGGATCGGCCTGAATCTCGGCACGGCCTTCGCTGGCAATGTCGGCAGCGCGGCGCGCAAAGAGTACACCGTGATGGGCGATGCGGTGAATGTCGCCGCGCGCGTGATGAGCAAAGCGGGCTGGGATGAGATCTGGTGCAGCGCAGCGACCGTCCAGGTGATCGCCGGCCGGATGGCCTGTGAGGATCGTGGCTCGCTGGCGCTCAAGGGCAAGGCGCTGCCGGTGCGGCTGTTCCGGCTGATCGGCGAGCGCGACCAGCCAGCGGCGGTGCTGCCGGATGCCAGCCCGCTGATCGGCCGCGACGACGACCTGGCCTGGCTGCGTAGCCAGTTCGATGCCGCGTTGGATGGCGCCGGCCGGGCTGTGCGGATCACAGGCGAGGCCGGTGTAGGCAAGAGTCGTCTGACGACCGAGCTGATCGCCGAGGCCGACGCGCGTGGTGCGCAGGTGATCCAGGCGGCCTGCTTCTCCTACACCGCCAGCATCCCATATGCGGCCTGGGGCGAATGGCTGAAGTCGCTGTGCGGGATCGTCTCGGGCGACGCCGACGCGCTGCGCGAGCGCAAGATCGCCGTGCGGCTGGAGCAACTTGGCCCTGGCATGGCCGAGTGGCTGCCGCTGTTGGGCGACCTGGTGCGGCTCGACGTGCCGGAGAACCGGCTGACGCGCGGCCTCGACCCGCAGATGCGCCAGATGCGCCGCTTCGAGCTGCTGGAGCAGCTGCTGCTGCGCGCGGCCCAGGATGCGCCAGTGCTAGTGCTGTTCGAAGATCTGCACTGGGCCGACCCGATCTCGCTCGACCTGTGGCGGCGAGTGGCGCGCTCGCTCTCTGGCCGGCCGGTGCTGCTGCTGGGCGTTCACCGGCCGATCCGCGAGTTCGACACCGACGGCGACGGCGCGCAGGTGCTGGAGCTGAAGGAGCTTTCGAACGATCAGAGCGGCAACCTGATCGCGGCGTTGGCCGGCGATGAGGCGCTGCCCGAGCCGCTGGTGCGCCAGCTGGTCGAGCGTGCCGCCGGCAACCCGCTTTTCCTAGCTGAGCTGCTGCATGCGGTTCTGACAAAATTGCAGATTGCAGATTTCAAATTGCAGATTGAGGATTCCGGCCAATCTACAATCTACAATCTGCAATCTGCAATGGGGATTGGGGATTGGGGATTAGGAGTTGCTGGCCTGCTCCTAATCCCCAGTCCCCAGTCCCCAGTCGCTGCATTACCGCATGCAGCAGCTCAGCTAGGAAAAGCGGGTTGCCGGCGGCACGCTCGACCAGCTGGCGCGGCTGGATGAGCAAGAGATGACCGTGCTGGAGCGCATCGATCCGCCCGAGCGGGTTCACACCTTCCGCCATGCGCTGATCCAGGAGGTGGCTTACCAGAGCATGCTGTATTCGCGGCGGCGTGAGCTGCACGGGCGAATCGGCGACTACCTGGAGCGGCGCTACGCTGGTGATCTGGATGACTACTACGGCCTGCTGGCACACCACTATCGCCTGAGCGACCGGCGCGACAAAGCGGCCGAATATCTGCTTAAGGCCGGCCACGCCGCCCGCGCTGTGTACGCAAACGATGAGGCGATCCAGTACTACGGCTGGGCGCTCGACGCGCTGGCCGGCGATGAGAGTGGCCCGCGCGTGTGGCAGGCGCGCGATGCGCTGGGCGATGTCTACGCGACGGTTGGGCGCTATGATGAAGCGCTGGCGCAGCACGGCGCGATTATTGGCGCGCCAAATGTCACCGCCGACATCGCGCGCCGGGGGCACCGTAAGCGCGGCAGCGTGCTGGAAAAACAGGGCCAGTACGCCGCGGCGCTCGAAGAACTCGACCGCGCGATGACGATCGCACGATCGGGCGTGGCTGGCATCGCGCCGCTGGCGGTCTCGCTGATCAGCGCCGACATCGGCCTGGTTCACAAGCGCCGCGGTGAGTACGACCTGGCGATCGAGGCATGCCAGGAAGGGCTGGCGGCGATCAAAGACGACCCCGGCTCCTTCGACGACGAGATGATCGAGGCGCGGCTGCACTCCGAGCTTGGCGGTATCTACGGTATGCGTGGCGATTACCCACGCGCGCGCGAACACTTCGAGCGTAGCCTCCAGCTGCGCACCGAGGTCGACGACCTGCCGGGTATGACCGCATCGCACAATAATTTGGGCTACCTCTGGCAGCTTCAGAGCGAGTACGAGCGGGCGATCGAGCACTACCGCGTGGCCGAGGAGCTAGCTACCAAGATCAACCTGCGCCAGATGATCGTCTTCGCCGCGCTGAATACTGCCGATGCGCTCATTAGCGTGGGAGCCTATGCCGAAGCAGAAACACGCTGCATGGCAACCCTGATGCTCGCGCAAGAGATGAACGCTCGACAGAACATCGCGCAGATTCACACTACGCTTGGATTCGTTTTCTACCACCAAGGCAATTACCAGCAATCGTTAGCGGCATATCAGGAGGCGCTGCGCATCGACCGGTCGCTGGGCAGCGCGCATCAGGAAGCCAACACACTGATGAATATGGCCCTGACGCTCAGCGCCGACGGTCAGTTCCAGGAAGCTGCTGCGGCCGCACGGCAGGCGCTGGAGCGTGCCGAAGCGTTGCACGCACAACGACTGAAGGCCGAGGCGCTGATTGCCCTGGCGGAAGCTGCACTTGGAACCGGAGACTCTGAAGCAGCCATAACCGCCGCCAGCGCTGCGGTTACGCTAAGCCATGCGATCGGCAGCAAATATGATGAAGGCATCGCCCGGCGTTTGCTTGGCCAGCTTGCAGCGCTGCGGGATGAATCGTACGACACGCACTTTACAGAGAGCATGGCTTTGTTCGAAGCAATCAAGAATCGCTTCGAGTTGGCGCGAACATGGGCGGCTTATGGAGTGCTTCTGCGCGCAAATCGAAACCAAATTGCGGGAACAGCGTATCTAAAGCAGGCGCGAAATACGTTTTTAGAAATAGGGGCCAATGGCGAACTGCAACGACTTCCCCAGATGTAGAAAGGAATGTTTAATTATGTCGCAGCATGATGTCGAGCACGTGATCGGACGAGCAGCAACCGACAGCGCCTTTCGCGAGGCGCTGATCAAAAACGCCCGCGAGGCCTGCAAGGGCTTTGATCTGACCGAGGAAGAGCTGGGTGCGCTGGAGAAGCTGGATAGCGAGAGCCTGCTGGCCTTCGCCGGCACGCTGGATAAGCGCATCTCGAAGACGGCTGGCGCTGGTTTCGTCTAGGCCCCGCCCGGCGATCGAATGCTCAAGAACGACCGCGCCGATCATCGGCGCGGTCATTTTGCTGTCTTTAGGCATGTTTCAAAAGCTACTTTACCATTTAGCTATCTTTGGAGTGCGCAAGCCATGGTCCCGCACACGGCGCAAGCATGGCTTGCGCACTCCAAACTGTCACGTCAGCATGGCAGGAATTGAACCATGTCTTAGTTCGCTTGTACGTCGGCCCAATCGATCAGCAGGCCCAGCCGCCGGCCCTCGGGCGCGTCGAAAGTGTCGCTGCTGATCTCGATCTGCTGCACACCGGCGAGGTTGGTCGCCAGCGGAAGCTCATAGGTTCGCCAGGTCGGCCCGACGCTTAGCACCTGACAGCGCCCCGCGGCGCAGACTTCGGCGTGCGTCGTCCTGCGATCGGGCTGCGGTGCGGCCAGACGCAGCCGCAAGACACCCGGCCCGGCTCCCGGCAGCCGCAGCAGCGCCCGGCCATTGGACCAGCGCGCCATGACGCCCTGCTGCTTTTCGGCCATGTACACCCCGCCGATATAGCCAAAATCCACTCCATCGCCAATATTGACATACATGCGCGGGCCGGGTCGCAGCTCGCGCCAGCTCCAATCGGCCAGCCGCTGCTGATCCACATAGTCGCCGACGAAGGCTTTGCGGGCGGACTCCTCGTCGCCGCTGGCGCGCATCATATCGCCCTCGCGCGCCACGGCCGCAACATATGGCGGCGTAAGCGCGACTGCCTCGCGGTAAGCCTTCAGCGCGCGGCGCGTGTCGCCCATATCACGCGCGTGGTCGCCGAGCCGAATCCAGCCGTCGGGAGTCTCCTGCGCCGCGAGCGCGCGCTCATCCTCGATCAGCGCCGCGTCGTGCCAGCCGGCCGACCATGCGAACTCCGACCAAAGCGCGTGCCAGCCGCGCAGGAAATGTTGGTCGACCCATTCCCGCGGGTAGGAGCCGATCCACACGCCAGTGATCAGAATCCACAGCAGCGCGATGACCAGCGGGCGAGGTGACGAGTGACGAGTGACGAGTGACGAGTGACGATGAGACGCAGGACTACCCCTTCTGCCCTCTGGCCCCTGTCTCCTGTCTCCTGTCTCCTGTCTCCTACGATTTGCCACCTGCACCAGCATCCACGCCGCGTAAGGGATCAGCACTGGGAACAGGAAATGGCGGTAGCGCGTTTCGGCGTGCGTCAGCAACGTCGTCACCACCGCGTAGACCAGCCAGCCAATCAAGAGCGCTTTTGGATTTTGGATTCGCCCAAGGGTACCCGATTTTAGATTTTGGAAAAAGGTCCCAGCGCTCGTTTCCTGCCTTCCGGCACCGCGAAAGCAGAACGCTAGCCCGGCGACGCCCGCCAGTGCGATCAGTAGATAGAGCAGGTCGTCGAATAGCAGCGCCGCGGTGAACAGTGGCAGCCCGACATCGCTATAGTAGCTTTCCTGAAGGAAGCGATCCTCGATCGCCTTGACGCGCCAGAGGTAGATCCAGCCCGGCCAGATCTTGCGCGCCAGGATGGCGGGATCTTCGCGCAGGCGCGCCAATCCCTTGGCGGTGGCATAGTCGCTGCGCTCGGCCGGGTTGGGGATATTCTCTAGCGTTTGAAAGATCTGCTCCTGGCTTTCGCGCGGCTCGTTGAACGCCCACAGGTTATACGAAAGACCGGTCTCCACTAGGATGGCTCGCCCATACGCCTGGTAGTTGCGGATCGTCCAGGGCGCGATCACCAGCACGGCGCTCAGTAGGAAGCAGATCGGGGCCGACCAACGACGAAAGACCAATGACCAATAGGTCCTGCCGACTCCCACCGCTTTTTTCGAGATCGTTCGTCCTTGGTCCTTGGTCCTTGGTCGGTTCCGCAGCCAGATCGCTATCACCGGCAGGAACAGCAGCGTGATCGAGCGCGTGAGCGTCGCCAGTCCAAACAATACGCCCGCGCCGATCGCCAGCCAGATATCGCGCCGGCCACCCGCGGCCTGCGCCCTCTGGCCTACCAGGCAAAGCAATCCAGCGGTGAGCAGAAATGTGAACAATGTCTCGGACATGTACAGGCTGGCAAAGGTTGCGAATGTCCATAGCACTGCGCTGAACAGCGCCGCTAGCTGGGGGGCCACGCTGTGCCGCCCAAACAGCGCCAGCGCCAGCCGATAGCTCAGGTAGACCGTGGCCACGCTGAGCGCAATATTCGGCAGCGCGGCGAGATGCAGCGCCTGCGCGAAGCCCAGGCTGATCGACGGCAAGCCGGGAGCGGGGTCGCCGCCGGCCAGCCAGAGCGATCCGGCCAAGAATAGCGGGTACAGCGGCGCGCGCAGCCAGTGGTAGTGATCGTAGAACTGCCAGCCGCGGCCAGCAAGCAGATCACGCGCCACGGTTACGTATTCGACCTCATCGTTGGCGAGCTGATGCAAGGGCTGGCTCCACAGCAGCAGGCGCAGGGCCAGCGCAAGAACTAAAGTAAAAGGTAAAAGGTAAAAGGTAAAAGGTGTGCCTGTGGCTTTTACCTTTTGCGTTTTACCGTTTACCTTTTGATCAATTGTCGTCACTATGGTATCACCATAACCCGTCCCACCAACACTCCCAGCGCGCGGTTGTCGGGGCTGGTGCGGTCGAAGTCGCGTGGGCGGACGGTGTCGCTGCGAAGCGTGATAATTAGCCGGCGCGTCGCAGGGATCAGCTCGGCCGGGATGGCGAAGCTGTAGCTGTGCCATCCTGGCTCGGCCACCAGCTGACCAAGCGTGTGCTCGCCGATACGGATGCTCACATGTGGCGGCGCTGCTCCGGCGGGTCGGTCGCCGTCGAGCTTCAGCTCAAGCCGCGCGCTGCCGTCCCGCGGGGTACCCAGCACGATCGTAGCTTCTTCCTTGCTCCAGCGCGAACCGCCCGGCGCAGCCGGCCAGAACCCGCGCAGATAGCCCAGGTCGAGCCCGCCGCCGATATCCAGGCCCGGTGGTATAACGGCGAATGGCGCGAAAGCCTGCCACGACCAACTTTGCAAATCTTCGAGCGATGCCTGTTCGTAGCTAAGCTCAGCCCGCGCCCCGGCCAGGTCGCCCTGGTCGCGTAGGATCGCCCCGCGTAGCAGGTGCGCGTGTGGATGCGCCGGCAGCGCCGCGATCGCCTGATCAAGCGCGGCCAGCGCGCCGGCCGGATCGCCCTGCGCCAGCGCCGCGCGCGCCAGCGCGACCTGCGCCAGCGCCGATTCGGGATCGAGCGCCAGCGCCGCATAGGCGGCCGCCCGTGCGCCGGCCGCATCGCCGCCATCCAGCGCACGCTGGTCTTGCCATAGCTGTAAATGCTTGCGTGCCAGCATCCAGCTTTCGCTTACATACGGGCGGTGCAGCAGCGTGACGCCGGCGATGGCGAGGCATGTCAGCGCCCCCAGAATTGTAAATTTCAAATTGTATATTGAGAAACGCTCTCTTGCCCAATTTGCAATTTGCAATTTACAATTTACAATCGCCCACGACGCGTACGGCAGCAGCACCGGGTAGATCGGCAGGCGGTAGCGCAGCTCGACATGAAACAGCATTGATGACAGCAGAATATACCCCAGCCAGGGCACGAAGATCCAGCGTGGGTCGGCGACGGAAGACCAAAGACGAATGACGAACGACGGCTGTTTTCCGTCCTTGGTCTTTCGTCCTTCGTCCTTCGTCGGCGCTAGCCAGAGCCCAATCACGCCACCAAACAGCAGCAGCAGCCACAGCCCATCGCCAAGCGCCAGCCGCAGCCACACCTCCAGCGGCGGCACCCAGATCGCCCGGCGCGCGCGCATGTCGTCGAAATATTCCAGCGCGAAGAACTGCTTCGCTTCACCCCAGGCCTTCTGCAAGAACCATGCCGGGTGGGCGCGAATCGCCGCAGTGCCATTGGATGTGGCCAGGCGCTGGCGCGCGGCCCGATCGTCGCCCAGGGCGTACAGCTGCTTTTTTGCCGCCTCACGCCCGAGCGGGTCGTCGGGCGCGCTGCCGGCCGGGTTGTTGTCGAGCCACAGATTCTCGGCGCCGGCGGTATCGATCAGAATCAGCGCGCCGTAGGTGGTGTAGTTGCGCGCTGTCCAGGGCAGAATGACGAGCGACGCGCCCAGGATGAAGCATAACGGAGCTGACCAATGACGAAGGACGAATGACCAATGGCTCCTGCCAACCATTACAGCGTCGGTCGATATCGCCCTTGGTCGTTGGTCGTTGGTCGTTGGTCGGTTAGCCAGCAGCCAGAGCGCGCCCAGCGGCAGCAGCGGCAGCGCGACCGAGCGGATCAACGCCAGCGCGCCCACATTCAGGCCCGCCAGTATCGGCCAGACTACCGACGACTGACGACGCTGAGGCTGGAGACTTGAGACTTGAGGCTGGTGATGGTCTACAAGCCTCCAACCTCCAGCCTCCAGCCCCAAATGAGTCGGTCGTCGGTTGTCGGTCGTCGCTACCAGCAGCCAGAACAGCAGCGCCAGCCCAAACACAAACAGCGTCTCAGTCAGCAGCTCGGTGGCATGCGCGGCCAGCGTGTAGCTGAGCGCGGCCAGCAGCGCGGCGATGAATGCCACGCGCCGGCCGAATAGTTGCTGTGTGAGTAGGTAGATTGGCACGACCGTGAGCGCGCTGATCACCGCCTGCACCAGCCGCAGTCGCTGCACCAGCGAATCGAACAGATACATGCAGGCCGCCAGGAAGCCGGTGTACAGCGGCGGGCGCATCAGGTTCAGCTCGACATACGCATGCTCGCGCAGCAGCGTCAGCGCCTGATTGAAATACTCGCGCTCATCGCCGCCCAGATCGTACAGTTCGTGCCAGCGCCACGCGAGCAGCCGCAGCCCGAGCGCCAGCAAGATGAGCACGCCGAGCCAGATTTCCGCCCGTACGCTGGACAAAAGACCAACGACGAATGACGAAACGTTGCCGCCTTTCGTCGTTCGTCCTTTGTCGTTGGTCAATGCTGCGCCCATCACTCGGTTCCCCGCAGCTCTGCCCAGTCCAGCCGCGCGCCCAGGCGCTGTACCTGCCCGACTACCGGCTTGCCCTGCTGGCTCAGGTAGCGGTCGGCGCCGGGAACGAATGTGTCCATATGCAGCGTGACGACCACATCCGCGCCGGCTGGGGATGGCGGAAGCATGATCTGAAACTCGCTCACAGCTTGCGAATCCGGTGTGAATACGCCAGCCTGCTGATCGCCAATCAGCACATGAACGGTCGATGGCAGCTTCAGCCCGTCGAACCAGCTGCGCCCGTCGGCGCGCAGTGCCAGCAGCTGCGGGGCGCCGGTGCCGGCAGTGGGAAAGCGCAGACGCGCGCCATCGGTACACCAGCGGAAATTACCCTTCGCCTGGCTGTCGCCCTCGCCCAGGTAACAGCCTTCGATGTAGCCCAGGTCGAGGTTGCCGGCCAGGTCGATGTGATTATTAGGCAGCGCCACCGGATGGAGCCAATCCCAGGCCCATTGGACCGGGTTGGCGTCATCCACAAAGCGCTGCGTCAGAATGAACCGCGCGCCATCCCAATCGCCCAGGCGCCGCAGCAGCTCGCCGCGCGCCACGGCGGCCTTGAGATCACCATTCTGAATAATGGTCTCCAGCGGTGGCAGCAGCGCGAGCCCATCTGCGGCGCGGCCTTCGAGGCCAGCCAGCAGTGGCCGCGCGATTTGCAGCGTGCCGCTCAGCACATCACTGCGCGCGAGCAGCGTGCGCGCCGTCACCGCATCGCCACTGCCGAGCGCGTGCATCAGCTGCTGATCGATCAGGTAGCCAGGCCGCGCCTGCCAGGCGATCCTGGTCGCCGCGATGCTGGAGGGATAGGGGCCAAAGTATGAGGCCCAGTGCGAGTCCTCGCCGTTTGGGCGCGGCTCCAGATAGGCATAGGGTGTTGCCGCGACCAGCGCCAGCAGGACCGCCAGCGCCGCGCACATTACGCCATAGCGCGATCGCAGCGCACGCCAGCCGCCCGGCAGGGCCGCCAGCGCGTAGGCTGTGAAGATAAAGGCGAACGGCAGCAGCGGCAGCCGAAAGCGATTGATCGCGAAGAGCAGCGGCGCGACGGCGATGTTGTAGAGCAGCCACAGGCCAACCAGAACGACCAAGGACGAACGACCAAGGACGAACGACGGCCGATCACAATGCTTGTCGTTCGTCGTTCGTCGTTCGTCGTTGGTCGTTCGTCGCATCAGCGCCCAGCCGATCATCGCCAGCGTCAGGACGAGCACATAGATTGTGTCGTCGAGCAGAAACAGGCTGATCGTGTACCAACGTGGCATCCGGCCCACGCCGAAGCCATTTGCGAAACGCTCGGCGCCGCTGTAGTTGATCTGGAATAGATCTACCAGCTCGCCCAGCGATTTCTGGATGAACGCCAGTGGCTTCGCGCCGATCAGGCATAGCCCCTCACGCGTCATAGCCGATTGGCGAGCTGCTTGCGACGCCGGCAGCGGGGCCGGCAGCGGCGTGCAAGGCGGGGTCGTCAACTCCGCGGCCTTTTTCTGTCCAAGTAAAACCAACACAAAATCGCGAGTCGCGGCGTCATTGCGTCCGCTATCATATGCCGTCCGCGCGCCCAGCAGCAAGTTGAACGCCCCACTGGTGTCGACCAACACCAACCCGTCGTAAAGTCGCGCCGAGTTATACACCGTCCAGGGCAGAATAACCAGCACCGAACAAAGAACAAAGGACAAAGAACAAGCCACAGCGCGCCGCGTGATTACAACCTTTGTTCTCTGTCGGGTACCCTCTGGGTGGTTCTCTGTTCTCAATATGAGCCACAGCGCGGCCAGCGGCAAAAATGCAAGCGTCAGGCTGCGCGTCAGTGTCGCCAGACCAAATAACCCACCCGCGAGAATGAGCGACCAATGACGAAGGACGAAAGACCAACCGATTCGAGCGCGATTAGCCGGTGGTTCGTCGTTCGTCGTTGGTCGTTCGTCGGGGCACGCGGCTAGCGCCAGGAAGCCGGCCAGCAGCAGCGTGATGAAAAGTGTCTCGGAGAGCAGCATCTGTGGGTAGAGCGCGAAGGGCAAGTAGATCGCCATCAGCAGTGCCGACACGGTTGGAATGAACCATTGAGCATTGAGTATTGAGTATTGAGAAGCGCGTCGGTCGTCGGTCGTCGGTCGCCTGTCCTGAGCGGCGTCGAAGGGTCGGTCGTTCGTCAAACGCTGCGCCAGCAGGTATACAAGCGCGACATTCAGCAGGCTCAGGGTTGTCTGCGTGACATAGATCGGAGTGAGCGTATCGCCGAAAAGCCGCAGGTGTGCGGCCACGAACAGCGGGTAGATCGGCGCGCGAGTCCACAGATAGCCCTGGTACCAGCTGAAGCTGCGGCCCTGCGCCAGCCAACTCGCCGCCGAAAGATATTCGCCCTCATCCGATATCAGTCCCGTGCGCGGGATGCGGCCCCACAGCAGCAGCCGCAGCGCGAGCGCCAGGAGCAGCACGATGACCAGGGGGATGGAAGCGGCGATTCGCGGATGCCTAGCGGGCGTGATGTTCATCCTGGTTCCAGTTTGCTGGGTTGTCGCTGATGTATTGGCGAGTGCGATTCAATTCGACGTCATCACGCATGACGTGTTCATAGTAGCTGCGCTGCCATCGGAAATTGGTGTGGCCTTCCCTGCGGCAGAGCATTGTGACTGCGGCTTTGTAGGTTCGAACGCTGCGTTTTCGAAGAATAACTGTCGGTTGTGTGTGCAAATTGTGACAAAGTATGCGCCCGCCTGAGCGTAGTCATAGTTGGATAATCTGACTGAGCGCCGTTGCTGACCAGCGTTCACAGTTCGCACCTTTCGCATCTCCGCGCCGGCCATTCTACCACAGGGCTCGCTGATAAGCTCAATAGCTCAAGCTGACGTACTAAACACAATTCGCCCGCGCTTGATCACCGTCTCGACCAGATTCTCGCCGATACGGTAGGCCAGCTGGCGGTAGTCGGGCACGTTCAGAATGATCGCGTCGGCCTGCTTGCCGGCCTCCAGGCTGCCGACATGCGCGCCGCGCCCGACGGCATAGGCGGCGTTCAGCGTTGCCGCCACCAGCGCCTCGGCCGGCGTCATGCGCATGCCGCGGCAGGCCAGCGCGATCGCGAAGGGCATGGCGACACACCAGCATGTGCCGGGGTTCAGGTCGGATCCCAGCGCGACCGCCAGCCCGTACTCGTCGATCATGCGGCGCGCCGGGGCGTAGCGCCCCAGCCCTAATCCGAATGGCGTTGCCGGCATGAGTGTGGCGATCGTAGCGGGATGGTCGCGCAGCGCAGCCAGGTCGGCGTCGCGGCTGGCGATCAGGTGATCGACCGATAGTGCGCCAAGCTCGGCGGCTGCCGGCGTTCCACCCAGCGCCGCAAACTCATCCAGGTGCGCCTTGAGCGGAAAGCCCAGCGTGCGCGCCGCGCCCAGCACGTGCTCAAGCTGTGCGGGTGTGAACGCGCCCTCGTCGCAGAAGATATCGACGAACGGCAGCGGCTGGCCACGCGCGCGCACCGCCGGCAGCATCTCATCCACCACCAGTGCCAGGTATTCGTCGGCGCGATCGGCGTATTCGGCCGGCAGCGCGTGTGCGCCCAGGAAGGTCGGCGCCAGCTCGAGCGGCTGCGTGGCGCTAAGCGTGTCGATCACGCGCAGCATCTTCAGCTCATCGGCGGTGGTCAGGCCGTAGCCGCTCTTGGCCTCGGCGGTGGTCGTGCCGTGCGCCAGCATCTGGCGCAGCCGCGCGGCGCTCTCGGCCACCAGCTGACCTTCTGAAGCGGCGCGGGTGGCGCGTACAGTCGACATAATTCCGCCGCCGGCTGCCATGATCTCCAGGTAGGTCGCGCCTTCCAGCCGGCGCTCGAACTCGTCCACACGGTCGCCGGCGAATACCACGTGGGTGTGGGCATCCACGAAGCCGGGCAGCACTGCTTTGCCAGTGGCGTCGAGCACCTGCGTCACGCTATCCGCCAGGTCGCGCAGCTCGGACGTGGCGCCGACGGCGACGATGCGCCCATCCGCGATCGCCAGCGCGCCATCGCGAATCGCGCCCAGCTCGCGCATCGCCGCGCCACGCCGCGGCCCACCCGGCGATGCCACGGTGATCAGCTGCCCCGCGTGCGCGATCAGGAGATCGATTTTCATAGGCTCCTCTATTTGCGATTGGCGATTAGGGATTAGGGATTAGGAGATAGTCACTACCAGCTCCCCGCCCCTAGTTCCCAGTCCCCAGTCCCTCGTCACCCGTCACGCAGCGTAATCACACTCTGTACTGCGCTGCGAAGCTCGTCGGACGTAAAAGGCTTTTGCAGAAAGCTGGTTGGTGTGAGCGAGCTGAAGAGCTGCGTTGCCTCATGCTGGGTGTACCCGCTCATCACCACCACACGCGCGCGTGGATTGATCCGCTGGAGCTCGCTCAATACCCGCTCGGCGCTGAGCTGCGGCATTATCAGATCAAGCAATATCAGTGCGATCGTCTCATGGTTGATCTGAAACAGATCGATCGCGGCTTGGCCATCGGCGGCCTGCAACACCATGCAGCCCAGGCGCTCCAGCATGCGCGTGGCCACCGCTCGCACAGCCGGATCATCGTCCACCACTAGCACGGTGTTGGAAGCGGCGACCGGCGAACGTGTCGGTTGTGCGCGCGCCGGAGGATCTTCGGCGCGCGATGGCGTTTGGCGCATGCTCGGCAGCAGCACCGTCACAATCGTCCCATGGCCAGGCTCGCTTTGGACGTATAGGCCGCCGTGATGGCCGCGCACGATCCCGAGCACTGCCGCCAGCCCTAGTCCACGCCCGGTGAATTTGGTGCTGAAGAATGGATCGAACATCCGCGTGCGGGTCTCAGCATCCATCCCTGCGCCGGTGTCACTCACGCGCAGCAGCACAAACTCCTCGGCGATCCGCTCGGGCGCCAGATCGAGCTGTGCAAGGCTGGCCTCGGCGGCGGAAACGGCTGTGGTATGTAGTTTGATAACGCCACCCTGGTCGTCGATCGCCTCGGCAGCATTGAGTACCAGATTCAGCAGCATTTGCCGGATCTGTGCCGCGTCGGCCTCGACGGTCGGCAGCGTGTGCGCCAGGTCGTAGCGCAGCTCTATCTCCGCGCCAATCGACGTATCGATCAGGCTGCGACTCTCGGCGATAATCGCGTTGAGATCGAGCGGCTGGATCAGAAACTGCCCGCGGCCGGAATAGGCCAGCATCTGCCTGGTGAGATCGGCAGCCTGCTCGGCGGCCCGCACGATCCGCTCGACCGTATCATGCGCCTCGGATTTGGGCGGTAGCTCCAGCAGCGCCAGGCCGGCGTTGCCGAGAATTGCCGTCAGCAGATTATTGAAATCGTGCGCGATCCCGCCGGCCAGCATGCCAATGCTTTCGAGCCGCTGCGTTTCCAACATCTTCCGCTCAAGCGCCAGCCGCTGCTCTTCGGCCCGCCGCCGCTCGGTGATATCCTGCACCATGATCACGAACCCAGGTATCTCGCCATCCTGGCCTTTGTCGGGAATATAGACGACCCGCATATCATGCGCCATTCCGGCGCGATCAAGCGGCGCTGCTTCGAAGATCACCTGCTCACCCGCCAGCGCGGCATCGACGTAGCGCTCAATCGCTGTGAAGAGCTGCTCGCCTAACAGCTCGCGCATTTCCCGGCCAATAGTTTCTAGCTCAGAAAGCCCAAACCACTCCAGAAATCCACGATTTACGAAACGGTAGCGCTGCTCGGCATCGACGTACGCGATCAGCACTGGCACCCCATCGGCCACCAGCTGAAGCAGAGCGCGGCTCTCACGCAGCGACTCCTCGGCGCGCGTGCGGATGGTTATGTCGCGAACTGACAACAGCAGACGTGGCTCAGCATCCGCGCCATCGGCAATCATCGAGAGAACTGCTTCGACCGGAATCCATCCGCCGGCTTTCTGTCCAAGCTGCAATGCGATCGTCTGACTCGTCTGAAAGGCCAGTAGATCGTCGATAGCTATAAGAAGCTGAGTGCGATCGTCGGGATGAACCAGCGTGACGATATTCATAAGCGCGAGTTCGACCGTGGTATAGCCCAGCACGCGTAGGTACGAAGGCGATGCGTAGAGCACATTTCCCTGAAGATCCAGCATTCCAATCAGATCAGATGAGTGTTCCGCAAGCAGGCGGTAGTGCTCCTCGCTTTCACTGAGTAAGCGGTACGTCGACTGGCTCTGCTCCAGGGCATCGTTGAGACGCTGGCTGAATTGCCATAGCAGCAGCAGCGCCAGCGCTGCTGCTGCGGCAATCCCAGTGACACGAACGCCCATATTCAGCCAGCGAGGCAAACTATCAAGGGCTGGAACGAATTCACCGATCAGCGCGACGCCAACCATCGCCAGCCAGCATATGGCCAGCATGATCCACAGTGAGCGTCCCGTCACGAAGGGCAGCGCAGCTCCCACCGCCACCAGCGGAATAATCACAAGCACCGGGTAAAGGTAGGGTTGTACAAAGACGATCAGGAGCGCCGCGACAAGCAGGCCAACGCATGTAATTGCCATGGCCAAATTCACGTGCGCATGGCGGAGCTGCGCTCTGGACAGGAGCAGCAGGCCGAGGTAGCTGATCATGGTCAGCGCCGTCACCGCGGCGGGCAGCTTGCTAAACAGAACCGAGACAGCGGTGTAAACACACGCAAACACGAAGACGATCACGAACATCCAGTCAACAAACTGCCGCAACCGCGCGACCTGTGCTTGACCGCCATCATACGGCGGATCATGATCAGTCATCACCGTTTCTCAAGCCGACTCGTAACGCATACTACTCTGTGTCCGCCGTGTTGATGCAAGTTCGTGGCCATGCTTCGCGAATGCGTCACCTATCCGATCACCGAAGCCAGGCGCTGGAATGGACAATTCCTTTAAATCGCGACCATCGGTATTGTAACACCCTTCTCCGCCGCCGCCGCGATCGCCACCTCGTAGCCGGCGTCGGCATGGCGAATCACACCCATCGCCGGGTCGCAGCGTAGCACACGCTCCAGCCGCGCCGCTGCTGCGTCGGTGCCGTCGGCCACGATCACCACGCCGGCGTGCAGCGAGTAGCCGATCCCAACCCCGCCGCCGTGGTGGACGCTGACCCAGGTTGCGCCGGCTGCGGTATTAAGCAAGGCGTTCAGAATCGGCCAATCGCCGATCGCGTCCGATCCGTCGCGCATACCCTCGGTCTCGCGGTTGGGCGATGCGACCGAGCCGGCGTCCAGGTGATCTCGACCGATCACGATCGGCGCGCCGACCTCGCCATGCCGCACCAGATCGTTGAAGGCCAGCCCGGCGCGGTCGCGCTCGCCATAGCCCAGCCAGCAGATTCGCGCTGGCAGGCCTTGAAAGTGAACCTGGGCCTGCGCCTTGGTAATCCAGCGATGCAGTGGCTCGTCGTCGGGGAATAGCTCCAGGATGGCCTGGTCGGTGCGCGCGATGTCGGCTGGGTCGCCGCTGAGCGCGGCCCAGCGGAACGGGCCTTTGCCCTGGCAGAACAGGGGGCGGATGAAGGCCGGCACAAAGCCGGGATAGTCGAACGCGTTCGCGACGCCGGCCTCCAGCGCCTGGCCGCGCAGGTTGTTGCCGTAGTCGAAGGCGATCGCGCCGCGCGCTTGCAGCGCAAGAATCGCCTCGACATGGCCGGCCATGCTTTCGCGCGCGCGGCGCACATATTCCTGCGGGTCGTGCGCGCGCAGCTGGGCCGCGTCTTCGAGCGACAGGCCGGCCGGCGCGTAGCCGTTTAGCGGGTCGTGCGCCGATGTCTGGTCGGTCACGATATCGGGCGTGACGCCGCGCGCCAGCAGCTCCGGCAGCACCTCGGCGGCGTTGCCGAGCAGCCCGACGGAGAGCGGCCGACCCGCGCGCACGGCCTCCTCGACCAGCGTCATGGCCTCTTCGAGCGTGTCGGCGGACGTGTCGAGGTAGCCAGTCTCGATCCGCCGCGCGATTCGCTGCCGGTCGACCTCCACCACTAGCGCCACACCCTCGTTCATCGTCACGGCCAGCGGCTGCGCGCCGCCCATCCCGCCCAGCCCGGCCGTCAGCAGCCAGCGGCCCTTGAGCGTGCCACCAAAATGCTGGCGCGCACACTCGGCCAGTGTCTCGTAGGTACCCTGTAGAATGCCCTGTGTGCCGATATAGATCCAGCTTCCGGCGGTCATCTGGCCGTACATCGTCAGCCCGAGCGCCTCCAGGCGGCGAAATTCATCCCAGGTGGCCCACTTCGGCACCAGCAGTGAGTTTGCCAGCAGCACGCGCGGCGCGTCGGCGTGAGTGCGCAGGATGCCCACCGGCTTGCCCGATTGGATCAGCAGCGTCTCGTCATCTTCCAGCGCGCGCAGCGAGCGCACGATCGCGTCGTAGCACTCCCAGTTGCGCGCGGCCTTGCCGGTGCCGCCGTAGACGATCAGCTGGTCGGGGTCTTCGGCAACCTCGGGGTCGAGGTTGTTCATGAGCATGCGTAGGGCTGCCTCCTGGCCCCAGCCTTTGCAGGAGATCTGGGAGCCGCGCGGCGCGCGAATCAGGCGTTTCATGACACCTCCTTGTATCAATGGTACTTTTCCTTTTTTTGTAGGTTATTTTCGCCCTGTGGGGCGAAAATAACCTACACAGAGTAAGAAATCCCAAGTTTGCGAAAGTCTTCACATGAAGAAACCCAGGCCTGTGTACCTCCTAAAGTATATCGGCAGGTATACAAGGGGTGGATATAGTGTGCGAATAATGGGGATAGTATACCATTTGCGTCGAGGGCGTTAGGGGCGCAGACATCAATGGCGACATTGGTGGGCATGGGGGAACATCGCCATACGGTGGGCGCACAATCTTGATTCCGTCGTTCTGCACCGTGAGCGAGACGACGTGATCGACCGTGACGGTGTAGCTGCCGGCCAGCAGCGGTGTGGCCGGCGTAAACGTCAGCGCCTGGCCGGCTGAGTTGTGTGTGATCGTGCCGGCCACCGCCGTGCTGCCCTGGCTGACGGTGATCGTGTTGCCGAAATCAGTGCCCTCGGGCTTGACGTCCCAGTTGAAAGCGATTGTGATCGCCGCCGGCGCCGCACCCGACGAGCCATTCGCGGGCGCGGTGCTCGTGACCAGCGAGTCGCGCCAGTTCTGCACCGCCTTGTGGTTGTCGTCCGGGTTGGCGTCGCTGGTATCGTCGAACAGCTGGGTCAGGTCGGTCGCGCTGTTGGCATGGACCGTCGCGACGCGGTTGGTGAAGCCGACGATCGTGCCCCACTCCTCGACGTAATCGTAGGTGCTGCGGGTATACTTGTACTGGATCGGCGTGCCGTCGGGGATGCCGAGCGTGATCTCCCAGATGTGTGAGCCGGGCGCGGTCTCGTGCATCGCCGTCGTGGCGGTGCCGCCGCAGTAGCCGCACAGCGGGTCGGGCGAGACGGCCGCCGCCTGGCCGGTGATGTAGATCGTATCCGCGGGCGGGGTGAAGGCGGGCACCTTCACGCGGAATGTGACCGCGATGACCTTGGCCTCGACCTTGTGCGAAACCTCATTCGAGAACGCCGAGCCGTTCAGCGAAGTGTCGAAGGCTTTGACCTTGTAGTAGTAGGTCTGGCCCGCGCCGACCGTGCTGTCCACATAGCTCAGCGTGCTGCCCGACACGATCGCGATCGGCGTAGCCTCCTCGGCGCCGGGCGCGGTGCCCCGATAGATGCGGTACTCAGCCACCGCGTCGTCGGGGTCGGTCGCTGCGGTCCAGTTCACGATCAGCGCCGAGACGCTGAAGTCGATCGACGCAACCGGCGCGCCTGGGGCGGTGGTGTCGGCGCTGGCTGTAAGCGTGAGGATGCCCGGCATATCGGTGCCGGACTCGCCGGGGTAGAAGCCATCCTGGTCGCCGTAGGCCCAGCTGCGCCCGCCGTCGTCCGAGAAGCGCACCAGGTAGTCGTAGGCGCCCACTGCATCGGCCCGCAGGCCGGCCATGTATTCGTAGTTGTTGCCCGCTTTGACATTATAGTCCATGGGCTTCCAGGTGGTCCATGTCGCCGGGTCGCTGCCAGGGGCGCCAAAGCCGAGCTGCGCGCGGATCGCGCCGGTGTCGCCACCGGCATCGGTCAGGCCCGCGATATACACCTGGCCGTAGACGGTGACATAGCTGGACGTAATTTGCTGGCTGATCGTCTTCGGGTATTGCAGCACCGCGTAGCCGATCGGGAAGGCCGGCGTGGCGTTGGCCTCATTAGAACTCGCACCCTCGTTGCCCGGCGCGTCCACGCCGCGCACGATATAGTAGTAGGTCGTGCCGTTGACGACACTGGTGTCGCTATAGCTCGTGCCAGTTGTCGTGCCAATCTTGACATATCCGCCGCCCTGCACCACGCTGCGATAGACATTGTAGCTATTTGCGCCGGCGTTGGCATTCCAGCTCAAGCTCACACTGCTGGTCAGGCCGTCGATCGCGGTCGCGCTCAGGCCGCTGGTCGCCGCCGGTCCCGTGATGTCCTGATGCGCCGTCAGGATGTAGATCGCACCCTGGAGCGGGTTGAGCTTGGATATCGTGAGCGCGCCGTTTACCGTCGTCACACTGCCGCGGCCTCGTGCGTCCTTGAGCGTGACATCGTCGCGCAGATAGCCGGCGGTGGGGATTGTCACGGTCTGCGCTGCCGTCTCGTTGCGGTTGATGACCACGAGGGCCAGGCTATCGCCTTTGCGCAAGGCGTAGGCCAAAGTCTTATTCGTATCGTCGGTTAGCAGGAAGGTGAGCTTGCCTTGACGCAGTACAGGATTGCCCGCGCGAATGCCCGTCAGCTTGCGGTACCAGTCGAGCAGCGCGTGGTCGCCGCCGGCGTCGTAGTATTGGCTGTCGTTGGTGTTGACGTACTCGCCGTTGGCGTCGGTCTTCCAGGGGAACGCGCGGCGATCATCCGGGTCGTCCGCGCCGGTCAAGCCGACCTCGTCGCCATAGTACACCGTCGGCGTGCCGGGCACGGTCATCTGCACCAGCGCGGCGATCGCCTGGCGCGCCTTGCCCTTCGCCAGGTTCGCGGCGTTGAACTCCTTCTGCTCGCGGTTCTCCAGGCCGGGCGTCAGGCTCCACAGCAGGCGCTTGGTGTCGTGACTGTCCATGATATTCTGGAAGGTGTAGTAGGTCGCGTCGGCGTAGTCTTCGCGGATCGACTCCATGCGCTTCCGGAAGGTCGAGGGCGGCAGATTTGGGTTGTTCTCTTCGTCGAAGCCCTTGTCGTCGACCGCGCCCAGCAGGCCCAGCGCCGCGTTGCGGAAGCGGTAGCCCATTGCGGTATCGGCCTGGTCGCCGTGCGTCAGCGGCAGGTTGTCGTACCAGTGCCATGCCTCTGCAATCAGCGTCTCATCGGGCTTGATGCCCTTGGTGATCGTGCGCAGCTCGCGCCAGTACGATTCGGGGAACGAGCCGTCGGTCATCACGTCGAAGCGCCAGCCGGCCGCGCCCTGCTTCAGCCAGAAGCCGGCCACGCTGGTGGTCGGGTTTGTATAGAAGTACTGCGCCACTGGGGCATAGGGCGTATTCGCGTCGGCCGGATCGCGCTTGACGATCACCGGGATCGAGTCAAAGCCGGCCCAGCCGTCGTAGGTGGCGGCGTTCGGTCGGTTCTGGCTATCGGCGCAGGTGCCCGTGCCGAGCGCGACATCGTGGAAGTTGAACCAGCTGCGGAACGGTGAACTGGTGCTTTCGCACGCGCCGACAGTGGTGTAGTGATGGTAGCGGTCGAAGAATGGGCTGTCCGACGACAGGTGGTTGAACACGCCGTCGAGCACGATCTTAATGCCGCGCGCGCTGGCGTCGGTCACCAGCTTCTTGAAGTAGGCGTTGGTACCGAAGTAGTGGCTGATCGATAGGTAGTCGCGCGTGTCGTAGCCATGGTTCGAGCCAGATTCGAAGATCGGGTTGAAGTAGATGATCGTGACGCCAACGCTCTTCAGATAATCCAGCTTATCGTCGACGCCCTTGAGGTCACCGCCGTAGTAGTCACGGCCCTTGGGCGATTCGGCACATGGCGTGGCCGGCGCATTATAGGCCCGGCAGAAGCCCTCGGGCAGATCTGTCCACTTCTTGTTGGTGATCCGCGCGTCGGCGGCGGCCTGAATCTGCTGCGGAGTGGCGTTGGCTGGCGCCGGGTAGTCGTAGCGCGGATCGTTCGGGCTGGGGTCATTATCTGTGGCGCCGTTGCGGAAACGATCGGGGAAGATCTGGTACATCACGCCATTCTGCATCCACGGCACGACCGGGAAGCTCGCGGCGACGGCGTTCAGCCGGAAGCCATTGTCGACCTCGGTCGAGGTGGCCTGGCCCAGCCCGCCGTAGCGCGGCGCGTTGTCGGAGTAATAGGCCGTCGCGGTGCCGTCGGAGATGATAAAGCGGTAGTAGGTCGTGCCGAGCGCGCTTGGCGTGTAGGTATATTGCCAGAAGTCGCAGGTGTTGCCTGCCGCGCTCAGGGCCGCGTCGTAGCAGTCGACGTTGCTGGCGGCCAGCGTCATCGGCTGCTTATCCTCGTGGCCGACCGCCGTGTCGTACAGGCGGATCAGCGCGCCGGTCGCGTCGTTGTGGAAGGTGCGCAGCCGCAGCGTGACCGGCGTGTTGGGCGTGACGGCGCCGAACGGCACGCGGTACAGGCTGTCGCGCGAGTCGTGCGCTAGCCCATCGTACTCGACATTGTTGTCGTGGCCATGCCCGGCGCTGATCGTCAGGACGTGCGTGCCAGCGTTGTAGCTGAAGGTGACTTTCGCGCCGTTAGTGGGAACCGTGAACCCGATGTTCGGGCCGTTCGGTACGCCTCCCTGGCCGTAGTTCTCGTCCCACGACTCATTGATCGCGACCTTAGCCTCGTAGCTGCCGGCCGGGATGACGGTCGTCTCGAAGCTGTAAATGCCGTCGCCGTCGGGATCCTGGAGCCAGGAGCGCAGGCAGTCGGGCTGCCAATCGTTAGGGCAGCCAAGCTCCGATTGGAAGCTGCCCGGCACCGTGGCGATCACCGAGGATTTGTTATCGGTGACCCAGTGGCTCTTGTGGTCGTAGTAGAACTTGACCGAGCCGCCCAGCGCCGCCAGCGGGATGTTGGCGCCGTTGGCCTCGGCGTGCAGGCCGTAGTTCTCGGTCCAGCTGTCGTTGAGCGCCGCTTTGTACTCATAGCCGCCGGCCGGCAGCGTAAAGCTGCCCTGCCACACATCGTCGCCCGCGTCGTAGGCCAGGTGGGTTGCGGCGCAGTCGGGCTGCCAATCGCCGGGACAGCCCAGCTCGCTCTGGAGGCTGCCGGCGATCGTGACGCTGGTGGGGTTGGGTGTGTTCGCCAGGGCCACAGGCGCGCGTAGCGGCGACGCCAGCGCCGAGATCAGGAGAGCGAACATGGGGATGAGGGTGAGCCAGCGGTGGTGACGCAGTCGGTTCATGGTTTGCTCCTTCGCACGAAAACCAATCGTCGGTTGGCGCCGTTCATTGCGCCGCGCCCAACGCCAAGCGTACCCAGTACGGGCGTTGGGCTTCTTCGGCAAGCCGTTCAACGGGTACAGCGAACATTATCGTGCATCCGGTGAACGATGAATGTATTATAATAGTATGCGGGCAATCAGTAAGGGCTGAGCCGAGTATAGCACTAGGGACTAAACCGGTCAAGGGGTTTGTTATAGGCAGACGAAGATGGTATTTAGCGCGTGTGAAAGAGGAAAAACGTCTATTCTCGGTCTGTTGCGCTTTCTGAGGATGACAAAACTGTCATGTTTCTGAGCTATGGATGAGCTGATTCGCCGGCGTCGGCGCTAGCGTTCGCGACTGGTCGCCTGCGCGGCGCGGCGGGCAGGGGCCGCCCGGCCCCCGCCACCCCCGGCCAGGGGCAACCGCCCCTTGGAACCCCGATCTGAGGCTCTCGCACAGCGATGTCAGGCGCGCATGCCTTTGGGCAGAACGAAGCTGGAGTCTACGATTGCGTGGCTCGGCATAACATAGGCATGGGCCGGTGCTGTATTCATGCGGCAAGCATCAGTTGCAGGGGGTCTGGGGGCGCGCTGCGCCCCCAGCGGGGAGCGCGAGGGGCGGAGCCGCCTCGCAAGGATTACCACATTCGAAGTACAACGCGCAACCTCAGTGCTCGTGTTACTAACTGCCGCGCCGCGTGCGTGCCAGCTGTTCCATGCGTTCCACAAATAGCGCGATAAAGCGCGGTGTATCGAACTCGACCACCGCGCGCACGTTCGGCTTGCTGCGCACCTGCCGGCCCCACTGCATCGGCCAGAGCGCCACATCATAGCCCAGCTGATCGTGTGCATCCGGTTCGCGTAGGTGGTCGCCGACATAGGTGATCACGCTTTTGCCGGCCGTCAGCTCGCTGGTGTACTCGACAGACACATGCATCGATTCGGTGCGCGCCAGGTCGGGCATAAATGCCAGCGCGATCGCCACCGGGTCGTTGATCGAGCAGCCCGCGAAGCCGAAACATTTCTCGTGGAACTCCATGTAGAAGCGCGTGGCATCGGCGATAAAGCGGCTGACCGGCGACTTGACCCGCAGCAGCCGATCGACCTCGACCTGGTGCAGTAGCACATCCTTGGTGATGTCCCAGGGCAGCAGCGTGATCGGCATCCCGCTCTCCAGCACAATATGCGCGGCGTGCGGGTCGACATAAAAGTTGAACTCGGCCAGCGATGTCGTATTGCCATCGGTGCGCAATGCCGCGCCCATGATGATCACCTCGCGCACGGCCTGGACGATCCGCGGCTCCTTGCGAATCGCCAGCGCGACATTGGTCAGCGGCGCCACCGCCACCAGTGTCACCTCGCCCGGGCGCGCCATGATCTCGCGGATGATCAGATCGACTGCGTGCTCATTCGCCGGCCCGACCGGCGAGGCAGGCAAGCGCGCGTAGCCAAGGCCGCTGTCGCCGTGGGTTTCGGGCGCGGTGAAGGGCGGGCGGATCAGTGGTAGCCCAACACCGGCGCAGACCGGCATATCGCTGCGGCCTGCCACCGCCAGCACATTCAGCGCATTTTGCACGCCATCCGCGAGCGAGCAATTGCCGCCGGTCACACCAACCGCCGCGAGATCGATCTCTGGCGAAGCCAGCGCCAGCAGAATCGCTAGCGAGTCGTCAATCCCTGGGTCGGTGTCCAACACAACACGTAAGGGCATACCTTGCCTTTTTTGTTCACAGCGGATCCGGATCGTTATTATAACACGGCACGGATAGATGACTGTCAGTGCTTCAGCGCTTGACCGTGTCGCACGGGTATGCCATAATGGCCCGACGAGTGACGAGTGACGAGCGACAAGGAGACAAGGAGACAAGGAAATGGATTTTCCAGTCCCTAGTCCCCAGTCCCCAGCCTCCCGGCTTGAAAGACACAACCATGCGCGCTTACCTGGATATTGAGACCACATTCAGTGGCTCGATCAGCATGATTGGCATCTACCGCCCCGACATTGGCACGATCCAGCTTGTGGGCGGCGGCGTGCGCGATGTATCGCTGTACGAGGCGTTAGAAGGGGTGTACACAATCGTGACCTTCAACGGCAGCAGCTTCGATCTGCCGGTCATTCGCAAGCAGCTGTACGCCGACCTCAAGCGCGATTTCGATCACTGCGATCTGCTCTATATCTGCCGGCGTCAGGGCCTGCGCGGCGGGCTGAAGAAGGTCGAGCAGCTGCTGGGGATCGGTCGCGCGACTGCCGGTATCAGCGGCTGGGATGCCCCGCGCCTGTGGCATCGCTACGAGGCCAACGACGATCGTGTCGCGCTCCAGATCTTGCTCGACTACAACCGTGAGGATGTGGTGAACCTAGCCGTGCTGGAGCGGCATCTCGGCTTATCGGAAGAGACCCAGCCGTGTGAAGCTGTACGGCATGTCTTTGCGTGACGGCGCCCAAGCGTAAACGCTTGGGCTTCAAAGGGATGCCGCCCCAGCCCTTGTTCTCTTCTGAGAACGTTGGTTGGTGTGTGGCCTGACCGATGTACTTGTCTGTGCTGACTCTCAGGTTGGCTGCTTCCGCCGAACCAGTACGCCACATGACCTTGAACCTTTTACCCAGCAGAGGATTACCCGCTGGAACCGGCAAGGCTCAATTGTACAGGTACGTAGGTGCGAACACCTGTGCTTTTTATAACAAATTAGGACGCCGAATGCAAACCCATTAGAGGAATGTCAGACGCCCGTTTGGGCTGAAGTCGCTCAAGCGGATGAAGCCCTTCTATCCGGGTGCCATCTGGGCGTCTAAAGCTCATGGGCTTTACGGGCTAGAATTGTAAAAAGAGAACTTTATACGCCGTTTTTGCGTCACATAGATGTAAAGTGATTCTTGCGTTCTGAACAATACGATAGGACGTACGCGCCGCAAAGAATCCTACCTCTCGTCGGTTGTTTTTCACCCCACAGGGCGAAAAACAACCGACAAAAAGAGATAAAGTACCATGCTGCCGCAGGCAAAACCTGCCTTGTGCGTACGTCCTAAGATAGACAGACAATGCAACAAAAGATACTGAACGACCGCTACGAGCTGGAGCAGAAGATTGGCGAGGGCGGCATGGCGCGCGTCTACCGCGGGCGCGACCTACGCCTAAATCGGCAGGTAGCGATAAAGGTGCTGCACAGCCACTATGCGTCCGATACGAATTTTCTCCAGCGCTTCCATCACGAGGCGCAGGCGGCCGCAAACTTGCGCCACCCTCATATCGTCGATGTCTACGATGTCGGCCAGGACGCCGATACGCATTATATCGTCATGGAATATGTGGCCGGCAGCGACCTCAAGGCACTGCTCATGCGCAACGGCGCTCTACCGATCGAGCAGGCTGTCTATGTGGGCGAGTGTGTCGCCAATGGCCTGGATGCCGCGCACCGCATCGGGATGGTGCATCGCGATATCAAGCCGCAGAACATCATCGTCGGTGAGCAGGGCCAGGTTAAGATCACCGATTTCGGCATCGCCAAGAGCAGCCTCTCGACCGCGCTGACCGAGACTGGGGTGACGTTCGGCACCGCCGACTATATCTCGCCCGAGCAGGCCCGCGGTCTGCCGGCGACGCCGCGCTCGGATATCTACTCGCTGGGTGTGACGCTGTATGAGACGCTGACCAACCGGCTGCCCTTCAGCGGCGATAGCTCGATCGCAGTGGCGATGCAGCACGTTAGCGCCGACCCGCCGCCGCCGCGGATGTACAACCCACGCATTCCGCCGCAGCTCGAATCGCTGGTGTTGCGCGCGCTCAGCAAAGAGCCAGATCGCCGCCCGATCACCGCGCGTGATTTCGCACGCCAGCTGAGCGGCTACCGCGATATTGGCGAGCAGGCCACCGTTGTCGGCCCACCGATCCCGCGCCCAGCCCAGCCGCCGATCCCGCGCCCGGCGCAGCCTGCCGCGCGCCCAATCAGCACCGGCCCAACATCGCCGCGCCCAGTCCTACAGCCGCCGCGATCACAGGCGCCGCCCGACAACCGCGGCCTGGGCTTTGGCGGCTTCCTGCTGGGGCTGCTGCTGCTGGGTGGCGTGCTTGGGCTAGTCTACCTGGCGCTCAGCGGCGCGTTCAACGATCTGTTCAACTTCGCCACTGGCGCGCCGCGCCCGTTTCCCACCATCGTGGCCGGCCAGCCGACCGAGGCGCCGACTGGCGTGGCGCAGTTTCAGGTGCCATCGCTGGCGAACTTGACCAGCCAGCAGGCTTTCGACGCGATTCACGCCGCCAATCTCACCCCGCGTGAGGAGGCACCGCGCTACAGCGATGTGTATAGCACCGGATTGGTGCTCGATCAGTTTCCATTGGCTGGTACCACAGTGACGCAGACGACCGTGGTAACTTTTGCAGTCAGCCTGGGGCCAAATCTGGTAGTTGTGCCAAATGTGCAAACATACCGCTCGCAGGATGCCCAGAACTTATTAACCAACATGGGCTTTCAAGTTCAGGTGCAGGAAGAGGCCAGCACGCTCAGCGAGGGCTTTGTGACGCGCCAGGATCCTGTCAATGTCAAGCTGCCCAAAGGCCAGCTCGTGACGATCTGGGTCAGCATTGGCGACAAGGTCACAATGCCGGATCTGACCGGCAGAACCGTCGACGAAGCCAAGCAGCTGATCGCCAGTTCCGGGTTGTCCTTTTCATTCGCCGATGTTCAGGGTTGCGATAAGCTTGGGGATCTGTGCAATCGGTTTGCCCCCGGCCAGGTTGTCAGCTCTGTGCCACGCGGGGGCGACCGCGTGATCCGTGGCACAGCCGTGACGATCGGGGTGCGCGCGCCGTGAGCCGGTGACGGGGTGACAAGATGACAAGGTGACAAGATGACAAGATGAACATGCTTCGTCATCTTGTCATCTTGTCATCTTGTCAGGTCTGGGCGTAGCTCTGTAGAAAGAGACACTCTTATGGCAGAAACCACGATCGAATCCCGCCTCGCCCGCGAGCTGAGCTTGAGCGCCGCGCAGATCGAGCGCACAGTGGGGTTGCTGGACGAGGGCAATACCATCCCGTTCATCACGCGCTACCGCAAGGAGGTCACCGGCGGCCTTGACGAGGAGCAGCTGCGCAAGCTGGCCGAGCGGCTCCAATATCTGCGCAACCTGGAGGCGCGCCGCGCCGAGGTACACAAGGCGCTGGAGGATGGCGGCCACCTGACGCCTGAGCTGGACGCGCAGCTTGCAGCCGCAGAGACTTTGCAGGCGATCGAGGATATCTACCTGCCGTTCCGGCCCAAGCGCCGCACGCGCGCCCAGGTCGCGCGCGAGCAGGGCTTGCAGCCGCTGGCCGATGCCCTGCTGGCGCAAGATGCCGGCGGCAAGAGCCGCGCGGCGCTGGCCGAGGCGTTCGTCGATCCTGAAAAGGGCGTGACCGATATCGAGGCGGCCTACGCCGGCGCGCGCGACATCGTGGCCGAGACGATCGCCGAGACGGCGGTGGTGCGCCAGGCCGTGCGCGAGGCCACCCGCCGCACCGGCGTGGTGCGCGTTGTGCGGAAGGACGAGGCCGCCGACGCCGAAGGCAAATACCGGCTGTACCACGAGTTCGGCGAGGCCCTGACAACCCTGCCGCCGCATCGCATTCTGGCGATCAACCGTGGCGAGCGCGAGGGTGTGCTGAAGGTCGAGCTCGAGTCTAATCACGATGCCTTTATCGCCACGCTCCAGCGCCGCTACGCCAGTGGCCAGGGCTTCGTGGCCGACGAGGTGCGCGCGGCAGTGGCCGATGGCTACAAGCGCCTGCTGGCCCCGGCGATCGAGCGCGACCTGCGCGGCGACCTGACAGAGCGCGCCGAGGCGCACGCGCTGACGATCTTCGCCGCCAATTTGCGCGGCCTGCTGCTCCAGCCGCCGCTGCGCGGCCGGATCGTGATCGGCCTCGATCCGGGCTTCCGCACCGGCTGCAAGGTGGCCGTGGTGGATGCTACCGGCAAATATCTCGAAGGCGGCGTGGTGTATCTGCACCAGCCCGACAAGGCCAAAGAAACGCTGCTGAAGACTGTCCAGCGCTGGGGCGTGCAGATCATCGCGATCGGCAACGGCACCGCCAGCCGCGAGACTGAGGCGCTGGTGGCGGATGTGATTAAGCAGTATGATGAAGGACGAAAGACCAAGGACGAAAGTAATCCGGAAGCATCCCAAAACGATGAACCAGCCAACAACGAACGTTCGTCTTTCGTCCTTCGTCCTTCGTCACTCAGGTACGTCATGGTCTCCGAGGCCGGCGCATCAGTCTACTCAGCCTCCGAGGCGGCGCGCGATGAGTTCCCCGACCTGGACGCGACCCAGCGCGGCAATGTCTCGATCGCCCGCCGCTTGCAAGATCCGCTGGCCGAGCTGGTCAAGATCGACCCCAAGGCGCTGGGCGTGGGCCTGTACCAGCACGATGTCGATCAGAAGCGGCTGGGAGGACAGCTGGAGGCGGTGGTCGAGAGCTGCGTGAACTATGTCGGCGTTGATCTCAACACGGCCTCGGCCGCGCTGCTGGGCTACATCGCCGGGCTGAACAGCAAGACCGCCAAAGCGGTGGTGGCGCACCGCGACTCGAATGGCCCGTTTGACTCACGCAAGCAGCTGCTGAAGGTCAAAGGCCTGGGGCCGAAGGCCTTCGAGCAAGCGGCCGGCTTTCTGCGTCTGCCCGACGCTCCCGACCCCCTGGATCACACCGCGATCCACCCCGAGAGCTACGCTGCGGCGCGCCAGCTGATCGCGACCTATGGCGATGGTAGCAAGCAGCCGAGCCTGCCCGCAGTTGCCGCCGCCGTCCGCGCACACCTCAAGACCGAGGGCCGCACGCTAGCCGTGCTGGCGGCCGAGCTAGGCATCGGCGCTCCGACCCTGACCGATATTCTGGAGGCAATGGAAAAGCCAGGCCGCGACCCGCGCGACGATGCCGCGCCGCCGATCCTGCGCGCCGATGTGTTGAAGATCGAAGATCTCCAGCCCGGCATGTGGCTCAAAGGCACCGTTCGCAATGTGGTCGATTTTGGCGCGTTCGTGGACATCGGCGTCAAGCAGGATGGCCTGGTGCATGTCTCCGAAATGGCCGACCGATTCGTCAAAAGCCCGCTCGACGTGGTGCAGGTGGGCGATGTGGTGGATGTGCGCGTGCTGACGATCGATGCGGCGCGCGGGCGGATTGGGCTGAGCATGCGGAAGGCGTAGGCTAGACCTACTTCCTCTTGTTGACAATTACGTCATAGTATCGCTGGATTCGCTCACCGCTGAGTCAGTGCAACGCTGTATTCTTAGGCATATCCGCGTTTGGCCGAAGGAATCAACAATGAACGCCTTCCAATGGCACGCCCGATCACGCTGGCCGCTTGGCCGGCGTTTTGTTATACCTGGCCTCATTCTGCTGTCGTTCCTCACGCTCGTTGTGGCGCCCGCCGCGCAGCTTTCCGCCCAATCAACCGGCCCGGCTGTGATGCTGACCGATACCCAGCCGGGGCCCGACCCAAATGCTAGTGCTTGGCCGCGCAGCATGATCGATGCAGGCGGCGTGATCTTCTTCGTAGCATCTAATAGTGTCACCGGTAGTGAGCTTTGGCGAACCGATGGCACGGCCGCTGGCACCGTTTTGGTTAAGGATATTTTCCCTGGCTCGCAGAGTGCTAACCCGTATAACCTCATCAGCGTTGCTGGTACATTGTTCTTCGCCGCTACCCATGGCCGTAGCGGCACGGAGCTGTGGAAAAGCGATGGTACCGCCGGCGGGACGGTGTTGGTCAAAGATATCAACCCTGGCACGAATGGCTCTTCGCCAACCGCGTTTGTAGCTGCCAATGGAATGCTGCTTTTTGCGGCCGATGATGGCAGCAGCGGGCTGGAGCTGTGGAAGAGCGACGGCACCACCGGCGGGACAATGCTGGTGAAGGATATTAATTCGGGCGTGTATCCTTCGATACCATCTGGGCTGATCAATATCAATAATACGGTTTTCTTTGCCGCCAACGCAAGTGGCTTTGGCTTCGAGCTGTGGAAGAGCGATGGCACTGTCAGCGGCACCGTGCTGGTCAAGGACATTGTTGCCGGCCCAGCTGGATCTGGCCCTGCGAACTTGACCGACTTTGATGGCACGCTTGTGTTTACGGCTACGACCCCTGACGCCGGCTATGAGCTATGGAAGAGCGATGGCACCGCCGTTGGCACCGTGATGGTCACCGATATCTTCCCTGGTGCAAACGGTTCGTACCCGAGCAAGCCGGTTGTCTTCAATGGCGCGCTGTTCTTCGATGCCCACGAGACAAATGGGCCAGAGCATTTTTGGCGCAGCGACGGCACGCCGACTGGCACGTACAAGCTCGTAGATATGGTGGCTATAGATCTGCAGGCGGTGAACCAGACGCTCTTCTTTCGTGCTGGCGATGCGAATGGTATGGAGCTATGGAAGAGCGACGGCACAGCGGCTGGAACTGTGCTGGTCAAAGATATCAACCCTGGCCCGAATGGGAGCAGCTCCTACCCCAATGAGCTGACCGATCTCAACGGCACGCTGGTGTTCCAAGCGGACGACGGTACTCATGGCTATGAGCTGTGGCGCAGTGATGGAACAGCAGCCGGCACCACGCTTGTAAAAGATATTTGGCCGGGCACGACTGGATCAACACCAAGCGCGCTGTTGAATGTTAATGGAACGCTGTTCTTTGCCGCCAATGATGGCAGTACCGGCAACGAGCTGTGGAAGAGCGATGGGACTGAAGCGGGCACGCTACTGGTCAAGAACATCGCCGATATGCGCGATGGAGCAACCCCGGCATCGTTGGCGGATTTCAAGGGGCAGCTGTACTTCAGCGCCTACGAACCGACGACCGGCGTGGAGCTTTGGAAGAGCGACGGCACATCTGCTGGAACATCGCTTGTGAAGGACATAGCCCCCAATGCTGCTGGCTCTGATCCATTTTACCTGACCGACATCAACGGCTCGCTCTTTTTCCTGGCCAATTACAGTTCCAATACTGTTGAGCTATGGAAAAGTGATGGGACTAGCGGCGGGACTGCGCGCGTTGCATCACTCCATGCTGATACTCAGCGCGGCTGGTTTCTGCTGCCGCATGACTTTACCGCAGTCGGCAATCAAGCATTCTTTGTGATTGACTACGGCCAGGGCTGGTCGGAGCTATGGCGAAGTGATGGTACGGCGGCTGGCACTGTGTCGATATATGCTCGCCCAGCAGGCTCGATTGCAAGCCTGACTAATGTGAACGGCACACTGTTTTTCACGATGAGAGACACGTACAGCCCTGGGGTTGAGCTTTGGAAGGCTGACGGGACGTGGGCCGGTACTGTGGAGGTCAAAGATATTTACGCCGGCGAGCCAGGCTCAACCCCAATGTATCTTACAAACGTCGATGGGACGCTGTTTTTCAGCGCTCAGGATGGCACGGCTGGCCGTGAGCTGTGGAAGAGCGATGGCACCGAAGCAGGGACAGTTCGAGTCAAGGATATCTACCCCGGCGCGATCAGCTCTTCACCGGCGTACCTGGCGAATGTGAACGGGACACTGTTCTTTAGTGCGAGCGATGGCGCGGCTGGCCGTGAGCTATGGAAGAGCGATGGAACCGAGGCTGGTACGGTTCGTGTACGCGATGTCAACCCTGGCCCCGACGATTCATCGCCGACAGATATTACTGGCATGCGCGGCGCGGTATTCTTCAGTGCGCAGGATGCGATCGCAGGCCGTGAGCTGTGGAAGACCGATGGCACCGATTCCGGCACTATCCGTGTCAAGGATATTCTTGAGGGGTCTGCAAGCGCTTCGCCCGATCAGTTCACGGTTGTTCCAATAACGCCGCCAGCATTGGCTGCGGGCGTGCAGTCAGCTGGAACCACAACCGCGGCACATCTGCTGTTTACCGCCGACGACGGCGTCGCCGGGCGGGAGCTGTGGCAGACCGATGGAACCGCACAGGGCACGCAGTTGTTCCAGGATATCGCGCCCGGAAGCGCTTCGTCGCAGCCTGAGCACCTGCTGGTTGCAGGTTCGAATCTCTATTTTTCAGCCGACAACGGGCTTGATGGAATCGAACTATGGTCGCTGCACGCCGCAAAGCTGAACTATGCGCCGATAGCACTGGGCGCAGCGATCAACACATTTCTGGATACGCCGATCCAGGCAAGGCTTGTCGCAACCGACACGGATGGGCAACCACTCATGTTCAGCATTGCGGCGCAAGGTAGCCTTGGGAGCGTTACACTCGTTGATCCCGCGACAGGCGACTTCAACTACATTCCAAACGCAGGCGCGATTGGCGCAGATAGCTTCACGTTCAAAGTCACCGATGGCATCACATACTCGAATGTCGCCACCGAAACCGTGACGATCAACTCGCGAACTGCTCAGCGCGTCAGCGTGTATCTGCCGCTCGTGCGCTATGCCGTGACTCCGTGAGGACGGCGCCAGCCGTTCGTGTCACCTTTCGCACGCCTGTGCTGAAATTACCTCTAAAGTCGGATGCAAAATTCCCCAATCAGTGTATAAATTAGCTTCGACAAAATCCCCTGTGATGGAATATTAGGTGCCGCATGTCCTTTCGAGTTGTTGCTCCCTATCAGCCCACCGGCGACCAGCCGCGCGCGATCGAGCTGCACGGCTGCAGCGCGCGGGTGCGCTGCTTCGACGAAGGACTGATTGTGGAGGATTGGGCGAAGACCGCAGACGTGCCGCCGCGCTGCCCGCACTGTGGTGGATTGCTCCGGCCCGATGTTGTGTGGTTTGGCGAGCTGCTCGCACCGGAGAAGCTGGATGCGGCGCAAGCCGCCGCCGATACATGCGATCTGTTTCTTTCGATTGGAAGGTCCGGCGAGGTCGAGCCGGCTGCGGCGCTGCCATACCGCGCGCTGCGGCGTGGTGCGACGTTAGCCGTGATCAACCTCGACGTGACGACACGCGCCTCCAGCTCGATCTATACGATCCATGGTCCGGCTGGCCATGTGCTGCCGGCACTGCTCCGCGCGGCCTGGCCTGACCCGATCGTGTGACCTGCTGATCGCCGTTCTTCCTCTAAATAACAGGACTTACGCGCTGCCCAGATGTGGTCATGTACAGCGGTACTTTATCTTCTTTTTGTTGTTCGTTTTTTCGCTCGCAGAGCGAAAAAACGAACAACAGATGCAATGGGAAGTACCATCAGCAATGGGCTAATCAAAAACCGAAGATCCCTAGAGAATCTCCTCGGCCACCTCTACCCGCAGCAGCGCGCGCACATTCTCGATCTGATTAGCGATCATCGCGACGGAAGATCCGGCGAACAG